>Ga0209656_10002792_pt1 | contig 11326 bp, 7 predicted proteins | sample BogFormECP12_OM2_FD_188239 | JGI IMG/M metagenome (GOLD analysis project Ga0209656, IMG submission 188239) | Bog forest soil microbial communities from Calvert Island, British Columbia, Canada - ECP12_OM2 (SPAdes) (version 2) | ecosystem: Environmental > Aquatic > Freshwater > Wetlands > Bog ... | reverse complement strand
TCTGGAACTGGGAAGCTCCGGCTAGAGTTTGTCAAAAGCGTCGATATTCGCGGTAACACCGACGAGTCCTGGCGACACGGGCTCTACTACATGCTGCGCCATTACCTGTTCGGGGAGCCGTGAGGCGCTCAGCCGATCGCGGGCGCCGCGTCGCTGATTGTCAGCTGTACCGCGTCACCGCCGCGCCAGGCGTCGCGCCTCAGATGGCCCGCGACATGGATCGCCGCCCCGCGCGTCTCGGCGAGGAACTGACCGAGTGGCGTCCCCGCGGCACGGAAGGCGATTCCCCGCAGCCGGAGACCGTCGAGCGGATCGGCCAGGGTGCAGCGCAGATGATCGCTACCCACCGCCTCTACGTGAAGGATGCGCACCCGGGCAAGAACAAAGCGCGGTTCCGGGTTGGCGGCGCCGAACGGCGCCAGGCTCGCGATATGGTCGATCAGCTCGCCCTGTACGGCCGCAATGGCGAGCGTCCCGTCGAAGCGCAGCTCGGGGACCAGCCGCTCGTGTTCCATCCCGTCTCCCAACCGCTCGACCAAAAACTCTCGCAGCGCATCGACGTTTTCTGCTGCAACCGTAAAACCGGCCGCCATCGCGTGGCCGCCGCCGTTGATCAAAAGGCCGGCTTGACGTGCCGCGATGACCGCCGGGCCAAGCGGCAACCCGGCGACCGAGCGACCTGATCCTCGCCCGATGCCATCGGCGAGCGCGACGACGCAGGCCGGACGCTCGTAGCGCTCCTTGAGGCGGGCGGCGACGATCCCGATCACGCCGGGATGCCAATTCTCGGCTGCGGCAAAGACAAGGACCGGCGATTGCGCCGATCTTTCGACTGACGCGATCGCCGCCTCCAGGGTCCGCGCCTCGATATCGCGACGCTCGTGGTTGTAGGCGTCGAGTTGCCCCGCGAGTTCGGCCGCGACGATCGCATCATCGGTCGCGAGCAGGCGGGCGCCGAGGTCGGCGGCGCCGACCCGGCCGCCGGCGTTTACCCGCGGCCCGAGCATAAAGCCGAGATGATAGACGTCGATAGGCTCGCTGACGCCGGCCACGGCGGCCAGCGCCGCCAGGCCGGGGTTGCCGCGGCGTCGCGCGACCTTGATCCCCTGGGCGACCAGGGCTCGGTTGACGCCGGTGAGCGGAACCACATCGCAGACCGTGCCGAGCGCGACCAGATCCAGCCATTGCAGCAGGTCCGGCTCGGCACGCGCGCCGGCATACCAGCCGCCGCGGCGCAGCTCACGATTGACCGCGACGACCAGCAAGAAGGCGACCCCGACCGCTGCCAACGCGCCATGTGGACTGGCCTCGTCGAGCCGGTTCGGGTTGACGACCGCGGCGGCCCGCGGCAACAGCGGCTCGGCGACGTGATGATCGACGACAATCACCTCGAGCCCAGCCTCCGCGGCGTCCTTCAGCGGCAGATGGGCCGTCGTGCCGCAATCGACGGTTACGACGACCCGCACACCTTCATCGCGCAAGCTCAGCAGAGCGGCGGTGTTCGGGCCGTAGCCTTCGCGCAGCCGGTCCGGAACATAGACCCGAGTCCGCGTCCCAGTGGCCGCGAAAAACCGCTTCAGCAGCGCGGCGGAGGTCGCGCCGTCGACATCGTAATCGCCGAATATGCCGATCGTCTCACCGTCGCGGACGGCGCTGACGAGCCGCGCCACGGCCGCTTCCATGTCGCGCAGGCTCGAGGGATCGGGCAGCTGATCTCGGAGCCGCGGCGCGAGGAAGCCCGGCGCATGATCGACGTCAATCCCACGCTGCGCCAGCAGCCGCCCGACGATTTCGGGCACGGCGAGCCGCTCGGCGATAGCCTCTCCAGCCCCTGTATCCGCGGCGCGCAAGCGCCACCGGCGGCCGCACACGGAGCGCTCGACCCCCAGCACCAACCCGGCAAAGGCGTCGGCGCCCCCCGCGCCGTCGCTCATAGCTGTCCTAATCCATGCTCGTCATGTCACCATCGTCACCCCCGCGAAAGCGGGGGTCCAGGGCGTAGCGCGCAAGTGCTTGTTGTCCCTGGATTCCCGCTTGCGCGGGAATGACGAGATGGGGCGGCTCGATAAGAATCAGGGTCAGACGGTCAGCGGGCGAAGGGCGCAAAGCTCTGCTTGCGCGTGAAATCGTGCCGTGCCTCGACGTAGCGCACGGTGCCGGATTTCGAGCGCATGACCACCGAATGCGTTGAAGCGCCGCCAGGAAAGCGACGCACTCCGCGCAGCATCGTGCCGTTGGTGACCCCGGTCGCCGCGAACATCACATCGCCCGAAGCGAGATCCAGCAGCTTGTATTTGCGATCGAGGTCGGTGATGCCGATGCGACGAGCGCGGCCGCGCTCGTCATCATTGCGGAACAGCAGCCGGCCCTGCATCTGCCCGCCGATGCAGCGCAATGCAGCTGCCGCTAACACCCCTTCTGGCGCGCCGCCCGAGCCGACATACATGTCTATGCCGGTCTCCGGCTCGGAGGTCGCGATGACACCGCTGACATCGCCGTCCGAGATCAAGGTGATCCGGGCTCCGGCCTCGCGCACCTTGGCGATCAGCTCGGCGTGGCGCGGCCGGTCGAGGATGCACACGACCAGATCCGAGACCTCGACCTTCTTCGCGTTCGCCAAATTCTTCAGGTTGACCGACGGCGGCTCGTCGAGGTCGACCAGATCGTCCGGCAATCCGCCGCCGACCGCGATCTTGTCCATATAGACATCGGGCGCGTTCAGAAACCCGCCGGCATCGGCCATCGCGATGACGGCAAGCGCATTGGCCCCTCCTTTCGCGGTGATCGTCGTCCCCTCAAGCGGATCGAGCGCGATGTCGATCGGCGGTCCGTTCCCGTTGCCGACCTTCTCGCCGATATAGAGCATTGGGGCCTCATCGCGCTCGCCCTCGCCGATGACGACGGTTCCGGCGATCGCGAGGCTGTTCAGCGCCTCCCGCATCGCATCGACTGCGGCCTGATCGGCGGCCTTCTCATCGCCCCGCCCCATCAGCCGCGAGGCGGAGAGCGCCGCGGCCTCGGTCACCCGGACGGCTTCCAATGCAAGATTGCGATCCATCTTTGACGTCTCGGGCATGGCTTTCCTCCTCGTCTTTGTTGAACGGCTGTTGTCCTCAGAAATCCTCGATGCGGATCATGCGCGGCGGCTCGAGCACGGTGTCCAGTGCTTCGATCCTCCCGAGAGCGCGGCGCATCGCCGCCTCGACGGTAATATGGGTCGTCATCACCACCGGCACCGCCTCTCCCGGGGCACGGCCGCGCTGGATCATCGACTCCATCGACACCTGCTCGTCCCGAAGAGCGGCGGCGACATCGGCGATCACCCCCGGCTGATCGACCACCATCAGCCTGATGTAATAGGCGCTGTGGTGCCGCTCGATCGGCACCCCGGGAATGGTGCGCAAATTGGCGGTGTGCAGTCCGAAGGTCGGCGTGTGGCGGCCGGCAGCAATGTCGACGAGATCGGCGGCGACCGCCGAAGCCGTCGGAAAAGCGCCGGCGCCCCGTCCCTGCAACACGACGCGGCCGACGAAGTCGCCTTCGGCGACGACGGCATTGTAGACGCCCTCAACGGCGGCGATCGGCGTCGCCCGAGGCACCATGCACGGATGAACGCGCTGCTCCAGCCCCTCCTCGGTCAGCCGCGCGATGCCAAGCAGCTTGATGCGATAGCCGAGCTCTTCGGCGAAGTCGATATCGAGCCGGGAAACGTGGCGGATCCCCTCGGTGTAAACCCCAGCGAGGTCGACCGGGCGGCCGAAACTCACACTCGCCAGGATCGCCAGCTTGTGCGCGGCATCGATGCCGTCGATGTCGAAGCTTGGATCGGCTTCGGCATAGCCAAGCTTTTGCGCCTCCGCCAGCACCTCGGCGAATTCGTGCGCGCTCTCGCGCATGGTCGTCAGGATGTAGTTCGAGGTGCCGTTCAAGATACCGTAGACGCGCTCCAGCCGATTGCCGGCGAGACCCTCGCGTAGCCCCTTGATGACCGGGATGCCGCCGGCAACCGCGGCCTCGAACGAGAGAGTAAGGCCCCTCTCCTCGGCTCGCGCCGCAAGCCTCGTCCCATCATGCGCCATCAACGCCTTGTTGGCGGTGACGACATGCTTTCCGTGATCGAGAGCGGTGTCGAGCACCTGACGGGCGATGCCGTCGGCGCCGCCGATCAACTCGACGACAACGTCGATTTCGGGGTCGGCCGCCATTGCCGCGGCGTCCTCGTACCAGCGCACTGCCGAGAGGTCGGTGCCGCGATCGCGCCGACGGTCGCGCGCCGACACGGCGGTGACAACGAGGCGCCGGCCGGCGCGCTGAGTCAGCAGGTCGGCTTGCCGGTCCAGCAACTGTAGGACCCCGGACCCAACGGTGCCGAGACCGGCGATGGCGATCTTGAACGGCGGTTTCACGACGGCAACCCGGATGCGGTGTGCGAGACTCGAAAGCCACCGCGAAGGGTGGCCTGCGACCGGGCTCTTTGTACCGCTCGGGCGTCAATTTTTCGATAGCATTCACGGAGCGGCGCCAGGAAACCACCATAACGCGGGCGTCGAGCGCGTATCCGTCAAAGGCCGACGTCGCCGAATCGGCACGGCCCCTTCAGTGTTCGAGCAGCACCTCGGCGCGGCTTTCGCCGGAGTTCTCGCCCTGCGGCGCCGCCTCGACCTGGATCTTGTCGGAGGGTATTCCCGCCTGGGTCAGAGCGGCAGCGACCGCGTGGGCACGGTCGAGCGCGGTCCGATAGCTGTTCAACTGCTCGACTGCGCCGCTCGAGGCCCCGGCATAGCCGACGATGCGAACCTTCCCCGGGTTCTGCCGATAGATCGGCAGCACCGTCTCGAGGGTTTGCCGATCCTTGTCGGTCAGACCGGTCGAATCGGCGCCGAACTTGATCTCAGCGACGGGGGTCGCGACCGGAGCGGGGGGCTTTGGACCGGCTTTGCCGGCACCGGCCGCTGCGGTGCGGGTCGGCGGCACCGGCGGCAACTCCGGTGGCGCCGGCGGCGGCTCGTAACCGGCAGAACTCTTCGCCTCCGGCAACGGCGTCGGGGCGAGAGCCCCTCCCGCAGCGAGCCCGCCCAGCAATGGAGTGGGAGTGGTCGCAACTCTCGGCGTGGGCGGCAATTGCGGTGGTGGCGGCGCGGGCTGGATGCGCTCGGGCTGCGGCGCCGCTCGCGCCTGGGGGACATCGAGGCTCGACTCCATCGGTCCTGGTTCGGGGGGCTCTCCCTGCTTGCGCACGCCTTGCCCGGGTTCGGCGGGCGTCTTGCCGGCGCGTGCGGCGAGAGGGGCGGCCCCGGGCGGCGAAATCGACGGCTTTTCTCCGACAGCGGCGTTGCCGCTCGCTGTGCTCGCAAGCGCCGGCTCGGCGGAGGGGCCCCGCGGCGGCTTGGCCGGTTTTTCGCCGGCGGCGCCGTTGCGCGTCGCAACGGATGGCGTCGCCGCCAGGGCGGATGGGCCGGGAGCAGCCGACGGGACGACGGGGGCCGGTGAGGGTGGCGGGGCGTCTGCAACTTGCCCTGGCTGACCGCCAGGCTCGCCCGGAGGAGGCGGCGGTGCGGCCGCCACTGGCGAAAAGCCGGCCCGCAGCTGCTCGTCCGTGTGTCGTGCATTTGCCCGGTCGGCGATCAGGCTTTGGGTCAGCTTCTCCCGCTCGGCGGCGGTCAAAGCCCGGACCGGCGGCGGTGGCACGGTTGCGAGATTGGGATAGTCTGACGCCTCTCCGGCAGCCAGGTTTTTGGTGTTCGGCGTGGTGTCGGGATCGGGATCGTTCCCACTCACCCCGGTCAAGTCACGCCAGGTCTCGACCGGATTGCAGGCGGCGAGCCCGAGCAGCACTGCAAGAACGACAAGCCGGCACGCCGGCCGTCTTGTCCTCCTCTCGTTAGCGGAAACGGCACACGATTCGCCCATGAGCATGACCGCATTCCCGACGAAATTGACCCCCGGCGCCGCCGCAAGCGTTCGGGATCCGCTGACCAGCGGCACAAACCAAGTGCCGTGATGTATTAGATCCGAGCGGGCGCGTCACTACATTTGAGGGTGAGAACAACCGACCGCGCCAAAGCCATGAGTTTCGGGCCGCTTGTCGAGATCACCGAGGATCGGGTTTGCAACGGGCGGCAGCCTTGAGGAAACGGCGATGAACGATGCGAGTGACGGCAAACCCGGCGCGGCGACCCGGCCCTCCCCCGACGAACAGACGCCGCCCACTCCGCGCAGCCAGGGAAGGAGGCCGGCGGAGAAGGGCCGCAAAAAGGATGCTGTGCTCAGCAAACCCGGCGTTGCGTCTGTGCCGCCGCCTGGGCCCAAGCCCCCTCCGCCGGCTGCAGAGGCGAGAGTAGGCGAGATCGAGGCGCTTCCCGATGCGGCCGAGCTGTCGCGGCAGATGGCCGAAATCGCCGGAAAGAGCCAGCAGCTCGTGGCGGAGTTCCTGAAGCGGCAGGGCCGAGAGGAGGGGGTCGGGATGGCCGACCCGATAGGGATCGGCACCGCCTTTCTGGAGATGACGGCCCACATGATGGCCGACCCCTCTCGGCTCGTGCAGGCGCAGCTGTCGCTGTGGAACGACTATCTGACGTTGTGGCAGCGCACGGCCCAGCGGTTTCTCGGCGGCGAGACCGCACCGATGATCGAGCCGCCCGCCGGGGACCGGCGGTTCCGCGACGCGGCGTGGACCGACAACACGCTCTTCGACTTCATCAAGCAGAGCTATCTTTTAACAGCGCGTTGGCTGCAAGGGACGGTTCGCGAGGTCGAGGGAATCGACGAACGCACCGCCCGCAAGGTCGATTTCTACACGCGCCAGTTCGTCGATGCGATCGCACCGTCGAATTTCCTGATGACCAATCCCGAAGTGTTGCGCGCGACGATCGAGAGCCGTGGTGAAAACCTGTTCAACGGGCTGAAAAATCTGCTGGACGACCTCGAGCGCGGCAAGGGGCGCCTCGCGATCAAGATGACCGACATGGAGGCGTTCCGCATCGGCGAGAACATCGCGGTGACACCGGGGAAGGTCGTTTATCAGAACGACCTGATGCAGCTCATCCAGTACGAGTCGACGACGGAAAAGGTGAAGCGCCGGCCGCTGTTGATCATTCCGCCATGGATCAACAAGTTCTATATCCTCGATTTGCGGCCCAGTAACTCCCTTATCCGCTGGGCAGTGTCGCAGGGCCATACAGTCTTTGTGATCTCCTGGGTCAATCCCGACGAGCACCTCGCCGCCAAGACGTTCACCGATTACATGCTGGAGGGGCCGCTAGCCGCTGTCGACGCGATCGAACAGGCGACTGGCGAGCGCGAAGCCAATGTGATCGGCTACTGCCTGGGCGGCACCTTGCTCGCCAGCACCCTCGCCTATATGGCGGTCAAGCGCGACGACCGGATCAAGAGCGCCACCTACCTGGTCACGATGGTGGACTTTGCCGAAGCCGGCGAGCTCTCCGTGTTCATCGACGAGGAGCAGCTGAGCGCTCTCGAAGAACGCATGAACGCCAGGGGCTATCTCGAAGGTCGCGACATGGCGACGACCTTCAACATGCTGCGCGCCAACGATCTGATCTGGTCGTTCGTGGTCAACAACTACCTGCTCGGCAAGTCGCCTTTCCCGTTCGACCTGCTGTACTGGAACGCCGATTCGACACGCATGCCCGCGGCGATGCACAGCTTCTACCTGCGCAACATGTACCAGGAGAACCTGCTGGTCAAACCAGGCGGCGTCAGCCTCGACGGCGTGCCGATCGACTTGCGGAAGATCAAGACGCCGACATTTCTGCTGTCGACCCGCGAGGACCATATCGCGCCGTGGCGGTCGACCTATGCCGCGACGCAGATCTATAAGGGGCCGGTCGAATTCGTGCTGTCCGCCTCTGGCCATATCGCTGGGGTGGTCAATCCGCCGGGCGGCAAATACGGGCATTGGGAGAACGACAAGAACCCGGCCACCCCGGAAGAATGGCTCGCTACCGCAACCGCCCACACCGATTCCTGGTGGCCGCCATGGGAGCGCTGGGTCTCTCAATACGCTGGCGGCGAAGTGCCGGCGCGCCGCCCCGGCGACGGCAAGCTCAAACCGATCGAAGACGCACCGGGGTCTTACGTCAAGGTGCGCGGCGCGGATTGACCGTCCATAGTGGGTGATACCTGCGCATAGCAAGCCTCAATAAAATGCTTTTGCCATACTCTCATTAAGCACGCGACGATCCCTCTAACAGAGCTGTGAGGGGGGAGCGCGATGCTCGCTTGGTTTAGCGAACTGAACGCGAAGGAACGCCGGACGATGGGCGCCTGCTTTGGCGGCTGGGCGCTCGATGCCTTCGACGTGCAGATGTACAGCTTCGTGATCCCGACGGTCATTGCTCTGTGGGGATTGTCGCGCGGCGAAGCCGGCCTCATTGGCACAGTGACGTTGCTGATCTCATCACTTGGCGGGTGGTTTTCGGGCACGCTCGCCGACCGGTTCGGCCGGGTGCGCATGCTGCAGATCACGATCCTGTGGTATTCGGTATTCACGTTCTTTTGCGCCTTTGCCCAGAATTTCGAACAGCTATTCGTATTGCGGGCGTTGCACGGGTTCGGTTTTGGGGGCGAATGGGCGGCCGGGGCCGTGCTGATGGGCGAGGTGATCCGAGACAAATATCGCGGCCGCGGCGTCGGCATCGTGCAGACCGGCTGGGCCGTCGGGTGGGGCGCCTCGGCGCTCGTCTACACCGCGCTCTACGCTTTTCTACCAGAGGCGATCGCCTGGCGCGTCTTGTTCGCGATCGGCCTGTTGCCGGCAGGTTTGGTGTTCTGGATCCGGCGGCATATAGAAGAGCCTGAGATCTTCCGCGACACGCAGCGCGATCGCGGTGCCGTCAGCCTCGGGCATCTGTTCGCCGCCTTTCGCGGCCCGCATCTATGGACCACGGTCAAGGTGACGTTGATGGTCGCCGGCGCCCAGGGCGGCGGCTATGCCCTTGGCCTCTGGATGCCGACCTATTTGCGGACCGTGCGCGGCTTGTCGGCGACAAGTACCGGAGGGTTCCTACTGGTCCAAATCCTGGGTGCGTTGTTCGGTTTTCTCTTGGGCGCGTATCTGAGTGACGCTATTGGCCGGAAATGGACCTTCATGTGGTCTGCGATCGGCTCGTTCGTGATGATCCTCGTCTATATGTTCGTGCCCATGGATAACACCGCTCTGCTGTTCGTCGGTATTCCGCTCTTCACGATCTTCCTGATGAAATTTCCGCCGATGGGGCCGTTCATGACGGAACTCTATCCGACCAGCGTGCGCGGGACGGCACAAGGATTCTGCTATAACGCCGGCCGAGCAATCGGCTCGTTTCTCCCGGCCTTGGTGGGCTTTGTAAGCCAGAGCTTGCCGCTCGGCGCCACGATCGCCCTCTTCAGCGCTTTCGCCTCCGGCATCATGGTGGTGATGCTTCTGCTCCTGCCGGAAACCCGCGGGCGCAGCCTGGCAAGCTTGGAAACGGTGGAGACGGCACCGGCCGAACGATCGGCACGAGCTTCTTTTGGTTAGGGGAAGAGAGCCCGGTGTCCGAGAGCAGTAGTTTCCGGAAGGCCGAGCACCACGTTCATGTTTTGGATCGCCTGCCCGGAGGCACCCTTCACGAGATTATCGATCGCCGAGACAAGGATCGCCCGGTGCCTCATCCGGTCGCGCGACAGCCCGATCAGACATAGATTGGTGGCCCGCACATGCCGCGTCGCCGGCAGGCTGCCCTCGGGTAGAACCCGGACAAAGGGCTCGTCGCGATAGGCGCCTTCGAGCACCGCTCGCAAATCGCCGAGAGTCGCGCCTGGGGCGAGGCGGACATAGATGGTCGAAAGGATGCCGCGGTTCATCGGCATCAGATGTGGCGTGAAATTGACGACCAGCTTGCGGCCCGCCGCGGCGGAGAGGCCCTGCTCGATCTCCGGCGCATGGCGGTGGCTGGCGACGCCATAGGCGTGAACGCCTTCGGACACCTCGCAGAAGAGGCTTCCCTCTCGGGCTGCCCGGCCAGCCCCGCTGACCCCGGATTTGGCGTCGATGATGATGTCGTCGGGGTCGATCAGTTGTGCCCGCAGCAGTGGGATGAGCGGCAGCTGCGCGCCCGTCGGGTAGCAGCCTGGAACAGCCACCAGCCGCGCCTGCCGGATCCGTTCGCGTTCGATCTCGGTCAGACCATAGACGGCCTCGCGCTGCAATTCGGGGGCGCGGTGCTCTTGGCCATACCATTCGGCGTAAGTGGCGATGTCGGCCAGCCGGAAATCGGCCGACAGATCAAGGACCTTCAAATGCTTGGGCAGAGCGGCAATGACCTCCTGCGTCGTGCCGTGCGGCAGGCCGCAGAAGACGATCTCGACCCCCGACCAGTCGACCTCGCCGATCGTGACGAGATTGGGAAGGTTTTCTCCGGCAAGGTGGGGAAAGACCGCGCCGATCGGTTTCCCCGCCTGGCGGTCCGCCGTTAGAGCGACGATCTCGGCCTGTGGGTGATAGCGCAGCAGTCGCAACAACTCGGCCCCGGTATAACCGCTGGCGCCGAGTATTCCGATCCGAACCCGATCCTGTGCTGACATGAGCGACCTCTTTCCTGCGGTTTCTCGCGAAACTGCTGCCTTTCCGTGACCGGATCTCCTGCGCTATCGTGCGATTTCGTGGTGGCTTTGCAGGATTCGATACCTATGAACGAAAACAGCGCGCCTCTCAATTGTCTCGCGGGGGTCCGGGTGCTCGACCTCACCCAATTCGAGGCGGGGCCCTCCTGTACCGAAGCGCTCGCCTGGCTCGGTGCCGAGGTCGTCAAAGTCGAGAACCCGCAGGGCGGCGAGCCCGGCCGCACCGCCTTCGCCGGACCACCCGATAATCCCGACTCATTTTATTTCCTCGAATTCAACGCGAACAAGAAGTCGGTCACGATCGACCTCAAATCCGAGCATGGGCTGTCGCTGGTCAAGGACATGGCGCGCCGCGCCGATGTGATGATCGAGAACATGGCCCCCGGAACGGTCGATCGGCTGGGGCTCGGCTATGACGCGATCCGGGCGCTGAACCCGGGCATCATCTACGCCCAAGTCAAAGGCTTTGGCGAGGGCAGCCCTTACGAGAAGAACCTCGCCTTCGATATGATCGCGCAAGCCTGCGGGGGCACGATGAGCATCACCGGCGAGCCGGATGGGCCGCCGATCAAGCCCGGCCCGTCGCTGGGCGACACCGGCACCGGCATGACGATGGCGATCAGCATCCTCGGCGCGCTCTACGAGCGCCGCGCGACGGGGCAGGGGAGGCGTCTCCAGGTCGCGATGCAGGATGCGATGCTGCATTACATCCGCATCGCCT
>Ga0209656_10002791_pt1 | contig 11326 bp, 11 predicted proteins | sample BogFormECP12_OM2_FD_188239 | JGI IMG/M metagenome (GOLD analysis project Ga0209656, IMG submission 188239) | Bog forest soil microbial communities from Calvert Island, British Columbia, Canada - ECP12_OM2 (SPAdes) (version 2) | ecosystem: Environmental > Aquatic > Freshwater > Wetlands > Bog ... | reverse complement strand
CTCGCCGGATGTCCTACGAGCCCCGCAGCCTCATTCCGGCGGCGAGCCCGGGCCACGCTGGCGCTCGTGTCGGTGTCCATCAGGATGGTAAGGTCGGGCCATAGTCCTCGGCACAGCACCTCGTGCAGCCGCAGCACCGCCTCGCTTCCCAGCCGACGGCCTGCGCCCTGGTAGGCCTCGGTGGAATCGGTGAAGCGGTCGCAGAGCACCCATTGCCCGGCCTGCAGCGCCGGCAGAATCACCTGCGCGATCTGCTGCGCGCGCGAGGCAAACATGAGCGCCATTTCGGCCTGGGCGTCCAGTCCGGCGGTGCGCGAATCGAGCAGCACGGCACGAATGCGCTCACCAATCTCGGTGCCGCCGGGCTCGCGCGTAGTCACTACATCAATTCCCTGACTGCGCAGCACGCCGGCGAGCTTCTCCAGTTGCGTCGTCTTGCCGCAACCGTCGAGTCCCTCGAAGGTGATGAACTTGCCGCACACCGCGTGTTTCGCCACGCGGTCATCATATCAACTCGGTTCATTTACCTGGCCGCCAGCGAAGGCAAGCTGCGGCACCTTGGCCTGCGGGGTTTGCGTTGAGAAGCCGTAAGCCATAGGAGGACCACCGCCACCGTGATACGAGTATCCAGTGTAGAAGAGCCCTACCGCTGCCGCTCAAACGCTAATTTGGACAGAAGAATTTGAACAAAGCCGTGGCAAAGCTCATGAAGAATTACCGGCGGGCCGCGGAGGTGACCATGAACGACTCCAGCAGCTTCGATCTCTATCTGGAACCTTGGCTTACTGCGCGCGTACCGTGCATCGCAGGCTACAGGCAGCAGCTCGCCGACTTCCATCGCGGGGTGTGCACCGAGGTTGACGCGCAGGCCAACTACACCGACCGTTACGCTCCTCCGGCGCTGGAAGCTTATGACCGCAACGCCGAGGTAGTGAATCGCATCGTTGCCAATCGCTGGTACGACGAGCAGCATCAGCCCCCTGCCGGCGCATAGCGCGTGGCGATTCTAGGAGGACATCGAACCGCCCGCCTGCGGCGCCGAAACCAGGCTGTTGCGTCGCGCCATACTCGAGTTGCTGGAAGATGCAGCGGTGCAGAAGGCGAAGAAGGACTAGCCGCCTTCGGTCGCCGGCGTCGCTCGCGCTGCCTTGATCTCGTCCCACCGCACCCAGCAGATGTAGAGAACAACCAGGATGTTGATGCCCAGAATCGCCCAGTGAAGCTGGTTGGGACGGCGAATTACTTTGTAAATCTCGAACGGAAGGTAGGCACATCCGGAGACGATGGCCAGCCACTCCGCCCAGGCGCGCTGCCTCCACAAACCGTAGCCCTCAGCGAAGCGCAGGACTGCATAGGTGATGGCGATTGCGGCGACCATCACCACGTTGATGTCCGACATTTTGTTGGCGGCGTGCAGAAACTCCTGCGTCCAATGGTGGCTGGGATTGATATGCAGCGAGAAGAGGATGTGCTCCGCCGCGTCCTCGAAGTCCACATCGCGCCGAATCATCACGATCAGGACGTAGGCGCTGGCCAGGGCAATCGCGCCCTTGAACGCCTCGAACACCGCCACCGTGCGCAACCCGCCCTTGTGCGAGTGCCCACGCCTGGTGCGCCGATGGCCTTGCGTGACCTTGCTGTTCATGTCCTCTGTTACTTCGATGACGGCCCCCGCACAGCGTAGCTTATCAAACACCCGGGTTTCGCAATTTTGCTTCACTGTGGATCGGAAGCTGGGGACTGGGTTGGTTTGCGGTGGAGAGCCTGGGTTTGTGCGGCATCAGCCTTTTGCGCTGGAGAGCGCAGGTTCCGGCCAACCTGCGCCGCTTCCAGCATCTCGGCCACAGTACCGAATTTTCCCCGGCAACGCCCTTCGCTCGCGCCAGCGAGTTCGGCTGTATCAACGCGCCGCCAAGCCGTATAGTCCAGCCAATGTGCTTGTCGTCGTTCGAGCAATTCGCGAAGCGCCGCTCCGCCCGGTCGCCCCGAACCGGTGACTTCCCGGGCGATTCGCTGTGCCACCTGTTGCGCTTCGGTTCGATTCGTCGGAATCGTTCCCGAAGGTCCGCGCTTGGCCCAGCCTACGACGTACAGTCCGTCTCTCACTTTGCCGCCTTCGTTTGGGAACACGCCATTGGAGGGTTTGACGGTACAACACGCTACAGTTTCGTATCCGATACAGGTGACCGCAAGTTGCGCGGACAAGTCGACCGCGTCGTCATTACTGGAGCGGAATTGCACGGCACGAAGTTCCTTGTCGCCGAGAAAAGCAGTGGGCGTCAGGTTGAAGTGGAAATTGATCGTCACCCGGGCTTTACGGTTCTCTTGGGCGACGAATTTACGGAGCACTTCGACAACAGCAGTCTGGCCGTCTAAGGCTGCAGGATCAACTACGACAGGCTGGGCACGCTCCAGCGTTCCCAACTCTGCGAGTTCGTGCTCGGTGAATTTGGCGTCGGCGGCGGAGCGACGGCCAACGATGTGAATCGTCTCGATCGGCTGGGTGGTCAGCCAAGCCGTAACATCGGGCGAAAGATCGGAGCCTGCCAACTCGGCGGGGCACTTGGCGAGAATGCGAGCTACGTCAATCGCTACATTGCCGTTGCCGATGATTACGGCTGACCGCACACCTTGCACTTCTGGAGCCCGATGGTCTGGACGACTATTGTACCAGCCGGTGAACCCACCTGACCCGATGACGCCCGGCAGGTCCTCGCCCGGAATCCCAAGCTTTCGGTCCCGCGTCGCGCCGATGGCGAGCACGATCGCGTCGTAGAGCGACATCAATTCCTCGAGACGGACATCGCGCCCAACTTCGACGTTGCCGAAGAAGTTCACGCGCTCGCGTGACAGCACACGATCCAGCACACGTGCGATAGCCTTCGTGCTCTGATGGTCGGGCGCAACGCCGTAGCGAATGAGCCCAAACGGCACCGGCAGGCGTTCCAGCACGTCGATGGATACATCGGGAAGTGACCGGAGCAGTTGGTCCGCCAGATAACATCCTGCCGGGCCGCTGCCGATAATCGCGACCTGAAGCATTAATGCAACTTCACGTACTCGTAGTCCACCGGATTGTTATTGATGCCGCGGTCGGGAGGCGCAATCCAGGCGGCCATTTTGGCGGGCTCGTGCACGCCGTGCATCAGGCTCATGATGTACGCCTGATCGCTCTCGCTTGGCAGCCATTCGGTCTTGCGCGCGTCGAATTCCGGTGGGGTGATTGGCCGCCCGGCGGTGTCGGTTGGAACGCCCGCCCAGTTGCCAATGTTGCGGCGGAAGCGGGTACTGGGCAGCGCAAGACGGAACGAGTAGCCCGCCTTTTCGATCAGCCGGTTCCAGCGCTTGACGCCCAGTTCGCAGTCCGCAACGTAGGAGCCGCGAGTGATCTCGTTCATCGCATTCCGCATCGGAATACTCTCCGGCTTCACACCGCCCGCGCCATCCGGCAATTCGAGCCCGTAGCTCTTCTCGGCGGCAATGTGGTCTTCGTAGCTCGCCTCGTCGGGCCGGCCCTTGAGCCCGTTCGCGAAGTACGACGCGGCATTTGACGAAGTCTCCGAACCGAATAGGTCGAGCGACGAACTAAACCAGAAGTTCAGATACCGCTGCACGGTCGGCAGATCGATGGCGCCGGCATTGCGAATGGCGATGGGATCCTCGGTGTCCAGCTCCTTCATGACTTCCAGCGAGCGCCGCACTACGCGGTTAATGCCAGTGTCGCCCACGAACATGTGGTGAGCTTCTTCGGTCAGCATGAAAGAGCAGGTGCGGGCCAGCGGATCGAAACTGGATTCAGCCAGTGACTTCAACTGGAACTTGCCATCGCGGTCGGTGAAGTAGGTAAACATGAAGAAGCTAAGCCAGTCGCGGATAGGCTCGTTGAAGGTGCCGAGAATGCGCGGCTTGTTGGCGTCGCCGGAATGGCGCTCCAGCAACTCTTCTGCTTCTTCGCGGCCATCGCGTCCAAAGTAGGCGTGCAGCAGGTACACCATTGCCCAAAGATGCCGGCCTTCCTCCACGTTCACCTGAAACAGGTTGCGCAGGTCATAAAGGGACGGCGCGGTGTGGCCGAGCATGCGCTGCTGCTCCACCGATGCCGGCTCAGTGTCGCCCTGGGTGACGATCAGCCGCCGCAGGATGGAGCGGTATTCGCCGGGAATTTGTTGCCACACTTCCTGACCGTAGAAATCGCCGAAGCCGATTTTGCGCTCGGGATCGCGGTCGGCGAGGAAGATTCCCCAGCGATACTCCGGCATGCGAACGAAGCCGTAAGTCGCCCACCCTTTCGCGTCCACCGAGGTCGCGGTGCGCAGATAAACGTCGGCGACCTGAAAGTCGCGCGGGCCGAGCTCCTGCCACCAGTTCAGAAATTCGGGCTGCCAGTGCTCCAGCGCGCGCTGCAGCGTGCGGTTCGAACCGAGGTCAACGTTGTTAGGAATGCGGTCCTGATAATTGATCGACATTACACCCTCTCCCAATTGAAACGCGCCTTCGATCCCGTACCGAATAACTTCAGCGCGCCGTGCTCGCCGGTCGAGTTCGGCCGGATGAATACCCAGTTCTGCCAGGCCGAAAGCCGGCCGAAGATCTTCGTCTCCATGGTCTCGTCGCCGGCGAAGCGCAGGCTGGCTTCCAATCCGGTGAGCGCATCGGGCGACAGGCTGGCGCGCTCCTCGATGGCCACGCGAATTTCGTCTTCCCAGTCAAGGTCGTCGGGCGCGAAGGTGACGAGGCCGAGATCCAGCGCCTGCTCGGGCGAGAGAAACTTGTAGCACTTCTGCCGGAGTTCATCGAGCCTGGCGGTTTCGCCGCCGAAGCGCGTCTCCAGACGGCTGCGGCCATTCACTGCCGGCAGCAGGCCGAAGTTGAAGTCGGTGAGCACGATTGCCGGCGACTGGTTCTCTTCCGGCAACGCCAGCATGTACACGCGATCGGCCGCCAGCGCCAATTCCAGCAGGATGCCGCCGAAGCACGACCCCGGCTCGATGATGGCGTACATGCTGCGCGAGGAGACGTCCAGCCGTGCAAAGGTGCGGCGCAGCAGTCCTATGGTCTCGCGCACCAGCCAGTCCTCGCGATGCGCCAGCATGCCGACGCCGTAGGCCACCACCATGTCGAGCCTGCCCGAGGTCCTCAGCAGCAGCAGCCCCAGCTCCGGCTCGTTGACGCGCAGCATGAGTATGGCGTCGTCGAGTTCACGCGCTATGGCGAGTGGCCACCATTGATCGCCTGCAGCGTGAATCGCTTCGATCCCCGCGACCTGTTTGCCCTGGGGACCGCGCACCGCCAGCGTCGCCGTGCGCGCCCCTCGGTCGAACGTCACATCCACGTATTGGTAGTGATAGCCGCTCTCGTCAATCGTGCGCTGCAGCGGATTCAGCTTGATGCCCTTCGCATCTGCCGGGCGCGACGACCCCGCCACCAGCTTCTCCGCACGCGCGCGCACCAGCCCGGCGAACTTCGCTGGCACCGCGATGTCATCGACCAAGCCCCATTCTTTGGCGCGATCGGCCTTTACGCCGTCAGGATTGGTGCAGAACATGTCGGCGAGATCGCGGCGCACCTTGCGCTTGTCCACCACGCGAGTGAGGCCGCCAGTACCGGGCAACACTCCCAGCAACGGAACCTCAGGCAGGCTGACGGCGCTGGAGCGGTCGTCCACCAGTAGAATCTCGTCGCAGGCCAGCGCCAGCTCATAACCGCCGCCGGCGCAAGTGCCGTTTATCGCAGCCAGAAATTTCAGGCCGTCGTGGCGGCTGGAATCTTCCATGCCGTTGCGCGTCTCATTGGTAAATTTGCAGAAGTTGACCTTCCACGCATGCGTCGAGGTGCCCAGCATGTAGATGTTGGCGCCGGCGCAGAACATGCGCTCGCGCGCGCTGGTGAGCACCACGCACGCCACTTCGGAATGCTCGAACCGAATACGCTGCAGAATGTCGTGCAGCTCGATGTCAACTCCCAGGTCGTACGAGTTGAGCTTGAGCTTGTAACCGGGCTTCAGGCCGCAGTCTTCGTTGACGTCCATGGCCAGCGTCGCCACGCGGCCGTCAAGCGTGAGCCGCCAATGGCGGTACTCACCAGCAGCCACGTCGAACGTGACCAGTTCCTTTTCATTTACGGTAAGCATTCTCGGGTGGGCTCCTCAAGGCAGCGCCGCACGGGCGCGCGCACATCTCCCCACATTCATACATGCATTATAGTTGGGAGTGAGGAGAAAGGCATGGGGGTCCACATCACGGTCCTGGTCGGAACCATGACCGGGACCGCCGAGATGGTGGCGCAAGAGGTGCAGACCGCACTGGAAGCGGAAGGCCATCATGCGACGATTAAGGTGATGGACGGCCTCGACGCCAGCGTGTTTAAGGGCGGCGGCAATTTCCTCATTTGCACATCCACCTACGGACAAGGTGACGTGCCTGACAATGCGCAGGCGCTGTTTAACAGTCTCGAGGCTGGGAAGCCGAAGCTGGCGGATGTGACTTACGGCGTGATCGCGCTGGGTGATCGCACCTACAAAGATACTTACTGTCAGGGCGGAATACGCTTTGACAAGCTGCTCACCGGGCTGGGCGCCCGGCGCGCGGGCGAAATCCTGACGCACGACGCAAGTTCGGGTACGCTGCCGGAAGAGGTCGCGGCGCAGTGGGTCGTGCCCTGGGTTGAGCAGCACCTCGCATCATCATCGGAGATTGCATAACTATGGCTACTACAGTGCAAACGCACGTTGCGGCAGATGCCAAGGTGCTACAGAGCTACCTCGGCGGCAAGTGGCAGGCAGGCGCAGAGCGCGGCGCGCCGCTGGTGAATCCATGCGACGGAACGGTACTTGCATGGTCGAGTTGGAAAGGCCTGGACCTGAAGGCAGCGCTGGACTACTCCCGCAATGTGGGAGGTCCGGAGCTGCGCCAGTTGAGTTATGCGCAACGCGCAGAGCTGCTGGGCAAGATCGGCGATTTGCTCACAACTCGCCGCGATGAGTGGTACGAGATTGCGCGCAAGAACTCCGGCAACACCAAGGCCGATGCTGCGATTGACGTGGATGGCTCGATCGCTACCATCAAGTACTTCGCCAAGATCGGGACCAAGCTGGGCGAGGCGCACCTGCTGCGCGATGGCGCTCCCATGCGACTGGCGCGCGACCAGAATTTCCAAGGCCAGCACATTGGTGTGCCGCTCGACGGTGTCGCCGTTCACATCAATGCCTTCAACTTTCCGGCGTGGGGATTATGGGAGAAAGCTGCGGTCAGCCTGCTGGCGGGCGTTCCGGTGCTCGCCAAGCCGGCGACCTCAACTGCCTGGCTGGCGCAAGAGATGGTCGCTGCGGTGATCGAGGCAGGCATTCTTCCGCCAGGCGCGCTGTCAATTCTGTGCGGCCCGCCCAACGATTTGCTGGATCATCTGCGGCTGGGCGATGCCGTGGCGTTTACCGGTTCGGCAGAGACGGGCGCTGGGATTCGGCAGCATCCCCGGATCCAGCAGGGCGTGCGCGTCAACATTGAAGCTGACAGCCTGAATGCAGCGCTGCTCGGGCCTGACACGGCCCTCGGTTCTCCCTCATTCGACTTTTTTGTGCGCGAAGTGGTGCGCGAGATGACAACCAAGACCGGCCAGAAATGCACCGCCATCCGGCGTGTGCTGGTTCCCGCAGAACGCGCTGCGGCCGCAACCGATGCTATCGCCGCAGCGTTGAGCAAAGTTGTGGTTGGCAATCCCGCAAACCCCGCGGTGACGATGGGGCCGTTAGTGAACATGGCGCAACGCAGGTCGGTGGAGGAAGGAATTCGCAAGCTGCGCGAGCAGGCGCAGATGGCTTACCAGACAGAGTCTTTGGCGCCTGTGGATGCCAGCGCCGAGCAGGGTGCGTTTGTTCCTCCGACACTGCTGAAGCTCAACCGCAGCGCCGGCGATATCGTTCATGAGCTTGAGGTCTTCGGTCCGGTGGCAACCGTTGTTCCCTATCGCGACAAGCAAGACGCGTTCGCGCTGGCGCGCCGAGGCGGCGGGTCGCTGGCGGCCTCGGTGTTCAGCAGCGATACCGCTTTTCTCTCCGAGGCGGCGTCTGCGCTGGGCACTACGCATGGCCGCGTGCTGCTGGTCGATCCTGCAATCGGCGACAGCCACACCGGACACGGCATCGTGCTGCCCTCGCTCCTGCATGGGGGCCCCGGGCGCGCAGGTGGCGGCGAAGAGCTAGGTGGACTGCACGGGTTGTGGTTCTACCACCAGCGCGTTGCCGTGCAGGGATCGGCGGCGACGTTGTCGGCGCTGTCGGCACAGGCGGCGGACCCGTCGGCGGAATAGCGAGTGAGGCTGCAAGAAAAACGCGGCGAGGTTCTGGTCGACGGCAAGCGGCTGGAGACGCTATGGATTATGCCGGAGCCATCGGACCAGCCGACGATCGTCATGCTCCATGAAGGTCTGGGTTCGCTTGCGCTGTGGAAAGACTTTCCGCAGCGGCTGGCGGCGCGCACCGGATGCAGTGTGCTGGTCTATTCACGTTACGGACACGGCAGCTCGGACAAGCTGATCGAGAAGAGGCCCGTCGAGTTCATGCATCACGAAGGAGAAGTGGTGCTACCAGAGTTGCTCGACGAGCTCGGCATCGTGCGGCCGATCCTGCTGGGGCACAGCGATGGTGGATCGATCTCGCTCATCTTTGCCGGGAAGTATCCGGAGCGGCCGCGCGCGATGATTTTGGAAGCGCCGCACGTGTTTGTCGAGGACCTCAGCGTGGCCAGCATCACGCAAGCGAAGGTGAACTACCAGACGACCGACCTGCCGCAGAAGCTGGGACGCTACCACCAGCAAGTGGACGCAACGTTTTGGGGATGGAACGATATCTGGCTCGATCCGGAGTTTCGAGCGTGGAACATCGAAGAATATTTGCCGGCGATCCGGTGTCCCATCCTGTGCATTCAGGGCGAAGAGGACGAGTACGGAACGATCGCGCAAGTGGAGGCGACAAAGGCGTGCGTGCCAACGACGGAGATCTTGATGCTCCCGAACTGCAAGCATTCGCCGCACCGCGACCAGCCGGAAGCTACGCTGGATAGGATGGCGGAGTTTGTGGCGGGGGTACGAGAAGGAGTTGCCAGGCAAGAGCTTTCGGCGAAGAACGAATAGCGAAAGGCAAATCATGGCTGACTGGGTACACACATTCAAAGGCGCGGTGCTGGCTTCCGAGTACGACTTTGCGAGCCATATGAACTCGCGCATGTACGTCTCGCGCTTCGATCAGGCGACATGGTTCCTGCTGCACGCCATTGGCGTGACGCCGGCCTCGATGAAGCAGAAGAACCTGCGCGTCGCCATCGTCCGCCAGAACTACCAGTTTCTGGAAGAATTGCGTGGCGGCGAACTGGTGGAGATCAAGAGCGGATTCCTCACCGTTGGCGAAAAGTATTTCCGGTTCCTGCATCAGATGTACAACGACGAGAGCGGACGTATGGTCGCGACTTGCGACTGCGTTGCAGTACAGGCCAGTCTCGAAACCGGCAAGAGTGTTCTCTTGACCAGGGAACTGCAGGAGACAGCGAAGCAGCATCTGGTGACAGCGAACGTGCCAGTAGATTCAGAGATCGGATAACATCTACGTCATGCCAGATCGAACTTTAACTCGCCGAGTTTTTCCAGGCTACAAGCAATCTTGTCGCCGGCTTTCAGCCAAACCTGCTTGTCCTTGGGCATGCCCCAGATCACTCCTTCCGGCGTGCCGGTGAAGATGATGTCTCCCGGCCGGAGAGAAATTCGGGCCGAGGTATAACTGATGATCTGGCGGCAGTTGTAGATCATGTCGCTGGTGTTGGATGACTGCCGCGTATCGCCATTGACCCGGCATTCCAATTTCAGATTGTCGGGATCAACCTGTTCGGCGGTGACGAAATAAGGACCCAGGGGAGCAAAACTGTCCGGAGTCTTGCCCACCATCCACTGGCCACCGGTATCGAACTGCAGATCGCGGGCCGTAAAATCGTTGCCGGTGGCGTAGCCCGCCACGCAGGACAGCGCATCGGCTTCGGGGACACTTTTCGCCTCCTTGCCCATGACGATCACCAGTTCGATCTCATAGTCGAACTTGGTAGCCACGGCCGAAGGCAACTTGATGGTACCGCCATGACCCAAAAGCGAGTTGTTGTACTTATTGAATAAGACCGGCTGCTTGGGGATGGGTAGCTTGACTTCCTGCGCGTGCCGCCGGTAATTCAAGCCTACGCAGATGATCTTTTCCGGGCGCGTGACCAGCGGTCCATACTCGATGCTCTCTTCCTTAAGGAAAAGCTTCTGCGCGGCCTTCGATTTCATGGCCGCTTCAACCACCGCCTGAACGCTGGCGCCTTCCTCGTGTTGCAGCATGTCATCGAGAGTGGCGGGAGAGTAAAGATTCAGCACAGCTGCTACTCCCTTAACGTCGAGGATGCCCTTGCTGGTCCTGGCGCCCAGACGGTATTCGCCGTTGCGGCGCATGGTCAGCAGGATCAAGCCGCGCGCCATGCCTTGCTTCTGCTGGCCTGTCGTCTTGGCCGCCGCACTTGCCGTGTTCAACCCGCCCAGTGCTGCCATAGCGCCGAGCGTGCCTGCTTCTTTCAAGAAACTCCTGCGGTTCGACTTCATAGATACGCTCCTTGGTCACTAACCCTTGGGTTCCTTCTTGAACTCCCAAGCGGTCGGAATTGTAACATCCAGCTATTACGCTTAGCGTCCCAGAATTGCTGATCGCCACCGGCAGACGTCTTCCAGTTTTCAAGCGGGCCGACGGCAGTCTAAGATGAAGTTGAATCCTAGGTGATCCATGACCCCAGAGACTCCAGGCGTGAACTCCAATCCAGAGCAGACTCCTAACGCGGCCGAGCACGTGGCAGAGGCGCATCGTATCCTCAGCGGATTGCGGCAACGGCTTGATCAGCATCCCGACCTGGAGGAAGCCATCGCTAAGCTGGAGATGGCGCTCAGCATTTTGACCACAAGATCCGGCGGAATGCTCTAGACCTAGCTGAACAACAACTCCTTCGCGCGCTGCGAGGCCTTGACCACTGCTTTAATCAGCGTCACGCGCAGGCCGCCCTCTTCCAATTCAAGAATGCCGTCCACGGTACAGCCAGCGGGAGTGGCCACAGCGTCTTTCAGCAGTGCCGGATGGTCGCCGGTCTCTAATACCATCTTGGCTGAACCCAGCACAGTCTGGGCAGCGAGTTGCGTGGCAATGTCGCGCGGTAGCCCCATCTTGACTCCGCCTTCGGCCAGCGATTCCAGGATCATGTAGATGTACGCCGGACCGCTTGCCGATAAGCCCGTGACTGCATCCATGTGCTTCTCGTCTACACGA
>Ga0209656_10002790_pt1 | contig 11329 bp, 13 predicted proteins | sample BogFormECP12_OM2_FD_188239 | JGI IMG/M metagenome (GOLD analysis project Ga0209656, IMG submission 188239) | Bog forest soil microbial communities from Calvert Island, British Columbia, Canada - ECP12_OM2 (SPAdes) (version 2) | ecosystem: Environmental > Aquatic > Freshwater > Wetlands > Bog ... | reverse complement strand
CCGTACGAACCGTCATGTTGGTTGCAACCTTCCTTTGCACGGCTCTGTGCGCAAGCGCACGCGGACTTCAGGTATAAGCAGTCAGGCCAACTCTCTAACGGCGGCGCCAATCTCAAGGCTGCCTTCGGGACTCAGGCCGCCGAAGTCACAATCTACGTGCAGGGCGCATTTCTGCGAATCGATCTTCCCGACGGTAGGTATGGAATCATCGATTTAGACGGTCGCCGGGACATTCAGGTTGATCCCAAGACCCGAACCTTCAGCGTCGTGACCTTTGATGCTATCCATGCAGCCGAAAAGGCGACAGCCCAGCAGTTCCCGTCTCATATCACGCAGGATCTAAACCTCACGGTAACCTCCACGGGGAAGACTCGCACTCTCCTGGAGCAAACTGCACAGGACATAAGAGTCGAAACTAAAATTCCGCAAAACTCGACGGAGTCTTTGGTGATCGATTCCTGGATCGCTCCCTCGGTGGACGGCTTCAATGAAGTGAAAGGCTTCTATGAGCGGGTGGCCTCCGCGGTCCGCGGGACGCCAGACCCTTCCGACACAGATCTTGCGCGATTCCCTGCGTTTCAGGGGGTAGTAGAACTCATGATGGCCACTGAGGCTGGCGCAAACTCTCTCGCGGATTGGCCTGCCATAATGTCGAAGGGAATTCTTGATCTCTGCAAAGTCGCCAATGCGCCGGACGGTCTTCCGCTTCTCCAAATCTATCGGGAATACATGGTGGCTCCCGCCTCGTCGGAGACAAAAAAAGGGTTAGCTAATCAAGGTGATGCTAACGTGCGGGTCGACTCTGGCTCGGCTGGTACAGTCCCGGTTGATTCAGCAGCTCCTAGTGGCGAGGGTTCCCGCCAGGAGTTGGTAATGGAATTCACTCTGCGCATCACTTCCTTTTCGGCAGACAAGCTGGACAGGGGGCTGTTTCAGATTCCGCCAAGCTACACGGAGTCTCACGTCGACACGCGAGACATGTGGATCGTGGGCATTGGCCAGTAGCGTCTGGCGCAGTCGCCGCTTGGCGACTCGTTCTCCCAGCACTGCTAGACCTCATAGCTGGCGAGAAATCGCCATCTCACACGTAATCCCGGAACCAAGCCGATCGCTGACGGCCGGTCAGTCGCTCTGACGCTATCCAGTTATTAATTCCCGCTCACAGTGGCAAGGCGTACAACGGCCCGCTGTGCGCTCCCCTTGCTCACATTGAGCGTGTGGCATACTTGGGACCACGAAAACCCTTCACGCCGCAGCGCAGCCACCCGGTCAGCGTCAACGTGCGCGCGCGGCCTTCCGAATTTCTTCCCCTTCGCCCTTGCGTTTCGCAACCCAGCCCTAACGCGCTCCTGGATGAGCGAACGCTCGAACTCTGCCATGGCACCGATGATTTGAAACATGAGGCGGCCGGATGGCGTGCTGAGATCGAGATTGTCGCGGAAGCTGATAAACGCGACGCCATAGGCACAGAGATCCGCGAGTGCGTTGACCAGATGCTTCAGCGAGCGACCGAAGCGATCGATTTTCCAGACGAGCACGGCGTCATACTCGCGCCGGTGCGCGTCAGCCATGAGTTCATTCAATTCTGGCCGTGATTCCTTTGAGCCGGAGACGCCCCGATCGACGTACTCCCTGGCGATGCTCCAGCCGCGCCGGTAAGCGTACTCCCGGAGTTCGGACAGTTGCATCTCGGGATCTTGGCCGTTAAATGTGGAAACTCGCGCGTAAAGTGCGACTCGAGCAATCGCGATGGGTGGTTCTTGAGTGAGGGAAGACGCGGTGTTACGTTGATTGACAGCCATTGGGTGCCTCCTAGTTAGGTGCCCTGGTTAGCGTCGTGTCGGTGGTCATAGCACTGGCACGGCGCGTTGTTGTTTCAGCTCGTTTTGGTTCGAGCCTTCTTCTTGGCGTGGTTCTGTTTCCGGTTATCCATGTGTTTTGGAGGAAACGTTGTTGATTTTCGGGCCTGCAGTCCCGTTTTATGGGTCTTCGATTCCTTTCTCTCCCTCGCGTCCGTTCGTTTGCTACTCTGCTTCCGTTTTCGTTCGGATGCGCGATGCTGTTGCGCCCACATCCGTTTGCTCCAGAGTGACTGGTGTTCCGTGTTGCAACACACGCTCCTCCGGTCGCCTGGGTAAAATAGGCGGCCGCAGATTTGACAAATCTTCCAACCATATTGCCGGGCGTCAAGTCCGAACAACTCCCAGATCGCGGACCACAAGGATGTGTACGCCCGCGTCGGCTCAAATATCTCGTCCCAAATGAACTCTTCATGTGGAACGGTCTTGCGCGTCCACGTTTGGACACAGTCCTGTGTGTGCAAAATCAATTCACAGTGGAGGAGCTCGTAAACGAGACCTCGTAAGACATTAGGCAAATGGAGTGCTTCGAGTTCGTAGCCTTCACGTTCCCAAGGCAGTTTCGAACAGAGACGGACAGACCCGTAAGTTGAGTCTGGAATGTATCCCAGGGGCGCCGTCCCGCCAGCATTGAGCTTTTCGTGTTGCTCCCCCATAGCAGTCCAATCCGCGATTAACTTGTCTGGGTCAAACCTGTCTTCCCACAATTTCGCCATCGCAACATACCGGGCGTGTCGATTCCAGAAGTCAGAGAGGCTGATCCACAGGGGTTCCAATGGCAGGCGGTTCGGCGCATTGATAAACAACGGCCCAAATTCCTTCATAAATTGGAATGCGTGCTTGTGAAAGCCGGGTTCCAGGTTGCGGAACAAGCCGTGCGGGCTCAAGTGGGGATCGTGTTCTTTGCGGGCTTTGGCGTATCCCGCACGGAAGTTATATTTTCGGCCGAGGAAGATCAGCACTCTCGGAGCGCTTTCCCCTTCGACATAAACAATCCTGTCCGTCCAGGGACATCCCGGGTAAATCCCTGCGTCAGACAACTTGACGTCCGGGGCCACCGTTCTGAAGCGGTGCTGTCCGGCCAGGTCGCGTCCCAGATTCTGCTGAACCCACGCGATTTCTGGGCCGCCAATTTCAGCCCGCCACCATTGTTCTTCGATTGAAGTGATAGAAAACTGTGGAAACTGTGTTCTCCGCCTCCGAGATGATCTGGATTCTGCCACAGCAATATCATACGATGCTTGAGCAGAAGATTCAATATTAACTTTTCTACGTATAGGCTAACTGATGCGAATGCAAGCCAGCAACAACCGGCCACTGACTCTGAGAGAAGCCGCTGATGCCCTGGGGTTGAGCATTCATACGCTCCGGGCGTGGATTGCAAGAAAGCAGATTAGACACGTCCGGCTTGGCCGTGCAATCCGAATCTTGCCGGGAGATGTTGAAGAGCTTTTACGAAGGTCAACGGTCCAGGCTCAGGGGGGTGCCGCAATCGATGGACCGCTTTAGCGCAGAACGTTACGTGCTCGGCTGTGTGCCGCTCTCGAATTCACTATGGGAACAGGCCAGCGTACTCCGCGAGCAGGACTTCTCTCTCAGCGCCCATCAGTGCATTTTCCGCAGAATGCACGGCCTGGCCGAGTCCAATTCGCCCATCGACGAGTTTACGTTGGTGGATGAACTAAATCGACATAAAGAACTCGAATGCGTCGGTGGTCGAGCCTACGTCACCTCACTCACGGATGGAGTGGTCGAACGGAAGGACATCGGCCACTTCGTTGCCATTCTGCAAGAGTGCGCCCTCCGCCGAGCAGGCGCCAAAACTGGCAGCGAACTGCAGAAGTTGGCCAACGACGGTTCTGTTTGTCCCACCGCGATGGCGGAAGTGGCTTCTCGTTTTACCGCCGAGGTCGCCTCCGAAGCTGATGCAATCCCTCCACGGTTCTCGGAAGAATCGCTCGCTCTTCGCTTTTCGCGCCAACATGCAGACGAGCTTCGCTATGTCGATGGATGGGGCCGATGGATGTGCTGGGATGGGACGCGCTGGCGTCCGGATGATACGTTAGCCGTTTTCGATCGCTGCCGCGCAATCTGCCGGCGTGCGAGTGCCGAATGCGGAGACACCAAGGAACGGGCCGCCATGAAAATTGCAGCGGCGCAAACGGTTGCGGCAATCGAACGACTCGCGCGATCAGACCGTCGGTACGCGGCTCTTGTCGAACAGTGGGATGCTGATCCGTGGCTGCTCAACACGCCGGTTGGGACCGTTGACCTTCGCAGCGGCGAGTTGTTGAGCCACCAGCGAGAGCAATATCTCACCAAGACAACGGCGGCCGGCCCAGGCGGGGATTGCCTGTCATTTCGGCGCTTCCTTGACCGCATCACCGATAGCAATTCCGAATTACAGGCGTTCTTGCAGCGGGTCATCGGGTACTGTTTAACGGGTTCAGTGCGCGAGCACGCCCTGTTCTTCCTCTACGGCACTGGGTCAAACGGGAAGAGCGTGTTTCTTTCCACCATTGCAGGGCTACTTGGTGACTACTCCAAAACGGCTCCAGCGTCGGCATTTACGGCAACCAGTACCGAACAACATCCCACCGACGTTGCTGGGCTCCGCGGCGCTCGTTTTGTGACGGCAATTGAGACCGAGGACGGTCGCTGGTGGGCTGAGGCAAAGATCAAGTCACTGACCGGCGGCGATCCGGTTACAGCCCGATTCATGCGACAGGATTTCTTTGAGTATCTTCCACAGTTCAAGCTAATCGTTGCCGGAAATCACAAGCCGAAACTCCGCTCCGTGGACGAAGCCATCCGGCGCCGACTGCACCTGATTCCGTTTACCGTCACCATCGGCGAAAAGGAACGAGACCCTCAACTAGCCGAAAAGCTCAAGGCGGAGTATCCCGGAATTCTTCAATGGGCCATTGAGGGCTGCCTCACCTGGCAGCGGGACGGCCTGAACCCGCCGACGGTAGTCCGGGATGCGACCTCCCAGTATTTGACTGCCGAGGACGCCATCGGGCGCTGGATTGGGGACCGCTGCGAATTGGATCCACATTGTTGGTGCTCTTCCACCGCGTTGTACCGCGACTACGAGGGCTGGTGCGCTCAAGCTGGTGAACGTTGCGGCTCCCAAAAACGGTTTACCCAGGCACTTGAGGCGAGAGGATTTGAACGCGAGAGGACGGACCGAGCGAAAGGCTTTATCGGCATCGGGCTGAGCGACGACGTTGACTCTGCCGCATCTGCCAGTTCCACCCATTTTGACCGTACACGCGCGCGTGACGCCCTTAATGGATCGACGCGGCAGAAACGGCAGGATTTGAAGCAGATTGGCCGAGCAGAGAAAGGCAGTCAGGACGATAGCAGTCTGGTTTAGATGAATGTGACGAACCAATGGGCGTTCCAAAATCCCTCTGCAATCAGCCACCGTAAGTTGCTGAGCAGCCTAGGGAGGCAGGGACGGTCGCGGGCGGTCCATAACCGGATGATTTCAAAATCAGTATTTCAACGGCTTCATACGAAAACGTTAACTGCTGCCACCGCGCACGTGAGGGCAGCGCAGCCCAGCAGTACATGGCGAATTTAACAAATGCGAGAGTATGCGGGGAAAGCGATGAGGCATGAACTCCAACTCGTACTGATGTCTGCGAAGGAGCTTCCGGCGGGCGAATTGCCGCGCCTGCTGGGAGAGCTTGAAGAAATTCGCGCCACGGCAATGGCGCGCCTTACCGCTCCTGCTATGGCCCAACTGCAACAACACGATGAACTGTTGGATACAGCAGAGGCGGCCCATCGGCTAGGCATCAGCAAGGATTTCCTTTACCGCAATCACCGCGACTTTTCGTTCACCCGCCGAGTCGGGCGGCGTCTGCTGTTCTCCAGTGTGGGAATCGAGAAGTATATTAGACAGCAAAGACATATCGACAGCAATGCAGCGACCAGATATCTTCAACCTGTCGGAACTTCCGACCAGAGGTTGAAAGCATGAAGAAACCACAGCCTGACAATGACCCAATTGTCAGAACCACCGTGCGCATGCGGCAGTCGTTACTTAACGCCGCAAAGCATCGCGGAATCGACGACGGGCAGGCGTTGCAGGAAGTGATTATCCGCGCGCTTGAGCAATACCTGGGCAAACAGAAGGGAGGCCGGCAATGAAAAGCAGAGGCGACGGCCGGATCTTCCAGCGCAAAGGGAGCGCTTTCTGGTGGGCCGCGTACTACCTGCGCGGCAAAGAATACCGCGAGAGCACCGGGGAGACGGAGGAGAACAGGGCGCTGAAGTTCTTAGGCCGCAAGCTGAAAGAAGTTCACGCGGACCAAATCGGCGCCAAGCCATTCGTCGGGCCACAACAGGAACGCATTAAAGTCTCCGATCTACTGGATGCGCTGGAAGCCGATTACAAGCTGCGTGGCAAGGAGAGCCCTCAATTTAAGGCTCATCTGAGGTCGGTGCGCGATTACTTTGGCGATTGGCGGGCAGTGGAGGTCACGGCAGAAGCTGTTGACCAGTTCATCAGTGAGCTCTTGGAGGGTGAGCCGGACGGTGCGGCTTCCGAGAAGCGCCCCAAGGCCCCGGCGACGGTAAACCGCTCGACGCAGCTTCTCAGACAAGCCTACGAGCTGGCCATCAAACGCAGACGCCTTTCTAATGCGCCCTTCATCCGTCACCTTTCCGAGAAAGGGAACACAAGGACAGGGTTCTTCGACGAAGGACAGTTCCGGCAGGTGCTCACCCACCTTCCCGAATACCTGCAGGACTATTGTCTGTTCGGATATAAGGCCGGTTGGCGCAAAGGTGAGATTGCTGCACTCGGTTGGGATGACGTGGAGGACGACACCATTCGGCTTCGCGGAGAAGACTCGAAAAACGGCGAACCGCGCATGATCGTAATCGAAGGCGAGTTGGCGGAGGTGATGGAACGCCGCAAGGCCGCACGCCAGGTAGCCAGAGCCACGGGCGACGTTATGCTCGCGGATCTAGTTTTCCATCATCTTGGGCAACCTGTCGGCGACTTCCGCAAGGCATGGCAAACGGCGTGTGTCGCGGCCGGTGTCGGCAAGTTCGTCTGCCGGCACTGCGGACAGCCTGCGAAGGGCCGCAAGTGCGAGTTCTGCGGTACAGGTGAGGTTAAATATATAGGGAGAATTTTCCACGACTTCCGTCGGACCAGCGTGCGCAATATGGTTCGCGCCGGTGTCCCGGAGCGCGTAGCCATGTCAGTGAGCGGCCACAAGACTCGCTCGATTTTCGACCGCTACAACATTGTGAGTGAAGACGACCTGCGGAGCGCGATGCAACGGACGCAAGACTACCTAAAAGACCACCGGAAGCGAGAGCAGCCAACGGTTATCACTAAAGCAGCGGGCAAGAAATAGGTCAAAAATGTTGGGAGTGGTGAAAACGCGGACAATACACGGACATTGTGCCAAGAAAAACGGGACCTCGTTTCCCGGTCCCGCTGCAAGTATCGCGTTTTCTATAAGTTCTTGGTTGCGGGGGGTGGATTTGAACCACCGACCTTTGGGTTATGAGGCGACCGAGGGTATTACTTTCAACAACTTACAAGACGCGGGTGGCTCTGTAAGTCCTTGTAAGTAACAGCCGGGAATCCTTATTGGACAGCTAGCGGACAGCCATCCCGAGTTCAATGCTGACCCGAGATTTGGACGGCGTAACGCTGTTCGGTCCACGCAACAGGACTTCGGCGATTTCTCGCAACGGCTCGACGGTCCCGAGACTGAACATCACTACGAGTACACCCGAGCCTGCAACTTTATTTCTCGTCAGCACGGGAGCCATCGCCGCGGGTGCGACAGCTTGGAATTCAACATTTACGAGTCTGGGATTAGCGGGCGCGTTTGCTGCAATTCGCAGAAGAATGCGGCTCTGATAGAGCCTCGGTTCGTGCTCTGAGGGGGGCACCAATCCGACCAGATTAAGGGCTCTAGATAATCCCCAGCGCGCCACCAATTCCTGCGAAAGGGTTCGCTTTCTAGTTCGAGTGAGTCAAGAATCGCGGAGTGGTGGACCATGATCGTGCCGGCTTGGAATTGATTCGGCATTAGTCCTCGCTCTTTCCCTGGGGCGCAGGCAACCGCCGCACGCGAGTGTATTTTCCTTCGGCAATCTCAGCGGCTTCGCGAACGGACACCGCCAGGCGGGGCTTCGCCATTTCCCTCGCGATGTCGGCAAGGGTCGCGCGGGTGAATCCGTTCTTCTTTGCCATCTTCTGCGTCATACACAGATCATGGCACTCGTTGAACCGCAAGAACGGTCAATACAGACCAGCGTTCCCGGAATAACACACCCGGCAGCCGCCATCTCACAAGACGTGGGGGCATGGATTAACGCCCGTCGTGCTCCCCGCTCGTCCTCTGAGCAATTGTGAGCAGATTCGCACCGAGCCATTCGGAGACACTACGGCATGTCTCCAAAAGGATTTGTCGCCTTTCGAAGCAACTTCTGGATATCGGTCTTTGTTCTCTTCTTCTTAATTGTTCCCGTTGGCTGTGGCAGCGGAACAACTGGGAATAACTCAACTGCTCCAACCTGGCAATATGCCGCACTTGGGGATTCGCTGGCTTCTGGTGCATTGGCCCAACAGGGTTATGTGCCTCGCTATGCCACGTACGCTAATACCGATACAGGATCCAACGTAACGACGCTCAACCTGGGCATCCCCGGGTGGCATAGCGGCGATCTGCTGGATGCCTTGCAGAACGACCCGATCTTCCGGAATCAGGTTTCGGGCGCCGAGATCGTGACATGGGATATCGGTGGGAATGACCTGGCGAATGCCCACGACAGTTACGTCCAGAAAACATGCGGCGGCCCGGACGACCAAGACTGTCTTCGCACTGCCGTTGCAACTTTTCAAACCAACTGGGATGCGATTGTCGTCGAGCTGCTGAAGCTGCGCGTGCCGAGCAAGACGATTCTCAGGACGATGGATATCTACAACCCGTATGTCGCTGCTGACACGACATCAGGCATCTTTACCACGATTGAACCGTATCTTGACCAGGTTAACAGTCACATTCAGGCGAATGCGCAGGCAAACGGCATTCCGGTCGCCGCAGTCCACCTCGCATTCAATGGCTCAGCCGGAACAGTGGACCCGATCGCAGCGGGCTTGATCGCCGCCGATGGATTCCATCCGAATGATGCTGGCCACAAGTTGATTGCCGACCAACTGCGAATGCTGGCTTACGCGCCCTTGCACTAGGCCGAGCTAGACACCCCGAAGCAATGCAATAAGAGCCATGGACACCTGCGCGAGATGTCGATCCATCACCACGAAGTTCCGCGGCCGCACAGTTACCAGCTTAGCGATGGAGCGCCAGCCCACCGTGGCTGTGAGTTCAACTTGCTTGGCAGATCTTCCCTTGTGAAATAAGCCTCGTTACACAGCGCGTCAACTGCACATGGGCGACTCCAATGACCAGCAACGATCCGTGAACGGTCAAATGTGCTCAGTATTAAGCAGGGGCAGCCTTGAGGATGGACGTTGGTACCTATTTCGAAGGAGACTCATAGTGAAAATTACGGCGATGTTCCTACCATGCCTCGTGGCATTGGGCGTGTCGGTGCTGGCGATGCCACCTCCGTCGCAAGCACAATCTTCGGACTCTGCCCCACAGCAGACGACAAAAGTCGTTACGACTACAACCCGGGTAACGACCTTCCAAGTGACCGTGGTAAGCCGGACGGTGCAGGCCGTGAATTATCGCCATCGCGGCGGAGCGACCAAACTGGACTTTGCCGGAACCGACCTGATGCCTGCTGCCACTGGCGAAGCCAAGGTGGAAAGCAAAAAAGGTTACATTGAAATCGAAGTCGAATTTGCCAAGCTGGCGCGACCCACCACCTTTGGTAACGAGTACCTTACTTATGTGATGTGGGCGATCAGTCCTGAGGGCCGCGCGGTCAACCTCGGGGAAGTATTGGTTGGCGACAACGATCGCAGCAAACTGGACGTTACGACCGACCTGCAGGCCTTCGCGCTGATTGTTACGGCGGAGCCGTATTATGCCGTCCGCCAGCCCAGCAACGTCGTCGTCCTGGAAAACATAGTTCGTCAAGACACCAAGGGAACGACCGAGGCCGTGAGCGCAAAATATGAGCTACTCGAACGGGGCGGGTACATTCCCACCGGCTACAAGTTCGACCCAGTCGTGCTGAACGCCAACCTGCCGTTGGAGTTCTTCGAGGCGCGTAACGCACTGCGCATCGCACAGTCGGTTGGGGCAGACACCTACGCTTCTTCCAGCTATGAGCATGCTGTCAGTCTGATGGACAAAGCAGACGCATACGCCACAAATAAACACATCGACAAGAAAGAACTGATTGCAACTTCTCGCGAAGCCGTGCAGACGGCGGAGGACTCCCGCGAGATCGCAGTGAAACAACTGGTTGCAGAACATCAGTCGAACGAACTGCAGGCGTCAGCCCAGGTTGCCGACGACGCAACCCGGCAGAAAGAACTCGCCGAGGCGCAGGCTGCCAAAGCGAAGTCGGACATGGAGCGCAGCCAGGTCAATTCCGCCAATGAAGTAGCTGCGGCACAGGCCGAAACTGAGCGAGCTAGACTAGGCGCTGCTCAAGCCAACGCGCAGGTACAGGTAGCCGAAAATGACAAAGCTGCGATGCGTGCGAAGTTGTCGCTACAGTTGAACACCATTCTGCAAACCCGCGACACCGCACGTGGGCTGATCGTTAATATGTCCGATGTCCTATTTGATACCGGCAAGTACACGCTGTTGCCGGGCGCCCGGGAGAAACTCTCCAAGGTCGCCGGCATCCTGATCGCCTATCCTGGACTCAACATTGCGGTTGGTGGATACACAGACAATGTGGGTAGCGATCAGATGAATCAGGGCCTCTCGGAGCATCGTGCCGCGTCAGTGCGCGACTACCTCGTGCAACAAGGCGTACCAACCAATTCCATAACAGCGAATGGATTCGGTAATACGATGCCAGTAGCCTCGAACGATAACTCGGCCGGACGGCAGGAGAATCGCCGGGTCGAACTCGTTGTATCGGGAGAGTCAATCGGTGCCGAGGTCAACGTTACAACTGGCACCCTGCGTTAACGAGCTATTGCTGTCGTTCATATCGCGCGATTCCTACAGGGATCGCGCCTTTTTTCGTGCCGCAAACCGACGGTTCGACGTGTCTTACTTTATCCGTTTCGGAAGGAAGCAGCTTTCGAGGATCAGCCCCCGAAACGCCTCGGGTTGCATTTCTTGCTCTCCTATCAATGGTTCCAGCTCGAAGGCAACCTGATACAAATTCGACGTAGATTGTTCCCATCGCTAAATGCAGCGAATAAGAGGGCCCAGTGTGCTGCACCCGTCTCTCAAACATTAAGTTTGTTGTGATGTAAAAACTACCGTCGCTTCACCATCCAGCCAATCAATATGCCGACGGCGACACCTAACGTGAATGTCGCTGCAACTGTCTCA
>Ga0209656_10002789_pt1 | contig 11329 bp, 8 predicted proteins | sample BogFormECP12_OM2_FD_188239 | JGI IMG/M metagenome (GOLD analysis project Ga0209656, IMG submission 188239) | Bog forest soil microbial communities from Calvert Island, British Columbia, Canada - ECP12_OM2 (SPAdes) (version 2) | ecosystem: Environmental > Aquatic > Freshwater > Wetlands > Bog ... | reverse complement strand
CAACGTGTACCCGGCCGAGGTCGAAGACGTCCTCCTGGCGCACCCGGCGGTGGCCGAGGTGGCGGTCACCGGGACGCCGTCCGCCGAGTGGGGCGAGACCGTGACCGCCTGGGTGGTCCCGGCCCAGGGAGCGCCCGACGTCGACGCCCTGCTGGCCTTCTGCGCCGAGCAGCTGGCCCCCTACAAGCGGCCTCGCCGGGTCCACGTCGTCGACGCCCTCCCCCGCAACGCCATGGGCAAGGTGGTCCGCGCCGAGCTCGGGAAGGGCCCCGGCCCCCGACGGTAGTGTCGCCGGGTGGAGCTCGCGTTCGGGACCGACGAGCGGACGGTGCTCACCGACGACCTGGTTGCCGCCTTGGGCGAGCAGGGGCACGCGGTGACGGTGTGGGCCGACGGCGACGCCTGGCCGGTCGCCGGGCGGGCCGTCGGCGAGGCCGTCGCCACCGGGGCGGCCCGGTTCGGCATCGTGTGCTGCACGACCGGGACGGGCGTCTCGATCGCCGCCAACAAGGTCCCGGGCGTCCGGGCCGCCTTGTGCACCGACGCCGAGACGGCGCGGGGCGCCCGGCGGTGGAACGACGCCAACGTGCTGGCCTTCGGCCTGCGCCTGACCACGCTGGCCGTGGCGCTCGAGATGGTCGAGGCGTTCGTGACCACCGACCCCGACCCCGACGAGCGTCCCCTGATCGACCAGGTCGAGGCGCCGGGCTGACCGACGCCGGGTTAGGGCGTCGGATCGCGCCCGGCGTGGCGTCGCCTCCGGGGCGCTGGTCGAGCGGCCGGTCCGTCACGGACCCTCGGGTCGCCCGAGGCGGGGGATAGGTTGGGCGCCGATGCCGCCCGAGTCGCCGACCCTCGACCACGAGCGCCGGCTCTGGAAGACGGGGCACGAGTGGGTGGCCGGGCTCGACGAGGTGGGCCGGGGGGCCTGGGCCGGACCGGTGAGCGTCGGGGTGGCCGTGGTGCGGACCGGGTGCCGTCGCAACGGCCTCCCCCGGGGCCTGCGGGACTCCAAGCTCCTCGCCGAGGACCGGCGGGAGGAGATGTTCGAGCGGGTCGGCGGGTGGTGCGTGGCCTGGTCGGTCGGGCACGCCAGCCCGGGCGAGTGCGACCGCTTCGGGATGACGGCCGGCTTGCGGCTGGCCGCCTACCGGTCCCTGGCCGGGCTCGGGGTCCGACCCGACGCCATCATCGTCGACGGGCCGCTCAACTACCTGGCCGAGCGACCGCTGCGGGCCTGGGCGGGCGAGCCGCGCCTCGAGCCGCTCGCCGGAGAGGCGACCGACGACTTCTGGGGCGCCGAACCGCCCGACCCCGCCGAGCCCGAGGCCCTGCCGCTCCCCGAGGTGGAGATGCCCGACACGGTCGTTCCGCTGATCGACGCCGACGCCCGCTGCGCGGCGGTGTCGGCCGCCTCGGTGCTGGCCAAGGTGGTGCGCGACCGGCTCATGCGCGAGGAGTCCGAGCACTTCCCCTACTACGACTTCGAGCAGAACAAGGGGTACCCCTCGCCGGTCCACAAGACGGCGCTGCGCGGCTACGGGCTCTCGGCCATCCACCGCCGCTCCTGGGCGTTCGTCGACGGCCTCCCCTGGCGCTGAGGGGCGCCCGACCGGGTCGACGGCCCGTGTGCACCCGCCGGGGCCCAGGTGAGGACGGGTAGCATTGCCGCCGGTGAGCAACGTCTTGGAGGTCGACGACCTCCGCACCGAGTTCCGGATGCGCCACTCGAGCGTCGTCGCCGTCGACGGCGTCTCGTTCAGCGTCGCCGAGGGCGAGTGCGTGGGCATCGTGGGCGAGTCGGGGTGCGGGAAGAGCACCACCGGCCTGTCGATCATGCGCCTCCTGCCCAACAACGGCCACCTCGACGGCGGGGTGGTCCGGCTGCTCGGGCGGGACCTGGCCCCGCTCGACGAGAAGGAGATGCAGCAGGTCCGAGGCGACGAGGTGGCCCTGATCCCCCAGGACCCGATGACCTCGCTCAACCCGACCATGACCGTCGGGCGCCAGATCGCCGAGGGCGTCCGCCTCCATCGGCACGTCACCAAGGCGCAGGCCCGGGAGCGGGCGCTCGAGGTCCTGCGGCTGGTCGAGATGCCCCGCCCGGCCGAGCGGCTCGACCAGTACCCCTACGAGCTCTCGGGCGGCCTTCGCCAGCGGGTCATGATCGCCATGGCGCTGGCCTGTGAGCCCAAGCTCCTCATCGCCGACGAGCCCACCACCGCCCTCGACGTGACGATCCAGGCGCAGATCCTCGACCTGATCGACGACCTGCGCCAGCGCCTCAAGATGGCGGTCATCCTGATCACCCACGACATGGGGGTCATCGCCGGGCGCACCGACCGGGTCGTGGTCATGTACGCCGGCCAGATCGTCGAGGAGGCCGAGACGTCCGAGCTGTTCGCCCGGATGCGCCATCCGTACGCCGAAGCGCTCCTCGCCTCGGTGCCCAAGCTCGACCAGTCGCCGTCCGAGCGGCTCCGGAGCATCCCGGGCCTGCCCCCCGACCTGTCGCAGCGCCACTTCAACTGCCGGTTCTCGGCCCGGTGCCAGTACGCCACCGACATCTGCCGTGACGCGGAGCCACCGCTTGTCGACGAGGACGGCTCGGCAACCGTGCACCGCTTCGCCTGCTTCCACCCGGTCAGCCACGAGCTCTCGGCGGTCCCGGCCGAGGCGGTGGTCCGGGTGGCCGACCCGGCGGTGGCCGAGCGGGCGGCCGCCGTGGCCGGTGCGCCCGAGCTGCTGGTGGCGTCGGGTCTGGTCAAGGAGTTTCCGGTCCTGGCCGGCGGGGTGATCCGGCGCCAGGTGGGCACGGTCAAGGCGGTGAGCGACGTCTCCTTCGCCGTCCGCCAGGGCGAGACCTTCGGGCTGGTGGGGGAGTCCGGGTGCGGCAAGACGACGGTGGGGCGCCTGCTGGTGGGGCTCGAGCGACCCGGGGGCGGCACCGTCCACTTCCAGGGGACCGAGCTCACCGGGGTGTCCTCGGGCGAGCTACGCCGGCGCCGGCGCGACATCCAGCTGATGTTCCAGGACCCGTACGCCTCGCTGGACCCACGGATGCGGGTCGGCGCCATCGTCGGCGAGCCCCTCAAGGTGCAGAAGATCGGGTCGTCGGCCGATCGCAAGCAGCGGGTGGGGGACCTCTTGAACGAGGTGGGCCTGAGCCGGGAGGCCGTCGACCGCTACCCCCACGAGTTCTCCGGCGGCCAGCGCCAGCGCATCGGTCTGGCCCGGGCCCTGGCCCTCTCGCCCAAACTGGTGGTGGCCGACGAGCCCGTGTCCGCCCTCGACGTGTCGATCCAGGCGCAGATCCTCAACCTGATGAAGGACCTGCAGGGCGAGCACGGCCTGACCTTCATCATGATCTCCCACGACCTGGCGGTGGTTCGCTACATGGCCGACCACATCGGCGTCATGTACCTCGGCCGGATCGTCGAGCTCGGCCCGGCGGTCGAGGTCTACGACCGCCCGGCCCACCCCTACACCCAGGGTCTCCTCGACGCCGTCCCGGTGCCCGACATCGCCGCCTGGCGGGCCACCCGTGAGGTCACCGTCAAGGGGGAGCTGCCCTCGGCCGTCGACCCTCCGTCGGGGTGCCGGTTCCGGACCCGCTGCCCCCGAGCCCAGCAGCGCTGCGCCGACGAGGTGCCGCCGATGTCGGATTTCGGTGCCGACCACGTCGCCGCCTGCCACTTCCCCCTGCGCACTCCGGTCTCGCTGGCCGCCGCCGCGCCCGGCGCCGCCGCCGGGGCCTGACCGACCGAGCGGGCGACCCCCGTCAGCGGCGCTGCAGGCGCACCTCGAAGGCGTCGCGCAGCGAGTCGCCGATGAAGTTGAAGGCGATGACGACGAGAATGATGCACAGCCCGGCCGGGTAGATCTGCCACCAGTAGCCGTCGGTGGCGTAGTTGACCCCGTTGGAGAGCATCGACCCCCAGTCGGTCTGGGGGGCGGGAACCCCGAGGCCGATGAACCCGAGGGCGGCCAGCAGCAGGATGGAGTCGGCCACCTGGAAGGTGGCGAACACGACGATGGTGCCGATGGAGTTGGGCACGATGTGGCGCCCGATGATGCGCGTGCGGGTCCCCCCCATCACCCGCACCGCCTGGACGTACTCGCGTGTGCGCAGCGACAGCGTCTCGCCCCGGATCAGGCGGGCCGGCACCAACCAGCTCACGACGGCGATCACGATGATGAGGAGCGCCGTCGAGGTGTGGAAGATCGTCACGAGGGCGATGAGCAGGAACAGGACGGGGATCGACAGCCCGATGTCGACGATGCGCATGAGGAGGGCGTCGAACCCGCCGCCGAAGAACCCGGAGATGGCGCCGTAGGTGACGCCGACCACCGTGGCCACCAGGGCCGACGTGATCCCGACGATGAGCGAGATCTGCCCGGCGAACATCAGCCGGCCCAGGATGTCGAAGCCCGAGTCGTCGGTGCCGAGGGGATGCCCGTGCCCCGGCGGGCTGTTCTGGGTGGAGTTCTGCAACGCCAGCTGAGCATTGGTCTGGTTGGTGTGGTACACGAGCGGGCCGAGGAAGCAGAAGACGAGGAAGAAGGCGACGATGACCACCCCGATCACCGCCAGCTTGTTCTCGACGAAGACCCGGAGGATCTGATGGACCATGCCCCCGGTGTCCTGGGACTCGCCCCCGGCCGGGGGTGTCATCTCCTTGGGGGAGGCGGCCTCGAAGCCGAGCGGGATGGCTGTCGTCGGGGTGTCGGTGGCGAAGACCGGGTCGCTGCCGACGCCCTCGGGGTCGCTCATCTCAGGCGCTCCCGAGCCGGATGCGCGGGTCGGCCACCGCGTAGAGGATGTCGGCCAGCAGCGAACCGATGATCGTGGCGATGGTCACGACGAGCGTTGTGCCGAGCACCGTGTTGACGTCGTGGTTGGTGGCGGCGTTTACCGTGAGGAGCCCCATCCCGGGGTAGTTGAAGACCGTCTCGGTGATGAGGGCGCCGCTGACGATGGCCGGCAGCGTCAACCCGACCAACGTGATGATCGGGATCAGGGCATTGCGCAGGGCGTGTCCGTAGAGCACGCGCTTGGAGCTGGCCCCCTTGGCCCGCGCCGTGCGCACGTAGTCCTCGGCCATGGCGTCCATCATCGAGGAGCGCATGTACCGGCTGAAGGCGGCGACGGTGATGGCGGCCAACGTGATCACCGGGAGGACGAAGGCCCGGGGGTCGGCGAAGATCGTCCAGAACGAGCTGTTGTAGGGCGGAGCCACCGGGAACCACTTCAGGTCGAGGGCGAAGTAGAGGATGAGGAGCGTCCCGAGGAGGAACGACGGCATGGCGTAGAAGAAGAACGACAACCCGGTGGCCACGTAGTCCACCGGCTTGTTCCGCCGCACCACCTGGAGGATGCCGAGCGGGATCGCCACGATGAGCGCCACCGTCGTCGACACGAGCACGAGCGAGACGGTGCGGGGCAGGCGCTGGGCGATGACCTCGCGGACGCCCTGGCCGAGTTGGTAGGAGTACCCCAGGTTGAGGTGGACGACCACCCGCTCGACGTAGCGGTACACCTGGTCCCAGATCGGCAGGTTCAGCCCGTTCACCTGGTTGAAGTGGGCGATCTCGGCCGGCGTGGCCCGGGGGCCGATGGCCGAGCGGGCGAGGGCGTTGGGGGGCCCGAGCTTGGTCAGCAAGAAGACGATCAGGATGACGCCGAGGATGACGATGATGGCCTGGCCGAGCCGGCGGATGAGGAACCTGGTCATCTGGGCCCAACCCTACCCACGGTGGCCACGGGGACGCCGTGGCGCGCGACACCCCCGCTCCCGGTGAGAGAGCGGGGGTGTCGTCACGTCAGCGCTCCGGCCGGGGCCGCCCGGCCCGACTCAGCTGCTCCAGCGCCAGGCCTCGGGCGTCAGGTTGAGGTAGACGTTCTGGGGCGTCACGCCCTCGAGGTTCTTCGGGATCTCGGTGAGCGTGAAGGCCGGGTCGGGCTGCCAGATGTCGGGCACCTGCTTGGCCACGTAGTTCTCCCAGTTGGCCAGGCTGGTGTTCGTCGACAGCGACTGGTTGATGAGCGACTGGTTCGTGTTGAACCCGGGGACGGCCGGGCCGTAGCTGCCGTAGTTGGCGGCCGAGCCGTTGCCGAACAGCGTGTCGCCGCTCGGGTACCCGTCGGGGGCGAAGGTCCACCCGCCGCCCCAGTCCAGCCACTCCCACGAACACCCGCTCGGGCAGGCCACCGCCTGGGAGGTGACCGTGTTGAAGGACTCGCCCTGCAGGACGACGTTGATCCCGGCCGACGACCAGGAGGCCTTCTCGGCGGTGACCTCACTGGTCAGGGCGGCGATCCCGGTTGCGTAGGCCATGTTGAACTTGAGCTGGGCCCCCGAGGGGATCCCCGACCCGCACTGGTTGGCCCCGGTGCCCGGCTTGATGCAGGTGTCGGTGCCGTTGGGCACGACCTTCCACCCGTGGGCGGCCAGCAGCGACTTGGCCTTGGAGGGGTTGTAGGGGTAGGGGTTCGACTTCTCGAAGCTGGTGGACAAGGTGTTGGCCGGCGCCACCGGCACCGGGCCGTACGTCGGGTTGGCGTAGTTCTTCCAGAGCTTGTTGACGTACAGCGGCTGGTCGACGAGCGACTGGACCGCCTGGCGGAAGTAGAGCTGGCGGAAGATCTTCCCGGCGTTGCCGCCGTCACCAGTCGAGTTGAAGTTGATCGGGAAGTAGGTGATCGACCAGTTGTAGAGGGGCACCAGCTTGAAGTTGGACAACCTCGGGTTGTTCGCCCCGGTGCTCTGGGGATTGGGGGCGGGCGACGTGACCTCGGTCTGCGGCAGGTACCCGACGTTCACGCTCCCGCCGGCGAGGGCGTTGAACTCGGCCGAGTCCGACGTGTAGGGGAGCTCGGTGAACTTGGAGATGGTCGGCTTCACCGGGCCCGAGTACTTGGGGTTGGGGACGAAGCTGGCCGTGCCGTCGGCGTTGAAGCTCGACAGCTGCCACGGCCCGTCGACCACCTTCCACAAGGGGTTCGTGGCGTAGGTCGCCAGGGCGTTGGAGGTGGCGTTGGGGTTGGTGGCGTTGTAGCCGGCCTGGTTGCTCAAGAAGGTGTACACGGCGGCGCAGTTGGAGTCGGCGGTGCCGTAGGCGGCCGACGAGCAGCCGCCCGAGCCCGGCGCCCCGGTGGCCGAGGTGACGTCCCAGGCGATCGGCAGTGGCGTGATCTGGGACAGCTCGTTGTAGGTGAACCAGTACGTGTTGACCGGCTTGGTGGTGGTGAAGGTGACCGTGTCGCCGCTGGCCGTCACGTTCTTGATGTTGTCGGGCATCTCACCGGGCACGTAGCCGCAGTAGTTCATCGGCTCGGCGTGGTACATGTTCATCCAGAAGAGAACGTCCTGGGCGTCGACGGACTCGCCGTTGGACCACTTCCACCCCTTCAGGTTGACGGTGACCGTCTGGGTGTTGTTGGTGTAGGTGGGCTGGTCGGCCGCCGACAGCTCGGAGTTCACGTTCGTCGACTCGCCCGAGCCGAAGAAGTAGAGCGGCCGGTACATGAAGTACTGGAACTGGCTGATGTTGGCGACCGAGCAGAGGCTCCCGGGCAGGTAGGGGAAGATGAAGTTCGGCGTGGCCGACGGGATCTCCGCCCAGACGATCGGCGTCGACGCCGACGTGGCGCCGCTGGCCGGCGCCACGACCACCGCGCCCAACATCAATACCCCGGCTGCCACTGCGCCGGTGGCCAGCCGCCGGACGATGCCCGCTCGTTGCATCCCCTGCTCCTTCATCCGGGTCGCCGACGGGCGACGTCTCTGGGTGCCGTCGTGCCTGAATGCGACGACGGCGTGGAAACCGTAACACGTTCGCTACAAATTTTCACCGTTGAGCGCCGTCAGCGGGTCCGGGGCCGAACGGAGGGAGGGTGCGCCGGGTGCCCCGTTCATGCCCGAATCAGTCGTCGCCGACCCCACCGACCGGTGACCACCGGCGGCTCGTCCTGGGTTCGGTGCTCAGACCGAGGCGGGCCTGGGCTCGCGGGGGAGCCCGAGGACCCGCTCGCCGAGGATGTTGCGGAGGACTTCGTCGGACCCGCCGGCGATGCGCATGGCCGGCACCCCGAGGAGCAGCTCGCCCCACGAGTAGGTGCCCCACCGCCCGCTGTCGGCCACCAGTTCGGGTCCGAGCACGCTCGACACCAGCTCGCAGGTCCGGACCATGTTGGCGGTGAGGGCCAGCTTGGAGATCGACATCTCGGGCCCGGGTATCCCGCCACCGGCGATCTTGGCCATCGCCCGCATGTTCGTGTACCCGGCGACCTTGGTGCCGATGATCACCTGGGCCAACTGCTGGCGGACGAGCGGGTCGTCGGCCCGCCCCATGTGGCGGACGAGCTCGATGAGCCGGGTGGTGGCCATGCCGCCGCCCCCACCGGCCTGGGTCCCGATGGCCGCTCGCTCGCTCATGAGCGTGGTCAGGGCCACGCCCCACCCCTCGTTGACCCCGCCGAGACGGAGGGTGTCGGGGACACGGGCGTCGGTGAAGAAGACCTCGTTGAACGAGGCGCCGCCGGTCATCTGGCGCAGCGGGCGGACCTCGACCCCCGGCTGGTGCATGTCGATCAGGAAGGCGGTCAGGCCCTGGTGCTTCTCGACGCCCGGGTCCGTGCGGCAGATGATCTCCCCGACGTCGGCCAGGTGGGCGTAGGACGTCCAGACCTTCTGCCCGTTCACCACCCACTCGTCGCCGTCACGCACCGCCCGGGTCGCGAGCCCGGCCAGGTCGCTGCCGGCCCCCGGCTCGCTGAAGAGCTGGCAGCCCACGATGTCGCCCCGGTAGAGGGGCGCCAGGAACTGACGTTTCTGGTCCTCGGTCCCGTGGGTCAGCACGGTCGGGGCCACCATCTGGAGCCCGACGCTGAACACGCCCACCGGTGGGGTCTCGAAGCGGGCGGCCCAGGCCTGCCACGCCCGGGCGAAGTCGCGACCGAGCCCCCGTCCTCCGTACTCGGGCGGCCCGGTGATCCAGCCGAACCCGGCGTCGAAGACCTTCTTGGCCCAGACCCGCGCCGCCGCCAGCTCGGCCTGGTCCTGTTCGGGAGTCTTGTCGGCGAACAGCGCCACGCGGTCGGACCCGACGCCCCATTCGAACTGGCGCTCGGTGCGCTCCGGCGCGTTGGCGCGCAGGAACGCCTCGGCGTCGGACTCGAACTGCTCGAGCGTGACCGCGTCGCCCACGCCACCCACCTCTCTCGTCGTCTCTCCCCTGGCGCCGGCGCGGGTTCGCCTCGACGACGGCCACGCACGACACGGACGTTCGGGTCCGGCGCGGGGTCCGCCAGCCCCGAGAACGTAGACTACGGGCGGTCCGATGGTCTACGTCCTGGCTCTGACCTCAGCGCTCGCCAATGCACTGACGAGCATCTTCCAGCGCATGGGCGTGGAGGATGCGCCGGAGGGCGACACCCTCAAGCTCCGCCTCCTCACCAACGCGCTGCGACGGGGGATCTGGCTCCTCGGCTTCGCCCTCATGATCGCCTCGTTCCTGATCCAGGCGGTGGCCCTCCACTTCGGGCGGATGGCCGAGGTGCAGCCGATCCTCACCACCGAGCTGCTGTGGCTCGTGCTGATCCTCGGGACGTGGTTCCGGTTCAAGGTGGGCTGGCGGGAGTGGGTGGCGTCACTGCTGGCGTCGCTCGGTCTGGCCGGGTTCCTCTTCTTCGCCAACCCCACCGGGGACACCGGCACGCCGAGCGGCCAGACGTGGTTCCTCACCGGCATGGCGTGCGCGGCGGCGACGGCCGTCGCGGTGCTCCTCGCCCTGCGCGGCCCCCGCTGGTGGCGGGCCGCCATGTTCGGCGCGGCGGGGGCGATCGGGTTCGCGTTCACGGCTGCCCTCACCAAGTCGGTCACCGACTACATCGCCAAGGACTGGGTCTCGATGTTCGCCCACTGGCAGCTGTACGCGCTGGTCTTCTGCGGGGTTGCCTCGGTCTTCTTGGCCCAGAACGCCTACCATGCCGGCCCGATCGCCGCCTCGCAGGCGGCGCTCGTGCTGGTCGACCCCCTCGTCAGCATCCTGATCGGCGTGGCCCTCTTCGAAGAGCACCTGCGCACCGGTTTCCCGTGGGGCCCCCTCGAGGCGCTGTCGCTCCTGATCATGTTCACCGGGGCGTTCGTTCTCGCCACCTCGCCGCTCGTGAGCGGGGTCAAGGGCGAAGAGGGGCCGGCGTCGGAGAACCTGTCGATCCGGGCCCGGTCGCGGCGCGTCGTCGACCTGCCGGCGCCGGGCAAGAACCTGGCTCCCGAGTCCCCGGCGCGCTCGCCGCTCGACGGGGCCCCGCTCAGCCCACCCGGCTGAGGGGCCCGGGGCGCCGGGCCACCCGACGCCGAGCACGAGCAGGCCGAGCCGGCCGAGGACGTCGCGATGGGGCGCCGAGGTGGCGGGCGCGCCCCCGGCGGTCAGCGGGCAGCCAGCGCCGCCGTCAGGGCCTCGTCGACCGTGGGGTGCGCGAAGCGGTGCCCCACCTCGAGGAGCCGCGCCGGGGTGACCCGCTGGCTGGCCAGCACGAACTCCCGGGCCATCTCCCGGCCGAAGGCGACGTCGAGGACCGGGACCGGGACCGACAGGACCGCCGGGCGGTGGAGGGCCCCGGCCAGGGCCGCCGTGAACTCGGCGTTGGTGATCGGGGTGGGGGCCGCCGCATTGACCGGGCCCGACAGGTCGGGGTCCCCGAGGGCCGCCAGGACGACCGAGAGCTCGTCGTCGAGGCTGATCCAGCTGAACCACTGGCGCCCTGAGCCGAGGCGGGCCCCCAGGCCGAGCCGGAAGGGGAGGAGCGCCCGCCCGAGCAGGCCGCCCCGGGCGCTGAGCACCACGGCCGAGCGGAGGAGGACGGTGCGGATCCCCGCCGCCGCCGCCGGCTCGGCCGTCGCCTCCCAGGCCCGGCAGACGTCGGCCAGGAACCCCGAGCTCGGACCCGACTGCTCGGTCAGCACCTCGTCGCCGCGGTCGCCGTAGACGCCGATGGCCGAGGCGTTGACCAGCACCGGCGGGTGGGGGTCGAGGCCGGTGATCGTCGAGACCACCAGCTCGGTGGCCGCCACCCGGCTGGTCAGGATCTCCCGCTGGCGCCCGGCGGTCCAGCGGCGGTCACCGATGCCGGCCCCGGCCAGGTTGACGACGGCGTCGTAGGGTCCGGCGTCGACGAGCGCGGCCCGGTCCACCGTGCCCTGGCGGGGGTCCCAGCGGACGGTGGTCGCGGCCGCCGCCCCGGGCGGCGTTCCACCCGGGCGCACCAGGCGCACGCACTGGTGGCCCTCGGACCCGAGCCGCTCGACGAGGGCGGACCCGATGA
>Ga0209656_10002786_pt1 | contig 11331 bp, 11 predicted proteins | sample BogFormECP12_OM2_FD_188239 | JGI IMG/M metagenome (GOLD analysis project Ga0209656, IMG submission 188239) | Bog forest soil microbial communities from Calvert Island, British Columbia, Canada - ECP12_OM2 (SPAdes) (version 2) | ecosystem: Environmental > Aquatic > Freshwater > Wetlands > Bog ... | reverse complement strand
CGCTTCGAACGCCGGCTCTTTCACGCCACTTTCGCCACCGAAGACCGCAAGGAAGGGATGGCCGCTTTTATCGAGAAGCGAAAGCCCACCTTCCGCAACCGATGAACCAGAGACCACGCTCGCGCCCCAACCACCCGTTCAGTTGACGGGGCGGGAGCCCGCCGATATAAGCCCGCACTCCGTTTTTACCGCGAGCGAGCATGGCCAATCATAAATCGGCGGAAAAGCGTATACGCCAGATCGTCAAGCACACGGCGATCAATCGCGCCCGAAGGAGCCGAGTGCGCACCTTCGTCAACAAGGTCGAGACGGCGATAGCAAGCGGTGACAAGGAGGCAGCGCGATCCGCCCTTCAAATGGCGCAGCCGGAGCTGCACCGGGCGATCACCAAAGGGGTGCTTCACAAGAATACGGTCTCGCGAAAGCTTTCCCGTCTCGCCGCGCGCATCAACGCGCTCTGATCAAGCTGCACGCCACGGCTGCGACCAAATGCCGCGAGGTGACGCCCGCCTACCAACGTTTGGCATTTGGCGTAAGGAGCGGTCGGTCGGTAACCAACTTCCTCGCGTTCGCTTTTCGGTCTCGTTGCCATCAATCCGTCACGTAACCTAAGATGCTCAATAACAGAGGCGAAAACTACTCAGATTGGCTGTAAATGTCGATTAGTGTGAAGAAAATGTCATTTTCTTCACGAACCTCAGCAGTAATTGCGTGGCTATAGCGTCGGATTTGTCCGACCAGAATGACGACAGAGAACCGGAAGATTGACGGTCTGCGGGTGTAGATCTTTCTGGCACTGGGCCTGATGATGCTGCCGTCCGAGTTTGGGGGGATGCGGTATTGGCGGAAGCGGTTCGAAGAGGGGATGCCGATATCTCGGCAAGCGCGTGCCAAAGCGAATGGACCCGGGTTCTGGGCCATCTCAAGAAGGAGGTCGGCGAAGCCGCCTTCCGCAGCTGGCTGCGACCGGTAAGCGTGGAGCGGGTCGATGAGGGTGAGGCGATCATCGCCGCGCCGACCCGCTTTCTGCGCGACTGGGTCGCGACTCATTACGCCGACCGGCTCCTTGCGCTGTGGCGGGCGGAGAACCAACGAGTAACCAGCGTCTCGGTGGTCGTGGCGCTCGCCGGCAGACGCAATGGGCTCGATCGTTCGGCCGACGGCGAAGCGAAGGATCTTCGCCAGCCTGCCCCACTCCTCGCGGAGCCCGCTGGCGCGCTCGAGGTCGGCGAGGACAAGGCGCAGATGTCGGCGCTCGACCAGCGCTTCACTTTCGAGAACTTCGTCGTTGGCAAGCCCAACGAACTCGCCCATGCCGCGGCGCGTCGCGTCGCTGAGGCCTGCGTGAACCCCGTTCACACGGTGCCGTTCAACCCGCTCTTCCTCTACGGCGGGGTGGGCCTCGGCAAAACTCATTTGATGCACGCCGTGGCTTGGCATGTCCGCAGACATGCCTGCAACCGCAAGGTCATCTACCTCTCGGCCGAGAAGTTCATGTATCGGTTCATCCGGGCATTGCGCTTCAAGTCGACGATGGACTTCAAGGAGCAATTCCGTTCGGTAGATTTGCTGATGATCGATGACGTTCAATTCATCAGCGGCAAGGATTCAACCCAGGAAGAGTTCTTTCACACGTTCAATGCCCTAGTCGATCAGAACCGCCAGATCGTAATTTCCGCCGACAAGTCGCCTTCCGACCTCGAGGGTCTCGAGGAGCGCATGCGCTCCCGGCTCGGCTGGGGGCTCGTCGCCGATCTGCACCCTACGACCTACGAGCTGCGCCTTAGCATTTTGCACTCGAAGGCCGAGCAGAACGGTATACGGATCCCGCAGAAGGTGATGGAGTTCCTCGCCCACAAGATCACCTCGAACGTCCGCGAACTCGAAGGAGCGTTGAACCGCATTATCGCGGATATGCAGTTGATCGGACGTGATGTAACGCTCGAAAGCGCGCAAGAGTTGCTGCGCGACCTGTTGCGCTCCTGCGAGCGACGAGTGACGATCGACGAGATCCAACGGCGCGTCGCCGAGCATTTCAACATCCGGCTGAGCGAGATGGCCTCCGAGCGCCGGGCGCGTGCTGTAGCGCGACCGCGTCAGATCGCGATGTATCTTGCCAAGCAACTGACGACACGGTCGCTGCCGGAAATCGGCCGGAAATTTGGTGGGCGTGACCATACCACCGTCATGCATGCGGTGCGCAAGATCGAGGAGCTCACGCTCGGCGACCGCGCGCTCGCCGAGGATGTCGAGCTGCTGCGCCGCATGCTGCAAACCTGAGCCTCCGACACCGCCGCGCCGGGTCGCGCCGAAACCGGGTGCTGAGGCGCGCATCGTTCCGTGCTATAATTCGAATCCGTCTGCCGAACCGTTCGGGGTGACGCGACGGGGGCGCTGGCCTGTCTCCGGCCCCGGGCGCGGCCCAGGGTCGATTTGGGATCTGACCCGAGCCTAGTCCGCAACCTCCATGCAGCAACCATGAAACTCACCATCGAACGGGCGGCTCTGCTAAAGGCGCTGGGCCACGTACAAAGCGTGGTCGAACGGCGCACGACGATCCCGATATTGTCGAACGTTTTGCTACGCGCCGAAGCCGGAAGTCTGGCGCTGAGCGCCACCGACATGGATCTCGAGATTGTCGAGCGTGTCCCGTGCCAGGTCGAGCGCGAGGGCCGGACGACCGCGCCGGCGCACACGCTTTATGACATCGTGCGAAAGTTGCGCGAGGGGGCGCAGGTGGAAATCGAGGCCAGCGGCGAGCGCAACGCGATGCTGCTGCGCTCCGGCCGCTCGACCTTCACCCTGCAATGTCTGCCACCCGAGGACTACCCGGTCTTGGCGAGCGGTGCGCTGCCTCACAATTTCGCGCTGTCGGCAACCGAGCTCGTGGCGTTGATCGACCGCACCCGATTCGCGATCTCGACCGAGGAGACCCGGTACTATCTGAACGGTATTTATCTTCATGCGACAAAGAACGACGAGGTGCCTGTCATCCGGGCGGTCGCGACCGACGGTCATCGGCTCGCCCGGGTCGAGATGGTGCTGCCGGAGGGCGCCGCCGGGATGCCGGGCATTATCATCCCGCGCAAGACCGTGCTTGAGCTGCGCAAGCTCGTCGAGGAGAGCAAGGATGAGGTTGATATCGCGCTGAGCGAGACAAAGATCCGCTTTGCCGTCGGCGAGGCGACGTTAACCTCCAAGCTGATCGACGGGACCTTCCCTGATTACGACCGGGTGATCCCGTCCAACAACGACAAGATCCTCGAGGTCGACTGCAAAGCCTTTGCCGAAGCGGTGGACCGAGTGTCGACGATCTCGACCGAGAAGAGCCGCGCGGTCAAGCTCACGATCGAGAATGGCAATCTCAGGGTGTCGGCGACGAGCCCCGAAAACGGTACGGCCGAGGAGGAGCTCGAGGCGCGCTACCTCGCCAGCCCGCTGGAGATCGGCTTCAATTCCCGGTACCTGCTCGACATTGCCGAGCAAATCGGCGGCGAAGGAGCGCAATTCGAGATGTCGGATGCCGGCTCGCCGACGATTGTCCGCGACAGCGCCGATAGGAGCGCCCTTTATGTCCTGATGCCGATGCGGGTGTGAGCGAGATGACGTCGGGCGACAAGCGGGTCCTCGCCTGCTTCCCCGGGACAACGATCCGGAGGAGGGGAGCCCAAGCCCTTCGCGGAATGCCGGCAAACGGCGCCAAACGCTGGCAGGAAGGCCCTCTCGACCCCATATAATGCCGATGTTGGCCGAGGCACAGGAAGCCCGCAGTAGCGCCGGTGCCGCGGTGGAGCGCGTCGCGGTGACGCGCCTCGTGCTGACGGATTTCCGCAACTATCACGAGGCCAGACTCACCCTTGGCACCGAGACGGTGGTATTGACGGGCCCGAACGGCGCCGGCAAGACCAATTTACTGGAAGCCCTTTCTTTTCTCGCGCCGGGCCGTGGGCTGCGCGGCGCCAAATTGACCGAGATCGATCATCGACCTGGGTCCGGAGGCGACTTCCCCGATTCAGGGTGGGCCGTCGCCGCGGTCATCGCGACGCGCCGCGGCCCCTTGCGCGTCGGGACCGGACGAGATCGCGCGGCGAGCGAGCGTCGAATCGTGCGGATCGACGGCGAGCAGGCGCGTGGTCAGGCGGTACTCGGGGAGCGGCTCGGCGTCGTATGGTTGACGCCGCCAATGGATCGGCTCTTTCTCGACGGTCCGAGCGGCCGGCGGCGGTTTCTTGATCGGCTGGTGCTCGGGCTCGACCCGACACATGCCTCGCGCGTCGCCGCTTACGAGCAGGCGTTGCGCGAGCGCTCGCACCTGTTCCGCGAGGGTCCCGCCGACCCGGTGTGGCTCGCCGCGCTCGAGAAGGCGATGGCAGAACAAGGCGTCGCGGTGGCTGCGGCCCGGCGCGACGCCGTGCAGCGGCTGGACCGCGCTTGCGCCGAGGCCGAAGGCCCGTTCCCGCGCGCCCGGCTGACGCTCGTCGGCACCATCGAAGGGTGGCTCGAGAAAATGCCGGCGTTGGCCGCCGAAGCCGAGCTTGCCTCGGCGCTCGCCGCCAATCGGCAAAGCGATGCGCAAGCTGGCGGCGCCATGATCGGTCCGCACCGCTCCGATCTCGCGGTCAGTCTGGCGGAGAAGGGAATCGCGGCTGAATTTGCCTCGACCGGCGAGCAGAAGGCGTTGTTGATCGCAATCCTGCTGGCGCACGCCTCTCTGCAAAGGGCGATTCGAGGCGAGCCCCCCCTGCTGCTGCTCGACGAGATCGCCGCCCATCTCGATACAACCCGGCGCGCGGCGTTGTTCGAGGCGCTGGGCCGGCTTGACAGCCAAGCTTGGCTTACCGGCACCGACGCCGCGCTGTTCGCGCCACTGCGATCCCACGCCCAGTTTTTGTCGGTGAGGGACGCAACCCTATCCCCGACTTCGTTCTGACCCGAGAAAGTTCGAACACCAACGGCATGGCGAACATATCCGCATCCGATCCCCTAAGCCCGCGCGACCCTGCCGCGGGCCGGCTCACCAGCGTCAATGTGCTGCCTGGCAATGTGACCGGCGCGCCTGATGGCCATGGCGGCCCAAATGGCGAGGATGCGATCTACAACGAGCAATCGATCGAGGTGTTGCGCGGCCTCGACGCTGTGCGCAAGCGGCCCGGGATGTATATCGGCGACACCGATGACGGCTCCGGCCTGCATCACATGATCTACGAGGTCGTCGACAATGCGATCGACGAAGCCCTCGCGGGTTATTGCGATACGGTAACCGTCACACTGAACGCCGACGGCTCGTGCACCGTCAACGACAATGGCCGCGGCATTCCGGTTGGTATTCACGACGAGGAGGGGGTGTCTGCCGCTGAGGTCATCATGACCCACCTCCACGCTGGCGGCAAATTCAATCAGAACGCCTACAAGGTGTCCGGAGGGCTGCACGGTGTCGGCGTGTCGGTCGTCAACGGTCTCTCCGCCCGGCTCGACATGCGTATCTTCCGCGGCGGGTTGGAATGGTTCATGCGTTTCCGCGACGGCGCGCCTGAAGCGCCGCTCGCCGAGGTCGGGCCGGCCCCACCGTGGCCGACGGGTTCGAACCGGGATGGCTCGGTCACCGGCACCGAGATCACCTTTCTGCCGAGCCCCCAAACCTTCAGCAACACCGAGTTCGACTTGACCACGCTCGAGCATCGGCTCCGTGAACTCGCTTTTCTGAACAGCGGCGTGACCCTGGTGCTGAACGATCTGCGCGGGGTCGAGCCGAAGAGTCTCACGCTTCACTTCGAGGGCGGGCTCGAAGCCTTTGCGCGCTATCTCGATCGCTCAAAGCAGGCATTGCATGCGCCGCCGATCGTGATCCGCGGCGAACGCGACGGCATCCTGCTCGAAATCGCGATGGAGTGGACCGACAGCTATCACGAGACGATGCTGTGTTTTACCAACACCATCCCGCAGAGGGATGGCGGCACCCACCTCGCGGGCTTCCGCGCGGCATTGACCCGCACCGTCAACGCCTATGCGAATGACAGCGGGATTGCCAAGAAGGAGAAGGTGACACTGACCGGCGAGGATATGCGGGAAGGGTTGACCTGCATTCTCTCGGTCAAGGTCCCAGACCCTAAATTTTCCTCGCAGACCAAGGAGAAGCTCGTCTCCTCCGAAGTGCGCCCGGCGATCGAGGGCATCGTCGCCGACAAGCTGACGCAATGGTTCGAGGAGCACCCGGCCGACGCTAAAAAGGTGGTCGCGAAGGTCGTCGAGGCGGCGGCGGCGCGCGAGGCGGCGCGCAAGGCCCGCGACCTGACCCGGCGCAAGGGTGCGCTCGACATCGCCAATCTGCCGGGCAAGCTCGCTGACTGCCAGGAACGCGACCCGGCAAAGAGCGAATTGTTCATCGTCGAGGGCGACAGTGCCGGTGGCTCGGCCAAGCAGGGCCGCGACCGGCGCTTCCAGGCAATCTTGCCGCTGAAGGGCAAGATCCTTAATGTCGAACGCGCGCGGTTCGACAAGATGCTGAGCTCGGCCGAGATCGGCACATTGATCGCCGCACTCGGCACCGGGATCGGCCCCGAGGATTTCGACCCCGTAAAGGCGCGTTACCATCGCATCATCATCATGACCGATGCCGATGTCGACGGCAGCCACATTCGCACGCTCTTGTTGACCTTCTTTTTCCGCCAGATGGCGAGCCTGATCGACAAGGGGTTTCTCTACATCGCTCAGCCGCCGCTCTACCGCCTGCAACGCGGCAACGCCAAGGCGGTCTATTTGAAGGACGATCCGGCACTCGAGGCCTATTGCGTCGATGCCGCGCTGCGGGATTCGGTCTTTACCCAGTATGACGGGGTCGAGCGCGGGAGCCTCGATCTGCGCGACTTGTTGGAGCAAGCGCGGGTGCACCGCCGCTGGCTGCAGCCACTCGCGGGCAAGGTCGGCAGTATCGAGGTCGTCGAGCAGGCGGCGATTGCCGGCGCGCTGGCGAGCGGGCTACTCGCCGACCCGAACCGAGCGGTCGAGGCCGCCCACCGCACCGCCGAGCGGCTCAACCTACTGGCACCGGAGCACGAGCGCCTGTGGCAGGGCGAGGTGATCGCCGGCGAGGGGCTGGTGCTGAGCCGCACCCGCCAGGGGGTCGCCGAACGTCACCTGATCGACGCCGGATTGCTGCGGTCGAGCGAAGCGCGCCGGCTCGACGCGGACAGGGAGAAGCTGCGCGAGGTCTACGACCGCCCCGGCACCTTCGCCGCACGCGACAAGAGCTACCCGATCGCCGGACCGACGAGCCTTGTCGAAGCAGTCATGGAGCTGGGCCGCCGCGGCATCGACGTGCAGCGCTACAAGGGCCTCGGCGAGATGAACCCGGAGCAATTGTGGGAAACCACGCTCGACCCCGAGGTGCGCTCGCTGCTTCAGGTCAAGATCAACCACGCCGACTCGGCCGAGGAGACCTTCTCGACCCTGATGGGCGACCTCGTCGAACCGCGCCGGGACTTCATCCAGGCGAACGCGCTGAGCGTCGCCAACCTCGACGTGTGACGGGGCTCTTTCGCTTCAGACGTCGCGATCAGCGGACCGGCAAGCCTCGTTGACCCATTCACGGAACTGGGCCTGCCGCGTCTTCAACAAGACCCCTCGAAAGGGTGATGGAACTGGGCCGACACGGCTTCGCCCTTCACGGGGGAGGGAGTGGGAGGCGCCGACGACGTTCGGTTCGCGCCATCAGCCAAAAAGCGATTGACACCAGCACGAAGACAACAGCGAGGAATAAGGTCGCCAGCGCGTTGACCTCGGGGCTGACGCCAAGCCGCACGCTCGAGAACACCGCCATCGGCAGGGTCGTCGCCGAGGGTCCGGTGACAAAGCTGGCGATGACCAGATCGTCGAGCGACAAGGTGAACGCCAAGAGCCAGCCCGAGATCAATGCCGTGCTGATCCCCGGGAGCGTGATCCGCCTCAGCACCGTCCAGGGGCGGACGCCGAGATCCAGCGCGGCCTCTTCGAGCGTGCGGTCAAAGCCGGCCAATTGAGCGCGCACCAACACCGAGACAAAACAGGCGCCGAACGTCGCATGCGCAATCGTGATGGTCACGATGCCGCGGCTCTGGGGCCACCCGATCAGGCTCTCGCCGGCAACGAACAGTAGAAGCAGCGAGAGGCCGAGGATGACCTCCGGCACGACGAGCGGCGCCATCAATACGAACCCGAACAACAGGCGTCCAGGAAAGCGCGCAAAGCGCGCCATGCTGAACCCGGCCAAAGTGCCGAGCACGAGAGACAAGGTCGCCGCCATCGCCGCGACTTCGAGGCTCGTCGCGGCCGCCGCGCGGAAGCCCTCGTTCTTGGCGAGCTCGCCCTACCAGCGTGTCGAAAAACCGGCCCAGACGGTGACCAGCCGCGACGCGTTGAACGAGTAGACGACGAGCAGCCCGATCGGCACGTACAAAAAGCCGAAGCCGAGCGCCAAGGTCCCCGCCCACAAAGCCGTGCCGCCGCGACCGCGCGTCATGCGGCGGGCTCCCGCTCGAGGAACCTTTGCGCGAGCAGAATCGGGACCGCCAATGCTGCGATCAGCACCACGGCAACCGCCGAAGCGACCGGCCAGTCACGATTGTTGAAGAACTCGTCCCACAGCACATGGCCGATCATCAAGGTGTCGGGTCCGCCGAGCAGGTCGGGAATCACGAATTCGCCGATCGCCGGGATCAGCACGAGGAGCGAGCCGGCGGCGATCCCTGGGGATGAGAACGGCAAGGTCACGCCAAGAAAAGCGCGAAAGGGCCGCGCTCCCAGATCCGCCGCCGCTTCGATGAGGCTCTGGTCGAGCGTGGATAGGCTGCCGTAGAGTGGCAGGATCATAAACGGGAGGTACGAATAGACGAGACCGAGCTCGACCGAGAAACCGTTGTTGAGCAGGGGCAGCGGTGTCGCGATCAGCCCGGTCGCGATTAGAGCTTGTTCAACAGACCGTTAGGCTTGAGGATCGCGATCCAGGCATAGACGCGGATCAGAAAGCTCGTCCAGAACGGCAGCATGACTAGGAACAACAGGAGCTGCCGCTGCGGCCCGGGCGGGCGTGCGATCGCATAGGCGATCGGATAGCCCAGCACGAGGCAGAGTGCCGTCGCCAGCGCGGCATTGCCGAGAGCGCCGAGATAGGCGCGCAAATAGAGATCGTCGCTCGCCAGCAGAGCGAAATTCGCCAATGTCGCCTGAATTTTGAGCCCGGCGCCATCATTGGTGAGGAGTGGCGTATACGGAGGTATCCCAATCGCGCTCTGGGCCAGGCTGATCTTCAGAACGATCAGCAGCGGGAACAGAAAAAACAGCCCAAGCCAGAGAAAGGGCAGACCAATCAGCGCAAGCCCGCCGAGGCGCCCGATCCCGATCATCGGGTGATCACGACCCCGTCATCGGGTGACCAGCTCACCCAGACCGCCGTGCCGCGGCCAAGGCAACCGGCATCGGTGCTCGGCAGACGCGCCCTCAGCGCGCGCCCTTCTCCGGCGGTGAGATGCACGATCGAGACCCCGCCGAGATATCCGATCGACGACACCGTTGCGGCGACCGAGAACCCGGCCGGCGGCTCGCGCGACAGGTGCAGCTTTTCCGGCCGCAATGCCAGCGTTGCCTCGGCGCCCTGCGGCAAGGCGGTGCCGGAGGGAAGTGGGATCGGCTGATCGAGCCCCGCCACGCTGAGAGCCAGGCAATTGAACCCGGCGGTCAGCTCGCCTTCGAACAAGTTCACGTCGCCGCCGAAATCGGCGACAAAGCGCGAGCCCGGCCGCTCATAGATTTCTGCCGGGGTGCCGATCTCGACGAGACGCCCTCGGTTCATCACCGCTATCCGCGAGGCCATGCTGAGGGCCTCCTCCTGATCGTGGGTGACGACGAGGAAGGTGGTGCCGACCCGTTCCTGGATGCCGATCAGCTCGAGCCGGGTCTCGGCGCGCAACTTGCGGTCGAGTGCGGCTAGCGGTTCGTCGAGCAGCAGCAGCTTGGGCATCTTGGCGAGCGCACGCGCCAATGCCACGCGCTGGCGCTGTCCGCCCGACAACTCGTGCGGTCGACGCCCCCCGTAATCCGCCATCTGGACCAATGCCAGCATCTCGTCGACGCGGGCGATGATCCGCCGGCGGTCCATTTTTTCTTGACGCAAGCCGAAGGCGATGTTGCCGGCGACGTCCATGTGTGGGAAGAGCGCATAGGACTGGAACATCATATTGACCGGCCGAGCATAGGGCGGCAGTGCGGTCACGTCGGCGCCGTCGATGACGATACGGCCGTGGTCGGGGGTCTCGAACCCGGCGATCATCCGCAGCAAGGTCGTCTTACCGCAGCCCGAAGGCCCGAGCAGCGCGCCGCGCTCGACGGTCAACGAGACGTCGTCGACCGCCGCGACCGTGCCGAAACGCTTCGAGACCCCGGCAATTTCGAGCAACGCCATCCTGGCAGTCAGTGGCCCGATTTGAGCCGCGTCCAGGCACGGGTGCGCGCCCGCTCGTAGTCCGGCGGAGCCGGGAGATCGACATAGAACCGGCGGCGGACATCCTCCGGCGGATAAACTGCCGGATCGTCGCGGATCTCGGGTTTGACGAGCACGGTCGCCGGCAAGTTCGGGTTCGGGTAGGCGACTGCATTGGTGATGTCGGCGATCACCGCCGGGCGCAGCAGGTAGTCGATGAAGCGCAGCGCATTCTCCGGATGGGGCGCATCGGCAGGAATCCCCAGCATGTCGACCGCCATCTGCGCCCCCTGCTTGGGGACGCGAAAGCCGATCGTCACTTCGTCCCCGGCCTCGCGCGCCCGGTTGCGCGCCTGCACCACGTCACCGGAATAGCCAAGGGCGACGCACAGGTCGCCATTGGCGAGATCGTTAATGTATTGCGAGGAGTGGAACTTGCGGATGTAGGGGCGGATTTTCTCGAGGGCGTAGGCCTGGTCGAGGTCGCCGAGATCCTGGCTCTTCGGATCGAGCCCGAGGTAAGCGAGCATCGCCGGAAAGACCTCCTGCGGGGTGTCGAGCAGTGAGATCCCGCAAGGGGCGAGCTTCGCCGCCACCGCCGGATCGAAGATCAACGCCAGGCTGTCCACCGGCGCCGCCTCACCTAGCGCCGCATGGACCTGGGTCTCGTTGTAGCCGATCCCGGTGTCGCTCCAGAGATAGGGCGCGCCGTGTGCGTTCTCCGGGTCCGCGGCGGCCACCAGTTCGAGGACATGCGGGTCTAAGTGTCCGAATCTTAATCGTATAGGTTGTATTTGATCTGTATAGATCGTCTTATGATCAAGCCAATCTCCTAATGAGGAGCTGCACGGAGGCGATGTAAACCCAGGCTTTGGCGCTGG
>Ga0209656_10002783_pt1 | contig 11337 bp, 11 predicted proteins | sample BogFormECP12_OM2_FD_188239 | JGI IMG/M metagenome (GOLD analysis project Ga0209656, IMG submission 188239) | Bog forest soil microbial communities from Calvert Island, British Columbia, Canada - ECP12_OM2 (SPAdes) (version 2) | ecosystem: Environmental > Aquatic > Freshwater > Wetlands > Bog ... | reverse complement strand
GCCAGCTCTCCCCCGGGAAGATGAACTCCATCGGCACCGACCGCAAGTGCTATATCGGAGCGGCTGTTGATGAGTAGCTTCGTGGTGTTTGAGTTATCACGAACCGCACGAACCACTTCGCGAGCCAGGCGCTCCAACTCGAGCGCCGGGAGGTCCTTTTCCCGGAGTTGGATGTAGTCCACGCCCGCGCGGGCCGCGTCCGCGATCCTGCGAAGCAGGGCTGTGCGTTGCAACGTCTCCATGTCCCGGAAGCCATGGCGGTCGGTGATGTAGTAGAGGAACATCGCCAGGCTCTTATTTTCCTGCCTGCCTCTTCACCTGTCCCGCATCGCGAGGCAGGGCTGCCCGCAACTCGCCTACGGTTCGCTTTAGGACAGGGTGCCGCACCTCAGATGCGATCTCAGCCAGCGGCTCCAGCACGAATCGCCGCTGATGCAGGGCAGGATGTGGCACGTCAAGTTGCGCAGTATGGATTACGGAATTCCCGAACAGCAGGATGTCAATGTCGATCGTTCGGGGGCCTTTCGGCAGAGTGCGGCGGCGTCCCATCTCCTGCTCAATCTTCAGCATCCGGGAGAGAAGTTGCTTGGGCGTCAGCCCGGTCTTCACCGCCACCGCGCAATTCAGGAACCATGGTTGGTTGGCCACTTCCATGGGCTCCGTCTCGTAAAACGACGATACCGCCACCAATTCCCCGATCTGGCGCAGTTTCGCAATCGCCGTACGAAGATTCATCTCGCGTTCACCGAGATTCGATCCCAGCGAGAGATAGACCATCTTGTCCACAGCCATATGTTAGCGCGGCACAGATGAGCGCGATATTAGGGACTCTATGAAGGGTGACCAAGGTGAGACAAAGTGGAAGAAGACAGGGAGTCGATCTACACATAATCAAACAGGGGCGGAGGAGTTGGTCCGCCCCTGCGGGGGAAGAACCGCCATCGTCGTCCTGTTTGGTCGAACGAAGGCGGCGGGCTGCCACACGTTTATCCGCCCAGCAGGTACACCTGCAGGTCGTAGAACACCAGGTCACCGCCGTTTTCCGTCTGGAAGGTAAGCTGGGTAATGCTTCCCCACGAAGACGGAAAGTTCAGGGTCTGCATCTGGGTGGTAAGGCTGTAGAACGCAGAGCCGACGTACGTCCCGTTGTTATAAGCGAGAACCGTGATGTTAGTCGGGCCGAAGCCCCCGGCCACGGTTGCGCTCACCGCCTGAAAGCCGATCGGCAGACCGGGAGAGCTCCCGGGAGAGCTGATGATGCCAAAGCAGGCTTCCTGCAGCACGCGGCAGACTTTGCCGCCTACGAAGGCCACATCCTGGGGACGCGAAACGCCCCCGATTGGGCCATCTTTGTAACCGGGCCCGGCACCGGACCACTGGCTGGGATTGACATAGTAGATGTTGTTCCAGTTGAGCTGGCCGTAGCCGTTCGGCATGAGTGTAGGCGAGCTCACCAGGGGAAGGTCGGCGAAGTTAAGGTTTTCCTGGGCAGTGGCGCCAAGGGCCAGTGCCAGAATACATGCGAACAATGCTAAGGTCTTTTTCATTTTATTTTCCTCTTCTTCGAATTTGAATTTTCGGGGGCCCAAAATGCCGTTATGAATGTCCGAGGACCCAACTACCCACACCGTGCAACAACGCGGCAAGTGTGCGCTAAGTGGTTCATGGAGTCGATGCACTGGCGGTCATTTGCAGGTCATCTAAGGGTCATTTGAGCTATGTGGTTCATGGCAAAAGTACTTGAGCGGATCTTTGTGTCGGTGAAGTTAGATGAGCGGGTAACAACAACATTTGAACGTGGCTGAAATTAAGGACCAGTTCAAACTGTGTTAATGAAAAAAGAAAAAAGCAACTTCGAGAAGGACTATCCAAACGGATAGAGTGAGAAGCAGGCTACAGAGCTGATCACCATTGTTCAGAAGAGGGTTGCGTAGGTTGTTGTGACGCCTCCGGCAGCATTGTGGCCGACGCGGAGTTGCAGCGAAGGGAGCTTTCCGGCGGACAAGAAGGTTAAGGTGCATCTGTGATTTCCTTTGCCTGCCCTCCGTTCCTCCCCATACAGGGTGAGGAGATGATCCACGGCCGGTGCATCGACGTCTGACGCTCGCGTTTCCTGCACTCCGCTTCTTATTACTTGAGGCACGGTATTGGTGCTCCACACACTGCGCCTATAGTTGCACCTTCGCAGTGACCAGCTTCTCCATCTCTTCAATAGTGAGAGAGCAGCCGCCCACGTGGAAGCCACAAACCACCGCGTCTTCGCCCACCAACTCCGGCCAAAAACCAGGATGCTCCTCGAGGAAGCGGGCAAACCTCGCTAGCAAACTCGCGTGTATTTTCGTGTGCCATTTCATAACGACCTCCTCCATTCCGGAAAAACCGAATGAAAATGAGGGGCGGAGGCAGTCCGCCCCGTTGGAGTTCGCGACCCTTGGTTCTTGCAAATGCTCGGACCAACGGTCGCTGAACTTAAGGTTGCCTGCACCCCGGTAGGGCGAAGCAAAACACGCGGTGCGCCCAAGGCAGTTGATTGTCTTTGTCGATCGCGTTCGGCTCCACCTTTTGTACGGGCGGGCCTTGCTGGCCACCGCCGACCGCGGTTTTCGCGCCTCCATTCACTGCATGGGTGGGCTGGTTCGAGGTACTTCCCACTGCGTTGGCGCTTGCGTGCCTCGCATTGGGGGCGGCAGTCCGGGACTCTTGGGCGCTGGCGCCAATCGCCAGGGCCAGGACGGTTGCGAGTAAAGCTACTTTTTTCATCGAAGTTTCCTCTTTTCTTGTTGGATTTTTGTCACGCCGTGAGTTCGGAATCGTTTGATTGTCGAAATCGCTGCGTGATGGGCTGACTTTGCCCTAATTGGCGCACGGAGTCGATGCACCAGCGCTCATTTGAATGTCATTGAGCGGTCATTTGGCAGGAAACTGGAAAATCACTATCTCAACGGATAGAGAACTGGACCGCACGTTGCTCGAGGACGCAATGCCGCGAATGCTTCAGCCAATCGTGAAGGATTGTGGATCGGCCGCATTCATCGCGAGACGTAGCGGACGGCGAGGGTCGCGCCGTTCGGGAGATCGTGCTTCCGGGTGTATTCGCGCTCGGAACGTCATTTTCTCTCGTTGCGGAGAGCAGAATCGCGATGAAGGCTCGCAGAACTACTTGCGAGTTGCGGACGGATCGCCAGTGGAGCGTTTTCTTGTCATTTGCGTTGAAGCACTAAGGAGGTTGACTTGAGCCGGCATCGCTGCACCGGCCTTCTCTGATTTCCCGAACTGCTCTTGCCGAACTTCCGGCATTGCTTTCACTGTTAATGCCAGGCAAAAAAAAGGGGCGGAATGTGGCCGCCCCGCCTTGTGGTTGGCTTCTACTCGGAGTTCGATCCCGCTCAATGTATGGCGCTCGGACCGGCATACAGGATGGGTGGACTCACGGAACCGTCTGCGCCAATCCCGGGCGGTGGATCGAGGATGGGCAAAGACACCGCCGGACCAACATTTTGAACCGGAGGACCTGAAGGGCCGCCACTCAGCGCAGCATTGTTAAGTGGGCCGACGATGCGCGTGGGCGCGGTTGGCCCAATGCTGCTATTCACCGCGTTCGGTGCCACCGCACTCGCGGCGGGGCCCACGGGCCGGATCTTCAGGTCGTACAACACCACCGTTCCCTGGGTGGTCTCCATGACAAGCTGCGTGATCGCTCCCCAACTATCCGGGAAATCGATCTCCTGCAGCGCGGTGCTCAGGGTGAAGGCATGCGAACCCACAAAATGACCGCGATTGTAGGCGGACACGTTGACGGTCTCAGCATGGTAGCCTGCGGCCACGATCGCACTTTGAGCATGAAAGCCCAAAGCGTTCGCGGGTGCAGCAGCAGAGATTGAGGCGGAACACAAAGCCGCCGTCAGCTCACAGACGTGGCCACCCATGAAGGCCACGTTGAGTGCGCTCGGACCCTGCTTAAATCCATCCCCTCCGCCGCTCCAGCTCGGAGCCACATAGTGGAAGCCGGACCAGTCGAGGTCGGAGTACCCATTCGGAAGCGCCGTCGGGCTCAATGCCGTCGGCAAAGCACTAAAGGTAACGTCTTGCTGAGCGCTGGCGCCCATCGCCAGGGCCAGAATGGTTGCGAACAAAGCTATTTTTTTCATCGAAGTTTCCTCTCTTCTTGTTGAATTTTTGTCACGCCGTGAATTCGGAATCCGTTGATTGGCGAAATCGCTGCGTGATGGCGTGAGTGTGCGTCAGGTGGTTTCTGGAGTCCATGCACTGGCGGTGATTTGGGGGTTATTTGCAGGTCATCGGCGAATCACCGGCTGATGAGCTGTGCCAAGTAGTTCATCGCAGAGCTAGTTGGGCATTACTATCCGTTTGTGCTCAACTGACCAACGGTCAAGTCAGACATCGTGAAAAACCGCAATCCCTCCGTTGTGCGCCCTCGGCTTCGGTGTTATCGTCGTAAGCGCCCCTATTTATCGCCGTCTGCAACTCATGCTGCTTCCTTTCCAGCGCATTTTTCTGCCTACTGTGCTCGTCCTCGCGATGCCAGGTACAACCGTGGCTCAACAGACTTTGGGCGAACTCTATGCCACGGATGCCAGCGTGAAAGGGTCCGTCATTCTTGCGGGTTCGGGGACCAGCGTGCTAAGCGGCTCTTCGATACAGGCAGGGGGGCAAGCCGCGACCCTGAAGCTGGAGCGCGGCGGCAGCGTGCTGGTTTGCCCGGGAACCAGGCTCTCCGTCACGGCTTCGCAAAGTGGGCGTGAGCTGATGTTCAGTTTGAGCTCCGGCAATCTGGAGATGAACTATCCTCTCGGGGCTTCCGCCGACACGCTGCTCACCCCCGATTTGCGCCTGCTCATGCCTGGCCCCGGAACGGTGCATGTCGCGGTCCATGTCACACCGCAAGGCGACACGTGCGTGCAGTCGCTGCCGTGGAATGCCGCTGCGGTCGTTGTCTCCGAGACGATGGGTGATGCGACCTACCAGGTGAAGCCCGATGAAGCCGTGCTGTTCAAGGGTGGCCATCTAAGCGAGGCGGCTCGCTCCAGGCACAATTGCGGATGTCCGGTTACTCCTCCGGCACAGGTCGCCAAAACTGCCCCGCCGCCTATGGAATCCAAGCCGTCGCAGCCAGTCGCCCAGTCTGCGAAACCTCTGCCCGCGCCTTCGCCGGAGGAACACGTTGCGGTCGAAGCTCCATTTGTCTTCCGCGCCACCGACCCGGCGCCTGACCTGACCGAAACCGTTGCCACGCTGAAGCTGGAGAGGAACAAAGTCATACAACTCGATCCTGTGGTTTTGCCGCCTCCCGAGACGCAGAAGAACAGCGCACAGCCCAAAACTACGGAAACTGCGACGAAGCAGCAGAAGCACGGCTTCTTCAGCAGAGTCGGGGCGTTCCTGGCTACCATATTTCACTAAGAAGAAGCCATCAGCATTCAGACAAAACAAACCTTGAGTTTTCCGCTGCAAGCTCAGACTAATGGCTGATAGCTGACAGCTGACAGCTTCCTTCTGCTAAACTTACCTTCTTTATGACCGATCAGCCGCGCTCCCGGGTATTTCTCTGGATTTTGCTGGGTGGCGGAGCCTTCTTCCTCTTCCTGGTCGGGATATTTGCGCTGGTGTATTTCACCGTTCGCTCGCAGCAGAAGAGCAGCTTCAGCGGCTTCGGCGACAAGATCGCGGTCGTGGACCTGGAAGGCGTCATTATTACGCCCAAAGATGTCGTCGATCAGCTTAGAAAGTACGCTGATGACAGCTCCATCAAAGCGATCGTGCTGCACGTGAACTCGCCCGGCGGCGGCGCGGCAGCATCCGAGGAGATCTACCGCGAAGTGCTGCGCATCCGCGACACGAAGAAGAAGCGCATTGTTGCTTCCATCGAAACCGTCGGCGCCAGCGGCGCGTATTACGTTTCTTCGGCGACCAACAAGATTTTCGCCGATCAGGCCAGCATCGTGGGCTCCATCGGCGTCATTGCTCAGTGGCTCAACTACGAAGAGCTCTTCAAATGGGCCAAGCTGAAGGACATCACCATCAAGGCAGGCGAGTTCAAGGATACCGGGTCGCCAACCCGCGAGATGACCCCGGCCGAGCGCGCTTACCTGCAGGGCCTGATTGACAACATGCATGTGCAATTCATCCATAGCGTGGCCACAGGACGCAACATGAAAGATGAAGAGGTCCGTGCCCTAGCCGACGGCAAGGTGTGGACGGGAGAGCAGGCCGTCCCGCTGAAGCTGGTGGACCAGATCGGCGATTTCCGTGCTGCGGTGGCAGACACGGCAAAGGCGGTGGGAATCAAGGGCGAGCCGACTCTGGTGCATCCTGAGAAGGAGCGCAAGAGTGTGCTCGACCTGCTGTTCGGCGACCTCTCGGAGTATCTTCCCAGCCGCGCCAAGCTGATGGAAACCAACGTGGGATTCTACTATTTGTGGAAGTAACCTCAGGGCGCGGCTCCCCAACGGGGGAAAGTAACGTCAGGTAACACGACTGAGGCTTGGAACTCTAACGAAAACTTAGGCTTGCCAACCTTGCCGTAATTTGAGAGTATCCGGTTGTGCGGATGTGACTAAGCCGTTTCGTTTGCTGAGAAGGGGCGTGTGAAAGATGACCAAGGCAGACTTGATCGATGAGGTTTCCGGACTGGCGGAGCTGACGCGGAAGGACAGCGAAGCGATTGTCGAAATCATCTTCGAGAGCATAGTTCGCTCACTGCGCTCCGGCGACAAGATCGAGATACGCGGTTTTGGCAGCTTCCGCACCCGTCAGCGCAAGTCCCGCGTGGGGCGCAATCCCAAGACCGGTGACCGCGTGGAAGTTCCCGCCAAGAAGATCCCGTTCTTCAAGCCGAGCAAAGAATTGAAAGACATGGTGAACAACTACGTGGAGCAGCCGCAGGCCGCGTCGGAGAACGCCGAACCGCACGCGTAGTTTTGTAGCGATCTATTTCCTGATTCCAATCACCGCCATCATTCGTCCTGTCCGCCCGAACTCAGCGCGGTGGGAGAAGAAGCGCTTCGTGTCACACGCCGTGCAGCCTTTGACCACGCTGATGTGTTCTTCGCGAATCCCGGCGTCCTGCAACTGGCGCTTGTTGGCCTCGACCAGGTCGAGGTGAATCTCCGGCCCAAGCTCACCGTGGCCCGGAGCGCGCTGATTCAGGAACAGTAGGGGATAGCGCACGTGAATGGCGTTGGCGTTGAAGATCTCCTCGAAGAGGACGTCAGCGTAAGAGAACTGCGACTGGAACTCCGCGCGCACCTCGGTCCCGACCTGATAGCAGCACCGGCGGATGGACGGTCCGATGACGGCGCGCAGGTCGCTCGGTATACTGCCGAATTGGTACCGCATCTCGCCGACGCCCTTCTCCACGACGCGAGCGACAGTCCCACGCCAGCCGGCGTGAAACGCGCCGACCGCGCGACGTTCCACGTCGGCCACCAGCACGGGAACGCAGTCGGCAGTCTTGACGGCCAGCAACAAGCCAGGAGTACAAGTGATGAGTCCATCCCCCGCGAGCGGCTCAAGCGACGCGGCGTTCACCCGATGCACCACGGAAGAGTGGAGCTGCTTCATCCGCACCAGCGGCCACAGGCCGCTGTCTTTACTGTTCGCTCCGGCGGCTTCGAGGAATAGCGCGCGGTTGCGCGCTACGTTCTCCCTGCTGTCGTGCTGCGAAAAGCCGAGATTCAATGTCCTCCCGCCGTAGCAGATCGAAACCCCCCCGGGTCGCGTGCTGAATCCATGGACAAGCCATGACAGTTGCGCCAGAGCCTCTGCCCGCAGCACCTCAACCGGCGCGCTTGTCTTAGCTGCTACCTGCCCTGCAGCGAAGCTGATGGTGTTTGCTCGGGAATGGTTCTTGCGGTCTGGCGACACAGCTTAATTCTAGAGCAGCGGAGCATTACTCCGTGGACTCCGCTTCACGTGAGATTAGCATTTACCCTAATGTGTGTTTGCGCCTGTCATTCGTGGCGGCGATTAAAATAGGGCTTGGATTAAGATGATGGGGAAACCCTGGGCGAGGAGCTACGGCGTGGAAAAGCCATTGTGTTTTGTGTTGATGCCGTTCGGAGTTAAGAAAGATCCCGGAGGCGGCCCGGACATCGATTTCGATCCGATTTATGAGCTGGCAATACGCCCCAGCATCGAAGCGGCAGGAATGGATCCCATCCGGGCTGACGAGGAGCGGACGGGAGGCATCATTCACAAAGCCATGTTCGAAAGGCTTCTGCTGTGCGATTTTGCTGTCGCCGATCTCACCACAGCAAATCCCAACGTCTTCTACGAACTGGGAGTGCGGCATGCTGTCCGGCCTTGTACCACGCTGTCCATTTACGCCGTCCGGCAGAAGCTTCCTTTCGACACGAATTTCCTCCGCAGCGCGACCTACGAACTGGCCGAGAATAACCGCTTCGGCTCGGACGAGGCCGCCGCTCTGCGCAATACCATCACCCGCAGGCTTACCGAGCTCAAAGAAATGGCGCGCACCGAACCCGCGGTAGACAGTCCCATCTTTCAACTTCTGAATGGCTACGTCGCGCCAGATATCGCCCGCCTCAAGACCGACACCTTCCGCGACCAAGCGCGCTACTCTTCGGACATCAAGGAACGGCTGGCAGGTGCTCGTAAGCAACGCGATTTGGCTGCAATTGCGCAGATCGAGAACTCTCTGGGAAGCTTTGATGCAGTTGAGTCCGGCGTACTGGTCGATCTCCTCCTGAGCTATCGCGCGCTTTCTGCCTGGGAGAAGATGGCGGATTTATATCGGCGCCTCCCCACTGCTTTGCAGCGGTCGGTTCTGGTGCGGGAGCAATACGGATTTGCACTGAACCGCCTGAAACGTCGAGACGAGGCCCTCGAGGTCCTGGAGGGCGTCGTGAAAGAGCAGGGGCCCAGCTCGGAAACCTGTGGGTTGGTCGGCCGCGTTTACAAAGACCGTTGGATGGAGGCCCGAACGGCCGGAGATCGGTACCTGGCGCAGGGTTACTTGGATGAGGCAATTCGTTGGTATGTTCAGGGCTTTGAGGCGGACTGGCGCGACGCCTATCCCGGAATCAACGCTGTGACTTTGCTGGACGTGCGAGGCGACGCAGCATCGGAGGAGAGAAAGGCGGAGATGCTTCCGGTGGTTCGCTATGCGGTCAACCAGCGGCTGCGCCGTTCCAAGCCTGATTACTGGGATTATGCGACGCTGGTCGAACTGGCAGTCTTGGACAACGACGAAAAGTCGGCGACGCGGCTGCTGGGCGACGCTTTGGCCAGTCAACGTGAACCTTGGGAATCGCAAACCACTGCCAACAATCTAACTGTGATCGCAGAGGCGCGAGCAGCGAGGGGAGCGGCGCAAAGCTGGGTGAACGGCATTCTCGACGCGTTGAAAGCGGCTGGGATGAAGCCTGGCCATGCCCGCTGAACCGGCAAGGCTCCATATCGCGCGAGTACAGCTACTTCCAGTCTCGCAACCCCGGCACTCCGCCCGCGCCAGCGGCTCGGGTAACGCCGCGCGCGACTGCGTGCGCGACAGCATCCGCAGCGGCTGCGCCGAGTGCATTTACATCTGCACGCAAGTCCCCAACCGATAACGCGAAAACCACATCGCCGTCGAAGCGCGTGTGCACCGGCGAAACCACCCGCGGGATGCCGCTGGCCGCCATCGTAGCCAGGCGCTGCGCCTCATGTTTGGTTAGCGCAGCATTGGTGGCGACCGCCACCAACACTGTGTTTGCGTCTCCAAATCCCTTGCGCACTGTGCCGCGCCGCATCGCTGCCGCCGTGTCGGCAAACTCGCGCGAGTCCCTGGACATTCGCGCCCCCGCGATGATGCGGCCCGTCTCAGGATCGCGAACATCGCCAAAGGCGTTGACCGCACCCAACGCCGAAATGCGTGCGGTCTTGCCGGAGCCATCGCCGGATGCTACTTCTTCCGTCCAACAGCCGATTCCCGCCTTCATCGCCCGCTCGATGCCGAAGAGTTTTCCCACTGTCGCCCCCATCCCCGCACCGATGTTGCCTTCCACCACCGGGGCATTCACGTTGGCCCGCGCGGCGGCTTCTGCCGCCTCGTAGCCCATGGCCGCGTCGGGGCGGCGCGTGGGATCGCCAATCCGCAGGTCGAACAGAATCACCGTTGGAACGATCGGCACCTTGACGACGCCGGTGTCGAAGCCGATCCCGCGCTCCTCGCACCAACGCATCACGCCACTTGCTGCGTCCAGACCAAAGGCGCTCCCACCGGCAAAAACCAGCGCGTGAATTTGCTCGACGATATGCCCGGGACGCAGCGGTTCCAATTCCCGCTCGCCCACCGCGCCGCCTCGCACATCACAAGCCGCAACCGCGCCCTGCTCGCACAAAAAGACGGTGCAGCCCGTCAGCGCTGCCTCGTCCTGCGCGTGCCCGATCTTCAGTCCGGGGATGGGTCCGAATCCAGCCGCCATGCATACTCCATTGCCTAAGGAAAATTATTCGCAAATAGCTTTCTGCGGATTGAACTCGAACCAAAGGTAACACCGAATCGGAAACAGCATCTACAAGTGCAACTGCCGGTACCTCGGCATCCCTCTCCCGCCGTGTAGAATCCACTCACATGCCGACTCCGGCCGAGCCCAGCTCCAGCGAAGGAGGCCGCAGTTTTCGCGCGCGGGTGTGGCGCAACCTGCGTCCCTCCCATCAGCACACGGAGTTGTCTGCCACCCTGCTGCTGATGGTTGCGGTCATGCTGTCACGCATTATCGGTTACCTGCGCGAGGCCTACATCGCGTGGGCCTTCGGGGCCGGCCTCCACACCGATGCCTACGTCGGCGCGTTCAATCTGCCGGACTTCCTCAACTACATCCTGGCCGGCGGAACCGCCTCCATCACCTTCATCTCGATTTACACGCGCCACACCTCGCGCGGCCGCAACAAGGAGGCACAGGACGCCTTCAACTCCACCATCACCATCATGACCGCGGTGGTGTGCTTGGGCACGGTGCTGTTGGAAATCTTCACCCCGCAGGTCGAGCGGCTCATCTTTCCGCACTTTTCGCCGGAACAGTTGCAGTTGTGCGTTCATCTCACGCGCATCCTGCTGCCCGGCCAGATTTTCTTCTATGCCGGCGGTATCGTCTCGGCCGTGCTGTACTCGCGGCGAATGTTCCTCTATCCCGCTCTGAGCCCAATACTCTACAACGTCTTCATCATCCTCGGCGGCCTCGTGGGCGCGCGCCGCTTCGGGATCGAGTCGCTCGCCTACGGCGCGCTGGTGGGCGCAATCGTCGGTCCATTCCTCATCAACGCCATCGGAGCCGCGAAGGACGGCCTGTCGTACCGGCTGAACTTCGACCTGCG
>Ga0209656_10002782_pt1 | contig 11340 bp, 9 predicted proteins | sample BogFormECP12_OM2_FD_188239 | JGI IMG/M metagenome (GOLD analysis project Ga0209656, IMG submission 188239) | Bog forest soil microbial communities from Calvert Island, British Columbia, Canada - ECP12_OM2 (SPAdes) (version 2) | ecosystem: Environmental > Aquatic > Freshwater > Wetlands > Bog ... | reverse complement strand
CCTGGACGCCGAGTACATCCACGCCGACGGCGAGCACTCGCAGTTCTCCGCCGCCTTCGGCGCGGCCTCCTGCGGGGCCCGGGCCTACACCGGGTCGTCCGGGGTCGGCGTCACCTACGGCTACGAGATGTACTCCATCATCTCCGGGGCGCGCATCCCGGTGCAGATGGCGATCGCCGACCGGACCCTGGACCCGCCGGGTGACTTCGGCTCCGAGCACACCGACGCGCTGTGCACCAGGGACATGGGGTGGCTGATGGGCTGGGCCGCCACCCCCCAGGAGGTCTTCGACAAGTCGCTGCTCGCCTTCGCCATCGGCGAAGACCCGCGCGTGCTGCTGCCGCAGATGGTGGTGCAGGACGGCTACTTCGTGTCGCACATCGCGGGCGAGGTGGACATGCCGGCGGCGGAGACGGTGGACGAGTTCCTCCCCCCGTACCAGCTGCCGTTCCCGCTGGATCCGCGGCGGCCGGTGTCGCACGGCCCGCAGATCCATCCCGAGCAGGGACCGCCGCTGCAGCTCGAGCGGGCCCGGGCGATGGAGGACGCGATCCCGGTGATCCGGGAGAAGACCGACGAGTTCGGGCGGGTCTTCGGCCGGACCTATCCGCACTTCGTCGAGTCGTACCTGCTGGCGGACGCCGAGCTCGCGATCGTCATCTCCGGCGGGCACGCGGTCACCTGCCGGGCCGCGATCAACCGGCTGCGCGCGCAAGGGATCAAGATCGGCATGGCCCGCCTGCTGTGGGTCCGGCCGTTCCCCAGCGACGACCTGCGGGAGGCGCTGAGCGGGGTCAAGGCGGTCGGGGTGGTGGAGACCAACCTCGGCCTCGGCGGCGCCAGCTACGGCGGCATCCTGTCGGCGGATGTGACCACCGCGCTGTACCACCTGCCCGGCTCGCGCCCGCTGGTGACGTCGTTCATGGCCGGCCTGGGCGGCGAGACCGTGCCGATGGCCGAATTCGACTGGATGGCCGGCAAGCTCGGCCAGGCCGTCGAACGCGGCCACGTCGAGAAGGCCGCCCACTGGGTCGGCTTCGAGGACTGACTGTGTTGGCCCGGGGGACGACCCCCGGAACCCCCGATCACGGGGGGGCTCCCCGCCCCCCCCGTACCCCCCTGGCCCCCGGACCCCTTGCCTGAGGAGTGATGAGTGATGACTTTCGAGGTAATCCGCCACCAGCTTCCGCTCTTCGAGGAGGACGGTCGCGCGGCGGCGACCGACGACGAGCACGGCCGTGACCTGTACTACCTGCCCGACCTGCCGGAGGAGGACCCGTACGCGGCCGGGCACCGGACCTGCGCGGGCTGCGGCCCGGCCATCCAGTACCGGTGGGTGCTCAAGGCGGCCGGCCAGGACACCGTGGTGGCCGGGCCGACCGGGTGCATGTACGTGGCGAACTCTACCTACCTGTGCACGCCGTACACGGTGCCCTGGGCGCACACCCCGATCGCCAGCGGCGGCTCGTTCACCTCCGGCATGGCGGCCGGTTACGAGGCGATGATCAGGAAGGGCCGCTATCCGGGCCCGTACCCGAACATCCTGGTGATGGCGGGCGACGGATCGGCGGCGGACATCGGCATCGGGTCGATTTCCGGCGCGCTGTACCGGAACCACGACGCGCTGTTCGTCTGCTACGACAACGAGTGCTACGCCAACACCGGCATCCAGACGTCGCCGACCACGCCGTACGCGGGCATGACGACGTTCACGCCGTTCGGCAAGGCGATACCGGAAGGCAAGAAGCTGCCGCCGAAGAACCTGGCCAGGATGATGGCCGAGGGGCACCCGCACTGCTACGTGGCCACGACGACCGTGGGCTACCCGGTCGACCTGATGAACAAGACCCGCAAGGGCCTGAACCACGTGGGCGCCGCCTTCCTGCACTGCTACACGCCGTGCCAGAAGGGCTGGGTCTACCAGACCTCGATGACGGTCGAGCTCGGCCGCCGGGTCGTCGAGTCCGGGCTCTTCCCGGTCTGGGAGTACGACCCGCAGGAGCGGACGTACCACTACTTCCACCCGCCGGTCCAGCGGCCGGTGACCGACTACCTGGCCATGCAGGGCCGGTTCGGGCACATGCTGCCCGAACACGTCGCGACCACGCAGGTCAGCGCCAACCGCAACTGGGAAGCCATCGGCATGGACGTACCCAAGACCCTGCGCGACCTGGAGGATCCCGCCCGGCATCAGCGCCTGCACGACGAGGAGTACTCGATGCCCCTCAACCGCGGCGTCGGCGCCTGACCGATGCAATGGCAGGTGCTGTTCGACGGCGGGCACCAGCAGCGGTACCTGCCGGACCGGCAGGCCGTGCTCCGGTACGTGCTCGCCGTCGGGCCGCGCGCGGCCAGCCCGCGGTTCGAGGTGCTCACCGAGACCGGCCGGGTCCGGCTCGCCGACGGCACGGATGGCGGCAGGCAGTTCGCCCTGGTGGAGGTGATCGACCTCGCCCGGCCGGGCGAGCTGGACCGCCTGCGCCGGGAACTGGACGGATCCGCGGAGCCCGGATGAGCGAGTTGCCCCGGCCCCCAGCTCGGATCATCCCGCTCACCCCGGGGATCTCCCGAGGCGCGGGAGAACGCCGCGTGCTGCTGCGCGCGGCGGTGATCCAGGTCGTTCGGCACCTGGTCGTGCAGGCCGTGCCGCCGTCGCAGCGTGTCCCGCTGTTCGAGCAGGCGGCAGGCCTGCTCGACGAGGCCGGCTGGGGGCTTGACGAACTGGTCCCGGCGGCGGAGCCGGGACCCGCCCAGGATGCGCTGCTGCGAATCCTGGGGCTGCCGAGATGACATCTCCGTACCCGTACCAGCTCAGGCTGCCGCTCGCGCCTTACCGGTTCGTCTGGCGAGATGACGCGGCGGTCGAGGCGGAGAAGGACGCCACCGACTCATACACGCAGGAGCGCTATACGCACGCCGACGGGACGTCCACGATCATCCGCGAGTACCGGGCGGACGGGTCCTACCACATCATGTCCGACCGTGGCGAGATCGAGCTCATCGACAACGCGAACAACCCGTACGCTCCGGACCCGGTGAGCGTCGTCAGGCTCCCTTAGGCACCATTGAATTAGGCACGGTGAGCGTTATTCAGAACCATTGAATTAGGCACGATGATAGGCCAGTCGGGTCCGCTCGGTGTGCTTGCGAGCGAGCGCCTGGGCCCGGTCGGCGTCGGCCGACTCGATGGCCTCGATCATCTCCGCGTGCTCGGCCCACGACCCGTGGCCGCGCTCCGGGGCCACCATCCGGTAGTACCACTGCACCCGGCGGCCGACGATATCGGCCAGCTCGGCCAGCACCGCGTTACCGCCCACCGCCGCGACCTCGGCGTGGAAGGCGTTGTTCGCCGCCACCGCGGCACCGAAGTCGCCGACCTCGGCGGCCGCCTTCCCGTCGCGGCAGATCTCCCTCAGCCGGGCCAGCTGAGCCGGGGTGGACCCGTCGACCTGCCGGGCCGCCGCGAGCCTGGCCGTCTCGGCCTCGAGCAGCGCGCGCACGTCAAGCAGCTCGTCCACTTCGGAATCGGTGGGCACATGCACGAAGGCGCCCTGGCTGGGCCGCAGGTCCACCCAGCCCTCGGCCTCCATGCGGTGCAGTGCCTCGCGGATCGGCTGCCTGCTGACGCCGAGCTGGTGGGCGAGGTCGGTCTCCACCATGTGCTGGCCCGGAGGCAGCTCTCCGCCGACGATCAGGTCGATCAGCGCGTCATAGACCGACTGGCGCAGCGGCACCGGCCGCTGCAGGGGACGGATCATCGCCACCGCCATCGTCACCCCCTGCGACATCCCGCCACACCCGTAGTCCGCGTGGCACATTCAGAGTTTATCGGCGACTGTATGCAAAGTGCGATCCCCGAAGTCAGGGGTTAACGGCGCGGAGACGATCATGCCCCCGCATCCGCGGCGGCCAGCCGCACCCAGCCGAGATGGGCGAGACGACCGGTCAGGTGGGTGCGCCTTGAGCCGGTCCGGCCGGGTACTGCGCCACTTGGTGCGGCTAGCCGATGTCGCGGCGGCGCAGCGCGGCCAGGCCGACGGCGGAGAACGCGAGGGCGGCCAGGCACAGCCAGAGCAGCGGCGCAGCGGACACGGTCCCGCCGGGAAGTCTCGGGGCGTGCGTGAACGGCGAGATGTCCAGCAGCCAGTGGGATAGCTGGAGAGCCTCGCCGAACAAGTCGATAAAGACCACCACGCCAAGCACGGTCCATGCCCCGGCGACGCAGGCACCGGGCAGCAGCCCGACCAGCGCGACCGCGACTCCGGCTATCACCAGGGACGCGGGCAGCTGGGCCATCGCCGCGCCGATCATCCGCGCCGCCTGCGGCCCAGCCGACCCGGCCCGCAACCCGTAGCCAAGGCCGGCCGCCAGGCCGGCCACGGCCAGCAGGACCGCGGCGCCGAAAACCGCCACGGCCACGTGGGACAGCCCCCACCTGATCCGGCCGGCCGCGGTGGCGAGCAGCGGCTCGGCCAGGCCGTCGGTCTCCTCCGCCCGCAGCCGGAGCACCGCCGACGTGGCGTAACCCGCGGCGCCCAGGCCGGCCAGCACCATGAGCGCGGCCAGGTAAGCGTTGGTGATGGCGGTCTGGCCGCCGAGCCTGGTGAACTCGCGCTGGAGCGCGGTGCTGCTCCCGAGCAGCTGGCCGATGCCCTTGGCGGCCGCACCGGACGCGGCGAAGATGAACGCCACCCCGGCCGCCCAGCCGGCCAGCACGCCCCGCTGCAACCGGAAGGCCAGGCTCAGCGGCCCGCGCAGCAGACCGGAGGCACTCGCCCGGCCGGGCCGGTCCGGCAGCAGCCCGGCGCCGAGATCGCGCCGCGCGGCCAGGGCGTAGGCCGCGCCTACTCCCGCGGCCAGCACCGCGCACGGCAGCGCCAGCACCCACCGCCGCTGGCCGTCGAAGGGCCGGGTCAGCTCCACCCAGCCCAGCGGTGACGTCCAGGTCAGCCACGACGGCCCGCTCGGGCCGGCCGAGTCACCTATCGCGCGGAGCATGAAGGCGGCCCCGAGCACGCCGAAGGCAATCCCCCGCGCGCCGCGCGCGCCGGAGGCGAGCTGGGCGGCGACGGCGGCGATCCCGGTGAAGGCCAGCCCGTTCGCGCCGATGGCCAGCGCGAACACCACCGAGCCTGAGACCGGCAGCCCGAGGGCCGACAGCACGACGCCCAGCAGTGCGGCTACCGCCACGCTGGCCGTCACCGCGGTCAGCAGGCCCGCGGTGAGCGCCGCCTGCCGCCCCACCACGGCGGAGCCCACCAGCTCGAGGCGGCCCGCCTCCTCGTCACCCCTGGTGTGCCTGATCACGATGAAGATCGTCATCAGCGCGCAGAAAAGGGCCGCCCAGACTCCGATCCGCCAGGCGGTGAGCGCGCCGACCGAGGACCCGTTCAGCTGCCCGTACAAGAACCTGAGCGCGGGGTTGCCGCCGCCGCTCACCACGAGCTGCGCTCGCGCGGCCGCGGTCGAGTAGAGCTTTCTGAACGTATAGGCGTTGGTGCCGACCATCACCGTGATCAGGTAGACCCAGGTCGGCAGCATGATCCGGTCCCGCCGGAAGGCCAGCTTGGTCAGCGCCCCGGTGCCCGCCAGTCCCGGGCCGGCTCGTCCGGTGCCAGCCGGCCCGGCGCGCGCCGCGGGAGGGGCTTGAATGGTCACGCCCGGGCTCCCGGCCCAGTCCGTTCGGCCGAATAATGCCGTAGGAACAGCTCCTCCAGCGTCGGCGGCCGGCACTCCAGGGACCGGACGCCGGCCGCGGTGAGGCGGACCAGCAGGTCGTTCAGCGCGGCGTGATCCGCCTCGCAGTGCAGCCGCGTGCCCTGGATATCCACCGCGTGGACGCCGGGCAGGCCGTCCAGGCTGACCGGCCCGGCCAGCTCGGCCTCGACCGTCGTCCGGGTCAGGTGCCGCATCTCGGCCAGCGTGCCGGTCTCGGCCGCCCGGCCGTCGCGGATGATCGTCACCCGGTCCGACAGCGCCTCCGCCTCGGCCAGGATGTGGCTGGACAGCAGTACGGTGCGGCCGTCGTGCCGTTCGGAGTTGACGCAGTCGCGGAAGGCCGCCTCCATCAGCGGGTCGAGCCCGGCGGTCGGCTCGTCGAACAGCAGCAGCTCGGCGTCGCTGGCCAGCGCCGCGATCAGCGCCACCTTCTGCCGGTTGCCCTTGGAGTACGCCCGCGCCTTCTTGGCCGGGTCCAGGGCGAACCGCTCGATCAGCGCGTCCTTGCGCTTGGGATCGATGACGGATCCCGCGCCGCGCAGCCTGGCGAGCAGGTCGATGATCTCACCGCCGGTCAGGCTCGGCCACAGGGTCACGTCGCCGGGCACGTAGGCCAGCCTGGCGTGCAGGCGGACGGCGTCCCGCCACGGATCGCCGCCGAGCAGGCTGGCCTCGCCGCCATCGTTGCGCAGCAGGCCGAGCAGGATACGGATGGTGGTGGTCTTGCCCGCGCCGTTCGGGCCGAGGAAGGCGTGCACCTCGCCGGTGCGGACGAACAGGTCAAGGCCGTCGAGCGCCCGGGTCCGGCCGAACGACTTGCGCAGCGCGCGTACCTCGATCGCGTTCGTCATGAGCCCAGCCTACGCAATTTTCACGGATTTGTGAATTTTCGAAATACGATACGCTTTTCCTCAGGAGGTGACATCACCATGCCTGACGGTTCCGGGCCGGCGACAGGGGCGAAGGACCCTTTGTTCGGCTACATCGAGCGGTTCGCCTCCGTCATGGTCGCCGCGGGCATGCCGGCCATGCCGTCCCGGGTCTTCGTCGCCCTCATGGTCACCGACTCCGGCCGCCTCACCGCCGCCGAACTGGCCGAGATGCTGCGGATCAGCCCGGCGGCCGTATCCGGCGCGGTGCGCTACCTGATCCAGCTCGGCCTGGTGCACAAGGAACGGGTGCCGGGCTCGCGCCGGGACTGCTACCGGCTGCCCGACGACGTGTGGCACGACATGCTCAGGCTGCGCGACCAGGTCATGACCCGCTGGACGGCGCTGGTCCGCGAGGGCATCGACCTGGTCGGCCCGGACACCCCGGCCGGCGCCCGGCTGACCGAGCACGCCGCCTTCTTCGAGTTCGTGGCCAAGGAACTCCCCGAGGTCCTGACCCGCTGGGATGAGTACCGGGCGGGCGGTGCGTCCGGCTGAGCGGCCATGCCTGGCCCGCAGGCTAGCCACGGCGCGCCGCGGATGCGCCAGGATGCGCCGCGGATGCGCCAGGATGCGCCGCGGATGCGCCAGGATGCGCCAGGTCAATGGTTGCCACAACGTAATGAAAAGAATCATTAGGTTGCCACATCCATGGAATCCGGCTCGGGGCTGGTGAGGCGGTAGCTACGCCTGGGGAACCTGGTCATCGGGGAGGGTGAACTCGCCGCCCAGGTAGCGGAGCACCGGGTCATCCGGGTCCGGCTCGCCGTGGGCGGCGATGATCTCGGCGGCGAAGGCCTCCGCGTCGTCTTGGGGCTGGTAGCCGAGCGTCCTCGCCTCGGCCAGCGAGACCCAGCCGCCGCGGGTGTTGGCGGACACCCCGAAGACGACCCGGAACCCGGGCCTTTCGGCGGTCAGGCAGGCCTCGAAGAGGCGGCCCGCGTCGTCGGGCGACAGCCAGGTGGACAGCATCCGGGTCGTGGTCGGCCGCGGGAAGCAGGACAGGATCCGCAGGCAGATCGCGTCCAGGCCGTGCCGGTGGTGGTACATCGCGGCCAGCGCCTCGACGGCTGCCTTGGAGACGCCGTAGTAGGTGTCCGGAGCGGGGAAGGCGTAGTCGGGCACGGGGAAGGCCGACCGGGGCGTGAACCCCACCGCGTGGTTGGACGAGGCGAAGATCACCCGGGGCGTCCCGGCCCGCCGGGCCGCCTCGAACGTCACGTAGCTGCCGTTGATGTTGAGGTCGAGGATGCGCGGCCAGGACGCCTCGCCCGGGATCCCGGCCAGGTGGATGACCGCGTCGGCTCCCTGGCAGGCGGCCGTCATGGCGTCCAGGTCGGTTACCGACGCCTGGATGGCCTCCTCGCCCGGGCCGGCCGTCAGCGGGGCGATGTCGAGTACGCGCAGCGTGCGCCCGGGCCGCGCCAGCCTCGGCCGCAGCATGGACCCGACGAGGCCTGCGGCCCCGGTAATGACGATGACCGGCATCCGTCAGCCTCCTCCGATAGCCGGGCCGGGTCCCGCCAAGGTCCCGGGAGTGGCCGTGCGACGCCCATCCCGGCCTGGTTACAGACGGGTACCAGGTGGCGCATGCACCCTTTTTATCAGCCAGCGCGGATCGTAGGCTCGAAGTTCTGATGGGCTTGGCACGGGGTTCGCTGACACTGCCTCGGATGAACGCTCACCGCCTGGTGATCGTCGCGGCAGCACTCACGACCGTGGTGGCCGCGGCGCTGGCCACCACACTTGCCGTATTCGGCGGTCAGGCCCTGCCCCGGGCCGTGCGGCACAACCTGGCGAATGCGGGCGGCACGACGCTGGTCATCAGCGGCAGCGTGGACGCTGGCCAGGCCGCGCAATTCTCGTTCATGCTGCCGGGCGAGATCGGGTCCGCGCTTGAGGGCACGCCGTTTGCCTTTTACCGCGCGGACTGGTCCGATCCGCTCGGGTTCGTGGCCGGCTCACTGCCAGCCCCGCCGGCCAGCGCGGGCAACGTGCCGATCGCCGAAGCCGCCGCGCTGAGCGGGATAGCAGCGCACGCGGTGCTGCTGTCCGGGAGCTGGCCCGGCGCACCGCAGGCCGGGCAGCCCCTCCCGGCCGCGCTCCCGGCCACGACCGCGGCGGCCCTGCACGTGACCGACGGCGATCTGCTCCGGATGCGGGACCAGGTGTCCAAGCGATTGCTGCGGTTCCGCATCACCGGCCTGTACGGTCCCGGGCAGCTGTCCGGCGCGTCAGCGGAATACTGGGGGCTGGACTACATCGGGCTCTCCGGCTCGCGCACCGACAGTGGGTTCACCACGTACGGCCCGCTGACCGTGCAGGCCGCGGCCTTCGCCGGGCCGCTCGCGGTCAACATGGGTTCCTGGCTGGCCGAGCCAGAGACGGCGAGCATTCCCGCCGATAGTCTCAGCACCGTCGCCGCCAACGTGACCGGGCTGGGGCAGGCGCTGCTGAGCTCCGACACGGTTCCCGACCTGACGCTGACCACCAGCCTGCCCTCGGTGCTCAACGGCACGGCGAGCAACCTGGCTGTCGCTCGCTCGCTGCTGGCCATCTGCGCCGTGCTGTTGCTCCTGCTGGCCGCCGCGGCCTTGCTCGTGATGGCGCGGCTGCTAGCCGACCAGCGCGAAGGTGAGTCCGCGATGCTGGCGGCACGCGGCGCCAGCCGCTGGCAGCTGGCCCGGCTGACCGCGGCAGAAGCCATCCCGCTGTGCGTGGTCGCGGCGGTGGCTGGCGGGCTGGCCGGTATTCTGCTCGCCCGGCTGCTGGCGAGCACGGGCTCCTTGACCACGGAACTCGCGGGCGCCTGGCCGGCCGTGGCCGTGGTCGCCGCTGGCGCCCTGGTCATCATGCTGGTACCAGTCGTGCGCACCGTTACCCCAGGAGCCGCCCGGGCGCGCCGAGGCAGGCATGCGGCCATCTCCGGGCTCACCCGAGCCGGCGCCGACCTGGCCCTGGTGCTGCTCGCGGTGCTGGCCGGCTGGCAGCTGCGGCACTACTCGGCGGCCTCGGCCGGAGCGAGCGGCAGCTTCGGCGTTGACCCGGTGATCGCGGTCGCGCCGGCCCTGGCGCTGGCCGGCGGGACCGTCGCCGCGCTGCGACTCCTGCCGGCCGGCGGCAAGGCCGGAGACCGGCTGGCCGCGCGCGGACGGGGGCTCACCGCGGCGCTGGCCAGCTGGCAGATCAGCCGCCAGCCCATCCGCCAGGGCGGAGCGGCGCTGCTGATCGTGCTGGCCGTGGCGACCGGAACGCTGGCGCTCGCGCAGCGCCAGAGCTGGACCGGCTCCGACCACGACCAGGCCGCGTTCAGCGCGGGCGCGGACGTGCGCGTCCAGACCACCGAGCCGCTCACGGCGGCGCAGGCCGGCGCCCTCGTCCGGCTGCCCGGGGTGCGGCACGCCATGCCGGTCGCGGCCTTTCCCCAGTACGCCATCGACGGGGAGATCCTCGCGATCGACGCCAGCCAGGCCGCCGACGTCTCGCTGCTCCGCGCCGACCAGTCTCCGCTGCCCGCGGCCAGGCTGTTCAGCACAATCCGGCCCAGTACTGGAGGCCATGGTGTTCCCGGGACGGAGCAGGCGACGGGCCTCACGCTACCCGCGCACACGGCCGAAGTCCGGCTCACCGGGCGGCTAGGCCCCCCGTCGCCGCAACTGGCCCCGGTCATGGTGAGTGTCTCGGTCGAGGACGCCGACGGCGACGGCTACCAGGTCCAGGCGGGCACCCTGCTGGCCGACGGAAGGGACCACACCCTGACGGCCGTGCTCACCAGCGGAGCTGGCGAGGCCATCTACCCGCTGCGGCTGACCGCGATCACCGTGAGCTACACGCTGCCCGCCATGCGCCCTCGCGCACCCGCCACCTTCGTGGTGGACAGCCTGTCCGGCGGGCCGGGGACGGCCCAGTTGCCCGGCGCGGACCTCCTGGGCTGGACTTCCCGCGCCTCGTCCCCTGAGCTGTCCGGCGTCCGCGAGACCATCGGCACGAACGGCCCATCCAGCCTGCCTGCCGTCTTGCCGACGCGCGCCGCTGGGGGCCAGACGCGTTCGGTGACGTTCAACCCCGGCTACGGGATGACACCCGGGACTCCCACCGCACCTCCCGGCTCCGTCGCCGGCCAGCTGGCCCTCACCGCCGCGGCCCCCAGCCCGGCCGCCATCCCTGGCCTGGCGACGCAGCGTTTTCTCGCCGCCAGCAACGCGAGCGTCGGGTCGATTGTGCAGGCCGACATCAACGGCACGATCATCAGCGTGCAGGTGGTCGCGGCGGTGCCGACGTTTCCCACCGTGTCCGCCGGCGGGGGCGCCCTCATCGTGGACCTGGCCACGCTCCAGGACATCCTGACCAGCGACTCGCTGGAACCAGCCCAGGTGACGCAGTGGTGGCTGGCCACCAGCGGGCCGCGGGCGCCGCCGGGGCTGGCGGCCAGCCTGCCGCCAGGCTCCGCCGTCACCAGCTCGGCCGGCCTAGCGGCGGCGCTGATGAGCAATCCGCTTTCGGTCGTGCCGCAGCAGGCGCTGCTCGCCGTCGCCGCCGCCGCCGCACTGCTGGCCATCACCGGGTTCTGCGTGAGCATCGCCGCGGGCGTCCGCCAGCGTCGCGCGGAAAACGCGCTGCTCGCCGCCCTCGGAGTGGCGCGGCGCGCGGCGGCCAGCCAGCTCGGCCTGGAAAAGCTCATGCTGAGCCTGCC
>Ga0209656_10002779_pt1 | contig 11347 bp, 9 predicted proteins | sample BogFormECP12_OM2_FD_188239 | JGI IMG/M metagenome (GOLD analysis project Ga0209656, IMG submission 188239) | Bog forest soil microbial communities from Calvert Island, British Columbia, Canada - ECP12_OM2 (SPAdes) (version 2) | ecosystem: Environmental > Aquatic > Freshwater > Wetlands > Bog ... | reverse complement strand
ATTCGCCATCGGAGGTGATCGCCGAACCGTGGAACCGGAGCATCACGCGCCGGTCGAAATCGAGCCTCAGCGCGCCGCTGTTCGCTTCACCCACGCCGGGTCCGCCATCGCCGCCCTGTTCGATCTCGCACAAGATATTGTATCTTATACCATAATCAAGACCATTGCACCGCAAAATACGGTACCATCCGGGGAATGCGGGCTAAAACCCCGACAACGAGGCATTGCGACATGCAGCAAAACAGGTTTGGTGAGCTTCCGCCGGTCTCGATAGTGACGCTGGGTGGAGGCGGTCTCGGCATGGTGTGGGGCGAAACGACCTTCGACGAATGCGTCGCGACCGTGCTCGCATCAGTCGCTGCCGGGATCAACTGGATCGACCTAGCACCGCGCTACGGCGAAGGGAAGGCCGAGCTGGTGGTCGGCGAGGCCTTTGCCGGCCGGCTGCCCGAGGGCGTCCGGGTCACCAGCAAGTGCGATCTCGGCAACGTGCCCTCCGCGGATATCGAACCGCTGGTGCGGCAATCGGTTGAAGGAAGCCTCAAACGTCTGCGACTGTCGCGGCTCGACCTGTTCTTTCTGCATTCGAATGTCGTCCCGGACATGCACCACATCGCGCGCCGGCCCGATGCCGCCAGCCGCATGACCCTCTATGCGACCTTTGTCGACCAGGTGCGTCCTCTCTTCGAGCGGCTGGTCGCCGAGGGTCTGATAGGTGCTTGGGGGCTGACCGGCATCGGTCACCCAGACACGATCATCAAACTGCTCGGCGAGCGCCCGGCCCCGGCGGCGGTTCAGTGCATCGCCAATTTGCTGGATTCACCGGGCGGGCTGAAGTTCTTCGACGGACCGGCCAAGCCTCGCGCGGTGATGGCTGCGGCACGCGCCAACAGGGTCGGGGTCATGGGTATTCGGGCGGTGCAGGCCGGGGCGCTGACCAGCGCGATCGATCGGCCGCTGCCCGACGACCACCCCGAGATGCGCGATTATGTGCGAGGCGCCGGCTTCCGGCGGCTCGCCGGGGAGTTGGGCGTCACTCCCGCCTTGTTGGCGCATCGCTATGCGCTGGCGCTCGACATCGACACCCTCGTGCTCGGTGTTAAGAACCGGCAGGAACTCGCCGAGTGCGTGGCCGCGGCCGCGGCCGGCCCTTTGCCGCCGGAGTTGCTGACCCGGATCGACCAAACGATCGACCAAACGGTGGATCGCCGATGACGCGGCTATTCAAAGACCCTCCGCAAAGACCGCTCGGCAAGCGTGCTAGACCGAAGCGCGCGCCCCGGCTTTAGCGGGAAGGCGGGCAAATTGAACCACCGAGCCGAACGCCGTCACCGCGAAAAGGCCGGCAGAGGCGATGACCACTGCCAAAACGAGCGGGTTCCCGCTGGCGCCTAATGAAAGCGCGGCGGTCGCCCCTGCGGCTCCGATCATTTGGAGAAAGCTTGCGAGACCCGAGGCCGCGCCGACGATGCCGACCTTGACCCCAAGGCTGCTGGCAACGGCATTGGGCGTGATGAGGCCGCTGCCGCAGCAGATCAGGATCATCGGACCAACAATCGCATAAGGGCTACCGAACCGCAGCACCGCGAGTGCCACCATGGCGAAGCCGGCGGGGATCAGCACCGCGCTGCCAATCGCGATGAGATTGTCGACGCCGAGGCGCTGCGTCAGGCGATGGGACAGAAAGCTGCCGACGAGAAAGCCCATCGGCGGCAGCGAAGCGTAATAGCCGTAATCTTGCGGAGGGATGGCAAAACCGATGATCAACACCGCCGGAGCGCCGGCGGCAAAGATGTGAAACCCCGCATGGGCGCCGGTAGCCGTAAGGGCGTAGGCCACAAAACGCCGGGTTTGGATCAAACTGCGATAACTGGCCAGCATGGTTCTGGCGAGCACGGCTCCGGTTTGGGGGCGAGCGAGGTCACCCCTAGGAGAGGACTCGGGCACATATCGCAAGACCAGCGCCAAGGCCATAACGGCCAATACCGTGACGGCAGCAAAGTTCGCCCGCCAGCCGATCCATGCCTGCAAATACCCGCCGGGGATCGGAGCGAAGGCTTGCAAGAGGGTCAGCACGATGGACAGCCCTGCGATGATCCGAGCGGCACCGTCCTCGCCGTAGAGATCGCGAATAGTAGCCCGGCCGACGACCATGCCGCCCGAGAGACCGATCCCCTGCAGGATGCGGGCGCCGATCAGGAACTCGATCGTCGGGCTCGCGGCGCAGGCGATACTGCCCAGCGCGCTCAACGAGAGGCCCAGGATCATCGTCCGTCTTCGCCCGTATCGATCGGATAACGGCCCGAGCACCAGCATGCTCACCGCAAACGCCGCCAGATACCCGACGAAGGTCAATTGCACGCGGGACACCGAAGTCTCGAGCGCGCTTGCAATTGCCGGGATCGACGGCACATAGATCGTCGAAGCGACCAGACCGAGAGAGCAGGTCATGGTCAGTGTCAGCAATAGGGGGCGACGGCTCGCCTTCGAAAGCTCGTTTCGTTCGTCGACACCGGCGCTGGATAATCTTAACACATTTGCTCCCTCGTGACGGGTAGACAATTCCTGTGATCTCGCGACACACATTTCCCACCATTTGTCCCCGGTGGTGGGATAGTCGGAGGGACGGCGCTCTGCAGCCGCTCGAAATCATGGAAGATGCTCGGCCGATGGTCGAGCAGAGTAGTCTGAAGCCCCCTTTTGCCCTAACGGTTTGCTAACGAATCGCTATCTAGCGCGCCTAATGACGTTTTTTTGACGCGGGTCACATTAACCTTAAATGAAGGAGGAAAAGTGCCGGCCTCGCGGCGCGAACGCTTCCTTGTAGCGTCCGCTGCACCCTCAACGAGGCGGAAAAGGGATACTCGATGATCATTCGCGATTTTGGCATGATTGCCTACAGCGAGGCGAGGATCATTTCCGCTATCGTATCATGGGAGGATTGCGAGTATCCCGATCAAGAACTGATCTTCGAAACCCGCGATGGCGAGCCCGATCAGGCGGCTAACGAGCCCTGCGCGGGCGCCTTCTTAGCCGCGTGTTTTCCCCTCGCCGCGGTGCTCGGAGAGTCGAGGGTGCGAATCGAGGGGCAACCTTGCCCGATGCTGGTCGAGGGGCTTTATACGGCTCACGCTTGGTGGACCAGTTGGGGTGGGATGCCATTCCCAATGCCCGTGATCGAAACTCACGGTCGGGGAGACCGCAGGGCACTCACGGGTTTTCAGCGGGGCGTCGCGTTTCTCTCGGGGGGCGTCGACAGCCTTCACACGCTGATGCGCAACCATCGTCTTTATCGACCGGACGATCCCGCCTACATCCGCGACGCTCTGTTCATCCACGGGTTTGATATTGGGAAACGCGCCCGGGATCCTGAAGACGAGCGCTTGCGCACTGCCGTGCGACATCTCCAGCCGTTAGCCGCAGAGGCCGGCCTACGACTAATCTCGTGCCGAACCAACCTGCGCCATCTGCCCTCGAAGCCGGATTTCTGGTACTCTCGGCACAATGGGCCAGCGTTAGCTGCAGTTGGCCATGCGGCAATCCTCGGGCCAGCGTTTCTGTTTATCGGCGCCTCGCATGACATTGCCCATCCTGTCCCAATCGGATCCCATCCGGCGGTGGACGGCTTGTTCTCCAGCCAGCGAATCGCGGTAATCCATGACGGTGCGCGCTACTCACGCTTTCAGAAGGTGCGTGAGTTGGCGAGCTGGCCGGCCGCGCTAGCCGCTCTACGGGTCTGCCCGGGCGATCCGGGCAGCGAATTAAACTGTGGGGTTTGCGAAAAATGTTTACGCACGCGCCTCGAGCTGTTGGCCGCGGGGGTCGAGGAGACCGCGGCACTCGGCCCCAGCCTCACCCCGATCGACTTGTGGAACGATATCGGGCCGGTCGGCGACCGAGCGATTACATACGAGGACCTGTTGCCACATCTGCGGGCTCGCGGGCTCGCGGCGCTTTGCGAGGTACTCGAGAAAAAAATAAAGGCGTACCGGGACGGAAACGGGTATCGTCACGCGGACCTGCCTTAGTATTCTTGAGAGTGAGGCACGCTTTGGAGAAGAATCTTTACTCCGTGCCCGCCTTCCGTGGCGCCTATGGCAGCACATTGGGACGGTGACGATGACGTTGTCGATCAGCATTCTCGGATCTCTGGTGATCGAAAGTGGCGATTGTCGGTTCGAGAAAGTCCCAAAGAAGGCGCGCGCCCTGCTTGCCTTCCTTGCGGCCCAGATGGGCCAGCCGGTCAGCCGCGAGCGGCTGGCGGATCTGCTATGGCCGTACCAGGGGTCGGAGCAAGCCCGCCACAGCTTGCGCAATTGTCTGTTGGAGTTGCGCAAGGCGCTGGGGCGGGGCACAGACACTCACTTGGCGGCCGACTTCGCCAATTGCCGAATTCAGGACGCCATCGTCGACCTAGAGGATTTCGAGCGGCTGTCGCGCTCCCAGCACCGCTGCGACCTGCAGGCGGCAGCCGAGTTGTACCGCGGCGAACTCCTCGCCGATTTCGATATTAATTCCGAGCCGTTTCAGGAATGGTTGACGGGGGAGCGCGACCGCACCCTCGCCAGGGTCTGCGATATCCTGCATCGGTTGAGCGCGCAGCAGGATGCCGTCGGCGAGCACGAGGCAGCGATCCAGTCCGGGCGCCGGCTGGTGATGCTCGACCCACTCTCCGAATTCGGACAGCGCGCGCTGATGCGTGCTTATGCGCGCGCCGGTCGCCGCGCTGAGGCGCTTCGCCAATATAAGAGCTGCGCCGAGACGTTAAAGCGAGAGCTCGGCGTCGCACCTGACGTCGAGACGCAGTTGTTGGCTAATGAGATCTCACGTTCGAACGGTGCGAGGGAGCACAACTTACCTGGCCCCACGTCAGAAGATCGCGATCCCTTCACGCGCGTTAGTGCGCCCGACCGATTGTTCGGGCACCGCATCCCGCCGCGGGCCGACGCACCCAGCCAAGGCACGGCAAAACCTCGCTGGCCCTGTTTGTTGCCGAACATTGCTGTGGCCGTTGCGCCAGTACGCAACCTGACCGGCGACCCCGACCAGCAATATTTGGTGGAAGCCTTCACTGACGACCTGGTCACCGACCTGCTGAAGCACGGACGCGGCCTGTCCCTGAAGCCGTTGGGAGACGAGCGTGGTGCCGGGGGCAACGGCAGCCGGATGTCGGAACGCGCCTACGATTACGTTGTGACCGGGAGCGCTCAAACCAGCGCGCCTGGGCTACTGCGGGTCAACATGCGGATCACCGATGCGGCAACATCGGAATTCCTCTGGGCAGGCCGGCACGAATTCAAGCCGGAAGACCTCGCTCCGATCCAGACGAGAATCACCCGACGAATTTCGCGAGAACTTCACGTTCTGCTCCTTCAAGCCGCCAGCCGCCGTGCTCTGGTTTCATCGGGTGCGGATCTCGGGGTTACTGAGTGTCTCTCCGAGGCCTCGAATGCTCTAAAGGGCAAAGTCACGCCGGAGCTAACTGCCGAGGCGCAGACATGGTACCTCGCCGCGCTCGCCCGCGATCCGCGTAATGTCGAAGCGCTTACCGGCTTGGCGCTCACCTGCCAGACTCTGGTCAGCAATCCCTGGTGGGGTAATCCCAGGGCCTCTGCAGCGGCGTCCGACCTTGGGCGCGAAGCAGTCGCGATCGCTTTGGATCTGGCGCCCGGTCATGCGGTAGCGAAACTCATCCAAGGGATGCTCTATTCAGCAGCAGGACAGTTAGAACTGGCGGAACGCGCGTTCGCGCAGGCCCTCGGAATGGATCATGGGTTCGGACCTACGCATGGGTTCGCCGGATATAATGCGGCCCTGCTCGGTCGTGCCAATGAGACCGGGCCGGCGATTGAGCGGGCCATGCGCCTCGATCAGACCGATCGACGGCACAGCATCTGGTTCTTCTTTGCGGGCTTTGCCGAGTTGCTGCTGGGCCGGACGGCATCGGCGATTGAGCTGCTCCAGAAATCCTTGGAACGCAATCCCGGCTATGGTGCCGCACAATTATTCTTGATGGCGGCGCTGTCCTTGGTCGACCGGCGAGCCGAAGCCGCCGAGACCGCCGCGTCATTCCGAAAGCAATATCCGGATTACAGTACAACTACATTCGAGCAGCTATGGTTGTCGCGTTCGGGTTGTTCCACCTATCGCGCCCAAATCCATCCGCTTTTCGAGAAAATTTGCACTCTCGGTGTGGCGAACTGAGGGGTCGCCCATGAGCCCCCGAAAGATCCGGTCTGACGCGGATAACATCCATGCGGCACGGCCCGCCGCCGCGCCACGGTATGCGCCGGCTCGATCATCGGCGCGGCGCGGCGTCGGGGCGTACACGGCACCAAAGGCAGAGGGCGCGGCGTCGCCATGGCGGTGCCTGCTCTCAAGTATCGCGGTTGCTGTGGCGCCATTGCGTAATTTGACCGGCGATGCCGACCAACAGCACGTTCTGGACGCTTTGACGAACGACATCGCCGCCGATCTCACGCGGCACGGTCGCGGGTTGTCACTGCAGCGCCTGGAAGACGAGCCGGCCAACCTCGCCAAACTCACCGGGCTTGGCGAGCCCAAGGTCGCATATATTGTAACCGGGAGCGCCCAGCGCGGCAGTCCCGGGACGCTACGCGTCAATGTCCGGATCGCCGATGCGGCAACCTCCGAGTATCTCTGGGCCCGTCGGTACGAATTCTGCGCCGAGGAGGCCGCGCCGGTCCAGACCAAGATCATCCGGCAGATTTCTCGAGAGCTGCATATCCTGCTCCTCCAACAGGAAATTGGGCGGGTCTTGCGGGAAGCGGGCGCCGAACACGAGCTCAACGAATGTCTTTCGAGTGCGGCGACTGCTCTCGAGGGCGAGCTACGCGCGGACCTCACGGCCGAGGCGCAGACATGGTACCTTGCCGCTCTCGCTCGCGACCCGCGCAATGTCGAGGCGCTCATCGGCGTGGCGCTTACCTGCCAGCAAATCGTCAGCAATCCCTGGTGGGGCGACCAGCTCGCGGTCGCCGTAGCCTCCGATCTGGGGCGCGAAGTGGTCGCGATCGCATTGGAGCTGGCGCCAGGCGCCGCCGATGCGCATTGTGTGCAGGGAATGCTGCGCTCTGCTGCCGGCAAATTGGACGAGGCCGCGCATGCATTCGAGCGAGCGCTGGCGATGGATCAGGGATTGGCCATCGCCTATGGTTTCGCGGCGTACAACGCTGCCTTTCTGGGCAGCGCTGGAGGTACGCTGCCGGCGATCGAGCGTGCAATGCGTCTCGATCGAGCCGACCGGCGGCACAGCATCTGGTTTTTCTTCGGCGGTTTTGCCGAATTGCTCATCGGACGTACCGAGGCATCGATCGCCCTGCTGCAGAAGTCTTTGGAACGCAATCGCAGTTACGGAAGTGCGCGATTGTTCCTGATAGCGGCGCTATCGCTGAGTGGCAGGCGTCACGAAGCAATCGAGGCCGCGGCGCTTTTCCGCCAGCAATACCCGGACTGCCCCGCTGGAGCGTTCGAGCAGCTATGGCTGTCACGCTCGGCTTCCCCCCGCTACCGTGCCCAGATCCTTCCGGTCTTCGAAACAATCCGGAACCTCGGGGTCGCCACCTGATCCCCTCGACAGACGCCTTGGCGTCAGCGGCAATGGTCGGCGAGGGTCGCCCACGATCCGGCGGACGTCTTCGAAATCGAAATTTTAAGTTTGCCAATAGCCCACGCTACCCGGCTGCGTGACTGCCAAGTTCGTGCCCGCCGAAAGCGAGCCCCGCCAGCATCGCTATCAATTTAATAAAAATTTCAGAAAAGGCGATTTTCTGACGCTGACTTGTACACGGTGTTGACTGCGATACGGTTAGTCTGCGCGTCGGCTGAGTGGCGATAGCGATCGCCTTTAGCACACACTGGCGATAGGGCCAGGCCTCACTGCTAGAAGGAACTTAAAATGCTCAGACTGTTCAATCGCTTTCGCGTTGATGAGCGTGGTGCCACCGCCACCGAATATGCCATGCTTGTCGTCTTTATCGCCCTCGCCATCGCCACGGGCGCGCAGGCATTTAGCGGCGGTCTCAACTCGTGGTTCAAAGCCGTCAGTACCTCCATCGCTGGCCTTAATAACACAATCCCCGGCCCATAAGCGCCGCGTGCCGTGGTGGTCGGGAATGGGGTAGCCCGTTTCCGACCCTCACCTCCAAATCACTTTCGGCAGGAGTGGAGTAGTGCAGACGGCAACCCTGATTGTTGGTATGGGTATACTGGCGGTTATCGCCTACGGCGATATGCGCTCGCGGCGCATTCCCAATGTGCTCTCTCTCGCCATCGCGATACTCGGCTTCCTTCGGATAATGCTGGTCCACGACCCGGTCACAGCGGGTCACACTCTTGCGGCGGGGGCTGCGATCTTCACCGCCGCATTTCTGCTCTTCTGGTACGGCGCCATTGGTGGCGGGGATGCAAAATTAGTAGCCGCCGCGGCGCTGCTTGTCGGCTACCACGACATAGTCGGTTTTCTTTTCCTCATGAGTCTTTGCGGCGGAGTGCTCGCCCTTGCCATCCTGGCGCGAGACAAACTCCGCCCGAGACTGTTGTGCCTCTTGCGGCTGGCGAGCGTGGCGTCGGCGAAACTCCCCGGATGCAACCTGGCCCCCTCACGATCGACCGTGCCCTACGGCGTCGCCATTGCCGCATCCGGCGCAATCACGCTTATCCTTGAAGCCTCTTTTGCGAGGTGAACGGCTATGCCCGCCAAGACGATCCTCACTGTACTCTTCCTGATCTCGCTTGGCGTGGTTGTCATTCTCGGCTTCCGCGCTTTGCCACGGCGAGGCGATGCCGACGCCGCGGCGAGAGATGAGATCCTTGTCGCGGCCGCAGCATTACCGTCCAGCACATTGCTGCGCGCCAAAGACGTGGTGTGGCGCCCTATCTCCGGTACCGCCGAGCCTGGTCAGATCCTGCGGCCCGCGGGTGCTGCCGGCAAGGCCAATCCCGAGCTCGACCAACAGGCGCGCGCCGAAGTGTATGGCGCAGCATTGCGGGCCGGCGTCTCAGCCGGCGACCCGATTCGACGCAGCGCCATCGTCAAGCCGGGCGATCGCGACTTCCTACAGATCGTCCTCTCTCCTCGGGCGCGGGCGATCGCGATTCCGGTAGCCACCGGCGGGGCCAGCACGGGTCTGCTGTATCCTGGCGACCGTGTGGACGTCATCCTCACCCAGACCTTCAAACACGACCCGCCATTAACGCGCCGTTCCGTCAGCGAGACGGTCGTCGAGAGCCTGCGCGTGCTGGCGGTCGACGCGCCCGACGCTAAGCCGACCAGTGCCGGCAACAGTTTTGGCCGGACGGTGACGTTGGAGGTGACACCCGAGCAGGCAGAGAAGATCAATGTGGCCGCCGAGCTCGGCAAGCTGTCGCTGACGTTGCGCAGCATCAGTGCGACCGACGGCTTCGCTGCGACCTCAACACCGATGCCCGCCAGGGCGACGAGTGTCAAACCGGTCTGGGCAGGTGATGTCTCGCCGGCGTTGGGCGATGCCATGCCGCCGAATAAAGTGGTCGCCGCCGAGCAGCCCGCCGTGGAAGTCATTCACGGGACGAAAGCTGCGGCGGTAAAGCCCCAGTGATGGTCGGCGCTTGGCTGCTAGCCAAGGTCCTGCGACAGTTCCGGCGAGGGTAGTGAGGAGCGGGCCAGGCAATGAACGCCCTTCACCTATTGAAGAGTCCTCTACAAAGCCCTGCGCCGATCGAGAAAACGACCAAGCCGCGCGCAGTGCGGGCTCGACTGATGGCGTTCGTCGTAGATGGACAGACTGAAGCCGCCCTGAAGGCTTGCCTACCGAATCTGTCCTTCCCTAATGCCACAATCACGCGTGGTGGCATTGTCAGAGCAATTCAGCACCTTGGTACCGAACGCACGCCTGAATGCATAATCGTCGACATCAGCGGTGCCGATATGCCCGCGTCGCAAATGCACGATCTTGCCGAGCTTTGCGAGCCCGGTGTCATAGTAATAGCGATTGGCGACCTCAACGATGTCGGCCTCTATCGCGACCTCGTGAAGGCGGGAGTCTCCGAATACATCGTCAAACCAGTGACATCGCAACTATTGGCAAAAGCCCTGTCTCCGAAGCCTACTGCGCCGGAGGGCAGCCCGATAAGCCGGAAGCTTGGAAAAGTGGTTGCAGTCGTCGGCGCGCGAGGCGGCGTCGGCACGACGACGCTCGCTACCAACCTCGCATGGTTTTTAGCCGATCGGCAGAATCGTCGCATCCTGCTTCTCGACCTTGACCTGCAGAATGGAGACTGCGCCCTTGCGCTAGATCTTAGGCCGACACCGGGACTGCGTGAGGCTCTCGCCAATCCGCTGCGCATCGATAGCGTCTTTCTCGAGCGGGTTGCGGCGGTTCACAGTGAGCGTCTCTTCGTGCTGAGCGCTGAGGAGTCGCTGCGCGTTGACGCGGAATTCGGGGCCGAAGCAGTCGAGACGTTGATCGGGGTGCTGCGCACGCAATTCCACTACATCATCGCCGACGTGCCGCGGATACCCACAGCCCCTTATCGGCAGGCGCTCGACATTGCCGATATCCGCGTCATTGTCGCCGACCAGACACTGCGCTCGGTTCGAGATACGGTGAGACTCTACGATGTGTTCGGCGAGGGGGATGCTGCGCACCGCAATCTTCTCGTCGTCAATCGTAGCGGCGAAGGCGGTCGCCAGGCAGTAACCCTAGAAGAGATGGCCAAAGTCAAGCTGCAGCCAAAGGTTGTTATCCCATTCCGACCAAAGCTGTTCGCTGCGACGGGTCTGGCGCGGCGGGGCGCATTCACTGAAGCGATCGCGGCCCTCGCGGCTGAGATCTCGGGGCGAATTCCCGAGCAAAACCCATGGTGGAGATTCGCAAAATGATGACGACTGGGTTTGGGCGCCGCGTCACCGAACCATGGCGCCCAGGTCTGGTTCTCGTCGGTGACGTGACAGCAGAGAACCCCGCGCTTATCGCCGATCTGGGCTCGCTCGATGAGCTGAAGGAGCGGATACGCACGGTTCTGATGACCAGGATTGACCCGACGGTGGCCGGCCGTATTCCGCGCGCTGCATTGCGGGTCGAAATAGCCAAGCTGGTGAGCGAGATCGCGACCGAAGAACGGGTTCAGCTCAACAAGCTCGAGGAAATGGCCCTTGCTGCCGACCTTAGTGACGACATGGTCGGACTTGGGCCGCTCGAAGCGTTTCTCAATGATGACGAAATCACCGACATATTGGCCAATGGGCCATTCGACGTCTATGTCGAGCGGCGCGGCAAACTCGAAAAAACCGCCGCGCGGTTTCGCGACGCCCAGCATCTCGTCAACATCGCGCAACGCATCGCCA
>Ga0209656_10002777_pt1 | contig 11352 bp, 11 predicted proteins | sample BogFormECP12_OM2_FD_188239 | JGI IMG/M metagenome (GOLD analysis project Ga0209656, IMG submission 188239) | Bog forest soil microbial communities from Calvert Island, British Columbia, Canada - ECP12_OM2 (SPAdes) (version 2) | ecosystem: Environmental > Aquatic > Freshwater > Wetlands > Bog ... | reverse complement strand
ACTCGGTCGTTCCAGTCACTGGAGCTATTTGAGGACATGACCGTGCGGGAAAACCTGCAAGCCGCCTCCGATCCGAGGGACCTGGCGGCCTACCTGAGCAACCTGGTCCGTCCCGAGAAGGCGGACCTGCCCGAGAGCGCGGTCACGGCCGTGCGCGAATTCGGGCTCGAGGCCGACCTGGACGCAAGGCCGCCAGAGCTTCCGTACGGGCGGCGGCGCCTGGTGGCTATCGCCCGCGCCGTGGCCACCGATCCGGCCATCCTGCTCCTGGACGAACCCGCCGCCGGACTAGACGACGCCGAGACGGCAGAGCTTGCGACACTCATCCGCCAGCTCGCCGACAGAAGGGGAATCGGGGTGCTGCTCGTGGAGCACGACATGAACCTGGTCATGGGGGTCTGCGACCGGATCGTGGTCCTCAACTTCGGGGCCGTCCTGGGAGCGGGCACGCCCGCCGAGATCCGGGCCCACCCCGAGGTGATCGCGGCCTATCTGGGCCAGGGCGTTACCCGCCCCGGCCCGGGCGCCGCGAGCGGCGATGAGCCAGCGGACGCTCCGATGGACCGGGTGTGACTGAGATGGCCACTCCAGTGCTCGAAGCGAGGAAGCTGTCGGCCGGTTACGGCCGGGTGCCGGTCGTGCGCGAGCTCGACCTGCAGGTGGCGGCTGGCGAGGTCGTCGCCCTGGTCGGCCCCAACGGCGCGGGGAAGACGACGACCCTGCTCGCCTTGGCGGGCGAGCTGCCGCCCCTAACGGGCGAGGTCCGGCTGCACGGCGACGTGGTCCAGACGCCGCTGCACCGCCGCGCCCGCGACGGGCTTTCTTTCGTCACCGAGGAGCGGTCGGTATTCATGCGGCTCACTACGGCGGCGAACCTGCAGCTCGGGAGGGTAGGCCGGCAGCGGTGCCTGGATCTGTTCCCGGAGCTCACAGGCCGCCTGCGGGTCAAGGCCGGCGACCTGTCGGGCGGCGAGCAGCAGATGCTCACGGTAGGCCGCGCGCTGGGCCGGGACCCGAAGGTCCTGCTCGCCGATGAGCTCTCCCTCGGCCTGGCGCCGATGGTGGTCGACCGTCTCCTCGACGCCGTCAGGCGGGCCGCGCGGGAACGCGGGGTGGCGGTCCTGCTCGTCGAGCAGCACGTCGCCGAGGTCCTCCGTTACGCCGATCGCGTGTACGTGATGCGGCGGGGCCGGGTGGAGATCAGCGGTCAGCCCCGGGAGCTGGCCGGCCGCCTTTCCGAGGTCGAGGATTCCTATCTGGGCCGGACCGGCCCAGCCGGACCACGTCAGTGAGGGCCGCGGCCGTGTCGTCAGCATCCCCCGCGAACGGCGAGCCGCTGCATTTCGCCACCTTGTGGGAGGCCATCGCCGACGAGATCCCTTCCGCCCCGGCCCTCACCCACGGGGTCCGGACGCTCGCGTGGGGGGAATTCGAGCAGCGAGCGGCCCGGCTGGCCGGCGCGCTCCGGGCCCACGGCCTCGGCCCGGGCAGCGTCGTCGCCTGCTACCTCTACAACTGCCCCGAGTACTTCGAGACTTTCCTCGCCGCCCTCAAGATCCGCGCGGTGCCCGCCAACGTGAACTACCGCTACGGCGGTGCCGAGTTGCGGGCGCTGCTGGAGAACTGCGAGGCCGAGGTGCTCTTCTTCGACTCGGCGCTGCGCGAGCGGGTGGCGTCGATCCGCCACGCGGTCCCCGGGGTTCGCCTGCTCGTCGAGGTCGGCGAGGATGCTTGCGGTGCTCCCTTGTCAGGAGCCTGCGGTTATCAGGAGCTGATTGCCTCGTCCGAGCCGGCGCCCCGGATGAGCCGCGACGAGCAGGATGTCTTCTTGTCGTACACGGGCGGAACTACTGGCCTGCCCAAGGGCGTCCGGTACACGATCGGCCGCGGCGTGGCCAACTCGCTCAGGTTGCGCGACCTGTTCCTCGGCACGAGCACCGAGCTCGGGATCGTGGACTACGCGGCCGAGCAGGCACGCAGCGGCCATCGCCTGGTCTCCATCCCGGCGTCGCCCCTCATGCACAGCACCGGGTTCACCTTCGCCTCGCTCCCCACACTGACCTCGGGAGGGCAGGTGGCCACGCTCGAGGGCCGGTCATTCGACGCCCGCGAACTCCTCGCCACGATCGGTACAGTCCGGGCCCAGGTCGTGGCCATTGTCGGCGACGCGTTCGCGCTCCCGCTGCTGCGTGCCCTCGACGCCAGTGCGCCGACCGGCCGCTACGACACCTCATCGCTGCTGACCATCTGCTCGGCGGGCACCGCGTGGAGCGCCCGCATCAAGCAGCGCCTGCTCGAGCACGTGCCGCAAGCTGTCCTGGTCGACTTTTGCGGGTCAACCGAAGGAGTCACCTACGGCTTCCGGCGGGTGCGACGGGGCGACCCAGCCTTCACCGCCAACTTCGAGGCGGCACGCGGCTTGCGGGTAATCGGCCCGGACCGGCGGGAACTGCCTCGCGGGGAGGTCGGCCTGCTCGCCGGCCCGACCCCGGCAGCGGGCTACCACAAGGACCCGCAGCGAAGCGCCACCACCTTTTTCACCAGCGACGGCGAGCAGCTCGCTGCGCCCGGCGACCTCGGCCGGATCGAGGCCGACGGCAGCGTGACGCTGATCGGCCGGGGCACGAGCGTGATCAACACGGGCGGCGAGAAGGTCCACCCGGCGGAGGTGGAGGAGGTCCTCAACGAGCTGCCCGATGTCGAGGAGTGCCTGGTCGCGGGCGTCCCTGATGAGCGCTTCGGCCAGCTGGTCGCCGCCATCATCGTGACCGCGGCGGATCGGCACCTGGATGCCTCCGACGTGATCGCCGCGGCCAGACGGTCCCTGGCCGGCTACAAGGTCCCCCGGCTGGTCGTCTTCGTCGATGAGGTGCCCAGGGCGCCCAACGGGAAGGTCGACTACGCGGCGGCCCAGTCGGTGCTGGCCGGCCGGCTCGGGGCCGGATGACGATGGGACCTCAGGAGGATCGAGTCCCTAGTCGCGGTGATCGATGAGCTGCTCGGCATCTGCCCCGTTGGCGGTCGTCAAGCCGACTGCGGTTGTCATGACGCGGCAGAGAGTTCGTTAGCTTGCGGCGCGACCGCTAGCGCCCCAGTGCACCAGATGGTCCAGCCCTGGGCGGAGAGCGCCGCCCACTGTCGGTTCGCGCAGTGCCCGCACAGGTACAGTTCGCCGCGCCGCTCCACGCGGTACGCTGCACGGACCGCAGGTCCGCATCGATCACAAGCCTCGTTCATTCCCGGCTCTCCTTTCCTGGCTGAGTCATGCCGGAACCGGCGCTATGCCCAGCCCGGACGCGGCCGGCGCCTGGCACCGCGCGTCGTGACCTGCAGCTGGTATATGCCGAGCCTCATTGCTCCGCCAGTCCAGGGCGTCATACTTATAGTATAATTATTAAGTTAATTTAGCAAATTTTCCTTCGCTGCTCGCGCCTTATGGTGCGTGACGGCGCTACCGGGTCACGGCCCTCAAATGCCGATGGAACCGCTCGCGGGGCAGCGAGTCATCCGCCCGGGACGGGTGCGGCACCGCGTTCGGCCTGCTTCGCCAGCGCGTTCCACACTTGGCTCAGCATGATGTGCGGTTCGACGGCCGGATATTCCTGGTCGGGCTCACCCAGAAGCGTGGGGTAGATGCCCCGGCGGTCGGCGAAGATGTTCAGCATGTAACACCCCTCCGGGCCGGCTTCCTCGGGGCCGTAGACCGATCCTTTCTCTTGCAGCCGGATATCGCCCGGGCCATACCACTTCTTGCCCACGCGGAGCGAGCCCCGCAAGATGAGCGACATGTAGTGGGTCCTGTGGTAGTGCACAGGAAAGCGGTAGCCGGCGGTTACCTCCATCGGGAACACCGCCGGGTCGTCCTCGCCGTCGCCGAGGAAGAATCCCGCGAACCGGGTGCCATCCTCCATGACGGTGAACTCGGGATCGTCGAGGTGGGTTTCGTATCGTCCGCGCGCCGTTCGCTCCATCGCAGTACCCTCACTTTTCGCCGAGATTGTCCGCCGGATTAGCGGATTGGTGAACCTGGTCGTCCGCCGCCGTGCGCGCCGGGCCGAACCGGTCAGGCAGAAAGCTCATCACGCTCCTCTCCCCCAGGGCCACACTTGAAGTGTGGTTGATTTAACTATTTAATCTCATTAAGCTTTCGTCAAGGTGCGGCGGCAGAGGAACCGAGGTGGCCGAGGAACCGATGATCGACTGGTCCTTCTTCAGCATGGCTCGGTACGCCACGCGGTCGGCCGGCACCGCCCGGGTCACCCCGACGCAGCGCCGCCGCATACTCGATGAGCGGCTGCGCCAGGTGACGCGGCTACAGCGATCCTGAACAGGAGGGGTCATGGCAGGCACACTGGACGGCAAGCGGGCCATCGTCACCGGCGGCGGCCAGGGAGTCGGCCGCGGCATCGCGCTGGCCCTGGCCGCCGAAGGCGCCGCCGTCGCGCTGGTCGGCCGTACCGAGGCCAAGTTGCTGGCGGTGGCGGCGGAGATCTCCAAACCGGGCGGCACGGCCCTGCCCGTGGTCGCGGACGTGACCCGGCCGGCCGACATCCAGCGCTGCGTCGCGCACACGGTCCGCGAGCTTGGCGGCATCGACATCCTGGTGAACAACGCGCAGATCCCGGCGCTCGGCTCGATCCTCGAGGTCACCGACGAGGCCTTCTGCGCCTGCTGGGAATCCGGGCCGCTGGCGGCGTTCCGGCTGATGAAGGCATGCCATCCGCACCTGGGTCCGGGCGGCGTCGTCATCAACCTGGGCAGTTCGGCCGCGGTGAACCCGCTGCCCGCAGGCCGCGGGGTCTACGGCGCGGCTAAGGCGGCGACCCAGACCCTGAGCCGGGCAGCCGCGGCTGAGTGGGGCCCGGACGGCATCCGGGTCATCGCCGTCCTGCCCGCCGCGACCAGCCCGGCCGCCCGGGCCTGGCGGCAGGCCAATCCCGCGGAGTACGAGCGCAGTATGTCCAGCATCCCGCTGCGCCGGCTCGGCGACCCCGAGGAGGAGATCGGCCCGGTGGTGGCGTTCCTGTGCGGGCCCGCGGCGAGCTACATCACCGGCACCACGATCGCCGTCGACGGCGGCCAGGCCTACCTGCGCTGAACCGTTCCATGCCGCCCCGGCTCAAGCATAGCGGCAACGTCAGTGCCCGGTGAAGGCGGGCGGCCTGCGCGCGCGGAACGCCTCGAGTCCCACGGCCCGGTCCGCGGTGCCGAACAGCATGGCGACCGACTCGCCCTCGTAGCTGATCGCCGCGGCCAGGTCCATGCCCAGGCCCCGGTCGACCAGCCGCTTTCCCGCGGCCAGGGCCAGCGGGGCGCCGGCCGCCACCTGGGCCGCCAGGCCGAGCGCCGCCGAGACGGCCTCGCCGGGGACGGCAAGCTCGTTGACCAGGCCGAGGGTGTGGGCCCGTTCGGCCGTGATGGGCTCGCCGGTGAGGATCATCTGCTTGGCGACGGCCGCCGGCACCAGCCGGGGCAGCCGCTGCGTGCCGCCCGCCCCGGGCAGCACGCCCAGCTTCATCTCCGGCACGCCCAGCCTGGTCCCCGCTTCGGCGACCCGCAGGTCGCAGGCCAGGGCCAGCTCCAGGCCGCCGCCGAAGGCCACGCCGTGCAGCGCGGCGACCGACGGCTTCGGGCAGTCCGCGATGAGCTGGTAGACCTCGGTCATCGTGGCGATGAAGCCGCGGAACGCGCGGGCGTCGGGGAGCGCCTCGATCTCGTCGAGGTTCGCCCCGGCGCAGAACGCGCGTCCCGCGCCGGCGATGACCAGCGCCCGCACCCGCTCGTCGGCGGCTGCTTCCGCGACCGCGGCCGCCAGCAGCGCGAGCACGTCGCGCCCGATGGCGTTCAGCCGGCCGGGGCGGTTGAGGGTGAGCACGGCCACCTGACCGTGCGTCTGTTTGAGTAGTTCCGGATCCATGGCTGGGTCTCAGGCCATGGTCAGGCCGCCGCTCACCGACAGCGTCTGGCCGGTGATGTAGGCGGCCTCGTCGGAAGCGAGGAATGCCGCCGCGGGCGCGATGTCGGCGGGCTGGCCGACCCGGCGCAGCGGGACGGCGCGGGCCAGCCCGTCCCGCAGCTTCTGGCTGTAGGCGGCCACCTGGTCCAGCAGCGCGGTGTCGGTCGGGCCGGGGCAGACGCTGTTGACCGTGATACCGTGCCGGGCCACTTCCCGGGCCAGCGCCTTGCCGAAGGCGATGACGCCGCCCTTGGTGGCCGAGTACACCACCTCGCCAGAGGAGCCGACGCGGCCGGCGTCCGAGGCGATGTGGATGATCCGCCCGCTGCCCCGCTCGATCATCCCGTCCAGCACGGCGCGGGTGACGGTCATGGTGCCGCGCAGGTTGACCGCGATGATCTTGTCCCAGGTCTGTTCGGCCGAGTCGACGAAAAGCTCGATCGCGTCGATGCCCGCGTTGTTGACCAGGATGTCCGGCGGTCCCAGCTCGGAGCGCACCCGGCTGACCGCGGCCCGCACCGCCGCGCTGTCCGCGATGTCCACTCCCACGCCGACGGCCCGCACGCCGTGGCGCTCGGCGAGGCCCGCCGCTGTCTTGGCGGCCGCCGTGCCGTCCAGGTCACAGGCCGCGACCGCGGCGCCCTCGGCGGCCAGGGCCTCCGCGATCGCCGCGCCGATGCCCCGGCCGGCCCCGGTGACCATCGCTGTTTTCCCTTGCAGCCTCATACGCCCTCCGCGGAACCGCCTCACTCACCAATATGTATAACTTATTATACTCATACGGAGGGCGGCAGTCTAGGCGCGCCGGATCGGCCGGGCCGGAGCAGCGCGGACGGGTTAGCCGGGCCGGTCAGCCGAGCAGGTCGAGCACCGTGGTCATGGACTTGTTCATCAGCAGGTAGTTCTCGGCCTCCGACAGGTGCAGCCGCCACAGCGCCTCGGCCTCGGCGGCCTGCCGCTCCGTCACCAGCTCGACCAGCCGGACATGGGCGCGGAACCCGCGCTTGTTCGCCCGCACGTTGTCCGGGCTGCCCGCGTCCAGGTCCACGTGCGACCAGTTGGCCAGCTCGATGATGTGCCGGACCATGCCGTTGAGCACGGACAGCGTCTGGTTGCCGGCCAGCTCAACCACCAGCGCGTGAAACTCCATGTGGGCGAGGATGAACGCCTGCGGATCGTCCATCAGCTGCTCCGCCTGCGCCACGGCCTGCTTCAGGTGCGCCAGGTCCTGTTCGGTCCGCCGCTGGGCAAGCAGCGCCGCGCACGGCGCCTCGATGAAGGTCCGGGCGTCGTAGACGTCCTGCAGGGTGGTGCCGCGGTACTCCAGCACCAGGCCCGCGTAACTGGCCGCCACGTTCCCGTTCGGCAGCTGCACCCGGGCGCCGCCGCGGGCCCCCCGCCGGATGCTGATCAGCGACTCCGACTCCAGCACCCGGAAGGCCTCCCGCAACGTCGGCCGGGACACGGCGAACTCGGCCATCAGGGTCGCCTCGGACGGCAGCGCATCACCCTCGGCCAGCTCGCCGCGGACGATCTTGCGCCGCAGCTCCGCGGCGACCAGCTCAGCGGTCTTCGGCACCCGGATCCGCTGGCCGAGTGGGCGGCCGTTGGCCGGCCGGGTCAGCCTTGGTGACCCGGCCGGAGGCGCCGCCGGGGCGAGCGCGGTGTGATCGGCGGGCAGCTGCACGGTCATCTTTTATGGCCCCTTTACCGCTGCGGTCGCTCGCGGCGGGCACCGCGGGGACCTCAACGCATAATCAGTCATATCTATAAGAGTAATGCACTAATAAAGAAACGCCGAGCCGGACCCGGTGGCCGCCTCGTGCGGCCCGCCCGCGGGTGCCCCGGGCATGTCCGTGCCGGCTGCCGCCGACCTCAGGAGAGCAGTTCCACCACCGTGGCCGTGCTGCGGTCGCCCAGCACCACCTTGGCCGACTCGGCCAGGTGCTTGCGCCAGAACTCCTCGGCTTCCTCACCGCTGCGCTTGCGGATGAGCTCGACGAGCCGGTGGTGCGCGCGGATCGCGATCTTGGCGAGTTCCTGCTCGTGCTGCCAGTCGTGGCTCTCGGCGTAGGAACGGTCGCCCTCGCGGATGATGTTGGTCAGCATGCCGGTCAGGATATGGAGGGTCTCGTTGCCGGACAGTTCCACGATCAGCCGGTGGAACTCGGCGTCGGCGGCGATGGAGGCGGCCGGGTCGTCGAGTGACTCACGATGCCGGTCCAGCACCTCCTGCAGCCGGGCGAGATCGGCCGACGTGCGCCGCCTGGCCGTCATCCGGGCCGCGGCCGGCTCCAGGACAGCGCGGACCTCGTAGACGTCGGAAAGCAGCGCGCCCCGGTACTGCAGCAGCAGGCCGATTTGGCGGGCGGCCACGCTGATGTCGGGCGCCTGCACCCGCGCGCCACCCCGGACGCCCCGCCGCACGGTGATGGCCCCCTCGGCTTCCAAGATCCGGAAGGCCTCCCGGAGCGTGGGCCGGGATACGCCGAACTGCTCCATCAGCACGCTCTCTGGTGGCAGCTGATCGCCTTCCTTGAGCTCGCCGAGCACGATCTGGCGGCGGAGCTGCGACGCCACCATCTCGCCCGCCTTCGGCACCCGGACTGTCGAGACTTTCGTGACCACGTTCACGCTTTCCCCTCTGGCCGGCGAGCCTGACTCCTCAAGCAATAAGCATACGAGGTTAACTTCCTCTACCGCTTGAGGCTGGCCGACGGGGTCGCCTCCCGCGGCACCTCGGGATCTTTTGACTTGTCGTAGGCGCTCAGAAGCAAGATGATCTTGCACCCGGCGTGCAGCAGAACACTCGCAGCGAGATCGCCGCAGGTTCTCCTCCCTCCGTCCGGCTCAGGCTCGCGCCCCGCAACCACACAGCTCCGTTAACCGCCCCGGCGCTGTCCCGTACCCCGCATCACAGCCACCGCGAGCCTCCCTCGCCCCATCCGCCGCGGGCCCGATTCCATGAGTGTGACGTTCTACTGGAAAGAGTCATTAGTCCGTCACACTCATAGAATCCCGGAGGCCTTGCCGGGCCAGGGTGGCGGTCAGGTGATGGGTCCGGCAGGGTGGCGGTCAGGTGATGGGTCCGGCAGGGTGGCGGTCAGGTGATGGGTCCGGCAGGGTGGCGGTCAGGTGATGGGTCCGGCCGGGCCGGCGCCGAGGTAGCGGAGCACCGCGAGCACCCGCCGGTGGCCGACGTCGCCCGGGTACAGGCCCAGCTTGGCGAAGATCGAGTTGATGTGCTTGCTCACCGCGCTGTCGGTGATCACCAGGGATGCGCCGATCTCGGCGTTGGAGCGGCCCTCCGCCATCATGGCCAGCACGGCACGTTCCCGCTGCGTCAGGTCCTCCAGGGGATCCCCGCCCCGGCGCACCAGCAACTGGGCCACCACCTCCGGGTCCAGCGCGGTTCCGCCCGCCGCCACCCGGCGCAGAGCGTCCAGGAACTCGGCGACGTCGGCTACCCGGTCCTTCAGCAGGTAGCCGACGCCACGAGTGTTGGCCGACAGCAGGTCGGCGGCGTACCGCTCCTCTACGTACTGCGACAGCACCAGGATCGCGATGTCCGGCCACTGGCTGCGGATCACCAGCGCGGCGCGGATGCCCTCGTCGGTGTGGCTCGGCGGCATCCGGACGTCGGCGATCACCACGTCGGGCTGCTCGCGCCCCACCGCGGCGAGCAGCCCGGAGGCATCGCCCGCGGTGGCCGCGACCTCGAACCCGGCGCTCTCGAGCAGCTTGGTCAGGCCGGCCAGCAGCAGCACCGAATCCTCGGCGATCACCACCCGGGGGCGGCCCGGGCCGGCCGTCCCCGGCTCGCCTGTCACGGATCCCACGTTATGGCACCGCGCGGAACGCGTGATGGGGATCGCGGGGGCATTTGGGATGCCGTTTCACTCGGCGAGGAGCGCCACGCGGTACAGCATCTGCGCGGCGGCCGGCGCGCCCGGCGCCCGCAGCCGGGCGATCTCGATCTGCGCGGCGGCCGGCGCGCCCGGCGCCCGCAGCCGGGCGATCTCGCCCGGGGTGACCCAGCCGTCGGCGGTGTTCGTGATCGAGTTGGCGAAACCGACGACGGTGAGGGCAGGAGCTCCCGGTGCCCCGGTGACCGAGAGCGTGCTGCTGCCTCATCGGGCCAAGGTGGCACATCCGGGTGGCCGCGCGCACTGGCGCAGGATCCCGAATCGGGGGTGAAGCTAGCTTCACCCCAGATCGTGAACCGCGCTGTATGGAGGCGTCCGCTCCCGGCCACTACCGTGGAACCCATGGCGACTGCCGTCCAGTATCCTGACCGGCCTACCCGGCCGTACCACCGCGTCCCGTGGTCGCTGCGGGCCTGGAGCCAGGCCCTGTACCTGGCCGGGGGCATCCCGGCACAGCTCGCCGCGCCGGTCCTGGTGATCTTGGGCATCCTGGTCAGGCCCAGGGGGCTGTTGGCTCTTTTCTTCCTGGCAGTCGTATTCCTCGCGCTGCCGCTGCTCACCGGGATCGAGCGGCACCGGCTACGCGCCACGGCCGGGGTAGTGATACCGGCGCAGCCGACCGTAGCGAACCGGCTGAGCGTGCAGGGGATCGTCGCGGTGGCCCGCTCGCGGGCCACCTGGCGCCAGCTCGGTTATCACCTGCTGGCGGCCCCGGCGCTGGCCGCGGCCGCCGCCGCCGCCGTCGGGATGTGGCTGGCCGGCATACTGTTGACGCTGACCTACGCCTACGCGTGGAAGCTGCCCGCGGGGGGCCTGCTCCAGCGCGGCCAGTCGTCGTCGCCATTCGGGCACCTCCCGCCCGTGTCCTACCTCTCGGTGGACGCATTCCTGACCGCCGGCGGGATCGCGCTGCTGGCGGCTGCGCCGTGGCTCACCGCCGCGGTCGGGGCGCTGGACGCCAGGGCCGCCCGGGCGCTGCTCGGCCCGAGCCGCGCCGAGGAGCTGGAATACCAGGTGGCACGGCTGGCCCAGACCCGGGCCGGCGTGGTCGACGCCGCCGACGCCGAGCGGCGGCGCCTGGAGCGGGACCTGCACGACGGCACCCAGCAGCGGCTGGTCTCGCTGGCGATGCGGCTGGGCATGGCCCGGGCCGAACGGCCCGACGCGGCGCAGGCGCATCAGGTCATCGCCGAGGCCCACGAAGAGGCCAAGGCCGCCCTGCTCGAACTCCGCCACCTGGTCCGCGGCCTGCACCCGGCCGTGCTCGAGGACCGCGGCCTGGACGCGGCGCTGTCCGGCGTGGCGGCGCGACTGCCGATCCCGGTCCGGCTGACCGTGGACGTGTCCCGCCGTCCGCCGCCGACGATCGAGGCGGTCGCCTACTTCGTGGTCTCCGAGGGCCTCACCAACATCACCAAGCACGCCCAGGCGAGCCAGGCGGAGGTGTTCGTGCAACGTACCAACGACCGG
>Ga0209656_10002776_pt1 | contig 11353 bp, 6 predicted proteins | sample BogFormECP12_OM2_FD_188239 | JGI IMG/M metagenome (GOLD analysis project Ga0209656, IMG submission 188239) | Bog forest soil microbial communities from Calvert Island, British Columbia, Canada - ECP12_OM2 (SPAdes) (version 2) | ecosystem: Environmental > Aquatic > Freshwater > Wetlands > Bog ... | reverse complement strand
CCGCGCGGTGGCGACGCTGAACGCCATGACCAGGACGGCCAGCGCGGCGAACAGCCGACGCCAGCTCCGGCCCAGCTTCCGGCGCTGACCCGCATCACCGCCCAAGCGTCGCGACCTCATCGGCGAGCTGGGACCAGACCGGCTGCTGACGTCCCCGCCCTGACCTTTCCTTAGAGCGACCTGACTCGGGCCGACTCCTCCGGTGTGAGCGGCAGGCCGAGGCTTTCGTCGCTCTTGTCCACTCCGACCAGGATGGCAGAGGTCAGACGGCTACCGGAGAGCCTGACCATCTCGCCGACGGCGTGTATCTTCGCGCCCGAGGACCGTCCGGCGGTGATCACGGCCACCACGTCGGTCGCCCAGGTCGCGAGGCTGTCGGCGCCGAAGGCGGGGTCGAGGGTGGCCAGGGTCAGCAGCACGTCGGCGGACGCGCTCGCCGCGAGCAGCGCCTTCGGCGCCTGGGCGTGTTCCGACGCGGGCCTGCCGGACTCCAGCGGGCCGATGGGCGCGACTTCCCCGTAGTCAGGAACCGCCACCGTGAGGTGGACGCCGCGACGGCTCACTGGGTGGACGCCGGGCTGCTTGGCCCCGAGCAGGCGCGCCGCGCACGCGCCGTCGGAAAGGTCGGCCACGATAACCTGCATGCCCTGGCCGGCCAGGGAGGTGCCGAGCGCCACGACGGCCCGCGCCACCACCTGTGCGTTGTCCACCGCGGCGATGGCCAGGCCAGCGGGGCGCTCGGAGCCAAGCGGCAGGGATGCGCGCAGGTACGCGACCACCCGGCTCGTCTCGAGGTCTGATCCGCCCGTACGCCGCGTGGGCCGTGGCAGCCAGCGGCGCTTGCCCACCGCACCGACGCTGAGCCGGACCGGGGCGCCGAGGGCATCCGCCACGTCATCGCGGCGGCGCAGTCGGTCCGTGGTGAGGGCCAGGACGATCACCAGGCCCATGCCCAGGACCAGGCCGCCCACCAGGCCGCCGGCGATATAAAGGGCCGCGCCCTTCAGCCGCGAGTGCTTCGCGGGGGCCGCGGCGTCGATCACCTGGCTGCCGTCGATGATCGCGTTCGTGGTGGATTTCTGGCTGGCGAGGCTGGTCGTCGCGTACTGCTGAACCGAAGCCAAGTCGTTTTCCGCGTTCGCCTTCTGGATCTCCAGGCTGCCGAGCGTAGCCCCTCCGTCCGCGGTTGCCTGGTTGATCTGGCTGTTGATGGAATTCAGCTTCTGCTGCGCCTGCTGGACCTGCTGATTGAGCTCGGTCACCATTTCCTGCTGCTGGGTACGCGCGTAATACGCACGGAACTGCAGGAAGGCCGTGGCCACGGCCGAGGCGCGGGTCACCGCCTCGCTGCTGGTCGGGGCGTTAACCGTGATCTGCAGCATCTGGGGAGTGAGCGGCGCGACCGAGTACGCCGCGAGGAAGCTGCTGACGGACTGCGTCAATCCCAGCTGCCCGACCGCGCGGGCCGCCACTATGCGGCTCTGTGCCAGGGCCGCGTCGGTCTGGATCGCCACCGAGGTGTCCACGTTGGGCCCGTCGTTGACGAGCACCGAGGTAGTGGCCTGATAAGCGGGCGGGAACATGACGAACAGCCCGGTGCCGATAACGAGGCCGACCAGGGCGGTAGCGCACCAGAGCCAGGCCCTCCGCTTGAGGGCATCCCGGATGAAGGCCAGGCTGACGAACCTCGCCATCATGTCTACCGCGTCGCTGCTGTCCTCGGCGGCCGGGACGTCGCCATAGGGCCACGAATGCTGCGGCACGTCCTCCTCGGCGCCGATGACGGACCATGTCATGGTCTGATCTGGATCGTTCACCGTCTGATCTCCGTTGTCATGTTGTTGAGGCGCCGCGGGCGCCTCAGTTGCGCAGGCGCGGGCATGGAGGGAGCACGTCCCGTGGTCTGATCGTCCCGCTCGGGATCGGCGACGAGGATTCCCGCGATGTCGCGGCGATGGGTGGCCGCGACTCCGGCGACGCACGACAGCTGCTCGGCCGTCGCCGCGCCTGCCGAGACCCCGATCACCGTCGTGGCGGTGCGCATCGTATCGGGCATCTGCGGCGACTGACTATCGAGCACAAGCACGACGACGGTGAGATCGGCGTCGATGTCCTTATTGAGGTCGCTGCCGTCAATGGCCATCACGCTGAGGTTGCCCGGCCGTCTGGAGGACGTCGAGGGCGGCACCGCGGACGCGGCCCGCAGCGCGGCCGTCGCGTTCGCGTCTTGCTGCGGGCCGATGACCAGCGCGGTCGCAATCCCCAGCGAGGCGGCGAAGACCGCCAGCTGGGGGCCTAGCGCCAGCGCCGCCGGGTCGGAGGAAAGCGACAGGACGGTGATCGAGGAACTGTCGCCGCCGCCGACCGTGACACCCAGCTCCCGCATGGCCCTGCGCAGCTGCCACGCGTGCACGTAGGCGGGCTTGTAATTCCCCAGCAGCCTGGCCCAGGACGAGGCGTCGGAAGAGCGGGCGACCGGGACGGAGGCGAGAACGGGGACGCCGATCGAATTCGCGATCTCGTCACGGCCCCTGAGCCGCTTGTCCTTCCGGCCGACGGCCAGTGCCACCACGACCCCGATCGCCGCGCCGGCCAGCCCGCCGACCAGCGCGCTGATCAGCAGGGCTTCCAGCCGCGACTGTCCCGTCGCGCTGATGGCCGGATCGAGCATGCTGGCGGGCACCGACCCGATCGGGCTGCTCGCGGCACTGACGTAGGAGACATAACTCTGCGCGACGGCGTTGGCGGTCGCCTCCGCGTCGCCGGCCGTCTTGCCCTTGGCGGTGATGGCAATGATGTAGGAGGTCAGGCTGCTGGCCTGGACGTCGCGGCGCAGTTGGTCGAGCGACATGGCCGGGCGGACACTGGGCAGGGCCCCCTGGAGCACCCCGTTGCTGCCCGCGATCACCACCTGGGTCGCCGTGAAGCTGTCGGGTCCGCCGGTGTTGGCGGCCACGGCCGCGGCCGCCGAGCTCTGCGCGGATTGCGGCAGCACGACCAGTGCGATGCTGGTCTGCAGCGGCGGGTGGAGCACGGCATAAGCGGCGCCGGCCAGAATACCGAGCAGCGCCACCGCGCCCACGAGGATCTTGTGCCGCCGCACGATCTGGCTGGATCTGCGTAGATCCAGCACCTGCTGGCTCATCTAGCCTCCGCTTTGAGATCTGTCGCCTCACCAGCGCGCGGCTCGGATGGACCCCATGATATGAGGCGCCGGGAACCGCTAACTTTGGACGTTTTATCGACTTCGAGGAATTCCAGCCGGGTGGCTAGCGGGGTGCCGGGCACGCATTGCCCGCAGCCGATCAGGCTGAAGGCGGGGAGCCGGCGTCCGAGGCCGGGAGAATACCAGCCGAGTATGGGATCTGCCTGACCGCGGTACAAGCTCCACGTCAGCCCGGGCGGAAGCTCGAGCCGGGCCTCGGCCGGTCCCGACGCGGCGGGCCAGCGCAGGGCCGCCAGGGATTCATCGAGCTCCGCGTGGACCTCGGGACCGAGGTGAAAGGCGAGCCGGATACCGTGGCTGCCGCCCTCGAACTCGTCGATGATGTCGAGGCTTCGTGACGCCCGGTCCAGCAGGACGGAGCGGCGGTGCACCACCGGCGGATTCAGCGAGGCGTAGCCGTCGTGTTCGGCCCACCATCTCGCGATGTCGCCGTCATCGATGACTTCGATCTCCCGGGCGCGCGCATGGCGCGTCCACATGAACGGGCCGCCTTCGCCGGACTGGCTGCGGCCGCCGATCTCGACGGTGTTGTGCGCGATGGTGGACCGGAAATAGGACCGCCAGGCACGCTCGCCGTGATAGCAGTACGTGCCCGGATCAGCGAGGATGTCGACGCCGGCGTAACGGACCTCGACGGAGAGCGCATCGGCGTGGGCATGCGCGGCGATGCTCAGGTACCCGTGCGGACCGCCGTCGCAGCGGCACCAGATCTCGTCTGCTCCGGTCGTGCGCAAGAGCGTTATCCCGGCGTCGGCGAATCGTGACGGCCGCTGCGCGGGCCGGCCTTCGATCTGGCGCTTGGCGGGCAGCAAGGAACCGATGAGCGAGCTGCCGGCGTCGGCCGGCGGCCCGGGCCACCAGTCGCGCCGGCCGATGAGCGCATCGGCCAGGGCCAGCAGCGAGGGCCAGGAGTTGGGCGCCGGGGCGTCGAGCAGCAGCGCGCGGCCCTCGTCGGAGTCACCCTGGCGGGGCGGCCGCATCCGCTCGTCGAGCAGGGCCGCCGCGCTGTCCGCCATCGCGGCCAGCCGCTGCCAGGCCTCCGGGCTCAGCGGATGGCCGCTGATCTCAGCCTCGACGGCGGCCAGGAAGCCGAGCTCCGCGACGAAGCAGTGGTAGTCAGAGGCCAGCTCCCGGTTGACGCCGGACGGGAAGGTGTTGTTCAGCAGCTCCCGCTCGAGCAGCTGCGCGGAGTTCCGCCGCCACCGGTCGCTCGCGCCGAACCACGGGAAGGCGCAGCTGGCCGCGAGCTGCCCGGCGGCCTCCGCGACCACGTGATTGTTGGCCGACGAGCCCCGGCTGCGCAGCGCGGCTAGGTACTGCTGGTGCCAGCGGATCTGCCGCACCGCGAGCCCGCTGCGCTCGAACAGCTCGCCCGCGCCTGGCCAGTCGTCAAGCAGGCGCCGGATCCAGATCAGGCTGATCAGCCGGATGCCAAGCTCGATGCCGCTGGTCCAGTGGATACCGGACAGGAACGGGTTTTCCTGCCACCAGGAGCGGAGCTGGTCGGCGGCCCGGCGGGCGTACCGTTCGTCGTGGCTGAGAGCCCAGGCCGCGGCCAGCACGGTGAGGTGCTGCAGCCGGGAGAGCTCCCAGAGCTGCTTGATGTTGCCGTTCTGCTCTTCCGAGCGGTGATCGACGCGGAAGGCGTACCGGTCGGGAGCAGACCGCCGGCCGGTGACCGGGTCGCGGAACCAGTCCGGCTGTTCCATGTCGGTCCTGATGATCCCGAGGGCCTCCCACTCGCCGCGCAGCAGCCGGTCCGCGGCCTCGAGCACGGCCTTCCTGGCCTCCTCGGGCACCCGCGCGGCCGCGCCGGGCGGCAGGACCGCGGTAAACCGGAACTCGCCGGCCGGCGGCGCGGCGGCGATCGCGGCCAGCTGCTCCGGATTCACCTGCCGGGCCGACCAGGTGCTCCGGACGATCTGGTCCCGGGCGCGCCAGGTCATCTCGGCGGGTGACATCCTGGCCACCCGGCGGGCGTACCAGCCAAGCCGTGAGGTTCCGGCCATGTTCACACTCGCTCCGGCTTCCCGCTCAGCAGGCTGTCCCGCACGGCGATGGTCGCCTTGGTCGTCGCCACCAGCGAGTCGACCGGGATGGGCAGCGCCGCGCCGGCCAGGCTGGCCTCGACGAAACGGGCGAGCTCGGCGGCTTGGCCCTTGTCCTGGCCACCCCGGGCCCGGAGCGTGTTGTGCCCCCGCCCGGCCCAGACCGTGGCCTTCCTGAAGTTGTCAAGACGTGCGCTGCGCTCGCCGCCCGTCGCGTCGAGCGTCTCCTTCGGGAAGCGCGAGTTGCCGGTGGTGAGGTAGCTGATGACGCCGCTCGCGCCGCTGGCGAACCGCACGGTGACCTGGACGTCGTCTTTCTCCGCGCCCTGGACGGCGTAGACCTCCTCGGGAATGCTGTCGGCCCACCAGCTCAGCGTGTCGAGGAAATGGCCGCCCTCGCCGGTGAAGCGCGAGCCTTCGAGCGCGTCGTTGCGGTACCAGCTGTCGGCGGCCAGCGGCCCGGCGTTGACCAGGTAACGGATGACGGAGGTTGAGCTGGCCGGGCCGAACTCGGAGCGCATCCGGGTCAGCAGCGGCGCGAAGCGCCGGTTGAAGCCCACCATCAGCCGGTCGTTGCCGGTCTTCGCGATGACCTCGACGATCTGGTCCAGCTCTTCCGTGGTCAGCGCGAGGGGCTTCTCCACGAAGACCGTCTTGCCGGTCTCCAGGGCCCGGCAGACCAGGCCGGCGTGGGTGTGATGGCGCGTCACGATGAAGATCGCGTCCAGGGACGCGTCTTCGAGCACCGCCTCGGCGTCGGTCGAGGCCGTGGTGAAACCGAAGCGCCGCTGGGCGTTGACCGCCGACAGCGAGCGGGTCGTCGCGACGTGCGACAGGTAAGCGCCCGGCAGCTGGGCCAGGGTCGGCAGCAGCATGGACGAGGCGTAGTTGCCCGCGCCGATGAACCCGATGGCCAGCCGCCCGGTGGCCTTTCCGGCCGACCCGGCCGACCCGGCCGGGGTGCTGGCCCGGACCAGGCTGCTGGACGCCCGGGGCAGGCTGTCCGGGGCAGGCGCCGGGTACTGGAGCAGGACGCCGACGGCCTTCAGCTCGCCCGAGGACAGGTCGGCGTAGACCGAGCTCGCGTTCTGCATCGGGAAGACGCCGGAGATCAGCGTCTCCACCTCGATGTCCTTGCGCGCGATGAGGTCCAGGAAGCATTCCAGGTTGCGGCGCTCGGTCCAGCGGACGTAGCCGGCCGGGTAGTCGATGCCCTCGAGCTCGTACCGCTCGTCATACCGGCCGGGCCCGTAGGACCGGGAGAACCTTACGTCGAGTTCCTTGTCGTAGTAAGCGTTCCAGGGCAGATCCAGGCGGGTCTTCCCGATGTCGACCACCCGGGCCCGGTCCCGGGCCAGCTTGGCCGCGGTCTCGACCGGCCCGTTGGACGATCCGCCCGCGGCCAGGAAGACGTGATCGGCCCCGCGGCCCATGGAGATCTCGTCGAGCGAGGCCTGCACCGCGGCCATGCCCTCGTCCTCCGGGGCCGCGCAGAGCACCGCACCCGCCTGTTCGGCCAGCCGGCAGCGGTCCTCGATCATGTCGAGCCCGATCACCCGGACGCCCGAGGCGACCAGCAGGCGCACCACCAGCTGGCCGATCAGGCCGAGGCCGATGACGACCGCCGTGTCGCCGAGCTGGACCTCGGATCGCCGCACGCCATGCATCGCGATCGCGCCCACGGTAGAGAAGGCGGCGTGTTCGGGGGCGACGCCCCGCGGGACCGCGGCGCACAGGTTGACCGGGATCCAGTTGTACTCGGCGTGCAGCGCAAACTCGTTGCCGGCCGCGGCGACGAGCTGGCCGACGCGGAACTCCTCGGCTCCCGGCCCGACCTCGACGACCACGCCGCACAGCGAGTAGCCGAGCGGGGTGTAGGAGTCGAGGCGGTTCATCACCTTCTTGTAGGTGGCCATCGCGCCCTGCTGCTGGACCGTGTCCAGGACCTTGCGTACCTGGTCGGGCCGGGCCCGGGCCTTGCCGACCATCGACATCTTGGCCTCGGCGACCTTCATCATCTCGGTGCCGGTCGAGATGAGGGAGAACAGCGACTGCACCAGGACGCCGCCAGGACGGCACGTCGGGATCGGCGAGTCCAGGACGATGAGCTCCCCGGACTTGTAGTTCTGCGCTATCTGCTTCATCGGGTCCCTTGGTCGGTCAGGTGGTCGGTTTCGGCCTTCGCTCCGGTCAGGCACTGGTACACGCCGAGGTAAGCGCGCTCCTGGTGGGACCAGGCCAGTTCCTGCTCGACCCGGGCGCGGCCAAGCTTGCCAAGCAGCGCTCGCTTGTCCCCGTCGTCGAGGAGTTCCGCGATGGCCAGGGCATAGTCACGCACGTCGTTGGGTTTCACATACACGGCGGCGTCGCCCGTCGAGACGCGCGTCTCGCGCAGGTCGAAGGCGACCACGGGCAGCTCGAAGGCCATGTACTCCATCGACTTGTTCATCGTGGACACGTCGTTGAGCGGGTTCTTCGGATCGGGCGAAAGCCCCACGTCGGCCGTGGACATGATGCAGCTGACCAGCTCGTCCGGAGCCCGCCCGGTGAACTCGACATGACCGGCCAGGCCCAGCTCGTCGCGCAGCGCCACCAGCTCGTCAAAGCAGTCGCCCGAGCCGATCAGGGTGAACGCGATGTCGTCGCGGCCGAGTTCGCGCACCACGATGTCGGCGGCCCGCACCACGATGTCCACCCCGTCCTGCGGTCCCATCACGCCGATGTAGGCGGCCAGGTACGTACGGCCCCGGCGCAGCGCGGGGTCGGCTGGCCCGCGCCGCAGCTTGGCCGGGTCGGGGCCGGTGCGGACGACCGTGACGGCGCTGGCGGCCTTGCCGCTCCGCCTGATGGCGATGTCCCGGTAGGAGTCGTTGGTGGAGATCACGTGATCCGCCGTCCGGTGGGTACGGCGCTCGAGCGCGCGCAGCCCGCGGTACGGCAGCTTCGGCCCCCCGGGGAACCGGGACTCGTACAGCTCAGGGCACAAGTCGTGGTGATCGAAGACGAACTTGGTGCCCTCCAAGGCCCGGAAGGCCATCGCGATGGGCCAGAAGATGTCCGGCGGGTTGCAGGCCTGGATGACTGCGAACCGGCCGCGCCGCCTGGCCTTGAGCGCCAGCCTGGCCGTGGCCGCGAACGAGTACACGTACTCCGAGATGAAGCTGAGCTTGCTGCCGCCCGGGGCGTACGGCCGGTACTTGTACAGCTCCACCGTGTCGACCACCTCATAGGAGGGATCTCCGCGGCCCTTGGGGCAGACCACCGCGACCTGGTAGCCCGCTGAGACGAGGGCCTGGCACTCCAGCCATACCCTCCGGTCGAAGGGCACCGGGAGGTTCTGGACGATGATCAAGACACGGTGCTTCACCCTCACTAGAGGGCCTAGCGAGTGACCCTGATACGACCCGGCACTTCCAGTTTCCCGGGTGGTGGCCATGGTATGAAGGGGAATGCGCCTTCAGGTATCAGAACCGGGTCCTGGCGGGTCCTGTTAGCTGAGATGATGCTTTGCCGCGCCGTCCGAACGTGTCCGCCGAACCGGGGAGTACCGTGGGAGTCCTGGCGCCAGGCCCGGCCGCTCGGCCCCGAGACCACGGGTGAGGCTGCTTGATGACGTCGGAGCCGTCCCCGGCCACGGCTAAGGACGGGGCCACGGCTAAGGACGGGGCCACGGCTAAGGACGGGGCCACGGCTAAGGACGGCATGCCACTCGACACGGTCCGCCACGGTGCCACGATGGCGGCCGGCAGGCTATCGCCGGCGGCGCTGTGGCGGCTGGCGAACAAGGCGGCTCGCCGCCTCGGCTGGGGTGTGGCCGACCAGGCGATGTCGAGCATCAGCAACTTCGCCGTGAATATCTACATCGCCCGCTCGCTCGGGGCCGTCCAGTACGGGGCCTTCGGCCTGGCCTACGTGACCTATGGATTCGCCCTCAACGCCTCGCGCGGTCTGGCCACCGATCCGCTGCTGGTCAGGTACAGCGACGCGGCGCCTAGCGCGTGGCGGCGCGCGGTCGCCACCTGCACCGGAACCGCCCTGACCGTGGGGCTGACCATCGGGGCCTGCATCTTGGTCACCGCGGCGCTGCTCAGCGGCACGGCGCGGCTGGCCTTCCTGGCGCTCGGCCTGACGCTCCCGGGGCTGCTCCTCCAGGACAGCTGGCGATTCTCGTTCTTCGCGCTCGGGCGCGGCGGCCGGGCCTTCCTCAACGACACGATCTGGACCGCGGCGCTGATACCCGCCCTGGTGCTGCTGCGGATGACCGGTCATTCGAACGTGTTCTGGTTCGTCTTCGCCTGGGGCGCGACGGCCACCCTGGGCGCGGCCATCGGTCCGTGGCAAGCCGGGGTGATACCCAGGCTCGCGGGCGCGTGGCGGTGGGTCTCGCGGACCATTGACCTTGGACCGCGCTACCTGGTGGAGGGCACCGCCAACAGCGCCTCGGCCCAGCTGCGCAACTACGGCATCGGCTTCGCCCTCGGCCTAGCCGCCGTCGGCTACCTGCAGGCGGCCAACACGCTGATGGGCCCGATCATGGTCGTCTTCTTCGGGATGGGCCTGGTCACGCTGCCCGAGGCGGCCCGGATTCTGCGTCGTTCGCCACGGCGCCTGCCGCTGTTCTGCGTGCTGGTCAGCGGCGGGCTCACCCTGCTGGCCCTCACCTGGGGAATCGCGCTGCTGGTGGCGCTGCCGCGGGGACTGGGCCAGCTGATGCTCGGCTCGCTCTGGCGGCCGACCTACCCGCTGCTATGGCCGAGCGTGGTCAGCACCATGGGCATGTGCGTGCTCGGCGGTGCCTCCATCGGCCTGCATGCGCTGGGCGCGGCCCGGCGGAGCATGCGCGCGATGCTCGTGTGGTCGGCGCTCTACGTGGTCCTCAGCCTGGCGGGGGCCATCGGCGGCGGAGCGCTTGGCCCGGTCGGCGGCACGGCGGGCGGGCTGCTCGGGGCGATCTACGGCACCGCGCTCTCGTCGTGGATCGGTGCCGTGCTGTTCTGGTGGGAGCTGCGGGCCGCGCTGCGGGAGTACCGGCAGCTTCCGGCGCCGGCGAAGACCTGAGCCGCCGGCCCCGGCCCCGGTCCCGGGCCGTTACTCGTATCACGGCCGCCCGCTCGGCACTCATATGTCATGTAAGCTCCCGGCAAGCGAATCCAAGGGGCGTCATGAATGTTACGGTGCGACTCGCCAGCAGGGCCGCAGCGCCAGCCGGGATGAGCCGGGCCGCGGTGGGTCGATGACCTCACCCGTAGCGTTCCGTTCCCGGCCGGCAGGCGCGGCCTACCGCTCCCGGCGAGCCCTGGCGGCGGAGCGAGCCGTCAGCGATCCTGGCCGGTCCGCCAGGCGCCTGATCACCCTCACCTGGTTCCTGCTGCTCTTCAACACCCTGACGTTCTACTCCGGGATTTCCTTCCTGCACATCCCCGGGTCGGTGGGCAAAGGCATCGCGCAGTCGACCCTGCCCGTGGCGTTCGTCCTGGCGCTGGCCGTCAACCGCCGCCAGCTCCTGCGCCCGAACGTGTTCCTCTGCCTGGTCAGCCTGCTCGTCGTGGGCGTCCTCATCACGACCCTGCAACCGCAGCACGTCGGTACCGTGTACCGGGCCTTCCGGCTCATCCTGTTCATCGCGACCCTCTGGCTGCTGACGCCATGGTGGGGCCGGCGCGACATGCTCCTGGTCCGCAGCCACATGAAGGCCCTGTCGATAGCGCTCGGCTCGGTCCTGGTCGGGCTGGTCATCGCGCCCGGTCACGCCCTGGTCGCGGGCAGGCTCACCGGCGCGGTCTGGCCCATCGTGCCGACCCAGGTCGCGCACTACGCGGCGGTCCTGACCGGCCTGGTGGTCGTGCTCTGGTTCTGCGGTGAGCTGCCCGGCCGGACCGCCCTGATCATCGTCATCATGACCGGGGCCATCTTGATCCTCACCCACACCAGGACGGCCCTGGCCGCCTTGATAGCGGGCATCGTGGTGGCGGGCCTGAGCCTCATCGTGGCCAAGGCCAGGGTCCGCAAGCTGTTCGTCGCGGGCGGCATCGTGGTGACGCTCGCCGTGGCGACGCTGTTCGGAACCCTGACGACGTGG
>Ga0209656_10002774_pt1 | contig 11354 bp, 10 predicted proteins | sample BogFormECP12_OM2_FD_188239 | JGI IMG/M metagenome (GOLD analysis project Ga0209656, IMG submission 188239) | Bog forest soil microbial communities from Calvert Island, British Columbia, Canada - ECP12_OM2 (SPAdes) (version 2) | ecosystem: Environmental > Aquatic > Freshwater > Wetlands > Bog ... | reverse complement strand
GGGACGGAAACCGGTCTAGCTAGACCGCGAGTGCCCGAGGGAACCGTAGGACGACGGCGAGGAGCGCAAGTTGTATTCCGCTCGAAGCATGGCGCGGGTTTCATCGATTTGATTTCAGCCCGCTGGCTGCCGATGCCTCCGTCTCGGTGTTCCTGGAATCTCTTCGGAATGGCGTTCGGCTATGGTGCGACGGTCCTCGTCAGATCTGTCGTTGTGGACAAGTTCGGGGGATTTCCAGTAATGCCCCAACTGCTGCGCGAGCTCGGTGTGTCGTGCCTGACCCGTGCGCCGATGCTCTCGGCTCGTGCCGGGCGCGGACGTGCAAACGAATGCCTCTTACTGAACCGTGTCATTCAGCCGTGACGCATGATCGCGCGGTCAGTGATCTGACGGACCCAGTACTCATCAGGCAAACGCCCGTGGTCGGGATCGGTCATGCAGCGGGCTCGGCTGCCATTGGCAAAGTGAGCAGCCGCTCGAATCTGTCGATGTCCCGGAGCAGTCTGCGCATCCGGGGCAGGTAATCCGGTTCGAGTCGCGCGGCGGCCTCGAGGTAGCGCTGCCAGGTCGCCTTGTCCCATGTCTTGCAGTCGTCTTTTCGGACGTTGCGGCATGCGCCGCGCATGGCAGCACGCTCGCAGGCCTCCACCATTAAAGTCTCGAGCTCGGCGAGGCGGTGGCGGCGCGCGGCAATACCGTGCCGCAGAATGTTTCGGTCGAGGTGGCGTTGGGAGACCGGCGTCGACCTCGGCGTCGCCAGCGCTATGCGGAGGCCTGCCCTGCCTGGTGTCGGGTGGGTCATGGATGGGTCCTCTCGGATCGCGGGTGTCCGGCCGGAGCTCTCCGGGATCAACCCCGGAACGAGCTCCGGCCGGGAGGCTTCAAGCTCAGTCCACGGGCGGCATGTCGGCCATGGCCGTCGCCGCGAGTGCATCGGTTTCGCTTACGATGTCCTCGCCTGTTCCGGCATCGCCGTCGAAGCCGGCATTCCTGACCTCGCTGGGCCAGCGCACGAGGTGGCTCGGCGAGGGTGTCTTTGCGGCGGCGATCTCTTCCGCAGTGACCTGGAAGAGGGCGTTCGGGTAGACGTAGCGCGTATCCGTGAAGCGCTCGATAAACCGGGCGCGGGTATCGCGCACGCGGACCTCGGCCCGCACGCCTTCCGTCGTGGCTGCCTTCTCCAGCGCCTGCCGCGAGAGGCAGGAGAGGAACTCGTCGGTGGCCATCGTCGGCAGGTAGAGGGACGCGCCGATCGCTTCGCCGGCGATGCGCGCTCCTGGGCCGCTGTTGGACATGTTGTCGCGGCATGAGAGCGCGGCGACGAGCATGCTCCGGGCAGCGGTGCGGATCAGCCCGAAGTCCGAGGTGAGGACGCCGCCTTCGGTGATCGTGGCGGCGATCCTCTCGCGGTCGAAGGGGCTCATGTCTGCGCCGCTTTGAACGGAAACGTTCTTGCCGGCGAGTGCCAGCACCAGCAGCCCGCGTAGCGTAGTGTCCTCGATCCGGCTTTCGCGCAGCGCCTGGTGGAGCGCGTCGGTGCGGAAGTCCCCGATCATTGCGAGACCCTTCTGGGTCACGTCCGGCCGGGTCTTGGGCTCCGGCGCCTCTGGGTCCGGCGCGGTTCCCGCGGGGTCCTTGCCGGGCTTCGCTTTCTTGCCATCCGGGAGGCGATAGACGAGGGTCTTTACCGCGCCCGAATAGGGGTCGAGGTAATGGCCGATCCGGTCATTCTTGCCCGGCGTGCCGTAGACGTTTTCGGCTTTTTTCGGCAGCTGCGGCCGCCCGTATTCGTCTTGCGGCAGCAGGGTCCCGCGCTCGGGGAGGTTGTTCTGCAGCCACTCCTGCTGCGCGCCGAAGAAACCGTCGACATTGGTCGTGTAGCGGCCGTCCTCGCCGGCCGGCGCGAAGAGGTCGTCTTCCCAGACCACGCCGTAGGCCTGCGCGAGATCATCGCCAAAATTTTGCCGCGAGAACGGAATGCGTCGCTTGGCGAGCGCGCGGGCGATCTCATACCAGCTGGCCTCATGCCCTTTCTTGGGCTTGTGCTTCTTCCAGACCTGCGCCTGCTCGTCGCGGCTTGCCGCGGCGATGGTGCGCAGCTGATCCTCGGTTGGCGTGCTTCCGGCAGCTATGGCGTCCAGCATCGGCGGATGCAGATGAGCCAGCAGCTTGAGCCGCTTGACTGTGCGCAGCGGCAGCGCGAGCGCATCGGCAATGGCCTGCTCGTTCCAGCCCTTCTTCTCGAGGGTGTCGATGGCGCGCCAGATATCGACGCTGTTCATCGAGGCGCGAATGAGGTTCTCCGCCAGCGACCGCATCAGGTCGCGCGCCTCGTCGGCGTCGCAGACGAGCACATCGATCGTCGCGAAGTCAGCCCGGATCGCCTGTTTTACTCGGCGATCGCCGGCATTGATCACGAGCGCGCCGTCTTTTTGGACGACAATGGGGGGTTGAATGATGCCGATCGCCTTGATCGATGCGAGCAGCTGCTCATCCATCGCTGGTGAGACGGGAGTGCGTCTCGGATTGTCGGGGTTCGGTTGAAGGATGCGTGGGTCGACGCTGCGGAGTTCCGCCATGATTGGCTCCTGGATCTATGGGTTTGCGCCCCCCTTCTGCTTCGGGGAGACCCCCGGTCCGCGATCGCATCCCGGCCGGCCGGGGCAAGGGCGAAGCCGGCAAAGCCGGGCCGGCGCGCCATCGCGCGGCGGACCCTTGCGGCGGCCGCCGGTGATGCGGCACCTCTTTCGCGTCTTCGCTGCAGAACCGGCATGGGTGGTTTTCATTGGTTCCGCTTTGCGCACTGGGACGCGGATCCCGTTTTGGTGCGGGGCGTATTCGGTGCGGGTGAGAGGGGGCGCCCTCGTATTGCGCTCGAAGCTGGCAGCCGGGCACATTTCGTGCACTGCATGTCGGCTGGCGGTGGCTTATGGGCGGAAGTAGGTCGCAGGCCTTCCAGCCGACGGGGCTTCGGCGTGGGAGCCAGATCTGCCGCGTGGCACTGGCCATTGACAATCACGCCGCATCCGCGCGCCACCAGGCGATGCGCTCCTCGCGCGAAGCGTTGGCGAGCCGCAGCAGCAGATCGCCATGACAGGCTTTGGACGCGCAGAAGCACAGCAGATTGTGGCCGCGCAATTCATCGAGCGCGCGCAGCAGATGGTGCTGATTACGCAGCCACTGTTCGTATCTGGCGATGACGGCTGCGCGATCGCCGTCGATCCCGATCCGAAACGGATTGCCCCATTTGCTGCCGCGTCCGATGTAGACCGCATCGGCGTGGCTGCCCCTCGCGTGCTTGTTGAGAACCTTGCACATATGAACCCTCCAATTCAGCCGCTTCCGTGTTTCCCGCGGGGTGCCGCGGGGGACGAGGCCGGGCAACAGGCGGGCGGCGCGAAAGGCGCGAAGCGGGACCGGAGCCACGCGCAGGGCGCCGGCGGCCGAGCATGGCGAGGACCCACCCTTTCCGCGGCGGCCGGCGCACGGCCTAAAACCGCCGGCACTCCGAGGGGAGACGTCGGAGGCGCGATGGGGAGGTCTTGTCGGTGGGGTCCGCCAAAAATCGACTGAGGGCGGACACTGGCCGTCGACAATAGTCGTAGCGGACTGTTGGGAGCCGACTGGATCATGCTGGTCCAGGGCGTGCGAGATGCGTGCCCTGCTCAGGCCGCGTCTTCCGGCCTCTCGATGAACTTCGCAGTGCTTCGTACATTCTTACTGCTGTCGGCGAGGTCCGCTTCAATGCGTGTCAGCTCGGCGCGCTTGGCATCGAGCTCGGCTTGGAGGGGAAAGGCCTCGCCCAGTCGCGCCTCGTAATCGGCAAGCCGACGGGTTGCGTCCAATGACAGCCGTTGCTGCTCGTGGACGTCCACTTCGAAGCGTTCCAGGATATGCTCCAGGCGGGAAATCAGCCCGAGCGGCGTCAGGTCGGGCTCGACGGTGATCTCCTGGTCGCACGCAGCGCGCCGCATGACGAGTGCGACCCGGAACCCTCCGGCGAGGGTCACATGGGCCTCGCAGGCGAGGTCGAAGCCGCCGAGGCGTCCGATACCCCACCCTCCCTCGGTGCGCGAACGCTCGGCGAGGCGCAGCTTGGAGAGGAGGAGGGTGCCGGCCGTCCTGCGATCGTTGATCGCTCTCCCCTCCCCTTCCAATGTGAATGCCTCGCCTCTCGTCGGCATGCGCCGCGACAGGTCCTGACGGATGGCGGCGATCCTCTGTTCGGCAGTATGGCGGTCGTGTCGCGCGTTCTGGATCTGCCGCCGGATGTTGAGCTGGTCGTCGAAATGCGCGGCGCGCTGCCGTTCCAGGCGCGCGATCTCGCTTTCGAGGCCCGCCTTCTGGATCAGCCGCGCATCGCCCGACGCAATCGCCTTGGCGAGCGCAAATTGGTTGGCCTGGTGGTCCGCGTCTTCGAGCGTACGGATGCTGCGGTCGCCCGAGAGCGCGGCGGCGATGAAGCGCGCCTTGCGCTCGTTGGTCTGCCACATCGTGGCGTCCATCGACCCCAGTGTGGCGTAGGCGTAGATTTCGATCTCGCCGTTCTGATTGCCCTGCCGCTCGATGCGCCCTTCGCGCTGCTCGATCTGCGACGGCAGCCAGGGCACATCGAGATGGTGCAGAGCTTTGAGGCGCAGCTGCACGTTCACGCCTGTGCCCATCGTGTCGGACGAGCCGATCAGGATGCGTACGCGTCCGGCGTTGAACTCGTTGAACAGGCGCTGCTTGTCGGCCGAGCGCTTGAACTCCTGCATGAAGGCGATCTCCGCGGCGGGCACGCCGAGCCGCATGAGCTCCTGCTTGATCCAGCGATAGGCGGAGAAGCCGCGTTTGGCTTCGACGCTGATCGTCCCGAGGTCGGAGAAGATCAGCTGGCCGGCGCCCGGGATCGGGAACGGTGTTTCGTCAGGCCGTCTGTAGCGGCAGCCCGCCGTCTCGAGCCAGATCTGGTGGACTTTTGCGATCAGCTTGTTGAGCTTGTTGCCCGGCTCGTTGTCGTTGCCCGGCCAGACGAGCCGCATGTCGATGGCGCTGTGCCGCCCGTCGGTAATGACCGACAGCAGGATGTCGTCGCCCTTCCGCACGCGCCGTGTGCGGCTCTCTATCGCTTCGATGCGCTCGGCCAAGGCCTGCTGGTAGTCACGGAACGCTTCGCTGGCTTCGGTGGTGATCAGCTGCCGCTGGCCGCCCTTGATCCGCGGCAGTGTCAAGCAAAAACGCAGATCGTCTTTGAGCACGACGTCCGCGACCGAGCGGAACATGTCGATCAGCTCGGGGACGTTGATGAATTCGCAGAACCGCTCGACGGGCTTGTAGGTGCCGGAGGGCTGCAGCTCGAGCTCGATGCGCGTGTCACCGAACGCAGACGCCCAGGCGTCGAACTCGTGCACGCCGCGCTCGAACAGCGCGTCCGGCGCCTGGAAGCGCAGCAGCGTGTACATCTCACCGAGCGTATTGGTGATCGGCGTCCCCGAGGCCTGGATCAGCGCCCGGCGCGGGTTCTTCCGATCGATGAAGCGGGATTTGACGAACAGATCCCAGGCGCGTTGCGAGCCCTCCGGATCGACGCCCTTCAGGTTGACGCGGTTGGTCGCGAAGGAAAGCTTTCGGAACTCCTGGGCCTCGTCGACGATGACCTGGTCGATGCCGATCTCCTCGATCGTGACCATGTCGTCACGGCGGCCCTTGACGCTTTCCAGCCGATCGGAAAGGCGTTCCTTGATTGCTTCGATGCGCTTGCGCGTCGTGCGATCGCCGTCATCGGAGCGCAGGCGAAGCGCTTCGTGCATCGCGGTCTGGTCTTCGATGATCTGCCGCTCAAAGGTGGCCGGCACCGCGATGAAGCGGAACGCCGAGTGGGTGATGATGATCGCGTCCCAGTGCGACGTCGCTGCGCGCGCGAGAAAACGCGACCGCTTTTCCTTGGCGAAATTCGCCTCGTCGGCGACCAGGATCCGGGCGGTCGGGTAGAGTTGCAGGAACTCGCGCGCTGCCTGCGCCAGGCAGTGCCCAGGCACGACCCAGATGGCCTTGGTGATCAGACCGAGGCGCTTCTGTTCCATGACCGCGGCCGCAATCGAGAAGGTCTTCCCGGCCCCGACCGTGTGCGCGATGTAGGTGTTGCCCGCGGCAATGATGCGCCAGATGACGCGCTTCTGGTGCTCGTAGAGGCGGATGACGTTGCTGGCGCCGGGCAGGGTCAAGTGGCTGCCGTCGAAATGCCGGGGCACTAGATTGTTGAACCGGTCGTTGTAGATCCGCGCCAGCCGGTCGGCTCGGTCGGGGTCTGTCCAGACCCATTGGGTAAAGGCCTGCTTGATCTGCCCGAGCTTTTCTTTGGCGGCCTCGGTCGCCTCGATGTTGAGGACGCGGCGCTCGACGCCGTCCTCGATGACGGTATCGTAGATCTGTGGCGTCGCACTGTTCAGCGCGTCGTGCAGCAGCAGTCCGGCATGGCGCCGTGGCGTACCCCATTCGGATGTGCCGGCGGCCGTCCCGGCGAACCCGGAGCCCTCGACGCTCCAGGACGCGATTTCGACCGTGTGCCAGATGCGGGCTCGCGTCCCCATGATCTCGGCCGCAAAGGCCTCGATTACATCAGTCGGCAGCCAGGGGGCACCCAGGCGGGCGGTGATATCGGACGGACGGATGTCTTGTGGTTGGACTTCGCGCAGCGCAGCGACGTTGCGCTCGTATTGCCGATCCAGTGCCGCCGCTGCTTCGGCGGCAGTGAGCTTCATGCGCACGGGGCCGGACAGGTAGGCATCCGCCGTCTCCCAGGCCTGGGTCAAGGGATTGCGGAAGACCGCGGTACCGAGCTGCGAGAGCGCGGCATCCGGTTCGCATTCGAGAAGCTCGGCCAGGCGGTCGCGATCGACGCGGCCGGTCTCGTCGAGGGTGACCGCAAGGGCGTCGGCCGCCGAGGCGATTGCCGGCGCCGCCGGCGGCGAGATGACGCGGTCGCGAAAGATCGGGCCCATGCGGGCCAGCCCGCTTTCGAGGTCGTAGTCCTCGATACTGGCCACCAGCCAGCAATCAGGGTCGTCGGCGAAGGGTGCGAGGTTGGGGCGGCGGTGAGCTTCGCGTTCCTCGCCGGTTTCCGGGTCGGTCGTGATGCTGACGACGGTATGGTTGATCGGCCCGAAGTGGCGGATGAAGGTCGAGTAGGCGACGCGCAGCCGCACCTGGGCTTGCGCCCATGGGCGGTCTGCCGCCTGTGCGCGCAGGACCTCGCGCACAGCGTCGCGGAGCGGCAGCAGGGCGCGGATGATCTTGGCGGCCTTGGGGGTGATCCCCTCCCCGCCCCTGCCCTTCTTGATGGCGACCGCAGCGCCGGCGCCGTTGACGATCTGCGTCAGCCGCCCGGCCTTGTCGATGAAGTAGGAACCCTCCTTGATCGTGGCACCCTCGGCCGCGGTGCCGGCGCGGGCGGTCTCGTCGCCGGCGTCCTCTTCAGGCGGGGTCTGCTGCGCCGGTGTGAAGATGACCCTCGGCAGCCGGGCAAGGGCAGCGTCGAGCAGTTGTTCCAGCGGCGGATCGTTGAGACGCGGCCGGCAGGTGTAGGTCGGGTCAGGCCCGTAGATGCCGCGCTTCTGCCCGTGCTCGCCGAGCATCATCTCGGGATGCGCGGCGAAATATTCGTTGATCTCGATGAGGTTGCGCCGCGCGTGGCGCGGTTCCTCTCGATCGAAGGCTTCGGTGCCGGTGGATAGCCGATAGCTTTCCGGTAGCGTGCCGGAATTGTACTGTTCCGCCTCGTCAGCGTCGCTCTCCAGCTCGATTTCCGCGAGGTCCATCCATTGCGGACCGGCGCTGGGCACCTGATCCTCCGCGCGGCGCTGAAAGACGAGCACGTCGACCACGACGTCGGTGCCGGCGGTCGCGCGCATGCTGGCCTCGGGCAGGCGCACGGCGCTGATCAGGTCGGCCATCGAGGCGATGTGCTCGCGCGCGGTCCGGCTTGCCTTGTCCATCGTGCCGGTGCTGGTCACGAAGAGGGCGATGCCACCCGGCCGCAGCCGCGCGATCGAGCGGGCGATGAAGTAGTCGTGCAGGCGGAGGCCGAGGGCCGCGGTCGTCGGGTCGGCCCGAACGATGCGGTCCGCGAAAGGCGGATTACCGATCGCCAGGTCGAAGCCGCCGCCGAGCGGGCTGCGGGTGTAATCCTCGCAGCGGATCCGCGCCTCGGGATGCACGAGACGCGCGATCCGTGCAGTGACCGGGCAGTATTCGATGCCGGTCAGCCGGATGGTCTCGCGCAGTTCCGCGGGGATGAGCGCAAAGAACAGGCCGGTGCCCATTCCCGGCTCGAGGACGCGGCCGCCGGTAAAGCCGAGATGCCGCACGGCACGCCAGAGGGCGCGGATGATCGGCTCCGGCGTGTAGTGCGCATATTGGGTTGCGCGTTGCAGTGCCGCGTATTCGGCCGGGCTGACGGCCTCGGCGAGCGCGCTGCCGATCGGCTCCCAGCCTGCGCGGAAATCGGAGCTCCCCGGCAATGGGAAGCAGTTCTGCGCCAGCTCCGTAGCACCAAAGCCGACGAAACGGATGAGCCGTGCTTGCTCTTCGGCTGCCGGCGCGCGACCGCTCTCCTCGAGCTCTTTGGAGAGCCGGATCGCTGCGAGGTTGTCGCGCGCTCGCGCGGACCAGCCGCGGGCGAGGCCGCGGTCGGTTTCGAGGTAGAAGTTTCTGCCCCGCACCGGCGGCGCGGTCCCGTGTCGGACGCTTTCCGCGTCGGGCTCGCCAGAAGTTGCGGCGAGTGGCTCGGGTTCCGCTCGTGGCGTATCGACGGTCCAGCCAAGAGCGGTGCTGTCGAAGAGACCGAGCGTGTTCTGCGCGGCGTCGGGCATCGTCGCGTTCTCCTCTATGCGGGCGCGCCGCTGCGCCGTCGGGCGCGGCAGGCGGGCGGAGTTGATCGAGGGGTGTTGGAGTCGAGTGGCCGGCTGCGGGACAGGATGAGCCGAGGGCGGCTCACCAGCCCGCGCCGCCGCGCAAGCGGATCGTGTTTAGTCCGTGGGGCGGTGGTGCTGGTCGTGCGCTCTGCGCAGGGCCTTCAAGACTGCCTGACGCGTTTGCGGGAACGGGATTGTGTGGTCCTGCGCGATTTCGCTCAGCAGCAGCTGCAGGAGCTGCGACGCTCGCCGATCGAGCACGATGCCAGCCTGTGGACGCCCCGTTGGGCGGATGGCGCAGATCTGGTCCCGTCGGGTTGAATGTCGTAGGTGAACCAGTCGAGCCTCTCTTCAGCAATGTCGGGAGCGAGATGCTGCGTTTGCATCGCCTGCTTCTCCTTTCTCGTTGAGGGTCTGGATACCCTACTGATGCGCCGCTTCAGCGGCACCTCGCGACGATCTTCACGCGCGTTGCCCAGCGCTGTAGCCGCTGCCACCGCAAGATAAGGTCGGCGGTGGTGGCAATGCGGCTTTCAGAATGGTCCTTCAGTAGGGATCGCCATTCGGCGGGGTCGAACCGACCCGCTCGGCCTCTTCCGAAGGACGGAGAATGACCTCGATTGCGGTCAATGAGTTGTCGACGATCTCGATCGCGCGGCCGGATTCCGCCGCGATCCTCGCGAGCGCCTCGATTGCGATCTTGGCCGCCGATGCAATTTCATTGAAAGCCGCGGCAGCGCGTTGGTGGGCAGAGCTGATGTCGGAGTTCATTGATTGCTCAGCTCCTTCGCAGCCACTCGTCGGTAGTGATCACCGACGGGATCGGGGTAAGACGAGCGGAAGTGAGGCAGACGCCGCGCGAACGATCCCGACGGGTAATCGCGCTTGAAGAGTTCTTCGGCGCGCTGCTCGATGCGCCACGCGCGATCGTAGGCTTCGGCATCCATCGCAACTCTCCCTTAAGTAGACATCATGCCGGGCATCATTGGTCGCCAAGCCGGAGCTGTGGAGCAAATTGCCGGGGTGCTGCTGCGCGGCACGCACCCAGCATTCCTCATCCGGCCTCCTCATCGGGCCGCGGCAGGCTATCTAGCGTGGGCGGGAGCTCGAGAACCTGCCAGTCGATCGGCCGGCCGTCGGTGAAGTTCGGGCATCGGGTCGCGGCATGATCGCGCGCCAGCTTGGCTTCGTCTTCGGTCGGGTATTTGATTGCAACGAAGCGGTTGGCGCAGACGGTGGCGCCCCAGCGCTTCGACCAGCCGCACAGATACATCCGCCCGAATTTGTGCTGTTGGATGACTACATAGGCCATTGAATGCTCCTGTTGCTGTCTTGGCTCTTTTCGCAATGTTTTGCCTCGGTGATCGGACCCGCCGCCGGCACGACATAAAGGCGCCTGAACGTCAGGTTTCGGCTGGGAACGGGGCCACAGTCCATTGTGTCCGGCGCCTACAGGAAATCGCGTTCCAATGCTGTGGATACGGGGCGCGCATAGGCGATGCGACAGTGGGCTGCGCAGTAGGGCTTGCCGGTGCGGACCGGTTGACAGCAGAACCGGAAATTGGCGGTTCCTGGCTTTCCGAAAGGCCAGTGGCACAGGTTTGTGGCAAGGGGCATGATCTCGGCGAGGCTCGGCACGGGGCTTGGGCCTTCCGAAACGCGGCGCGGTGGCAGATCGAGACGCCAGGCTTTGCCGATCACTGCGTTTTTGGTGATGCCGAGCCGGCGGCCGATTTCGGCGGCGGGAATCCCCTCGTCCCAGAGCTCGCTCAATCTTGCTGTCTTATCTTCGGTCCAATTGCCGGTCGTCATTTTGCGCTGCATCGGGCACTCCTGTTGAAGGAATGCCCCTCGACCGGCCGGCCGGCTGCGCGCTGCGCAAGGGCGCCGATAGGCGCCCGGCTCGACCCTTGCGCGGCGTGGCGTCGGCTGGCATCCCGGCGCGATTGTCTCGTCTACTGGCTTTATTTCGCCGCGTAGCCGTTGTCGGCCTGCGGCTCGTTTCCTGTTGCCGGCGCGTCTCCCGCCGTGATTGTCGCGGCGAGATGACGAACGGCGTAGTCGGGATGCAGCGCAAGCAGGTAGTCAGCAATGCGCTGTGCGTCAGCGGCCGCGCGGAAAATTTCCTTGCGGTCAGAACGGAGCGTCTCCAGCCACGACGAGATGTACGCGGCGCCATTGGTGAACTCGCAGTAGGCAATTCCCAGCTCCGCACAAACCATCACCTGCGCGATTTCGGCGCGTAGTTCCTCGCGAGCATAATCCGGCGATCCGAAGGCGTTACGCAGATCGCGATTGAGCCGCGACGCATGGCCCGTCGCGTGCGAGTTATGCCGATATCGGCATAACGGTCATAATGCCGTAACCGGGATTATGCCGCATGTAGCTGAGTACCGGCGGTTAGCCGTATGGTGTCGCCGGCCGTGTTCGGCATAAACTCGTAGGCAGCACACGGGTTGA
>Ga0209656_10002772_pt1 | contig 11357 bp, 9 predicted proteins | sample BogFormECP12_OM2_FD_188239 | JGI IMG/M metagenome (GOLD analysis project Ga0209656, IMG submission 188239) | Bog forest soil microbial communities from Calvert Island, British Columbia, Canada - ECP12_OM2 (SPAdes) (version 2) | ecosystem: Environmental > Aquatic > Freshwater > Wetlands > Bog ... | reverse complement strand
TGAATTTCAAGTCCATGCGGCTTTTCTCCAACGGGTTCAGTCGATCATCACCACCACTTTGCCGCGCGCTTCACGCGAGCCGAGCCTGGCGATCGCTTCGCCGCCGCGCGCCAGCGGGAAGCGCTCCGTGACGGCCGGTTTGATTCGCCCCTTGAGATACAGCGCCATCAGCTCCGCGACATTGGCGGCGTGCAGCGCCGGATGGCGGGTGGTGAACTCGCCCCAGAACACACCGACGATTTGGCAGCTCTTGAGCAGCGGCAGATTCAGCGGCAGTTTGGGAATGCCGGCGGGGAACCCGACCACCAGATGCCGGCCCTGATAAGCGATCGCCCGCAGCGCCGCCTCGGTGTAGTCCCCGCCCACGCCGTCGTAGATGACGTGAGCGCCCTCGGCGCCGCAGGCGGCCTTGAAACTGTCGGTGACCGTGCGCGCCTGCGTCTTGTCCAGCGGCCCGGCTGGATACTGCACGCCCTCGTCAGCACCATGCTCGCGCGCCAGAGCGAGCTTCTCGGCGCTCGACGCGGCCGCCACCACCCGCGCGCCCATCGCCTTGCCCAACTCCACCGCCGCGAGGCCGACGCCGCCCCCCGCGCCGAGCACCAACAGGGTTTCGTTCGGCTTGAGCTGTGCCCGGTCCTTGAGCGCATGCTGCGATGTGCCGTAGGTCATGAGCAGGGCGGCGGCTTGGTCGAAGGGCATGGAATCCGGGATTTTCCAGCAATTGCTCGCGAGCCCCACGGCTTTCTCGGCCATGCCGCTGCGCGCGGGAGAGAGCATCACGCGGTCGCCGGCTACGAATTGCTCGACACCTCCGCCCACCGCATCCACCACTCCGGCCACCTCGCCGCCGGGCGCAAAGGGACGCGGCGGCTTGAATTGGTACAGATCCTGGATGATCAGAAGATCGGGGTAGTTGACTCCGCAGGCGCGCACGGCGATGCGCACCTGGCCTGCGGCCGGCACGGGATCCGGAATGTCCTCGAGCACCAGCGTGTCGGGACCGCCGGGTTGTTTGCTGAGCAGTGCTTTCATGAGGTAATCGCCGGTTGGTTGACGGTGGCTTCGCGGTCCTGCAGCTCGCGCCACATGATCTTGCCGGAACCCGACTTAGGGAGAGCCTCGACGAATTCCACAATGCGAGGGGCCTTGTAGGCCGCCATGTTCTGTCTGCACCAGTCCATGATCTGCTGCGCATCGGTCCGCTCGCGCCACTCCGGCCGCAGCACCACCACGGCCTTGACGGTCTCGCCTCGGTGCGCATCCTTGGTGCCGATGACGCAGGCTTCGAGAATCGCCGGATGCTGGTACATCAGGGACTCCACTTCGGTCGGCCAGACCTTGTATCCGGAGGCGTTGATCATGCGCTTCAGCCGATCGACCATGAAAAAGTAGCCGTCTTCGTCGATTCTGCCGAGATCGCCGGTGCGCAAGAAGCGCTTGCCGTCGATGTCGACGAAGGCCTGTGCCGTGTCCTCGGGCTTGTTCCAGTAGCCCAGGAATACTTGCGGGCCGTGCGTAATGATCTCGCCCACCTCGCCCGGCGGCAGTTCGCGCAAGGTCGCGGGGTCCACCACCCGCGAATCGACGCCATAAATGGGTATCCCCAGGCACTGCTTCTTCGAACGCTCGCCCGGATTGATATGTGACGCCGCAATGGTCTCCGACAGCCCGTACCCTTCGAGATAGGTCACTCCCATGTTTTCCAGCCGCTGCGCGACTGCCGAGGGCATGGCCGCGCCGCCGCCGCTCAGGCGCCGTATCGAGCTCAAGTCGTACTTGGCGATATCGGGGTTCGCAAAGAAGTCCTGAATCATGGTCGGGATCGCCGTCCAGCTCGAAATCCGATAGCGCTGCACCAACTCCGCGGCGGCGCACCGATCCCAGCGCGGCAGCATCACCACGGTGTTGCCGATGTACAGAGGTCCGTTCATGCCTCCCTGCATGCCGGTCACATGAAACAACGGCGCCACCGCCATCAGCGTCATTTCCGCCTGCACCGTGAACCAGTTCATGCTGCCGACCGCCGTGTGCATCACGGTGCGGTGCGTGTGCATGCAGCCCTTGGGAACTCCGGTGGTGCCGGAGGTGTACGGCATGACGCACAGATCGTCCGGCCCGGCCGTCAAAGGTCCAGGCTGCAAATCGGCCGCGAGCGCGTCGCGCCACAACACGACGCCGGGTCTCGCGATGTCCATTCGCGGCGCGGAAATGAATTCCGGAACCGTGAGCGACGTGGGTTGCTTCAGGTAATCCGAATAGGCGGCGACGATCGCGTTCTTGAGGTCGCCGCCGGCGAGCAGCGGTTCGACGCGCGAATACAGCTCCTGCGACACGATCACCGTGGCCGCCCCGGCGTCCAAGCCCAAGCGCAGCAGCTCCTGGGTCAGATTCATGGGATTGACCGGCACGACGACGGCATTGGCGCGCAGAATGCCGTAGTAGCCGATGACGAACTGCGGGCTGTTCTGCATGAACAGCAGCACCCGATCGCCCTTGCGCACCCCGCACTGCCGCTCGAGAAAACCGGCCAGGCGCGTGGCCTCGTCGTGCATCTCGGCGAAGGTCACCGCCGTGTCGTAGAACACCAGGAAGGGCTTGTTCGGATAACGGCGCGCCGACACCTCGGCGTTGTAGAAGAGGTTGGTCGCCGGCACATCCAGATTGCGCATGGCATGAGCCGGCCAGAATTTGAAATGTCGCTCCGACATGCAGCGCCCCCGGCGGCTAGTGCTTAGGCGCGGCCGCGTCGCTCGGCCGATGGCGCGCCAGCTCGAGCTTGCCGATCTGTTCGCGATGTACTTCGTCGGGGCCGTCGGCGAAGCGCAGAGTGCGCGCCCCCGCCCACGCGGCCGCGAGCGGAAAGTCGTCGCTGACGCCGCCGCCGCCGTGCACCTGGATCGCCCAGTCGATGACTTGCAGGGCCATGTTCGGCGCGGCCACCTTGATCATGGCGATCTCTTTCTTGGCGGCGCGGTTGCCGACCGTGTCCATCATGTAGGCGGCATTCAGCACCAGCCAGCGCGCCTGGTCGATCAATATCCTGGATTCGGCGATGCGCTCCAGCGTCACGCCCTGTTCCGCCAGGCGCTTGCCGAACGCAACGCGCTGCTGGGCCCGCTTGCACAGCAATTCCAGGGCCCGTTCCGCAAGCCCGATCAGACGCATGCAGTGGTGGATGCGACCGGGGCCGAGGCGCCCCTGCGCAATCTCGAAGCCGCGTCCCTCGCCCAGCAGGATGTTCTCCGCGGGCACGCGCACGTCGACGAACTCGATCTGCGAGTGGCCGTGCGGCGCATGATCGTAGCCATACACGTTCAGCTGCCGCCGGCGGTTGATGCCCGGCGTGTTCATGGGCACGAGAATCATCGACTGCTGGCTGTGCAGCCGCGCCGTCGTATCGGTCTTGCCCATGAAAATCAGAATCTCGCAGCGCGGATCGCCCGCGCCCGACGTCCACCATTTGCGGCCGTTGATCACGTAGTGATCGCCATTGCGCACGATGGAGGACTGAATATTCGTCGCATCGCTCGACGCCACGTCGGGCTCGGTCATGGCGAAGGCGGAGCGAATTCGCCCCTCGAGCAGCGGTACCAGCCAGCGCTGCTGCTGTGCCGGCGTGCCGTAGCGGGCCAGGACCTCCATGTTGCCCGTATCGGGCGCCGAGCAATTGAACGCCTCCGGCGCGATATGCGAGCGGCCCATGATTTCGCACAGCGGCGCGTATTCGAGATTGGTGAGGCCGGCGCCGTGCTCGGAATGCGGCAGGAACAGGTTCCACAGATTCTGCGCTTTCGCCTTGCGCTTCAAGTCTTCCATGATCACGGTGGGCTGCCAGGGATTGCCGCTGCGGCGGTACTTTTCCATTTCCTCGTCGAAGCGCGCCTCGGCCGGGTAGACATGCGCGTCCATGAACGCGGTCACCTGTTCCTGAAGGGCGCGAACCTTATCGCTGTGCGAGAAATCCATGCTGCACCTTGCCTTGTCTTGAGCGTCTTATGCGTCGAATGAGCGTTGCACCAGCGCCCACGCCTGCTCGGCGAGCGGCCGTGCCCTGCGGCCCGCTTCCAAGGCAGTGGTGTTCGAGGCGTTGCCTTGCAAGGCGCGCGCCAGCACACCCTGCAGAATTCCCGTCAGGCGGAACATGTTGAATGCCAGATAATAGGCCCAATCCTGCGGCGCGATCGGCCCTCGCCCCCGCCGCCGGCAATAATCCGCCACGCACTCGGCCTCGCTCGGAATCCGCAGGGCCGCCGTATCCAGCCCGCCGAGGCCCTTGAAATGCTCGGCCGAAAAATGATAGCGCATGCAAAGATACGCCAGATCGACCAGCGGGTGGCCCAGGGTGGACAGCTCCCAGTCCAACACCGCCAGGATTCGCGGCTCATGCGGATGAAATATCGCGTTGTCGAGACGGAAATCGCCGTGCACGATGCTGGTTGCTTCGTCGGCCGGTATGTGCTTCGGCAGCCACTCGATGAGCCGTTCGACGGCATCGATGGATTCGGTTTGCGACGCGCGATACTGCTGCGTCCAGCGCGCCACTTGACGCTCGATGTAGCGGCCGACCTTGCCGTAGTCGCTCAAACCCACCGCGGCATAGTCCACGGCGTGCAGCGCTGCGATCACGCGCGTCATTTCCCCGTAGATCGCGGCGCGGTCGGCGGCCGCCACCTCGGGCAGTGCGGCATCCCAAAACAAGCGCCCCTCGACATAGTCCATGATGTAAAACGCCGCGCCGATCACCGAGTCGTCCTCGCACAGGGCGTACGCCTTGGCGACGGGAACCTCGGTGTGCGCGAGCGCCGAGATGACCCGAAACTCGCGATCGACGGCATGGGCCGAGGGCAGCAGCTTGCCCGGCGGCTTGCGCCTGAGCACATAGCGATGATCGGCCGATTGCACCAGGAATGTGGGGTTGGATTGACCGCCGGTGAACTTCTGCACGTCGACGGGTCCCACGAAGCCGTCGACGTGCGCCCGCATCCAGTCGGCGAGCCGCGCCGTATCGACGGCGTGTTGTGCCGGGGGAGGCCGCAGTCCCGCAGCCGGGCTGCTCACGGCTTACGCATTGGACGCGCCTCATGCATTCGACGCGCCGCCGTCCACGGCGATGTACTGACCGGTGACATGCCGCGAGGCGTCCGACGCCAGGTACACCGCGGCGCCCATCAGATCAGTGTCGTTGCCGAGGCGGCCCAGCGGAGTTTGTCTGATCACCGCGGCTTCGATCTTTTCGAGCAAGCCGCTCGACATCTTCGAGGGGAAGAATCCCGGGCAGATCGCGTTGACGCGAATGCCGAAGGGGCCCCACTCGGCGGCCAGCGCGCGCGTCAATTGCAAGGCCGCCGCCTTCGAAGTGTAGTAGGCGACGGCTTTCATGTTCATTCCGGTGCGCAGCGCTGCGACCGAGGCAATGACGATGATATTGCCCGAGCGCTGCGGTATGAAGCAGCGGGTCGCCACCGCCTGGCTCAGCAGGAACACGCTGGTGGCGTTCAAGGTCATGACTTTGTTCCAGGCATCGGCGGGATACTCCTCGGCCGGCGCGCCCCAGCTCGTGCCGGCGTTGTTGACCAGAATATTGATCGCGCCGTAATGCTGAACGACCGCCTCCACCAGCGCCGGCACTTGTTCCGGTTGGGTGAGATCGTTGACCACGGTGAGGGCGTCGATACCCTGCTTCGCGAGCCGGCTCTTGGCCTCTTCGAGTTCGTCGGGCTTGCGCGCGCTGATCGCAATTCTGGCGCCCATTTCGCCGAGACCCTGCGCAATCTGCAGCCCGAGACCGCGCGAGCCCCCGGTGATGAGCGCCACTTTGTCCTTGAGCTCGAATAATTCGCGCACCCCCATCACGCCACCTCGAATAGACCGGCGGCGCCCTGCCCGCCGCCGATGCACATGGTCACGACCACGAGCCGCGCGCCGCGGCGCTTGCCTTCGATGAGCGCATGTCCCGTGAGGCGGGCGCCGCTCACCCCGTAAGGATGACCGACCGCGATCGCGCCGCCGTTGACGTTGAGCCGCTCGTCGGGAATGCCCAGCTTGTCGCGGCAGTAAAGAACCTGAACGGCGAAGGCCTCGTTGAGCTCCCACAGATCGATGTCGCCGACCTTGTAGCCGGTCCGCTCGAGCAAGCGCGGTACCGCATAAATCGGGCCGATGCCCATCTCGTCGGGCTCGCAGCCCGCGACCGCAAAGCCGCGGAATATCCCCAGCGGCTTGAGACCGCGCCGCTCCGCCAGCTTGCCGTCCATGACGACCACCGCGCTGCTGCCGTCGGAGAACTGGCTGGCATTGCCCGCCGTGACCACCCCGCCCGGCATGGCCGGGCGGATCTGCGCGACGGCTTCGAGCGTGGTGTCGGGCCGTATGCCCTCGTCGGCGGCGATGGTGACTTCGCGCATGCCGATCGTGCCGGTCGCTTTATCGGCGACGCCCATGGTCGTGGTCATGGGCACGATCTCGTCCTTGAATTTGCCCGCAGCCTGCGCGGCCGCCGCGCGCAGCTGACTGCGCACCCCGTACTCATCCTGCGCCTCCTTGGAAATGTGGTAGCGCTTGGCCACGGTTTCGGCGGTCTGCAGCATGTTCCAATACAGCGTCGGCTTGTGCTCGATCAGCCACGGATCGCGGCGCATGTGGGTGTTCGCCTCGTTCTGCACGCACGAAATGCTCTCCACGCCGCCGGCGACGATCACCGCCGCGCCTTCGGTCATGACGCGCTGCGCGGCCAGAGCGATGGACTGCAGCCCCGAGCTGCAGAATCGATTGATGCTCAAGCCCGCCGTGCTCGTGGGCAGGCCGGCGCGCAGCGCGATCGCGCGCGCGATGTTGCCGCCCGTGGTGCCCTCGCCGAAGGTGGAGCCCATGATCACGTCCTCGACTTCGCCGGGCTCGATGCCGGCGCGCTCCACCGCGTGGCGCACCGAATGTGCGCCCAGCGTCGCGCCATACGTCATGTTGAATGCACCCTTCCAGCTCTTGCCGAGGCCGGTGCGCGCCGTGGAGACGATGACCGCGTCTGTCACTTGAGGTTTCCTTTGTATGCGGTGAAGGTTTGGCCTTCACGGGCCAGACGCGTGAGCAGCGGCGCCGGCGTCCAGAAGCTCTTGTCGCTGCCGGGCTCGGCCGCGATGCGCTCGAGGGTGCGCGCAATCTCGTGCAGGCCCGTGGTATCGCCATAGAACATGGGGCCGCCGCGGTAGGCGGGAAAGCCGTAGCCGTTCAAGTAGACCAGGTCGATGTCCGAGGATCGCTGCGCGATGCCGTCTTCCAGAATGCGCGCGCCTTCGTTGATCAGCGCATAGATGCAGCGCTCGACGATTTCCTGCGCGCTCACTTTGCGCGGCGCAATGCCTTTTTTGCTCCGGTACTGCTCGATGATGGCCGTGACCTTGGGATCCGGAATCGGGCTGCGCGAGCCCGCTTCGTAGCGATACCAGCCGGCGCCGGTTTTTTGGCCGAAGCGGCCGGCCTCGCATAAATCGTCCGCCACGGTGGTGAAATCGCGGTCGGGAAATTCGGCCGAGCGGCGCTTGCGCAGCGCCCATCCGATATCGAGCCCGGCCAGGTCGCCCACGCGAAACGGTCCCATGGCCATGCCGAAGTCCTGAAGTGCCGCATCGATTTCCTGCGGCAGCGCGCCGGCCATGAGCATGTCGTGAGCGGCCGCGCCGTAGCGGGCCAGCATGCGGTTGCCGATGAATCCATCGCATACGCCGGACACGACCGCGATCTTGCCCAGGGTCTTCGACAGGCGCATGGCGGTGGCCAGCACGTCGTTCGCCGTCTTCGCACCGCGCACCACCTCGAGCAGGCGCATCACATTCGCGGGGCTGAAAAAATGCAATCCGATCACGTCCTGCGGGCGGCGCGTGAAGCTCGCGATGTCATCGAGATTCAGCGCCGACGTGTTGGACGCGAGCACGGCTCCCGGCCGCACCACTGCATCCAGCTTCCCGAACACCTGGCGCTTCACGTCCATGTTCTCGAACACCGCCTCGATGACCAGGTCGACATCGCCAAGCAGCGCATAATCCAGCGTCGGGGTGATCAGCGCGAGGCGCTGCGCCAGGCTGGCCTCGTTGAGCGTGCCCTTGCGCAGCGCGCCCTGATAATTGCGCCGGATGTTGGCGAGGCCGCGGTCGAGCGCGTCCTGTTGCGTCTCCAGCAGCACCACCGGCAGGCCCGCATTGATGGCGCTCATGGTGATGCCGCCGCCCATGGTTCCGGCGCCGATGACGCCGATCCGGGCGATGCGCCGCACCGCTGTGTCGTCGGGAACGCCGATGATGTGCGAGGCCGCCCTCTCGGCTTGGAATATGTGACGCAGCGCCGCCGACTCGGGCGACAGCATCAGCGTGGTAAAGAGTTCGCGCTCGCGCTTCAGCCCGGCCTCGAAGGGCTTCTCGACGGCCGCGGCGACCGCCTCGACGCAGGCCAGAGGCGCGGGGTAGGGACCCGCCGCGGCTTTGACGGTATTGCGCGCGAATTGGAAATAGGCCTCGGCATTCGGCATGTCGATGCTCAAATCGCGCACCCGCTTGCGCGGCATCTTTTCCGCAATCACCCTGCGCGCCAGACCCAAGGCGCTGTCCAGCAAATCCCCTTCGCCGAAGGCGTCGAACAGCGGCGTGCCCTTGAGCTTCTCGGAAGGCACCGTCGCACCCGAGACGATCATGTTGAGCGCGGCTTCGACACCGAGAACACGCGGCAGCCGCTGGGTGCCGCCGGCGCCGGGCAGGAGCCCCAACTTGACTTCGGGCAGCGCAATCTTGGCACCCGGTACGCCGACCCGGTAATGGCAGGCCAGCGCCAACTCGAGGCCGCCGCCCATGCACACACCGCCGATGGCGGCGATGACCGGCTTGGGACTGGCTTCGATCTCGCCGAGCACGGTCCGCAGATTGGGATGTGCCACCGCCTTGGGCGTGCCGAATTCACGGATATCGGCGCCGCCGGAAAAGCCCGCCCCCGCGCCGATCAGCAGCACGGCGCCGATGCCCGGATCGGCATTCGCCCGCTCCAGGCCCTCGATGATTCCCAATCGCAGTTCGTGGCCAAGACTGTTGACCGGCGGATTGTCGAGCGTGAGCACGGCGACGCCGTCCCTTAGCTCGAAACTCAGTTTGCTCATGCCAACCCCTCAATTCCAACCTGCAGAACTGAGTTCCGCCTTAGTTCTAGTAATGTAGCAGCTTCGGCGTCATTCGCTCAAACTCGTTCGAATGCCAGCGCGGCGCCTTGTCCCACCCCGACGCACATCGTGGCCAGGCCATAGCGGCCCGAGCGGCGCAGCAATTCCTGAACTCCCGCCCCCGCGATGCGCGCGCCCGACATTCCGAGCGGATGACCCAGCGCGATGGCACCGCCATTGCTGTTGACGTGTTCGGCGTCATCCGCTAGTCCCAACGCGCGCATGCAGGCCAGCGCCTGCGAGGCGAAGGCCTCGTTGAGTTCGATCACGTCGAAATCGGCGACCTTGAGCTGCAGCCGATTCACCAGCCGCTCCACCGCCGGCACCGGTCCGATCCCCATGATGCGCGGCGCGACGCCCGCGGAGGCGAAACCCAATACGCGCGCGCGCGGCTTGAGCCCGTGTTTCTCCACGGCGGCGCCGGATGCCAGAAGCAGCGCGGCGGCGCCGTCGTTGATTGTCGATGCGTTCCCGGCCGTGACGGTGCCGCCGGCATGCACCACGGGCTTGAGCTTCGCGAGTCCCTCGAGCGTGGTCTCCGGGCGCGGCTGCTCGTCGCGTTCGACGACGAACGCCTGAGCGCCCTTCCCTTGCGGCACCGTCACGGGCACGATCTCGAGGGCGAACACCCCCGCGTCCTGGGCGCGCGCGGCGCGCTGTTGCGAGCGGAACGCGAAGGCGTCCTGATCCTGGCGCGATACCTTGAAATCCGCCGCGACGTTTTCACCGGTTTCCGGCATCGAATCGACGCCGTACAGGGCTTTCATCTGCGCGTTTACGAAGCGCCAGCCGATGGTCGTGTCATGGATTTCCGTGCTGCGCTGAAAGGCGCGCTCCGCTTTAGGGATCACGAAGGGAGCGCGGGTCATGGACTCCACTCCGCCGGCGATGGCGAGCTCGATTTCGCCGGCACGGATGGCTCGAGCCGCCGCGGCCACTGCATCCAATCCGGACGCGCACAAGCGGTTCAGCGTGACTCCCGGCACGTGCGCGGGCAGTCCGCTCAGCAGCAAGGCCATGCGCGCGACGTTGCGATTGTCCTCGCCGGCCTGGTTCGCGCAGCCCATGAACACTTCGTCCACCGCCTCGCCGATGGCGGCATTGCGAACGACAAGCTGCTTGATCGCGGCCGCCGCAAGATCATCGGCACGCACCCGCGCCAGCGCGCCTTCGAAGCGGCCGATGGGCGTTCGCACGAAATCACAGATGAAGGCTTCGGTCATTGATGCGCGCTTTACAGGTGGGCGCACTTTACGCTTGGGCGCGTTTGAAAAGGCTCAGCAACTCGCTCCACGCGCGCTCGGCCTGCGGTTCGTTGTAGATGGGTTTGCCCGCTTGCAGCGGCATGTCCTTCACGCACCAGCCATGCAGGCAGCCGTCGTAAACTTCGATTTTCGCCGCAAGCTTCGCCGCCTTGAAGGATTCATCCAGCTTGAGCTTCGCATCGGGCTGCCGCTGATCGTCATTCATCGCAATGCCGAAGTAGTACTTCGCCTTGATTTTCGGCACCAACAGATGCGGGCTGTCCGGCTTGTCGGTCACCAGCCCGCCGCCGTGAAACGAGGCACCCGCGCCGATTCGGTCGGGATTGGCGGCGGCCGCCTGCATGGTCATCGGACCGCCCATGCAGTAGCCGAACACCCCGATCTTCGCCTTCTTGGCGACCGAGGGCTGCGAATCGAGGAATTTTACGTACGCCGCGGCGTCTTGCATGACGGCGTCGCTGGTCAACGGCGCGCGCAACACATCGATTTTGGCGCGGTCCGCCGGGTTGTTGAAATCGATGTCGAGCGGCAGACCCGGAGGCTTGGCCGTGCGGTAAAACGGATTCGGCACCAATACGGTGAATCCGTGCGCGGCCACGCGCTTCGCCATGCCGCGCATGGTCGGTCGAAGTCCGAACACGTCGGCGAACAGAATCACGCCCGGCCACGCGCCGTGCTGCGGACGAACGAGCGCGGCATCGCAGACGCCGGCCGGAGTCGTTACCTGCACGTCGGTATCGATCGTTTCCGCCGCGGCGCCGGAGGCGCTGGCCGCCGCGGCGACGCCGGCCGCGATGGATAGCGCAGTGAACTCACGGCGTGAAAGAGTGCTGGGTTCGTCGGACATGGGGGAACCTCCTGTCGTGGCGGGTGGCGGGTGGCGGCATTATAGG
>Ga0209656_10002771_pt1 | contig 11358 bp, 8 predicted proteins | sample BogFormECP12_OM2_FD_188239 | JGI IMG/M metagenome (GOLD analysis project Ga0209656, IMG submission 188239) | Bog forest soil microbial communities from Calvert Island, British Columbia, Canada - ECP12_OM2 (SPAdes) (version 2) | ecosystem: Environmental > Aquatic > Freshwater > Wetlands > Bog ... | reverse complement strand
GGACACGGCAGCGGCCGGCACGCATTCGAATGCGGGCTCCACCATTGGCCGTCGTCACATGGCGCCGCGCTCGCCGTCGGCGGCGTTATGGCCCCGATTGGCATCAGGGCCATCGCGGCGACTGGTGCCAGGAGGCAAACGTACTTTCTCATGTGCCGGCCTCCCTTACAGGGTACGTCTAGTGAGGGCCAAAGAGTGGTCCGTCGATCGAATCAACGGAAGCAAAGGAGGCGACCGGCTGGCGGCGAAGTCGCCGCGGCCGTCGGACCGGATACCCCAGGGCGATCACCGCGGCCAGGGCCAGTGGGTCGGGCGCTCCGAGCACCGCCTTCACCTGCTCCTCCTCCCGGATCGCGATCGTGGTGATGACACCGCCCAGGCCCTCGTCATGGGCCGCCAGCAGAATGCTCCACGCGAAGGGATAGATCGAGGCGCCGGCGGCGAACGTGTACCGGTCCGCGTCGCGGTCCACAGCCGCCAACATCGACAGGTCGGCGAACAGCGCGAGCAACACCGGGGCTTCGTCGAAGTGCTCTGCCAAACCACCTGGCGCCGCGGCATTTTCGGTGGCTAAGGCCCGGGCTTCGGCGTCGCGGTCGTTGGTCGGCGCCCACGGTCGCAGGCCGGCGGCGGTCAAGGCCAGATAATCCCGGGAGCCCCGCAGGTAGGAATCGCGCAGCCGGCGGCGCTTGTCGGCGTCCTTGACGACCACGATCCGCCACGCCTGCGCGTTGGCGCCGCTGGGCGCGAAACGGGCCGTGTCGAGCACCCTGGCCAGCACAGCGTCGTCGACGGCCTGATCGATGAAGTCGCGAACCGCCCCAGTGGTCCGCAACGCCTCGTTGAGCGACAACGATGCGGGCCGCGCAGCGGCCCGAGGAGGCGTCGGTCGATTAGGCCCGAGTTCCATCGCCTACGTGTTCTTCCACTCTCTTGCCCACGCGTCAAGCCACCGTGCCTGGTCAGCTGGCGACCGCGTAGTGGCACACTGGTGGCTGACGCGGGTTGTGGCCCGTTCGGGTCCGATGCCGACTCACCGACCAACAGGAAAGATCGTTGCTGTCATGAACCAAATGGTTGTCTTCCTACCGCTGCTTGTCGTGATGGGGGCGTTCATGTTTTTCGCCTCGCGGCGACAGAAGCGCGCGATGCAAGCCACCATCGACCTGCACGAGTCACTGCTCGTCGGCGACCGGGTGCACACCACCTCCGGTTTGCAGGGCACCATCACCCACATCACCGACGACACGGTGGACCTCGAGATCGCGCCGGGCGTGGTCACCACCTGGATGAAGCTCGCGGTCAGGGACCGCATCGAGCCGGAACTGCTGGACACCGAGGCCGAGGAGGCCGACGATTTAGCCGACGACCCAGAGCGACTGCCCAAGGACTGAGGTTGGCGACCCGCCACGTACCCTTTGCGGGTGCAGTCGAAGTGATCGACGCGCGAAAAGCGAGCGCGGGCCCGTGATGACCCGCGAGGACCGGATGAGGAGACTCAACACGTGGCATCGCCATCGACGCCGGTGCACCCTTCCCGCTATCTGACGGTATTCCTGATCCTGCTCATCGGCGTCTATCTGCTGGTGTTCCTGACCGGAAACAAGCGGGCCGATCCGAAGCTCGGCATCGACCTGCAAGGCGGCACCAGGGTCACGTTGACCGCACGAACCCCGGACGGCTCGCGGCCGTCACGCGAGGCGTTGTCTCAGGCGCAGCAGATCATCAGCGACCGGGTCAACGGTCTGGGTGTCTCGGGCTCTGAAGTCATCGTCGACGGAGACAACCTGGTCATCACGGTGCCGGGCAATGACGGCAGCGAGGCCCGAAACCTGGGCCAGACCGCGCGACTGTACATCCGTCCGGTCATCAATGCGCTTCCCGCAGAGAACGGTCCGCTGCCGAACCCGCAGGGGATGCCTGGGCCGCATCCACGACCGAGGCTGCCCCTTGGACGACACCCCGGCGGACCGGCGCCCGGTGGTCCTCTGCCCGGAGGTCCTCTGCCTGGCGGTCCTCTGCCCGGTGGACCTGCACCCGGTGGGGTCCCTGGCGGCGCGCCGAAGCCGGGCGCTGCGCCAGCGCCGGGCCATGGGCCCGCCTCGCCCGGTGGTCACGCCGCCGAGGCCCCGTCGAGCGGTGACGCCGGGGGCCTGCCCATGCCGGGTGAACTGCCATTTCCGGGTGAGCCGGCGCCTGCGGCCCAGCCGCGCCCTTATCCGCTGGATCCACCGCCTACGCCGGGACAGCCCGCGCCGGCACCGGCTCCGCCAGCAGCTCCTGCGCCCGTCCCGGCGCCGCCCGGCAAACCTGATCCGCGGATGGCTCTCGCCGAGCGCATCGCAAAGCAAAAGGAATGGCGCCAGAGCACCAACAAGGGTGTGCAGTTCGTGGCGCTACAAGTCATGGCCACCCAGTGCAACCAGGAAGACCTTTTGGCGGGCAACGACGACCCCAACCTCCCACTGGTGACCTGCGACAGGGACCACAAGGAGGCGTACCTGCTAGCCCCGTCGATCATCAGCGGCGATCAGATCGCCAACGCCAGCTACGGGTTCAACCAGAACAACGCCAACTACGTCGTCGACTTGCAGTTCAAGAGTGATGCGGCAAATACCTGGGGGGATTTCACCGCGTCCCACATCGGTACCCAGACCGCGTTTACGTTGGATTCACAGGTCGTTAGCGCACCCCGCATCGAGGAAGCGATCCCCGGCGGCCGGACCCAGATCCACGGCGAGTTCACCTCAGACCAGGCACGCCAGCTCGCCAACGTCCTCAAATACGGCTCGCTGCCGCTGTCGTTCGAGTCATCAGAAGCCCAAACCGTCTCGGCAACACTGGGATTGGAATCGCTACAGGCCGGCCTGATCGCGGGTGCGATCGGACTGGCGCTGGTGCTGCTGTACTCACTGATGTACTACCGGGTGCTGGGATTGCTGACGGCCTTGTCGCTAGTCGCTTCCGGCGCAATGGTTTTCGCGATCCTTGTGCTACTCGGTCGGTATATCAACTACACCCTCGACTTGGCCGGTATCGCGGGTCTGATCATTGGTATCGGGACGACGGCCGATTCGTTCGTGGTGTTCTTCGAACGCATCAAAGACGAGATACGCGAAGGCCGTTCGTTCCGGTCGGCGGTTCCGCGCGGCTGGGTGCGAGCTCGCAGGACGATCCTGTCCGGTAACGCGGTGACCTTCCTGGCCGCCGCCGTCCTGTACGTCCTGGCGATCGGCCAGGTGAAGGGGTTCGCGTTCACCCTGGGCCTCACCGTGATCCTCGACACCGTCGTGGTGTTCCTGGTGACCTGGCCGCTGGTGTACCTGGCATCCAAGTCGACGATGCTGGCCAAGCCGGCATACAACGGCCTGGGAGCCGTACAGCAGGTCGCACGCGAACGGCGGGCAGCCCAACTGACGGGACGGGGGTAGCGAGATGGCCGACGAGACCACTGCCGTCGAACTCAGCGACGACACCACAACCGCCGTCCGCGCAACCGGTCACGAGGCCGGCGCCGACCTGCCCCACCACAGTTTCTTATCGCGCCTCTACACCGGCACCGGCGCGTTCGAGGTAATCGGCCGGCGCCGGCTGTGGTACGGGGTCAGCGGGGCAATCGTGGCGATCGCGATCGCCAGCATCGTGTTGCGCGGGTTCACTTTTGGCATCGACTTCAAGGGCGGCACCACGATGTCAGTGCCCGCCGCAGGCGGGACAGGCCCAGTTCAAGTAACCCAGGTGGAGCAAGTTTTCCGCCAGACGCTGGGCACCGACGCAGAGTCGGTCGTGATCGTCGGCAACGGCTCCTCGGCCACCGTGCAGATCCGTTCCGACACGCTGTCCAACGACCAGACGACCAAGCTGCGCAACGCCTTGTTCGACAAATTCCAGCCCAAGGGTTCCGACGGCAAGCCCAGCCTGCAAGCCATCTCCGACTCGGCGGTGTCCTCGACCTGGGGCGGTCAGATCACCAAGAAGGCGGTGATCGCGCTGGCGGTGTTCCTGGTGCTGGTCAGCCTCTACATCATGGTGCGCTACGAGCGTTACATGGCGATCTCTGCTTTGACGACAATGGTTTTCGACCTGACCGTTACCGCCGGGGTGTACTCGTTGGTGGGCTTCGAAGTCACCCCGGCCACCGTCATCGGCCTGCTGACCATCCTCGGTTTCTCCCTCTACGACACCGTCATCGTGTTCGACAAAGTCGAGGAGAACACCCACGGCTTCCAGCACACCACCCGGCGCACCTTCGCCGAGCAGGCCAACCTGGCGATCAATCAGACGTTTATGCGCTCGATCAACACCAGCCTGATCTCCGTGCTGCCGGTCCTGGCCCTGATGGTGGTGGCGGTATGGCTGCTGGGTGTGGGCACGCTCAAGGACCTGGCGTTGGTGCAGCTGGTCGGCATCATCGTCGGCACCTACTCGTCGATCTTCTTCGCCACACCGCTGCTGGTCAGCCTGCGTGAACGCACCGCTTTGGTACGAACGCACAACCGCCGGGTGGGCAGGCGCCGCGGCCCCGGTCCGGAAAAGGATCTGGCGCGCGCTGAGTCGGCCGATGAGGAGCCAGACGAACAGAACACCTCGGCCGTCGCAGCCAGTGCTGGCGCAGTCGGTAGCAAGCCGGCTCCGGGTGCGCGTCCGGCCCGGTCGGGCGGCGGTCGTCACCGTCCGACCGGTAAGCGAAACAAGCGGTAGCCATGGTGGCTGCCCGGCGTTGGCGTGTGGCCGCCAGCTCGCTGGCGGCCGCGCTGGTGGCAGCCGCGTCGGGCACGCTGACGGCGTGCTCCGGCAGCGCCGCCGGGCAGATCGACTACATCGTCGACGGCACGCTGGTCACCTACAACAGCAACACCGTCACCGGGGCCGCGTCGGCGGGCGCGCAGGCTTTCGCTCGCACACTCACCGGATTCGGCTACCACGGACCCGACGGTCAGGTCGTCGCCGACCGGGACTTCGGCACGATTTCGATGGTCGGCGGTTCGCCGCTGGTGCTCGACTACCAGATCGCTGACAACGCGGTCTATTCCGACGGTAAGCCGGTCACCTGCGACGACCTGGTACTGGCGTGGGCGGCCCAATCCGGTCGGTTCCCGGGCTTCGACGCCGCCAGCCAGGCCGGATATGTCGACGTCAACGCGATCGACTGTCAACCGGGACAGAAGAAAGCCCGAGTGTCGTTTGATCCCGACCGCAACATCGTCGACTACAACCAGTTGTTCGCAGCGACCGCGATGATGCCGTCGCATGTCATTGCCGAAGAGCTGGGGATAGACGTGACCGCGGCCGTGATGAGCCACGACTTGGCGGCCATCGGGCGCATCGCGCAGCTGTGGAACACCACGTGGGACCTCAAACCCGGCATTGAGCCGGGCACCATCGCCAAACACTTCCCGTCGTCGGGCCCCTACAAGATCGAATCGGTGTTGGACGGCGGCGCGGTGGTGCTTGTCGCGAATGACCGCTGGTGGGGCGCCAAGCCGATGACCAAGCGGGTCACGGTGTGGCCGGAGAAAGTCGACATCCAGGACCGCCTCAACGACAGGAGCGCCGACGTCGTCGACGTCGCGGACGGTTCGTCGGGCACGTTGGTCACCCCGGACAACTACACACGCACCGATTCGCCGTCGAATGGTATCCAGCAGCTGATCTTCGCCCCGCGCGGCCCGCTCGCCGATGTCGCCGCGCGCCGAGCGCTGGCCTCCTGTACACCGCGTGATGCCATCGCGCGCGACGCGCGGACCCCGATCGCCAACGCGCGGCTGCACACGGCTTCCGAAGACGCCATCGGACGGGCGGAAAACGTCCCCGAGGCGGGCCAGTACGTGAAGTCGAATCCCGATGCTGCGCGCGCCGCCTTGGCCGGGAAGCCGCTGACCGTGCGGATCGGCTATCGGGCGCCCAACGCGCGGCTGGCCGCGATCGTCGGCGCGATCGCCAAGGCCTGCGGCCTGGCCGGCATCACGGTCTCCGACGTCACGTCCGACTCCACCGGCCCACAGACGTTGCGAGACGGGAAGATCGACGTCCTGTTAGCCAGCACTGGCGGCGCAACCGGCAGCGGTTCGACGGGGTCGTCGGCGATGGATGCCTACGACTTGCACACCGCCAACGGCAACAACCTGTCCGGGTATACCAACGGTCAGGTCGATGGGATCATCAGCGCGATCGCGGTGTCGGCCGACCCCGCCGAGCTGGTCCGGCTGCTGGCTCAAAGTGCGCCGGTGCTGTGGGGTGATATGCCGACGTTGCCGCTGTACCGCCAGCAGCGGACGTTGCTGGCGTCGAAGAAGATGTATGCCGTCAGCAGCAACCCCAGCCGATGGGGCGCCGGCTGGAACATGGACCGATGGGTCTTGGTGCGGTGACCGCCGGAGGCGGCGATTCGGTGGCGGACCTCATCGCATCGCTGACCCGGGAGGTCGCAGATTTCCCAACGGCCGGCGTCGAGTTCAAGGACTTGACCCCGCTGTTCGCCGATCGCCGGGGGCTGGCCGCGGTCACCGACGCGCTGGCCGGCGTGGCCTCCGGGGCCGACCTGATCGCCGGTATCGACGCCCGCGGATTCCTGATCGGCGGGGCGCTGGCCGCCCGGCTGGGCACCGGCGTGCTCGCGATCCGCAAGGGCGGCAAGTTGCCGCCGCCGGTGCGCACTGAGCAGTACCAACTCGAATACGGGACCGCCTGCTTGGAGATTCCCGCCGAGGGGATCGAATTGGCCGGTCGCAACGTTGTGCTGGTAGACGACGTGCTGGCCACCGGAGGCACTGTTGCTGCGGCGCACAAGCTGCTCGAGCACGCCGGCGCAGTGGTGACCATGGCCGCGGTGATCCTAGAACTCACGGCGCTCGGGGGTCGGGACGTGCTGGTGCCGCTGCCGGTGCACAGCTTGCGCGCCCTTTAGCCCGGCGACGATGCAGAGCGCGGAGCGCGATGAGGAGGAGTCGGGCAAATCAGGCATCAGCGGCTATATCCTTGAACGGCGGAGGTGACGAACTTGGCGGACGATAAGGGCACGGCGGTCCAGCCGCCCACCGAACCGCTGCAGGTCGCCGACGTTTCTTCGCTCGCCGAGCCTTCGGCCGCCGAGCCTACGGCGGCCGCGCCGGCGATAAGCCTCAAAACGTCGAGCAGCGCCTCGCGTCGGGTTCGGGCCCGGTTGGCCCGGCGGATGACCGCGCAGCGCAGCGCACTCAGCCCGGTGCTCGAACCGCTGGTGGCGGTGCACCGCGAGATCCATCCGAAGGCCGATCTGTCGTTGCTGCAGCGAGCCTACGAGGTCGCCGAGCAGCGGCACGCCAGCCAGCTACGGCATTCGGGCGATCCCTACATCACCCACCCGCTGGCGGTGGCGAACATCCTGGCCGAGTTGGGCATGGACACCACGACGCTGGTGGCCGCCCTCCTGCATGACACCGTCGAGGACACCGGTTACGCGCTGGACGCGCTGTCCAACGATTTCGGCGAAGAGGTCGGCCATCTCGTCGACGGGGTGACCAAGCTGGACCGGGTGGTGCTGGGCAGCGCCGCCGAGGGCGAGACGATCCGCAAGATGATCACCGCCATGGCGCGCGACCCGCGGGTGCTGGTGATCAAGGTCGCCGACCGGTTGCACAACATGCGAACCATGCGCTTCCTGCCGCCGGAGAAGCAGGCCCGCAAGGCCCGCGAAACGCTGGAAGTCATTGCGCCGCTGGCACATCGGCTGGGTATGGCCACGGTCAAATGGGAGCTGGAGGATCTGTCGTTCGCGATCCTGCATCCGAAGAAGTACGAGGAGATCGTGCGGTTGGTCGCCGGACGGGCCCCGTCGCGCGACACCTACCTGGCCAAGGTACGCGCTGAGATCATCGCGACCCTCAACGCATCGAAGATCAACGCGGTGGTCGAAGGACGGCCCAAGCACTACTGGTCGATCTATCAGAAGATGATCGTCAAGGGCCGCGACTTCGATGACATCCACGACCTGGTCGGCGTTCGCATCCTTTGCGACGAGATCCGGGACTGTTACGCCGCTGTGGGCGTGGTGCATTCGCTGTGGCAGCCGATGGCGGGGCGGTTCAAGGACTACATCGCCCAGCCGCGTTACAGCGTGTACCAGTCGCTGCACACCACGGTCGTCGGTCCGGAAGGCAAGCCGCTGGAGATCCAGATCCGCACCCGCGACATGCACCGCACCGCCGAATACGGCATCGCCGCGCACTGGCGCTACAAAGAAGCCAAGGGCCGCAACGGAGTTCCGCATCCCCTCGCCGCAGCCGAAATCGACGACATGGCCTGGATGCGTCAGCTGCTCGACTGGCAGCGAGAGGCGGCCGACCCCGGCGAGTTCCTGGAGTCACTGCGTTACGACCTTGCGGTGCAAGAGCTTTTCGTGTTCACCCCGAAAGGTGATGTGATCACGCTGCCGACCGGGTCGACGCCGGTGGACTTCGCCTACGCCGTGCACACCGAGGTGGGCCACCGCTGCATCGGCGCCCGGGTGAACGGCCGGCTGGTGGCGCTGGAGCGCAAGCTGGAAAATGGCGAGGTCGTCGAGGTTTTTACGTCCAAAGCGCCCAACGCCGGGCCGTCGCGGGATTGGCAGCAGTTCGTGGTGTCGCCGCGCGCCAAGACCAAGATCCGCCAGTGGTTCGCCAAGGAGCGCCGGGAGGAGGCACTGGAGAGCGGCAAGGAGGCGATGGCCCGCGAAGTTCGCCGCGGCGGACTTCCGTTACAGCGCTTGGTCAGTGGCGGGTCGATGGCCGCGGTGGCCAACGAGCTGCACTACGCCGACGTGTCAGCGCTCTACACCGCAGTCGGCGAGGGCCATGTGTCGGCCAAGCATGTGGTGCAGCGGCTGCTGGCCGAGCTGGGCGGTATCGACCAGGCCGAAGAGGATCTCGCCGAGCGGTCCACCCCGGCGACTATGCTGGGGCGCTCGCGCAGCACCGACGATGTCGGGGTGTCGGTGCCCGGCGCGCCGGGCGTCATGTCCAAGCTCGCCAAATGCTGCACGCCGGTGCCCGGCGACCAGATCATGGGATTCGTCACCCGCGGTGGCGGAGTCAGTGTGCACCGCACCGACTGCACCAACGCCGCGTCGCTGCAGCAGCAGGCCGAGCGCATCATCGAGGTGCACTGGGCGCCGTCGGCGTCGTCGGTGTTTTTGGTGGCCATTCAGGTCGAGGCGCTCGACCGGCACCGGTTGCTGTCGGACATCACGCGGGTGCTGGCCGACGAGAAGGTGAACATCCTATCGGCGTCGGTGACCACGTCGGGTGATCGGGTGGCGATCAGCCGGTTCACTTTCGAGATGGGCGACCCCAAGCATCTGGGGCATCTGCTGGACGTTGTCCGCAATGTCGAAGGTGTCTACGACGTCTACCGGGTGACATCGGCCGCCTAGCTGATCGACTCCTTACTGTCGGGATTACAGTAAATGCCTATGGCGCCGGACAGTGACCAGATAACCGCGGCCGGACAACGGGCTCTCGTGATGGGAGCGAGCGGCAATGTGGGTGCCTGCGTCACCCGTCACCTGGTATCTAGCGGTGCCGACGTCCGGGTTCTGTTACGAAAGTCGAGTTCCACGAAGGGAATCGAAGGTCTCGACGTCGAACGGTATTACGGCGGCATCTCCGATACGGCAGATGTCGCCGCGGCCATGTCGGATCGCGACGTTGTCTACTACTGCGTCGTCGACACCAGGGCGGAGCTGAGAGATCCCACCCCGCTGTTCGAGACCAACGTCAACGGCCTTGGCAAGGTTCTCGACGTGGCGGTGAACGCGAATCTGCGGCGCTTCGTTTTTGTGAGCACGATCGGCGCCATCGCCATCGGCCGGAACGGCGAAACCGTCGATGAGGACACGCCCTTCAACTGGTCTGACCAAGCCGGCAGTTACATCGATTCGCGCCGCCAGGCCGAGCAGTTAGTGTTCTCCTACGTCGCGGACCATGGGTTGCCCGCCGTGGTGGCCAACGTGTCGAATCCTTACGGGCCGCCCGATTGGCAGCCGCGCCAGGGAATGTTCGTCCAGCTCGCCGCGCTCGGCAAGTTGCCGTTCTACATCCGCGGTGTCGGCGCTGAGGTGGTCGGTATCGACGACGTCGCCGACGCGCTGCTGCTGGCGGCCCAACGCGGGCGAATCGGCCAGCGCTACATCATTTCTGAGCGTTACATGACGCAGCGCGAACTGGTGACCGTCGCCGCGGCTGCGGTTGGCGCGCGGCCGCCGCGACTGGGTATCCCGATGTCGGTGGTATACGGGTTAGCACGGGTGTCCGACGCGGTGGGATCGCTGCTTCACCGTAACATCATGATCAGCCACCAGAGCGCGCGGCTGATTGAGTTGACCTCGCCAGCCAGTCATGACAAAGCCACACGTGAGCTCGGCTGGTATCCGAGGCCCACCGAACACTTCATTCAGCGTGCAGCCCAGACCTATGTAGACAGGCGCCGGGCGATCAGCTCAGCCGCGTCGAGGTGATCGTCACTTGGGTGCCCGGCGGACCGTCCTCGCCCCCGCCGGCGACGCCGCCTGTGGCGATCTTGTCCAACGTCGCCAGGCCGGTGGCGTCGATCGTGCCGAACACGGTGTATGCCGGCGGCAGCTGCGAATCCCGGTAGACCAGGAAGAACTGGCTGCCGTTCGTGTTCGGTCCGGCGTTGGCCATCGCCAGTGTGCCGCGCGGGTATCTGACCGGCCTCTTCAGTGCCGGATCGCCGGGCGGGTATTGATCGGCCGGGTATTCGTCGGCGAACTGATAACCCGGGCCGCCGGTACCGTCACCGGTCGGATCACCACACTGCAAGACCGCCAACCCCGGCGAGGTGGTCAGCCGGTGGCATTGGGTGCCGTCGAAGAACTTCTGCTGCGCCAAGCTGATGAAACTGCGCACGGTACAAGGTGATTCGTTGTTCGCGAGCTTCAGGCCGATTTTGCCCCGGTTGGTGACGATATCCAGGTCGATCGAAGCAGGCTGAGTCGGCACTTCGCCGGTCCGCGGCGAGGTCACCGATTTGGTGGCGACATCGGCTGACGGCGGGTACTCGCAGTCGGCGCCCAGACCGGCAGAGGGGACGAACGGCGGCAGCTGCGAGAGGGCCGGCCCTGCGACCGGCGCCGAGCTGGTCGTGGTGGTGCTGCTCGTGGTCGTCGCCGTGGTGGTTGGGGCGGCCGACGACGTGGCGGTGACGCCGTTATTCGAAGTTGTGGTCGTGACGATCACCAACCCGATCAGCCCGAACAGCGCCAACCCCGCCACGGTCAATCCGGCGACGACAGCCAGGGGGCTCGCTCCATTGTCGGATTCTGCAGCTGCACCCGGCTGCTCGCGCGGCGGTGGCGCGGTGGCCTGCGATCCTGGCGGC
>Ga0209656_10002769_pt1 | contig 11360 bp, 9 predicted proteins | sample BogFormECP12_OM2_FD_188239 | JGI IMG/M metagenome (GOLD analysis project Ga0209656, IMG submission 188239) | Bog forest soil microbial communities from Calvert Island, British Columbia, Canada - ECP12_OM2 (SPAdes) (version 2) | ecosystem: Environmental > Aquatic > Freshwater > Wetlands > Bog ... | reverse complement strand
ACCAGCTCATTGGCCATTTGGGTACGATGGCACCGTCTGGATCAAAGCTGTCGATCAGTGGCCGAGAGCTGGTGACGGCCACCGCAGCGCAGAGCGCACCACCCTCGGTCCCGAAGCGCACCCAGGGATACTCGGCGTCGCGCAGTCGCCTGAGCAGACTCGAGACACGGGGGCTCCCCGGCGGTCCACTCCTTCACCTCAGGGGTGAGGGACGTCGGCGGTCGGCCTCCAAGTCAGTGACGAACGCGTTCGCAGCCGCCATCGACGTGGCGCCACCGCGAACGGCCATCCCCTTGCGCTCCCGCTCCTCCTTGATCAGCCGTAGTACCGGGTCTGAGCTGGGTTGGGTACTTATTGTTCCAGTGTTGGTATAATAAAGCCCATGCCAGGAGATCGGCTCACACTCGCGGAAGCGGCGTTGCGTCTGGGCGTCTCCCGGCGCCGGGCTCAAGCCATGGTGCTCAACGGACAACTCCCAGCTGAGCGCATCGGGCACCAGTGGGCTGTTTCGGCCGCCTCCGTACGGGCCGCTGACCGCAACAGGTGGCGCGAGCCTGGCCGGCCCATGGCGCAGGCGTCGGCGTGGAAGGTCTTCGATCACGGGAAGGAATTGAGCACCTCCCGTCATCCCGCGGATCTCGATCGGCTCCGTCGACGGCTCCGGTCGAGGGCCAGGCATTTCGAGCTCTACGTCCACCCCAGCCTGCTCCGCCGGCTGAAGGAGGACTCCCGCGCCGTTCTCGGGGGCCGACCAGCAGCGGCACGTCTCGGCGTTCCTCTCGACGAGGGCAATGCCGTCGATGCCTACGTGCAAGCCAGTGACGAGCAGGACCTCCGACAGGAATTGGCTGCGCGGGAAGTTGTCGAGAATGCCAACCTCCATCTCCACGTTGTCGATGATGCGGCCTGGCCCTTTCGTCAAGACCAACGGCATGTCGAGGGATGGGTGGCGTGGCTTGATCTCGCTGACAGCCAGGACAGGGCCGCCGACGCATTGCTCGACCGGCTCATCGGCGGTCGAGCCGTTGCATGAGATTGACCTCACCCAGTCTCTCTTGCCCCGGCATCACGGCGTCTTGCGGGCGATCGGCGCCATCTCGGCACACGTGAGCACTGATGGCTGGTGCCTTGTGGGCGGAATGATGGTGCTCATCGCTTGCCGCCTGACGGGTCGCCCCGTCGATCGGGCTGAGCAGACCAGGGACGCTGACATCCTCGTCGACGTCTGCTCAAGCCCGTCCATTCTCGCCAAGGTCGTGAATGAGCTGAAGAGCTTCGGCTTCAAACCCATCGAGTCCTTCGGTGGTGAGGAGTTCGGCCGCTGCACGTTCACCAACTCGACGGGTCAAGGACAGATCGACGTGCTCTGCCCCGAGGATGCCACCGAGGACGAACTCAAATCGGTCAGCGGGGTACAGAGCTTGGCCATCCCTGGAGGTCGGACAGCTCTACAGGTGTGCGAGGAAGTGTTCATCACCTTCGACATCGAGGCGCCTGACGTTCAGATCCGAGTGCCCTTGCTGCCAGGGGCCATCGTCGTCAAGGCGGCCGCTGCTATTGACCAGAGGACGGTCAACCAACCTCGCCACATCCAAGACCTGGTGGACATGTTGTCTGTGCTCGAAGATCCCGTCGATGCCCGCCTGCAGCTGAACGACGCTGACCTCCAGCTGCTGTTGTCATTGCGTCCACGGCTCGAGGATGACGGCGACGTGGCCTGGGAGCGCCTCGGTGAGCAAGCTCGACTCGAAGCCCGCGCGGCCTTCGATGTTTTGGTGGGTCCCCTGAACTAGGTCAACTCGCGGGGGGATGGGGACGACGGGAGAGCATCGACGGGCGACGGCGCCCGTGAGGGCGACCGGAGCACCGGAGGACGTCAGACATCACGCGTCAGGCGGCCGCCCGCCGGCGTCGGATCGGGTGGAGGTTCACGCCCCCGAGGACCTCTTGGAGGAAGCCGACGAACGCCCCGCCGGCGATGCCGAGCCAGACGCCCGAGACGAACGCCTGGTGGTTCTCGGACTGGGCGATGGCCACGTTGGTGGCCGCCGAGACCGTGACCGGGGTCGACTGGGAGCTGGCGGTCGCCCCCGGGCCGGCATTGAGCGGATCGGACTCGGCCCACAGCCAGCTGGTGAGGAAGTTGTTCCCGTCGAGCGAGCTGACGGCCGGGTCCCGCAGGGTGCTGCTCGGGGCGTTCCCGCTGGCCAGGGTGATCGTCCGCAGGTCCGGGGTCCCGAGCTCGGTGTCGAAGGTCACGGCGCTCGAGATGGGCTCGCCGGCCGGTCCGGTGACGTTGAGGATGACCGGGGCCAGCGAGAAGCTGACGAACGACCCGATGCGGGCGATCGACTCGGCCCCCTGGTCGAGCGCGAACCGCAGGACGACCGGCCCGCCGTCACCGGCCCCGGTCACGGCCACGATCTGACCCTGCGGCGGGAACACCCCCTGCTGGGAGGGCCGTGGGAACAGGAGGCCGTGCTCGTTGGGGAACATGCGCCGGGCGGCTGACTCGCCGAAGCAGTCGTAGTACCCCGGGTTCTTGAGCAGCCCGCACCCGTGGGCGTCGACGGGCAGCGCCCACCCGAGCAGGTCGAACGAGTAGGTGGCGGTGGCGTTCTGTTGGGGTCCGAAGGAGAGGACCAACCACGACTGGCCCTCGTCCTCGATCAGGTTCGTGTGGACCTGCCACGCCGACGGCATCGCCGACGACACGTGGAGGTCGAGGACGAACGTCGGCGCGGCGGGCACCGACGGGGGGCTGTCGTCGACCGGGCGCTGCAGATAGCCGATGAAGAAGCCGACGGCCGCCGTGAGGAGGAGCAGGGCCGAGAGCAGCGACCGCTTCGACCACACCCGGCGGAGCAGCGGGCGACCGTCGCCCGGCCCCGCCGCCGTGCTGTCGGCGCCGGGCGGGGCGAGCCCGCCGTCGTGGCCGCCACTGTCGGTCATCGGTCGGGCCTTCGTTCCACCGTCCGGCCGAGTCTACGGAGCAGCCGCCCGAAAACGGGGAACCTGCGATGGCCGGTGGCGCACCCGTCGCCCCGGTGCCGACGTCACATCCGCTCGGGCGCCTCGATCCCGAGCAGCGACAGGCCGAGGGCGAGGACCCGGGCCGTGGTGTCGGAGAGCAGCAGGCGGCTCCGGCGCGTCTCGTCGTCGGGCGCCCACAGCACGGGGCAGTTCTCGTAGAACGAGGTGTACGTGGTGGCCAGGTCGAACAGGTACGCGGACAACTTCGACGGGCTGTAGCTGTCGGCCACCTCGGCCAGCACCTTGTCGAGCCCGAGCAGGCGCACACCGAGCTCGCGCTCGGGCGCCTCGGTGATGCTCGGAGGCGTCCCCGGTGAGGGCGCGTCGACGTTGCCCCGCCGGAAGATCGAGCGGATGCGGGCGTGCGCGTACTGCAGGTAGGGACCGGTGTTGCCCTCGGTGGCCAACATGCGCTCCCAGTCGAAGACGTAGTCCCGGTTGCGCTCGGTGGACAGGTCGGCGTACTTGACGGCGCCGATCCCGAGCGCCCGGGCGACCCGCTGGAGCTCGGGGGCCTCAGGATCGGCGTTGCGCTCGGCCACCGCCGCCGCCGCCCGGACGATCGCCTCGTCGAGCAGGTCGACGAGCTTGACCGATTCCCCGGACCGGCTGCGCAGGGGTCGGCGGTCGGGGCCGAGGATGCTCCCGAAGGCGACGTGCTCGGCGCTGGTGGCCTCGCCCAGCCAGCCGGCCATGCGGGCGACGGCGAAGCACATCTGGAGGTGCTGGGACTGCGGGGCGCCGACCACGTAGAGGATCCGCTCGGCCCCGAGCCGGTCGACGCGGTCGCGCAGCGCCGCCAGGTCGGTGGCGGCGTAGCCGTAGCCCCCGTCGGACTTCTGGACGATCAGTGGGAGGGGGTCGCCGTGACGGTTGGTGAACCCCGGCGGGAAGACGCAGCGGGCGCCGTCGTTCTCGACCAGGAGCCCCTTGGCGTCGAGGTCGGACACCACCGTGCCGAGCATCGGGTTGTAGAAGCTCTCCCCGACGATGTCGTCGTCGGTCAGGAGCACCCCGAGCTTGTCGTAGACCTCGTCGAAGTGGGCCACGCTGGCGGCCACCAGGATCCGCCACAGGCGCAACGTCTCGGCGTCGCCCGACTGGAGCAGGACGACCCGCTGGCGGCTCCGCTCCTGAAGGGCCGGATTGGCGTCGAAGGAGGCCCGGGCCTCCTTGTAGAAGGCGTCGAGGTCGCCGACGGACAGCTCGTGCAGCGCGGCGTCCTCCCCGAGGTCGACGAGGTGCTCGATCAGCATGCCGAACGGCGTCCCCCAGTCCCCCACGTGGTTCTCCCGGGTGACCTGGTGGCCGAGGCAGCCCAGCACCCGGCACACGGCGTCGCCGATGTTGGTCGAGCGGAGGTGCCCGACGTGCATCTCCTTGGCCACGTTGGGGGCCGAGTAGTCGACGACGATCCGGTCCGGGCGTGCGGCCGGGGTCACCCCGAGCCGGTCGTCCGCCGCCATCGAGGCGACCTGGGCGGCGATGAACGCCGTCGAGAGGGTCAGGTTGATGAACCCGGGCCCGCTGACCTCGACCTGCTCGCAGACGTCCGCCAGCTCGGCGGCCGCCGCCACCTCCTCGGCCACCTGGCGCGGCGGGCGACCGAGGGCCTTGGCCAGGGGGAGCGCCCCGTTGGCCTGGAAGTCGGCCCGGTCCGACGCCCGCAAGACCGGATCGGCCCCGGGCACGAGCTCGTCAAAGGCCGCCTGCAGCCGCTCGGCGAGGATGACGGTGGGGTCGGCCATCCCTCATTGTCGCACCCGGAGCTTGAGCCCCCGGGCCCCGGCGTATCAGCCGGGGTCGACGCCCGCCGGGGGCTTGGCCGGCGTCGTGGCCGGCTGGGCCGGTGCCGCGGCCGGCTCGGCCGCCGAACCGTCCGCCGACTCGGCGGCGCCCTCAGAGAGGCCCTTCTTGAACTCGTTGTGCGCTGAGCCGAGGCTGCGCGCCAGCTTGGGGATGGCCGCACCCCCGAAGAGCAGGGCCAAAACGACGATGAGGACGATGATCCCGTCCATCCCGAAGATCTCCGCCAGCATGGGTACCTCCTTGCGCGAGCCTGGGGAACCTCGCTTGCTCCCCAAGCCTAGATGACGGCGACAGGGCCTTCCCGGCGCCCCCGCCCCGCCGCTCAGGCAGGAGCCCCCATGGCCCCGTCGGTCATCCCGTAGCGGCGGAACGGGCCGAAGAAGCCGTGCTCGTAGAGTCCGTAGCCGACGTGGCCGGCGTATGAGAATTTCGCCACCTGGTCGACGATCCCGTACTGGGCGAGGCCCCGGGTCTCGGCCACGTCGAGCACCAGGCCCTGGGTGACCGGCTCAGGGCCGTGGTAGAGCCCGTGGCGCCAGTCGGCGTCGATCCCGTAGCCGGTGCCGACCGAGATGAAGTTGGCCAGGAGCGGGGCGCACTCGATCTCGACCCCGGCCTCGGGGAAGGTGATCGTCGACCCGGTCAGCACCCGGGTGCCGGGCTCGAACCGGTGGTCGTGCTCGGAGCGTCCGAGCTCCTCGATCGGCCGGTCCGGGTCGGACCACACCCGCTGGCCCTGGACGAGCGGCCGGTCCCCGTCGTCGCGCTCGTGGCAGATGTAGAAGATCGCGTGGTCGTCGAACTGCATGGGGAAGTAGTTCCACATCCCCGACAAGACGAGCTCGCCCTGGCGGATGCCGTCGGGCTCGGGCTCCCCCACCGGCCGCACGCCCCACGATCGGTCGCGCACCCCATGGCAATGGCGCGGCTCGACGGGGATCTCCTCGCCGGCCACCCGCAGCGTGCCCGACCAGGTCCCGGTCTGGGCCAGCCGCTGGGTGTCGAAGATCACCTTGCCCTTGGACCGCAGGTACTGGCGCGGCTCGGCGATGGCCGGGGTGTGGCCCTCCCACACCACGTCCATCGACACCGGGTGCTCGGTCGCCTCGACCACCACGCGCAGGCGGTGCAGCGGCTCGATGACCTCGACGCTGATCGGACCGACCGACGTGTCACGGCGGTCGACGAGGGGAGCCGAGGCCCGGACGATGTGCTGGCGGTCCCCCCGGCGGACGTCGACGAAGGCGTCGACGACGCCGAGGTTGGGGTAGGTACCGAAGCCGAAGATGGCCGACCAGGCATCCGAGCAGGGATGCATGTTGAAGTAGTACCGGTCGTAGAAGTTGCGGTCGCTCGTCGCCGGGTGGGCGATGAACTCGGGTGCCTGGTGAACCGGGTAGTCGTCCCAGGCGCTGACGCTCATCTCGCCCCCCGGTCCGGGCCGAGCTCAGCCGGCGTGGCAGGCGCAGCCGCCGCCACACCCGCCGGCGACCGGCGCCCCGCAGGCGCCACCGGTGTGCGGGGGGGCCGCCGTCCCGGTGGTGGCGAACACCGGCAGGAGGCGGACCGCACCGACGTGGCCCGACGGGCAGGTGGCCGGGGCGTCGGCGTCGGCCATCGGACGGCGTTCCTCGTAGCGCGCCTCGCACGTCGAGCACCGGTACTCGTAGAGCGGCATCTCCGTCACCTCCGTGCGCTGATCTTACGCGGCCCGGGCGGGCCGCCCCGGGCCCGGCCGCTCAGGGCTGGGCGAAGGCGTAGATGCCGAACCCGTTGTACCAGCCCGAGTCGGCCGGCAGGTAGGGGCCGTTGACCACGACGGCCAGGCGTCCGGTGGCCCCCGGCCCGGCGTCGCCCTCGATGGTGTCGATGGCCCCGTCGGGCCAGACCTGGGCCACGATCCCGACGTGGAGCGAGGTCGACGTGCTCGCCGGCCCGGTGCCGTACAGGACGGCGTCCCCGGGGACCGGGGTGGCGCTCGGCGGGAGCACCGTGCCGAACTGGGCCGCCCAGTCAAAGACGTTCCCGGTGAACGGGTACGACGGGACGGGCCACCCCCCCTGCTGCCAGGCCCAGGTGGCGAAGAGCGAGCACCACTCCTCGCACGGGCCGTAGGGGTTGCAGAAGTACCCGGTGTCGGGGTCGGGCTGCACCTGGGCGGCGGCGGCGGCCACGATGGCCGAGGACCCCGGGAACGCCCCGTTGGGCGGCGGATTGGCGAAGCTGTAGCTGAACCCGTCCGGGTCGAGCAGCCAGTACCCCTGGCCGTCGGGCGTGCGGACGATCCCGGCGACCGGCGTGGCGGCCGGGCCGGCCCCGAGCGAACCCTCGTAGGGGGCGTCGCCGAACGTGAAGACGCCCCCGTCGGTGGCCACCAGCCAGTAGCCGCCGCCGTCGGGGGTGACGGCCATCCCGGTGACGCTGGCGTTCAGCGGCTGGTCGCCCCTCGAGCCGAAGTACTTGGCATCGCCGAACGTGAAGATGCCGCCGTCCTCGGCCACCAGCCAGTACCCCTTGCCGTCGGGGGTGGCCGCCATCCCGGTGATCGCCGCGTTGAGCGGGCGTCCGCCCATGGACCCGCAGAACGCGGCGTCGCCGAAGGCGAACATCCCACCGTCGGCCGCCACCAGCCAATACCCGCCGCCATCGGCCGTCGCGGCCATCCCGACGATCGGCTGGTTGAGCGGGTGGCCGCCCATCGACCCGTAGAACCCGGCGTCGCCGAAGGCGAACACCCCGCCGTCGATGGCGACGAGCCAGAGGCCCTTGCCGTCAGGGGTCGACGCCATTGCCACGATGGGGCCGGTGAGCGTCAGGTTCCCGAGCGACCCCAGGTACGGCGCGTCGCCCGAGGAGTAGATCCCCCCGTCGGCGCCCGCCAGCCACAGCCCGCGACCGTCCGGGGTGGCGGCGAACGTCACGATCGGGGCGTTGAGCGCCCCCCGGATCGTCGGACCGCTGGCCTTGGTGTCGCCGTAGGAGAAGACCCCGCCGCCGGGGTAGACGAAGGGGTGCTCGGGCCCGGGGTGGACGACCGTCGTCCCCGGCGGGAGCGGCGGGGCGGCGCCGACCGTGCCGGCCGCGCCGAGCAGCGCCCCGGCGAAGGCCACGGTGGCGCCGACGCCTCGCACCCGGCGGCGGAGGGCCGACCCCCTCGTCCGATCCATGAGCAGCGATTGTGCCAGTCCAACCGCGGGTCCACGCGGCGCGCGCCTGAGCTGGGGAGACAGGCCGACGAGTGGACGACGCGGGGCGCCGCCACGGCAGAATGTCGGCATGGCCCCTTCCGCTTCCCCCCACCCCGACAGCTTCGGCGCCCGCTCGACCCTCGCCGTCGGCGACCGCCGGTTCGAGATCTTCCGGCTCGACGCCGAGGGCCTGGGCGCCCACGAGGTGGCCCGCCTCCCCTACAGCATCAAGGTCGTGCTCGAGAACCTGCTCCGCCACGAGGACGGCGTCCAGGTGGGACCGGCCGACGTCGTGGCCACGGCGTCTTGGGCGTCGGGCGGTGGTGGGGCCCACGAGATCGCCCTGTCCCCCGAACGGGTGCTGATGCAGGACTTCACCGGGGTACCGGCGGTCGTCGACCTGGCGGCCATGCGCGACGCGCTGGCCCGCCTGGGGGGCGATGCCACCCGGATCAACCCGCTCGTCCCGGTCGAGCTGGTGATCGACCACTCGGTCATCGCCGAGCGGTCCGGGACGGCCGACGCCTTCGATGACAACGTCGGGATCGAGTACGAGCGCAACCTCGAGCGCTACCAGCTCCTCCGCTGGGCCCAGGGGTCCTTCGACGGCTTCGGGGTGGTGCCGCCGGGGACCGGCATCTGCCACCAGGTCAATCTGGAGCACCTGTCGCGGGTGGTGTTCGCCACCCCCGACGGCCGGGCCTACTGCGACACGCTGGTGGGCACCGACTCGCACACGACGATGGTCAACGGGCTGGGCGTGCTGGGCTGGGGGGTCGGGGGGATCGAGGCCGAGGCGGCCATGCTCGGTCAGCCGCTGTCGATGCTGCTCCCGGCGGTGCTCGGCCTTCGCCTGGTCGGCGAGCTGGCGGTGGGGACGACCGCTACCGACCTCGTGCTTACCATCACCGAGCTCCTGCGGCGCCACGGGGTGGTCGGCTCGTTCGTCGAGTGCTTCGGTCCCGGGGTGGCGGTCGTGCCCGTCGAGAACCGGGCCACCATCGGCAACATGTCCCCCGAGTACGGCGCCACGTGCACCATGTTCCCGATCGACCGGGCCACCCTCGACTACCTGCGCTTCACCGGACGCGACGAGGACCACCTGGCCCTGGTGGAGACCTACGCCAAGGAGCAGGGGCTCTGGCACGAGCCCGGGGGCGACGAGCCCGTCTACTCCGAGACCCTCGAGCTCGACCTCTCGACCGTCGTGCCCAGCCTGGCCGGGCCGTCGAGGCCCCAGGACCGGGTGTCGCTCGAAGGGGCCGGCACCGCCTTCCGGGAGGCCCTCGGGCGGGCCCCGGTCTCGGCCCCGCGCTCGGACCCGGCGGGCGAGCTGACCGACGGCGACGTCGTGATCGCCGCCATCACGAGCTGCACGAACACCTCCAACCCCCAGGTCCTGGTGGCGGCCGGGCTGCTGGCCCGCAACGCCGTCGAGGCCGGCTTGTCCGTCAAGCCGTGGGTCAAGACGTCGCTCGCCCCCGGGTCGCGGGTGGTCATGGACTACCTCGAGCGGGCCGGTCTCGTCGTCCCGCTCGAGCAGCTCGGCTTCTACCTGGTCGGCTTCGGCTGCACGACGTGCATCGGCAACTCCGGCCCCTTGCTCGACGGCCTCTCCGAGGTCGTCCGCGAGCACGAGCTTTCGGTCGTGTCGGTGCTCTCGGGCAACCGGAACTTCGAGGGACGGATCCACCCCGACGTCCGGATGAACTACCTGGCCTCGCCGCCGCTGGTGGTGGCGTACGCGCTGGCCGGCACGATGGACATCGACCTGTCCACCGACCCGCTCGGCACCGGCGCCGACGGTCGACCGGTCCACCTGCGCGACCTGTGGCCCGCCGAGGACGAGGTGGCCCGGGTCATCGGCCAGGCGCTCACGTCCGAGATGTTCCGGTCCCGCTACGCCGCGGTCTACGAAGGAGACGAGCGGTGGCGCACCATCCCGGTGAGCGGCGGTGAGACCTTCGCCTGGGACGACACGTCGACCTACGTGCTGGCCCCCCCGTTCTTCGACGGCATGGCGCGCCACCCGGCCCCGGTCGCCGACGTCGCCGGGGCCCGGGTGCTCGCCGTCCTCGGCGACAGCGTCACCACCGACCACATCTCACCGGCCGGCTCCATCGCCTGGGACTCGCCGGCCGGCCGGTACCTGCGCGAGCACGGGGTCGAGCGCAACGAGTTCAATTCCTACGGGGCCCGTCGGGGCAACCACGAGGTCATGATGCGGGGCACGTTCGCCAACGTCCGGCTGCGCAACCGCCTGGCGCCGGGGACCGAGGGCGGGGTCACCCTCCACCTTCCCGACGGGGAGCAGACCACCATCTACGACGCCGCCATGCGTTACCGCGACGAGGGCGTGCCGCTGGTGGTGCTGGCCGGCAAGGAGTACGGCTCGGGCTCGAGCCGGGACTGGGCGGCCAAGGGCACCTTCCTGCTCGGCGTGCGGGCCGTGCTGGCCGAGAGCTTCGAGCGCATCCACCGCTCCAACCTCGTCGGGATGGGCGTCCTCCCCCTCCAGTTCGCCCCGGGCGAGTCGGTGGCGTCCCTCGGCCTGACCGGGCACGAGACGTACTCGATCTCGGGGCTGGCGGCGATGAGTGCCGGCGCGCCGGCCAAGGAGGTCGCCGTCGAGGTCGGGCGCCCCGACGGATCGGTCACCGAGATCATCGCCCGGGTGCGCATCGACACCCCGATGGAGCTCGAGTACTACCGCAACGGGGGGATCCTCCCCTACGTGCTCCGCCAGCTGGCCGGCTGAGCGCCCCGATCAGCCCGCCGCCAGGGCGGCCAGGCGCCCGAGGATGCCCCGGCCGACCCGCTCGGCCTGGGCCACCGCCTCGGGAGCGAGCGTCGCGCCCTCGGGCAGGAGCGGCGCCCACGCGGCCGCCAGGTCGGCGTCGACCTCGACGTGGAACTGGAGCCCGTAGGCCCGCCGGCCGACCCGGAAGGCCTGGTTCACGAACTGCTCGTTGCCGGCCAGCCGGACGCCGCCGTCGGGGATGGCGAACGTGTCACGGTGCCATTGGATGCACGCCAGGGGGTCACCGGCCGGCCCGAGGACCGGGTCGGCGGCGCCCTCGTCGGTCAGGCGGACCGACCCCGCCCCCACCTCGAGCGGGCGGTCCGTCTCGACCTCGGCGCCGAGGGCGGCGGCCAGTTGCTGGGCCCCGAGGCAGACCCCGAGCACCACCTTGTCGGCCCCGACGGCCGCCTCGAGGAGGACCCGCTCGTCGACCAGCCACGGGTACCGGGCCCCGTCGTGGACGCCCATCGCCCCCCCGAGGACCGCCACCGCGTCGAACGCCGCCACCTCGGCCGGGGTGGGCAGGG
>Ga0209656_10002767_pt1 | contig 11364 bp, 9 predicted proteins | sample BogFormECP12_OM2_FD_188239 | JGI IMG/M metagenome (GOLD analysis project Ga0209656, IMG submission 188239) | Bog forest soil microbial communities from Calvert Island, British Columbia, Canada - ECP12_OM2 (SPAdes) (version 2) | ecosystem: Environmental > Aquatic > Freshwater > Wetlands > Bog ... | reverse complement strand
CTACATCCACGGCGGCAGCGTGCGCGCCACTCCGCGGTCCCGCTATCGCCAGTGGATGATGCATAAACTCGCCACCTGGATTGACCAGTTTGGCGTTTCCGGCTGCGTGGGATGTGGCCGCTGCATTACTTGGTGTCCTGTGGGAATAGATATTACGGTCGAAGCCGGGGCCATCCGCGCCAGCGACTCAGTCAAGGCGACGACCGAACCAGAGCAGGGGTTTGCATGATACATACACTTGAACCAATTCTGCGAGAACATCCGTTCTTTCAGGGCATGGAGGACCGGCATATCCAGTTGATCGCCGGATGTTCCATGAACGTGCGCTTCGAGGCAGGGCATGTCCTGTTCAACGAGGGCGACCCTGCCGACCAATTTTTCCTCATACGCGAAGGCTTGGTGTCGGTGCAGTTCGTGATTCCGCACCGTGGACTCACTACGATAATGACCGTCGGAAACGGCGAGGTCCTGGGCTGGTCCTGGCTCTTTCCTCCCTATCGTTGGCATTTTGACGCCAGAACGCAGCAGCCGACGCACGCGCTTGCGTTCGATGGCAAGTGCCTTCGCGGCAAGTGCGATGAGGACCACGACCTCGGCTATGAGATCTACAAGCGGTTCATGCAAGTCATAACCGAGCGCCTGGAGTCAACCCGACTTCAGCTGTTGGACATGTATGGCAACAATGGTTGAGCAACCTGAGGTCGTGGCTGCGGGCCTGGTTCCAGACCCAATGCTCCCGACGCCTTACCGCATTCAGCGGGTAAAGCAGGAAACGGACGACACATTCACGCTGGAACTTCTGCCTGAAGATTCCAGCGAGGGGTTCTCCTTCCTGCCGGGTCAGTTCAACATGCTGTACGTCTTCGGCGTAGGAGAAGTGCCCATCTCGATCAGTAGTGATCCTGAGGATGCGCCTTTACTGAAGCACACCACTCGCGTAGTCGGCACGGTCACCAAAGCCATGCGGCAACTCAAGCGCGGCGACACAATCGGTATTCGTGGCCCGTTCGGACCCACTGGCCCGTGGAGGAAGCCCCCGGTCGGGACGTCGTAATCGTGGCCGGCGGCATCGGGCTGGCCCCGTTGCGGCCTGCGCTTTACCGCCTGATGGCCGAACGGCAGGAATATCGCAAGATCGTTCTGCTGTATGGCACGCGCACGCCTGAAGACATGCTCTATCGACAGGAATTGGAGCGCTGGCGCGGCAAGTTCGATCTGGAGATCCAGGTCACGGTCGATCGCGCGGCCAGCGCCTGGCGGGGAAATGTCGGCGTGGTGACGACGATGATCCCGCGCGCCCCCTTCGATCCTTCCAACACCTTGGCGATGGTTTGCGGCCCCGAGGTCATGATGCGCTTTACCGTGATGGAACTGCTGAAGCGCGGCGTGGCGCCGGAACGCACCTACCTGTCGGCGGAGCGCAATATGAAATGCGGGATTGGTTTTTGCGGCCATTGCCAGTATGGCCCGACGTTCATCTGCAAGGACGGGCCCGTCTTTGCGTTCCACCGCATTGCGCCGATTCTTGGCAAGTCGGAGATCTGACATGGCCTTACGTAAACCCAAGCTCGCGGTGTGGAAATTCTCTTCGTGCGACGGCTGCCAGTTGAGTCTGCTGGACTGCGAGGACGAACTGCTCGCGGTTGCCGATGCCGTGGAGATTGCGAACTTTCCGGAGGCTTCGCGCGCGGTGGCCAAAGGCCCGTACGACCTTTCTTTGGTGGAAGGCTCCATCACCACCCCGCATGATGCCGAGCGCATCCACGGCATCCGGCGCGCCTCCAAGTTCCTGGTGACGATTGGCGCCTGCGCAACCGCCGGCGGCATCCAGGCGCTGCGCAACTTCAAGGACGTGAAGGAGTTTACTTCCATCGTTTACGCCCGGCCGGACTACATCGAGACCCTAAAGAAATCGACGCCCATCACCGACCACGTGTTCGTTGACTTCGAACTCCGCGGCTGCCCCATCAACAAATACCAGTTGGTGGAAGTGCTCAGTGCATTTCTGAACGGCCGCAAGCCGAATACGCCTCCGCATAGCGTTTGCGTGGAATGCAAACAGCGGGGCACGGTCTGCGTCATGGTCGCCCAGGGTACACCTTGTCTTGGGCCGGTCACCCAGGCGGGTTGCGGCGCGCTTTGCCCGGGCTACACCCGGGGCTGTTACGGATGCTTCGGGCCGAAAGAGACGCCCAACACTTCATCCTTGAGCTCCTGGTGGAGCGAGTTGGGAGTGAGCGACGGCGACCTGATGCGGGTTTTCCGAGGCTTCAACGCCTACGCAGAGCCTTTCCGTAGAGAGAGCGAGGCGCATGAAAAGTAGGACCATCAAAGTCGATTACCTCGCGCGCGTCGAAGGCGAAGGCGCCCTGACTGTGAAGATCAAGGGCCAGCAGGTAACCGACGTCAAGCTAAAGATCTTCGAACCACCGCGCTTCTTTGAGGCGTTCCTGCGCGGCCGCAAGTTTAACGAGGCGCCCGACATCACAGCTCGCATCTGCGGCATTTGTCCCATCGCCTACCAGATGAGCGCCTGCCACGCCGTGGAGGACGCCTGCGGAGTGAAGATAACCGGGCCCATCCGCGACTTGCGCCGGCTCATCTACTGCGGTGAATGGATCGAGAGTCACGCGCTGCATGTTTATTTGCTGCATGCTCCTGACTTCCTGGGCTACGAAGACGCTATTCGCATGGCCAAGGACCATCCTGATGAGGTGAAGCGGGGCTTGCGGTTGAAGAAGGCTGGCAACGAGATTGTGCGGCTGCTCGGTGGCCGTGAAATCCATCCCATCAATGTCAAAGTTGGCGGCTTTTACAAAGTACCGGAAAAGAGAGAGTTCTTCGCGCTGGCTGAAGAGCTGAAGTGGGCCCGCGATGCCGCGCTCGAGACCGTGCGCTGGGTGGCGACATTCTCATTCCCTGAACTTGACCGCGATTACGAATTCGTCGCCTTACGGCATCCTGACGAGTATCCATTCAACGAGGGGCGTCTCGTTTCCAACAAGGGCCTTGATATCGCCGTTCGGGAATATGACCAGAACTTTGTTGAAGAACACGTCTCTCATTCCAATGCGCTGCAGTCGCGGTTGAAAGAGCGGAATTCGTACTTTGTCGGCCCGCAAGCGCGCTACAACCTGAACTTCGACAAGCTCTCACCGGTGGCGCAGGAAGCGGCGCGGAGCGCTGGCCTCGGGCCGGTGTGCCGTAATCCATTCCAGAGCATCATCGTGCGCAGCGTCGAGCTGGTGTATGCCTGCGATGAGGCGCTGCGCATCATCGAGAACTACGAGATGCCGGACGCACCTGCGGTCAAAGTCGAACCGCGGGTCAGTACCGGCTACGGCTGCACGGAAGCGCCCCGTGGCATTTGCTACCACCGCTATCGTCTCGACGATCGCGGTGTTATTGTGGACGCCAAAATTGTCCCACCCACCTCACAGAACCTGAAGACCATCGAGGAAGACCTCGGGCAGTTTGTCCAGTCCCACCTGGTCATCCAAAAGGACAGGCTGCAGTGGCAGTGCGAGCAGGCCGTACGCAACTATGATCCCTGCATCTCCTGCGCGACCCACTTCCTGAAGCTGCATCTCGAAAGCGAATGACAGCGGGACCAAGTATCGTCGTTATCGGTGTCGGCAACGAATATCGCAGCGATGATGGTGTGGGCATTGTGGTTGCGCGGCGTCTGCGAGAACGCTTCCTCACAAAGATCACGGTCCTGGAAGAAAGCGGTGAGGGCGCAGCGCTGATCGATTCATGGAAGGGTGCGACGTGGGTAATGCTCTTGGACGCAGTCCGTTCGGGTGCTCCCCCGGGAACAATCCACCGCTTTGACGCGCGCGCTGCGCAAATTCCCACCGGATTCTTCCACTACTCCACTCACGCCTTTAGCGTGGCCGAAGCCATCGAACTCGCCCGGTCCTTGGATCAACTGCCTCCGCATCTGATTGTCTACGGTATTGAGGGCGAAAACTTTGCCGCCGGTGATGGCCTGTCCCGTGCAGTCGAGCAGGCTGTCGAAAGCGTCGTCGAGCGTGCGGCGACTGAGGTGCGCGAGGCACTGAACGTATGACCGGTGAACACGTTTCGGACCGACCGGTCACTTTCCGCTCTGCTGCTTCGGCTGCGAGACCTGTGCGGATGGCTCTTGCGCCGCCGGTTTGGCCGGCGGTGGTCCTTCCGCTTGCTCCAATTCCTGCGCGATCGAGTCCACAAGACTGGCCTCACTCATCAGCACCTGCCCAACAATGACAGCGCCCTGGTCGGCGTCTTGCCACTTGCTTTCCTCTATCGCCTCGCGAACGGCGGGAATCGTCTTCACAGCGTAGCCGGTGTAAGCGCCCGGGGCATAGAGCTGGTGCTTGAACCATGGCCTATCCTTGAGGCCCTGGCTTACGGTGAACGTCCGCTCAGTCGACAGCAGCTTGCTGTTGATCTCCTTCAGCACGGGAGATTGCCAAGCCGCGCCGGCGTTCTCATTGAGTTTCGCAACTGCCTGACGATATCGTTGCGCCGCCTTGGCATAAGCTTCCGCACCGTTCTCCAAAGGCGCGAAGTTCAAGTACGGCGGCACCGGCTGTTGGGGTGGAGGCACGTACTGTTTCTCCGGATCGGAGGTTGCAGTAAAGACGCCTTCTTCCAATTCGCGGTTGCGCTCGCGGGCCTCGTCCTGCTTCTGCTTCAGCTCTTTTTTCAGCTCCCCGATATATCGCTTGATTGTGTCCGCCGAGCCTGACGGATCGAATGGCAGCAAATCCGCGTCGGCGAAGCGCATCACCGTGCTTCCTGCCATCTGCGCAAGAGCACGCTCGTACACAAACTTGGTATCGCCGAAATGGGTGTACCAGTAGAAGTCATCGTAGATGGAGTGATAAACGCCGCCGGCGCTTTCGCCGCCGAAGCCCATGTTCAACGCCGCTACTCCTGTGTAATCGAGGAAGGCAACGTAGTCCGAGCCGTCACCCAAAGCGCCAATGCGCAGGTCATCTCGGTTGCGCAGCTCTTCGCGGTCTTCGGCACTGCTGGCGCGAGAGATGCGTCGCAAATAGGCGCGCTTCCACACCGTGATGTGCTTTTCTGGATCTTGAATCTCGCGCTCGACCTGATTCGCGGCGTGCTCCAGCGTGTGTGAGCCCGCGATGCTAAGGTAGCCGCGCGCGCTGGAATCGGTATTGAGATACATCACGGCGCGCTGGCGAAGTTCATCCTGGTGCTCTTCCACCCACTCGGTGGAACCCAGCAAGCCAGGCTCTTCGCCATCCCACGCGCAGTAAATAATTGTGCGCTTCGGACGCCATCCCTGTTTCATCAGCTCGCCGAGTGCTCGCGCCTCTTCGAGTTCCGCGACCATTCCGGAAATTGGATCGTCGGCGCCGTTCACCCAGGCATCATGATGATTGCCACGCAGTACCCACTGGTCGGGATCCTCGCTGCCAGGAATCTTGCCGATCACATCGTAGATGGCCTTCAGGTCCCAGTTCGACTTCACGACGAGATGGACCTTGGCAGGCCCCGGTCCGATGCGGTATGTGATAGGCAGCGCGCCACGCCACGTGGCCGGAGCCGTCGGCCCGGTGATCGCTGCCAGCAGCGGCTGCGCGTCTCCGTAAGATATCGGCAGCACGGGAATCTTGGTGATCGTCTGGGCTTCCGTCAGCGCGAGGCGCTTCGCATCCTTGGTGGCCCCGACTCCCGGTGTCAGCGGATCGCCTGGATATTGCGTGTCCATCACACTGCCGCGCTGCACACCTTCCTGCGGGCGGTACGGACCGGCGGGATAGTCCTGGCCCTCGAAGTAGCCGTCATCCTTGGGATCGGAGTAGATGATGCAGCCCACAGCTCCATGCTCGGCCGCGACTTTGGGTTTGATGCCTCGCCAGCCGCCGCCATAGCGCGCGATCACGACGGCGCCCTTTACTGAAATTCCCAGGCGCTCCAGTTGCTCGTAGTCGTCGCGCATTCCGTAGTTGACGTACAGCAGCGGCCCGGTGACGTCGCCATCGATGGAATACGCGTTGTAGGTGGGCAATTGCTCTGCCGTCTGCTGCGAGGTTGGATCAACACTCACGGGAGGCTCTTGCAGTTTGGCGACGAAATGCGTCGGTACAAGCATCTCGACGAGGCGTTCTTTGGGTGTTGGAAACAGTACGTCAAAGGTCTCGATGTGCGCATCGAAACCATACTCCTTGAACTTTGCCAGCATCCATTCGGCATTCGCCTTATCGTAAGGCGAACCCACATTGTGCGGTCGGGCGCTCAAACGCTGCATCGAGTCGCGCATCACATTAGGATCGGGGATATTGCGGAACTTTGTCTCCCAGTCGCGCTCGGTGGGCGCGTGCGCGGGCGAGTAGCCATCCATCGAATCAGGACTGTTGGTTGCATTCCCCGATGAAAGCAGCGCAAGGACCAAAACGACCACTCCGGCACGACTTGTCACTCACCTACCTCCCGCCGGCAACACTCTGCAAGCGATGCCAAACACCTTTCATGAAATTGCCGATTATACGCCTCAAAATCACATGGAAACTTGCAGCACACATTCAGGAGAGCCGACGAACGAAGATCCGCGGTTTTCTGGGGTGAATTCCGAAAAGCAGCTTGCGAAGAGCGAAAAGCGAAGAGCAGTTGAACATGCAGACAAATCTCTCCCCACGCTTTAGAATTTCTCCTTCCGCATAATCCATCATGGTTTCCAATAGTTCGGGTAAGTATGACGCCATCGTAATCGGCGGTGGGCACAACGGACTGGTTAACGCCGCCTATCTTGCGCGCGCAGGCAAGAGGGTGCTGGTGTTGGAGCGCCGTCATGTGTTGGGCGGCGCTGCGGTAACAGAAGAGATCATTCCCGGCTTCAAGTTCTCGGTCTGCTCTTATGTGGTATCGCTGCTGCGGCCGGAAATCATCCGCGATCTCGATCTTCCCCGGCACGGCCTCGAGATTCTCCCGCTGGACGGCACCTTCACGCCCATGCCGAATGGCGACTACCTGTGGCGCGTGAACGATCACGGCAAGACCATGCGGGAGATACGACGCCATTCGAGGTTCGATGCCGAGGCCTACGAGGAATTTGGCAAGGCGATGCTGCAAATGTGCCGATTCGTCAAGCCAATCCTGGGCATGGTGCCGCCCGATCCGACCACGCTGAACCCGCGCGATCTGCTTAAGCTGCTCTTCCTCGGCCGCCGCTTCACCGGTCTCAGCGGCGAAGACAAGTACAACCAGGTTCAATTGATGACTATGAGCGCCATCGATTTTCTCGATCAGTGGTTTGAGACCGATGTGCTCAAGGCCACAATGTCAGCGTCGGGAATCATCGGAACGTTTCTCGGCGTTCGCTCGCCAGGAACGGCCTACGTGTTGCTCCACCATTACATGGGCGAGATTGACGGTGCGTTTCGCGCCTGGGGCTTTGCCCGCGGCGGAACAGGGGCAATCTCCAACGCTATCGCCGACGCAGCGCGCGAATTCGGCGCCGAGATCAAGACGCAGGCCGCGATTTCGCAGATTTTGGTGCGCGACGGCAAGGCCATTGGAGTTGCGACAGCGACTGGCGACGAGTACTACGCGCCTATCATCTCGTCGAGCGTTGACCCGAATCTGACCTTCCTAAAGCTGATCGAGCCGAAGCATCTTAGCGAGGACTTCCGCGAAGAAGTGAAGCGCTACAAGTATCGTGGTTCGTCAGGAAAGGTAAATCTGGCGCTCGATGCATTGCCTAACTTCACCTGCCTGCCAGGCGAGGGCCATCATCTGCGAGGTGCAATTTCGATTTCGCCCAGCGTTGACCACATGGAGCGCGCGTACGATGACGCCAAATACGGCAATTACTCGCGCCGGCCGTACATTGACATGGTGATCCCCAGCCTGACCGATCCCTCGCTTGCGCCTCCGGGCAAGCACGTGATGTCGTGCTTCGTGCAGTATGCGCCCTACAAGCTGAAGGAAGGTACTTGGGACGAGAAGCGGGAGGCTTTTGGAGACAACGTCGTTGATACCATAGCCGAATTCGCTCCTAACCTGAAGAGCATCATTGTGGGTCGGCAAGTGGTGACGCCGCTCGACCTGGAGCGCGAGTTCGGGCTGACTGAGGGCAACATCTTTCAGGGCGAGCTGTCGCTGGAACAGTTGTTTTTCTTGCGCCCTGTGCCGGGCTGGGCGCAATACAAGACGCCCATCAAGAACCTGTGGATGTGCGGCTCGGCGACGCATCCCGGCGGCGGTATCATGGGCGCCCCCGGGCGACTGGCGGCGCTGGAGATCCTGAAACATTCAAAGGGAGCAAGCTAGCTCATGCCCGATAAGCGCGACGTGGTCATCATTGGCGCTGGGCACAACGGGCTGGTTACCGCTTTCTATCTGGCGAAAGCCGGATTCAAGCCACTCGTTCTCGAGCGCCGGCCCACTGTAGGCGGCTGCGCGATTACCGAGGAATTTCATCCCGGATTTCGCTGTTCCCGGCTATCCCACAGCATAGGCCCCATTAGGTCTGACATTGTGGTAGATATGGGGTTGGCGAAGCACGGTCTTAGGACATACGTGCCGGATGTGCGGGTGCTGTCGCTGTCACCGAACGGAAGGCCCCTGATCCTGTACGATGACATCCCAAGCTCTCAGCAGGCGATTGTCGGGTTTTCACAGAAAGATGCCACGAATTACGGAGAACTTGCGAAATCTCTAGCGCGCATAGGCGAAGTTATTGATCTGCTGCTGGCGATGACGCCGCCTGATCTGGACGATCCCGCTTCTGGCAACCTGTGGGAGCTGCTGAAGGCCGGTCGCAAGCTTCGCGGCTTGGGCGAAAAAGACCTATATCGCCTGCTGCGTTGGGGACCGATGGCAGTGGCCGACCTCGCCGCAGAATGGTTCGAGACGGAGCTGCTGCGAGGCACGATCGCCGCGCAGGGCATCTTCGGCACCTTCCTGGGGCCATGGTCGGCGGGTTCGGCTGCGACGTACCTGTTGCGGACGGCCGCCGACGGTAATCCTGCGGGACCTGCGTCCTACGTTGTGGGAGGCACAGGTGCGCTTACAACTGCAATGGCGGCCGCGGTTGCAGAAGCTGGCGCCGAGATTCGCATATCCTGTGAAGTATCTGGCATCAAAGTCAAGGATGGAGTAGCGATTGGCGTCAACCTGGCTAACGGCGATGAGATTAAGGCCCGTGCGGTTATTTCGAACGCCGATCCGAAACGCACGCTACTGGGCCTTGTCGAACCCCAGCATCTGGAGCCGGGGTTCCTGCAAAAGCTCCAGCACTACCGCATGAACGGCACCGTTGCCAAGGTCAACCTGGCGCTGAGCAGGTTGCCGAACTTTAGCGGTCTGAACGGCGATGTCAGTCTGCTATCGGGCAGAATTCAGGTTTCTCCGGAGATTGATTACCTGGAGCGCGCCTTCGACGCGTGCAAGTATGGAGAATTCTCACGGCATCCATACATAGAGGCAACGATTCCCACATTGTGGGACTCATCGCTGGCGCCGCCGGGCAGACACGCGATGTCTATCTACATGCAGTATGCGCCCTGCAAGTTGCGCGATGCCGACTGGGATTCGCGACGTGATGCGCTGGGGGACACTGTAATCAAGACTCTCGCTGAGTATGCACCCGATCTGCCGAACCTGATCGAAGCGTGCGAGGCGATCACGCCGAAAGACCTGGAGCAGACCTACGGCCTGACCGGCGGGCACATCTTTCACGGCGAGTTGGCATTGGACCAGTTGTTTACCATGCGCCCCATGCTGAACTGGGCGCAGTACCGAACACCTATTCAGAGCCTGTATCTATGCGGGTCGGGCACGCATCCGGGTACAGGACTGAACGGAATGTCTGGCGCAAACGCCGCACGGGAGATCATCAAAGACCTGCGGAAGTGACCGTGAAGGATTCTGCCGGGGCAGGGGTCCTTCGACTCCGTCGGCCAACTGCAGGCCGCCGTCGCTCAGGATGACAACCTATTCTGCCGCGCCCGCTCTCTTTCTAATCCTCGCTTCAAGTCTCCCGCCAGCAGCCGGTGAAACAAGTGTTCGCCCGCTTCCCGGCGAACCGAGAGCCGTCCCGCGCCATAGGCACGCGAGTGCAGGCCGCGCTGCACCGATTCGCAGATTTCCACATCTTCATCATTCACGCGCTCGCCAACGGCGATGCTCTGCCGGTTGCGCTCGGATGCGGACTCGCTCACATCGTCGAAGTAGAAATCGAAGATGACCTTGCAGCGGTCCACACCATCGGGTAGCACAAGGTTGGTGTCCATGTATCCCTCGTATAGGTTGATCATGAAGTTGGGGTACTGCCAGAAGTACCGCGCACGCTCGCCTGTGCGAGTGGCGGCGGTCGCGGCATCCACGCTGAAGCAAATCATCGGGCTCGATTGCAGGCAATGGCGGTCTTCGTTCTCGATGGTGTACTGCTTGTACTCCAGCACGCTATTCAGCGCCTTGTGCAGGTGCGGCACGTGATAGCCGCCATCGAGATAGTTGTCGACGAACACCTTCCAGTTGCAGTTCAATCTGTACGAGCGCCGCTCGAAGAAGTGAAGCGCTCCGAGATCTAGCGGCGTAACGCGCTTCACCAGCCCGCCCAGAAAGTCCTTCAATAACCCGGCGTTCGCATCGAGATTGACAAAGACGAACTGCTCCCACGTTTCCGCCCGCACGGACACTAATCCGTTCTGTGCGCGATCAAAACCACAAACGCCCTCGAACTCCGGCGCTCCCTTCAGCGAGCCGTCGAGGCCGTAGCTCCAGCCGTGATACGGGCAGCGAAGAATGCTGGCCGTGCCTTGAGCCTCTGTTGCGACGGCGGCGGCATGGTGCCGGCACACGTTGTAGAACGCGCGCAACTCCTTATCGGCGCCACGAACAACGAGCAGCGGCTCACCCGCCAGTTCCGCAGTGACAAATTGGCCCGGTTGCTGCAATTGATCCGCGCGCGCGACGACCTGCCAGGTTCCTCCGAAAACAGCCTGCCGCTCCAGTTCGGCGATGCGTTCATCCGTGTACCAAGCTGAGGGGATAGTGAACGCCTGCTCGATCGGGTTCCGGTCGTTGTAGGACGCAATAATGTCGTGCAGGGACTCCATCGGCAGGTTTCCTGAGCTTGGTTGCGGAAAGACATGATAACAGCTCGCCAGCGCAGAAAAGAGTTGACGGCTGACGGGGGGCGTGTTTCCTTGTCCCCATGTATGCTTTAGCAAATGCTCCGGAAATTGTGCAGGCCACGCCCGCCGATGTGGGCGACGTCGCGCCCCTTTTCGACGCCTACCGCCAGTTCTACGGCAAGCAGCCCGATGTGGAAGCTGCACGCCGCTTCCTGTTCGCGCGGCTCAGCAAGAACGAGTCGGTACTGTTTATCGCGCGGCTCGA
>Ga0209656_10002766_pt1 | contig 11366 bp, 6 predicted proteins | sample BogFormECP12_OM2_FD_188239 | JGI IMG/M metagenome (GOLD analysis project Ga0209656, IMG submission 188239) | Bog forest soil microbial communities from Calvert Island, British Columbia, Canada - ECP12_OM2 (SPAdes) (version 2) | ecosystem: Environmental > Aquatic > Freshwater > Wetlands > Bog ... | reverse complement strand
ATCTCCGTACCGGTAACGCGTTTGCGTAACACTATGACTCTTGCGAATGTGCGCCGTTTCTGGCTGGCCGGAATAGTTCTTGGCGCCGTCCTTGCACTCCTTCCATTTTCGTTTCACGCCGAGCGCCATCTGGAGACTGCAACCCGCATCGAAGGCAGCGAAGCAGGAAAGATCCCGCAGGAACTGGCCACTCGTTTTCGTTCGCCCTTCGTTGACCGCGTGGTGCTGGTGATTCAGGGACTTCCCCCTGCCGATTCGGAGCAGGGCGAGCAAGCATTAGCAACCATTGAAGAGAGACTGCAAAAAGAACCTGGCGTGTCCGGAGTCGTTTCGCATCTTGATTTTCGCGATCCGATTTTCCTGGGCAAAGGTGGCGGAACTTTTATTCTGGTCGGACTCGACTCCACCCAGGGGCCTGTGGAGTCGCTCGTCCCCAAGCTTCACGAACTGGATGGCTCTCTTCAAAACCAATTGCGTAGCCGATATCCGGGAGTGAAGCTCGAACTGACGGGAGAGACGCCGCTCAATTTCGACATTCGGAAAGCCAGCGCCGACGACGTTCGGCACGCCGAAAGTCTCGCGATCCCTGCTACGCTCGCACTTCTGCTGGTGGCTTTCGGAAGCATGGTGGCGGCCCTGATTCCAGTGGCGGTCGGTCAGCTTGCCATCGCGAGTGCTATGGCGATTGCAGGATTTCTGGCCCTGCGTTGGCACTTGTCCATCCTGGTTCAAAATTTGTCCACCATGCTCGGGCTCGGCTTGGGAATCGACTACGCGCTCCTCATGGTCAGCCGTTTTCGGGAAGCGATTGCCGCCGAACAGAGCGGACTCAAGGCCTCGGCCATCGCGGCACGTCAGGCGGGCCGGACGCTTTTGATTTCAGCTTCGACCGTGGCCATCGGATTCCTGGCCCTCTTAACCGTTCCCATCAGCGAAGTCAGTTCGATCGGTTTAGCTGGAGTCATGGTGGCGGCAATGAGTGTGTTGCTGGCGAATACCCTCGTTCCCGCACTGCTGGCAGTTCTCGGTCCTCGTATTAATGCGGGCCGGTTGCCTTTGATTGCAAGTTGGGATGAACATCGGGCGGCACGCATTGAAAACCGCTGGAGGCGATGGGGGAGGGTGATTGTGGCCCATCCCTGGCTCGCCATCGTTCTGGCAGGCGCTCCTCTGGTTCTCCTTGCCTCGCAGGCCGCGCGCCTCAATACCGACGTCCCCAGAGGAGATTGGCTGCCGTCAGCGGCGGAATCGGTTCGCGCGCTTCACACCCTTGAAAAAATGGATCGGGTCGGCATGGTTTACTCGTTGCGCGTGGTTGTCGAGCTTCCAACGGATTCCATTGCGCAAACGGACGCGGGCTGGAATGCGCTCGATCGTATGAGCAAGCGGCTCGCAAGCGATCCTCGTGCCGACCGGGTGATCTCCCTCACGAAGATTACGGAGAGTGACCGGTCTGCCCTTGGTAACCTCTCGCGTGAGACGTATCGAAGCTTCGTGAGCCGCGATGGGCGAGCGGCGCTGATTGAAGTGCTACCTGCGACAGCCGTCTCCCTCAACGATCAGGTCAACTGGGTGCGGGAATTGCGCAAGACCGGCGCGGTAGCTCTCACGGGAGTACCCGGCGCCACGTTGCGCATTGGAGGCATCCCGGCGCTAACCGCCGATTATCAGACGATTGTGCGGGAGCGGTTCCTTTCCGTAATAGGGCTGGTGGTGGGAGGGACGCTCATCGCCCTTCTCTGCGGGTTCCGCTCGCTCTTCGCCGCGGTGAAGGCGATCGCTCTGAATCTGCTCTCGGTTGCCGCGTCCTTCGGAGCGTTGGTTCTAGTGTTTCAGGATGGACACGGCAGCCGCTTCCTGGGAGTTCCTGACGGAACGGGCAGCATATTTCCCATCGTGCCCATCGTCGCCTTCGCCATCGTCTTCGGACTGAGCATGGATTACGAAGTGTTTTTGGTGGCGCGCGTCCTCGAATCGAGGAGGAGCGGGTTGAGTGAAATGGAGGCAATCCCCGAGGGGATGGCCAGAACCGCAGGCCTGATTACGAGCGCCGCCGCGATCATGATTGTAGTATTCGCTGCCTTCACCTTCGGAAGCTTCCTGGTAGTGAAGATGCTCGGATTTACTCTAGCGGTAGCCGTTTTCATTGACGCAACACTGGTTCGCATTGTGATTGGACCTGCGCTGCTTCGCGTTGCCGGCGATTGGAACTGGTGGCCTGGAGGGCTCTCCGCCGCACGCAGCCCAGCGGCGGGCACAAGCGGGGAATGATGCAAATCGTTGGTCAAACCTTTCCGGCGCTCATCGCATCACACTAAGTAATCCTCAAATCCCGTTGGCGTTTACCTGCCGGTTCGTCTTGCCAGTTCTCCGAAGTCCCGAAGCAATTCTTACCGGTCGTCCTCCTGATTTGGGGAGTGCAATACTGGGAGACACATGTTTCGTAACGTTATCGGCATTCTTATTTGTGTGGTTGTTTTTTCGCATTTTGCCAGGCCGGCTGACCGCCCGGGCGCGAATGTTCGGACCGAAGAGTTAACCCGAAGCATCCCGGCGCGGGCTGGGCAGGATCTTACCGGATCGCAGTTTGCCCAGTACGTCTCGAAAATGAACCCGCAAGAACGGGAGCAGGCCATAGAAGGCGAGATTCTGAAAGGCAACCTTCCAGAATTTCTCAGGAAACTCGTGCCGGTTGAACTCCACTGCGACTTACCCAGTGGCAAGAGCCTCACGGCAACGATCTTTGTCACGCCTGACTATCTTGCCATCGGCTCCGACTCCGACTTCCTACGAATCCCCATGAACCTTCCTACGGCCGCTGCGATTGCAGACCGCTTTGGATTCACTTTGCCGACCCGGAAGATGGTTGATGCCATCTATCTTCAATCCCGCTATCACCTCGCCCCGCAACCTCTGCCGGCCGGTCCTCAGATGAGATCCACCACGTACTACTGGAATCATAATCAGATGGTGGAAGATCAGATCCACGCCCTGGGCGTGCAGCTGGGAGCACTTGTTGCCGGGGACAAGAAAGATCTCGTCATCACGAACCGGTTGAACTTTAATCTGGGACGCGTCGCCATTTACGGTTGGCATCGTGGGCCAGGGCAACCGATTCAGCCTCTGAGCACAGTCCATGGCATTAACTATGCGGACTACAGCCACGGAATTCGCCTGATCAGTAACATGGTCCTGATCGACGGCAAAGTTCGATCGATCCAGGACATTTTGCATGATCCTTCTGTGGCCAAAGTTCTCAGCGACGAAGGTCCCATCTCCCTCGATTATCTTAGCCATCGTGACGGCATCGAATAAGGGAATGCGTTCGGTCTCAGTTCACGCTCTTGCAACAGCGAAAACTCAGGTGATAGTTGGCATGGCTGCGCTCATCCATGACGCGGGTTCCGTGCCAAAAGGGAGCGCGCCAACGGCACCAGTCGGGATGAGCGCGAACAGTATCGAAAACAAACCAGCTGCCTTTCATCTCCGTGTAGCCTAACTCGGTGCTGCCGGCACTCGACATTTGACTTTCTTTGATGGGCAGATTCATGTGCTCCGCCGCATTGCCGTTGAGATCGTAAACGTCCAACTTGCTTTTGCACGCGGGGAAGTCGCCCGTGGGATACGTGTTAGAGCCGCATCCTGTCCAGCTTCCGCCATTGCAGCCAGCAGTCTTTTTGCTTCCCGTCGCGCAGATTCCTTTTTCATACTCGGGGCCGTAACTCCAGGATTGAGTGGCGCTGTACTTTTGGTTGTGGAGATAGCGCATACGATGAATCGCGTCTTCCGGACTCATATCCTTGACCAGGTTGAACTCGTAATCCGGGGCCTCAAGATCGCCTGCACATGCGCCCTCCCACTCATGGGCGTCGCAGAGCCGCTTACCCTCGGCGGAACAGATTTCCGCAGCTTCGCGTGCCTTCACCCAAACCACGGGATAGGTGCACGGGATGTCGGGAAATTCAAATTGATCAATGCAGGCTTTCGCGTCTTCCGGTTTTTGCTTCGCAGGATTGTAGAGCGGTGCCATGTACTTGGCCTTGCAGATTTTTTCGAATCTGGGATTTTCGTATTCCACCCCCGCGCTCTTCACTTTTGCTTGACATGCCTCGGGCGTGACCGGATGCTCGGTGACCGCCGGATTTCCCTGCCCAATGTAGCCGGACTGGGCGAAAATTTTCCGGATTGCGTTCATCTGGCTGTCCGATAGGCCGTGGACTTCCTGCAATTGGGTGAACAAATTTTCGTTTTGCTGTTGCAGTGAGTGCTTTGAGGCAGTGTCGAAACCGGCCAGGCACAGGAACCCGAAGAGTCCCAGCAATCCCCAAGCCAGTACATATTTTATTTTCATTGCTTGACCTCCGTTGTTACTAATTGCGCCGCGTCAGGTAAAAGAAATCCCGATTGTCCGGGTCGGCAAGAAAACGCGGAACCGGGCCGCTCGAATCAGATTTATCCACTACGCTCATCCCACTGATGAGGTAGTCCACGGCCAGTTGCGATCCGGAACGCCGATAGACGGCGCAATAGGTGTGCTCCAGAGCGTTCATGTCGAGGGGCATTCCATAGCGGAATCGATAGGCTTGGAAGACGCGAGCCATTGCAGAAGGCGTTGCATCCGAGAACACGGCGTAGATCAGGAATCGCTTCTTGCCATTCACTTGCAGGGCGATGCCCGAGCGTACCGTGCGCAGCGACATATCTTCCGAGCCGGACCAGTTTCCCGGACCCCACTTGTTCACCAAGTCCCCAGGCACGGTTGACTGGGACCGGTCATCGAACTCAACAATGGGGACCCCATTTTGTCGGGCATACTTGATCCTGGCTAAGAGCTGGTCATCCTGCTGTTCCCAGGTTTTCATTTGTATCGAGCCATCATCGAGAACGAAGATCGTCGCCAGGCCGGGCTGAAGCTTGCTGAACAGCACGCCGTTTTCCAGAAAGCCGTAGTGCGAACCGTAATTCTTCGAAGCCAGCTCTCCATATTTGAAGGCGCCGTGGTAACGCTTGAAGCCCCCGGTGAAGGCCGCCACGGTCTTGGGGGAATATTCCGGGCCGACCAGTCCGGTCGAGACCAGCGGGGAAATGGTTCCGAAGCCATCCGGGCCGGGAAGCTTTGGATCCTTGACGGCTCGTTGAATGTGCTCGGACCAGTCCACCGCCGGATGGTCCGTACCGAGCGCATAGGAAAGGTCAAAGTGATCGAGGTCGAAAGCGATCAGGTAGCAGAGAGCCAAGCCCTCGACCGCGCCAAGGGTGTTGACTGTATTTTTGTGACTTTCCAGGATCGTTTTGTCGATTAACTCGGGCGCGATGAGACTCACGTAAACTCCCGGATTCTCGCTCACGGAATACCATGCTCCCGGACGCAAGCCGGAACGCTCCGAAGCTTCCAGCGCGATCCCGAGGCCGGTGGGCGTCAGAATCCGGTCTGCGTATTTCGCATCGATGGCGGCGGGCAGCGGAAGATTACCTTGCGCTTCTCCATTTCCGGTGGCCGAACCGCCCGGTCCTCCGTTATGCATTTCTGCCGTTTCGCGGTGCGTGTCCGCCAGAACGTGATGAAAAACTGTGATCACTTTTTCTCCGCCCCAAACCCGCTGTCGAAAGGCCTCGGCCGCCGCCTCCAAGTTTGTCCGGTGCCCCTTGTCCGGGTTTCTCAGGTAAAGGCGCGTATCGCACAGCGGCGCGTAGATCAGTTGCGAGGCTTTCGCTTGTTCTAGGGAACCGTCGCCAAAGAGGTTGCAGGGATATCGAGACTTTCCCTCCGAAATCTCGATTCCGGACGGATTGTTCGAGTCCAGAACCAACTTTCGAGAGCGCGGTTCAGGATTTTCTAAGTGATAGGAAGATTCGGAACCGCCCTGCCAGGAAACTTTAAGCAGATACCATGCGTTGATGGTGGGATTGAGACTGACTAGCGTTGCCGTTCCGTCGGTACCTTTGCCTGATTTGATTCGGATCGAACTCGTCTGCCGAAACTGCTGCAGCTCCAGGATCGACTTCGGCGCCACAGCTCGATATTCCGCCACTTGGTTTGCGGGTGGGACGGCTGCCTGGCTCATGATGCCCCGGCCTTGCACGGTTAGGAAGATGAACAGGCAGGCGGATGCCAGGACACATAAAAGCCGCCCCAGGCCGCGCATCCGATTGGTTCGCATACTAGACCGCCAGCAACGCCGTACCCAACATCAGCACGATCACAATGCGGCTTGTGCCGTCACGCAGCGCGAAGACGAGGGGATCGTCAATCATTTTCCCGCGGTGCGCCACCAGCCACATGTGCCCCACCCAATAGAGCAGCAACGGACATAGAAGCCACATGAATTCGGGTCTTCTATAAAGAGCCTTGGCTGTATTGCTTGAAATGTAGAGCGCGAGCACTAAAGCGGCCATATACCCGCTGGCTGTTCCTTTGGACGCAAGCAACTCGGCATCGCTGATTTCATAGCTCCGTGCTTTGGCGTGATCGCCATCGACGCTTCGCATGACAACGAGTTCGTCATAACGCTTCACGAACGCCAGACTGATGAACAAGAACATGGAAAATGCCAATAACCACGGCGATAGCCAGATCGAGACTGCCACCGCGCCTGCCATGATCCGCAACGTATAGAGACCGGCCAGGACGATGACGTCCAGGAGGACCACCTTTTTTATGTAGAGAGAATAAGTCAGGGTCAGTACGGAATAGAGCAACACAACTCCGACTAAAGATAGCGAACCAAATCCGGCCAGACCCCAGCCAAGAACCAGCAGGGCGGGAACCATGGCGAGGGCGTAAGAAAGCGGCAATCGCCCCGAGGCAAACGGGCGCATGCGTTTGGTCGGGTGGTGGCGATCCGCCGACAAATCCAGGACGTCATTGAAGACGTAACCGCTGGACGCACAACAACAGAAAGCGGCAAAAGCGAGGAGAGTCTTTTCGATCACTGCTGGTTCGTAGAAACGGTGGGCGGCAAACAGAGGCACAAACACAAGAAGGTTCTTCAGCCATTGCTTAGGCCGCAAGGCTTTCAAATATTCACCAAGGCTCGGGCTATCGTTAAATACACTCTCGACCGCGGCCACTTTTCCGACCGCTCGTAGCAAGCCCCGGTTCGGATTGACCACAATCGCCTTCCTCGCAGAAGACCACACTGCGAGGTCAACGCTTCCGTCGCCGGCATAATCAAAGCCTCTCTCTCCAAATGAGCTCACGAGGCGCTCTCGCTTGTGTTCTCCGGAGAGATTGGTGCTCCCGTCACTGGCCAGCACCGAATCGAAAAGCTGCAAATGATCTGCGACCGGCCGGGCGAGTAGCTCATCGCTGGCGGTTGCGAGGACAATCGAGCGGCCCTTCCCATGCTCGATTCCCAGCTTCTCGAGAAGGGCTGTGCGATACGGGAGCGATGCGACGTCAAGCTGGACCCGGCTGGCAATTTCGCGCTTCAAATGCGCTCGTCCTTTGAGCAGCCAGAAGGGAAGGCTGAACAAGCAGAGCGGCGCTTGCCGCAACAGGCTAAAAAGGGACTCGAGTAACAGATCCGTCTTTACCAGCGTGCCGTCGAGATCCACGACCAGCGGCGGCAGCGGGGTGGATGGCGCGGAAGCGATTGAGCTCTGTGTTTGAGAGACGGGTATGGGTGAGGCGGTTCCGATGACGGAGCCCGGCATAGTCGTGGCCGACGCGAGGTCTGGCGGCAGATGATTCAGTCCGGACATCAGGGCTGCCTTCCGCATGCACCCAAGGTTCCAGTCTGAAGCAGCCTCGAGAGACGGGAGGCCATTTTGTTTCCGAGTGGTTAGCTAGTCCTCATCCCAGGCGACGCGAGCTCTTGGCGCTCATTCTGGACGGAAGCGCTGCCAAGTATTCGCTTTCTGACGCACAAGTGACGGCCGGTTGACACCTCACTAACACTTCAGCCGAGCCATTCCGAGCTTGTCAATTGCGGGTACTCGCATACGGTCGTCGCGTATCTTTGGCAGGAGGGTTGCTTCTTAGAACCCGCACGTAGTGTCGAGCGATGCCCGGTCAATCAGCCGTACGCAAACAACTCGCAACTCTGCCATCCACGGAACAAGTTCTCTCGTGGGGCCGTTACCCCCAGCTTGCACCCTCTTACGTCCACAAGCCTGCGTGGAACGACGAAGTGCCGGAGATTCTCAAGGGTGCCGCGCCCGGCGCTCTGCTCCCTCTTGGCCTCGGCCGCAGTTACGGCGATTCTTGTCTCAACGGCGGACGTGAGTTGATCGATTGCCGCCGTCTCAACCGCATCCTGGGTTTCGACGAGTCGACTGGCGTGCTCCGCTGCGAAAGCGGCGTCAGCCTCGCCGACATTCTCGACGTATTTCTGCCGAAGGGATGGTTCCTTCCCGTCACGCCCGGCACGAGCTTCGTGACCGTCGGCGGAGCCATTGCTAACGACGTCCACGGCAAGAACCATCACTGCGCTGGAACCTTCGGAGACCACGTCCGCCAAATCGCACTGCATCGCTCGAACGACGGTATGGTGATCTGCGGATCCGAAGTAAATCCCGATATGCTGCGTGCCACCATCGGCGGTCTCGGCCTGACCGGGGTGATCGCGTGGGCAGATGTCCAACTCAAACGCGTTGCCGGGCCCTGGATCGACGCTGAATTGGTGCCCTTCCACACCCTGCACTCATTTCTAGATCTCAGCCATGAAAGCGATGGCCGCTTCGAGTACACCGTGGCATGGCTTGATTGTTTTGCCGGGAAGAACCCCCGCGGCATCTTCTTTCGCGGTAACCATGCCGCCGATCGTGGCAAGCCATTCCGTCTCAAGCGCGGCCCGAAACTGCCCTTCGCGTTGCCCGCCTGGATGCTCAACCGTTTCACGGTAAGAGCCTTCAACACCGCCTACTATAGGTTTAACGAATTCAAGAAAGGCCCCGCCGTGGTTTCATACCAACCGTTTTTCTACCCGTTGGACTCCATCCGGCAATGGAACCTGCTCTATGGCAGACAAGGCTTCCTGCAATATCAGTGCGTGATTCCGGAAGCGAAACTCGATGCCTTCGAGGAGCTACTCGATCGCATCGCGCACTCCGGCATGGGCTCTTTCCTGGGCGTGCTTAAGCAATTCGGCTCGGCGCCACCCGCCGGCATGCTCTCCTTCCCGCGCCCCGGACTTACCATCGCGCTTGACTTCGCCATGCGCGGCGAGCGCACGCTCCAACTCATGCAATCGCTGGATGAAGTTGTTCAAAAGAGCGGCGGTGCCATTTATCCCGCCAAAGACGCCCGCATGAGCCCGGCCATGTTTGAAGCCTCATTCCCACGCTGGCGCAGCTTTGTTCCTTACATTGACCCAAAGATGTCGTCCTCTTTCTGGCGACGTGTGACGGGGGCACAAGATTGACCGTCACTGCACATCTGCGATGAAGAAGATCATCATCCTCGGCGCCACTTCCAGCATTGCGCTGGAAGTCCAGCGGCAACTGGCGCGCCGGGGCTGCGAGTTACTCCTCGTGGCGCGCTCGCCCCATCGGCTGGCTGAACTCCAGAGCGACTTAACGGTCCGAGGCGCATCACAAGTCTTGACTTACTCCGCTGACTTAGCCTCGATTCAGCAGCACGCTGCCATCTTCGAATTTGCCCAGCGCATGCTTCCCGACTTTGACACCGTGCTCCTCGCTTACGGCTCCATGCACAACCAGAAGGATGCCGAAACGTCGATCGACGTTCTCTTGGAAGAATTGCAAGTCGACTTCGTCAGTTCCGCCGCGATCCTTACGCTGTTCGCCGCCGATCTGGAACGCCGCGGCACGGGATGCCTCGCTGCCATCACCTCGGTCGCCGGAGATCGAGGACGACGCTCCAACTATGTCTACGGTTCCGCCAAAGGTGGCCTCTCCCTCTTTCTTCAGGGACTGCGCAGCCGCCTGTATCCCTCTGGCGTCCGCGTCATCACCGTCAAGCCCGGACCGGTGCAAACCCCCATGACCGATCACATGCCCCACGCCGCGCGTTTCGCCGATCCCGGGCAGGTTGCCCGCGACATCGTACGCGCCCTGGAACGCCGCTCCCCTGACGTTCTCTACTCTCCGAAAATCTGGCGCTTTATCATGACTACGGTCCGGCTGATTCCGGAAGTGATTTTCAAACGCCTGTCGTTCTGATCATCCATAATGCAAGAGCCGGATGGATTGCGAGTGGATTAAGATTTAGTCCTCCGATGAGAACAGGGCTCAAAAGAGCGGTCGCCGGGCTAGCCATCGTGCTGGCAGCCAGCGCTTGCGCTTTTGCGGTCGACCCATCGCTCGAGGTGAGCCAGTACGCGCACACCGCGTGGAAGATCCGCGAGGGCTTCACAAAGGGTACGATCTTCACGTTAGCGCAGACGCCGGATGGCTATCTTTGGCTGGGCACAGAATTCGGGCTCTTCCGCTTCGATGGTGTCCAAGCCATCCCATGGCAGCCGCCAGTCGGCGAACAACTCCCCAGCAATTGGATCAACGCCCTTTTGGTTGGCCGCGACGGCACTCTTTGGATTGGCACAGACAAGGGACTTGCCAGTTGGAAGGACGGCAAGCTTACCGAAAATCCGGAAGTTGCCGGCTCCGCCGTCACTTCACTGTTGCAAGATGCCGAAGGAACAGTTTGGTTTGGGCTCAGGGCCCCCGGCAGGCTGTGTGCCCTCCGAGTCGGCAAGACGCAGTGCTACGGAGCCGGAAGTTTCGGCTGGTCCGTACCGGCTTTATACGAGGACCACAAAGGCAATCTGTGGGCCTCGGCTCAAACCGGTCTTTGGCGATGGGCGCCTGATCCGCCGGAGCACTACACTTTGCTTGGTGGCCCAGTTGAGGCCAAGGCGCTGATCGAAGGCGACAACGGCGAACTCTTGATGGCAAACGGCATATCCGGTCCGCTCACGGGTGTGCTCCTGGGTTTGACTGGTGGGCTGAAAGCTATCGAGGGCGGGAAGATCAGGGATTACCCACTTCCGGGAGTCGCCGGGCAGTTCAGGCCCACTCGCCTGTTCCGAAGCAGGGATGGTGGCTTGTGGATTGGCACCGCGGCGGGTCTGCTTCACCTGCACCAGGGCAGGGTCGATGCGTTCTCCGCCAGCGACGGTCTCTCGGGCAACTTCATAAGGAGTATTTTTGAAGACCGCGAAGGCAATGTTTGGGTCACCACCGAAAACGGGCTCGATCGGTTTCGTCAAATCGCGGTGTCGACAATTTCGGTAAACCAGCGCCCTCCAACTTCCGGAGTTACCGTGCTGCAAGCGACGCCGGATGGCAGTATTTGGGCTATCACGGCGGAAGGATTGAGTCGCTGGCACGACGGGCGTATGACCCTGTACGGCGCGCGAAGCATGCCGGACCAAAACCGGCGGATGGATAAGCGAGACTTCATG
>Ga0209656_10002765_pt1 | contig 11368 bp, 7 predicted proteins | sample BogFormECP12_OM2_FD_188239 | JGI IMG/M metagenome (GOLD analysis project Ga0209656, IMG submission 188239) | Bog forest soil microbial communities from Calvert Island, British Columbia, Canada - ECP12_OM2 (SPAdes) (version 2) | ecosystem: Environmental > Aquatic > Freshwater > Wetlands > Bog ... | reverse complement strand
GCGGCACGGATTTCCTCGATGGCCGCCTGATCGGAGCCGCCCAGCAGCGGGCGCTGCCCGTCCCACTCGGGGTTGCAGCTGCCGTGGGAGAGCATGAACGCGAGGGTCAGGTCGTGCACGCCGCTCGCCGCCATGACGCTCGCGGGTGCCTGCGGTTCGCCCCAGCCGAGATACTCGTAGGGAGCCGCCATGTCGATCGGCTGGGCGGCTGCGCACGGCGCCGCCAACGCGAGCGCGCCGCACAGCGCGCACAGCAGCGAGGCTGCGCCCACCCGCCGAAGTGCGCCTGTCCGGGCCATCACGAGCAGAGTACAGGCGGCGGCGCGAGTGGCGCCGGGCGGCATCCTAGCCGGGGTACATCCCCTCGATCAGCTCCGTGTAGCGGGCCGCGATCGGCTTGCGCTTGAGCTTCATCGTAGGCGTCAGCTCCTCGCCGCCGGGCAGCCAGTCGCCCGGGATGATCTCAAAGCGCTTGAGCCCTTCGACGCGCGCGAGCCTGGTATTGGCGTGATCGACCGCGGCCTGCACGGCGGCGCGTACGCGCTCGTCGCCGGCGAGCGCCTCCAGCGTGCTCGCCTCGATGCCCTGCTGGGCGGCCCACTGCGGGGCGTAGTCGGGGTCGAGCACGATCAGCGCCGTGTTGTAGGGGCGCGCGTCGCCGATGCAGCACGCCTGGCCGATCAGCGGCGAGGAGCCCTTGAGCGTCGCCTCGATGTTTGCCGGTGACATGTTCTTGCCGGCCGCGCTGATGATCAGCTCCTTCTTGCGATCGACGATCTTCAGGTAGCCGTCCTCGTCGAACTCGCCGATGTCGCCGGTTCGCAGCCAGCCGTCCGCCGTGAACGCTTCGCTGGTCTTCTCGGGCAGGTTGCGGTAGCCGAGCATCACCACGTCGGATTTGACGAGCACCTCGCCGTCGGTGTCGAGCTTGATCTCGACACCGGGCGCGGGCGGGCCGACGGTGCCGATCTTGATCTTCTCGGGAGGGTTGACGCTGCCGGCGCCGCACGTCTCGCTCATGCCCCACAGCTCCGCGAGCGGCAGGCCGATCGCGTGGAAGAACTCGAGCACCTCCACGGGCGTGGGCGCGGCGCCGACGTTGATCGCCTCGACCTGGTCGAGGCCGAGCATCTGTCGCACCCCGGCGAAGATCTCGCGATCGGCGCGCGCGACCTGCTCGGCCAGCTCCTCTGGCACCGGCTCCCCGGCCTGCTCGAGGCGCACCTTGCGCACGGCCGCGTCGATCGCCCCCTGCATCTGCTCGCGCTGCTCATCGGGCTGGGCGGCGACCATCGTCTCCAGGCCCGCCTTCAGCTTCTCCCAGATGCGCGGCACGGCGAAGAACCAGCTCGGGCGCACTTCGGGCAGGTAGGAGAGCACTTCGCGCGGGTCCTCGCAGCAGGTGATCTGCAGGCCATAGACGATCGGCAGGTAGTGGTGGGCGTTGCGCTCAGCCACGTGCGCGGCCGGCAGCCACGAGATGACGCGCCCGTCGCGCGGGAAGGAGATCAGCGCGTCGACGCCCTCGACCGCCGCGAGCAGGTTGCGGTGGATCAGCTGCACGCCCTTGGGCGGCCCGGTGGTGCCCGAGGTGTAGATCAGCGTCAGCACGTCGGTCGGCTCGATCGCGGCGACCGAGGCCTCGATGTCGAAGTCGGGATTGGAGCCCTCCACGTCGGACAGCCTGAGCGTCCCCACGCGCTCGCGCTCACCGTCGATGACGATCACGTGCTCGAGCTCGGGCAGGCCCTTGCGCGCCTCGAGCACCTGCGGCAGGTACTGCTGCTCGCAGATCAGGATGTGCGCGCCGGCGTCGGCGACGACGTATTCGATCTGCTCTGCGGTGTAGGTGTTGTAGATCGAGAACGGAGCCGCCCCGAGCATCATCGCGGCGAGGTCGCAGAGATGGAACTCCGGCCGGTTGGACATCAGCAGCGCCATCGTGTCGCCGCGTCGCAGCCCGAGCTTGGCCAGGCCGCCGGCGAGGGCGTCCACGCGTTCGCGCAGCTCCCCCCAGGTGATCGTGAACTCGTCTGCCCGCGTGCGAATCGCAACCTCGTCGGCGCGCTCGGCGGCCGTGATCCGAAACGCCTCCGCGATCGTCGTCGCTTCCGCGGCGGCGCCGCTGCGAGCTGTCATTTCAGTGACCGCGCCACCCATCTCCATTCCTCTCTTTCACGATTCTTCCTCCCGGGCCGCCCGCCCCAACGGACGACCCATTAGTGGCAGATCATACGCTTCGCGCGCCCGCGCGTGAAGCCGCGCCCGCGAGGGCCGCGGGGTGGGCGATACGCTCACCGCAGCCCCCACGGTCCGAGCGTGAACACCGTCGCCGCCACCGCCGCCCCCGCGCGCCCCGCTGCTGCACACCGCATCGGGGTGATCTTCGCGGGCCTGATGCTGGTGATGCTGCTGGCGGCGCTGGACTCGACGATCGTGGCGACCGCGCTGCCGACGATCGTCGGCGACCTCGGCGGCCTGGAGCGCCTGTCGTGGGTCACCAGCGCGTACCTGCTCGCCCAGACGGCCGTGACCCCGCTGTACGGCAAGCTCGGCGACCAGCTGGGGCGCAAGCGCGTGCTGCAGAGCGCGGTGGTGCTGTTCCTGGTGGGCTCGGCGCTGTGCGGCCTGGCGGGATCGATGACCGAGCTGATCGCGTTCCGCGCCGTGCAGGGCCTCGGCGCGGGCGGGCTGATCGTGCTCGTCCAGGCGACCGTCGGGGACATCGTCTCACCGCGCGAACGGGGCCGCTACCAGGGGCTGTTCGGCGCGGTCTTCGGCGTGGCGAGCGTGGCCGGCCCGCTGCTCGGCGGCGTGATCGTCGAGCGCCTCTCGTGGCGCTGGATCTTCTACGTCAACCTGCCCATCGGCATGGTCGCGCTGGTCGTGATCTCGGCGACGCTGCCGGCGGTGAGCGCGCGCACGCGCCCGGCCGTCGACTACCTCGGCGCGGGTATCCTGGCGAGCGCGCTGAGCGCGATCGTGCTGGTCGCGAGCCTGGGCGGCACGACCTGGGCGTGGACCTCCTTGCAGACGCTGCTCGTGGGCGCCGCCGCGGTGCTCCTGCTCGTGCTCTTCGGCGCGGTCGAGCGCCGCGCGCGCGAACCGGTGCTGCCGCTCGCGGTGCTGCACAATGAGGTCTTCCGGATCGCGGGGCTGCTCTCGCTGATCGTCGGCTTCGCGCTGTTCGGCTCGGTGACGTTCCTGCCGCTGTTCTTCCAGACCGTGTTCGGCGCGAGCCCCACCGATGCCGGCCTGCGCCTGATCCCGCTGATGGGCGGACTGCTGGTGACCTCGATCCTGTCGGGGCGGGTGATCTCGAGCACGGGGCACTACCGGCGCTTCCCGATCGCCGGCACGGCGCTCATGACGATCGGGCTGCTGGCGCTCTCGCGTCTGAACGTCAACACGAGCTCGCTCGCGGCCGACGCCTCCCTGCTGGTGCTCGGCCTCGGCCTCGGCATGGTCATGCAGGTGCTCGTGCTGGCCGTACAGAATGCGGTCGACTACTCGGTGCTCGGCGCGGCGACCTCGGGTGTGACGCTCGCACGCGGCATTGGCGGGGCGATCGGCGCCGCCGTGTTCGGCACGATCTTCTCGACCCGCCTGCGCGCCGCGCTGCACGGCGTGATCGGCGGCTCGCTCGGCAGGCTGCTCGCCGGCGGCGGGCGTCTGACGGGCGCGCAGGTTGCGACGCTGCCGAGCGCCGCCAAACTGGCCTACGAGAATGCCTACGTGACCGCCCTGCGGCCGGTCTTCCTCGTCGCGGCCGGGGTCGGTGCGTGCGGGTTCCTGCTGAGCCTGCGCCTGCGCGAGCTGCCGCTGCGCGCGACGGCCTCGACGAGCGACGGCCTCGACGACGCGCTCGCTGCACCCACCGGTCCGAGCTCGCTGGCGGAGCTCGACCGGGCCCTCGCAACGCTCGTCAGCCGCGAGGATCGCCGCACCTTCAACGAGCACGTCGGCGCGCGCGCCGGGGTCGATCTCAGCCCCGGCGCGGTCTGGACACTGGTGCGCTTCGGCAGCTACGGGATCGAGGGGACCCGCGCGCTGGCGCGCGAGCAGACGGTCGAGGAGGAGCGCATCGCCGCGGTCGAGCGCGAGCTGCGCGAACACGGCCTGATCGAGGGCGAGGGCGCTCTCGCGACGCTCTCACCGAGCGGTCGCGCGATGGCCGATCAGCTGCTCAGCGCCCGCCGCGAGGAGCTCCAGGTGCTGCTCGACGATCGCGACGCCGAGCGCGTGCCCGAGGTCCAGCAGCTGCTCGAGCGCCTGTGCGTGGAGCTCGCCGGGCAGCGCCCCTGAGTGCCGGCCGCCCATGCGCCCCGAGCCGGCCGGCGCCCCGCCCGGGCACGAGGCGCGGGCGCCCCGCCCGGCGCGGGCGCCCCGCTCAGGCTCCGGCGAGCGCGAGCTGCTCGTCGCTGTAGGGCTCACCGCGCTCGGCCCGCTCGACGAGCGAGGCCGGCGGCTCGAAGCGCTCGCCGTAGGTGGCGGCGAGCTCACGGGCGCGGGCCACGAAGCCTGCGATGCCGGGGCCCGCCGGGTGCTGATAGCCGTTGATGTACTGCAGCACGCCGCCCGTCCAGCCGGGGAAGCCGATGCCCAGGATCGACCCGATGTTGGCGTCGGCGACGCTCTCGATGACGCCCTCGTCGAGGCACTTGACCGTCTCGATCGACTCGATGAACAGCATCCGCTCCTCGAGATCCTTCAACGAGATCGCCGCCGGGTCGGTGCGCTCGAGGAAGAGGTCTTTCAAGCCCTTCCACAGACCCACGCGCTTGCCGTCCTGATAGTCGTAGAAACCGGCCCCGCCCAGCTTGCCGGCGCGACCTTCGGCGAGCATGCGCTCGATCACCGCGAAGGCCGGGTGATCGGTCCAGGCCCCGCCTTCGGCCTCCACCGCCGCCTTTCCGGCCGCGCGGATCTTGCTCATCAGGTTGAGATTCAGCTCGTCGCTGAGCTGCAGCACCGGCGCGGGATAGCCGGCCTGGCTCGATGCCTGCTCGATCGAAGGCGCCGGCACGCCCTCGAGCAGCATCGCGATGCCCTCGTTGAGGAAGGTGCCGATCACGCGGCTGGTGAAGAACCCGCGGCTGTCGTTGACGACGATCGGCGTCTTCTTGATCTGCCGGGCGACGTCGAGGGCACGGTAGAGCGTCTCCTCGCTCGTCTTCTCGCCCCTGATGATCTCCAGCAGCGGCATCTTGTCCACCGGGCTGAAGAAGTGCAGCCCGATGAAGTCGACGGGACGCGAGACGCCCTCGGCCAACTCGCTGATCGGCAGCGTCGAGGTGTTCGAGGCGAGCAGCGCGTCGGGCCGGATGTGGGGCTCGATCTCTGCGAACACCTGCGCCTTGACGGCCGGGTCCTCGAAGACGGCCTCGATCACGAGGTCGGCGCCCGCCGCGTCGGCGGGATCCTCGCTCGGCGTGATCCGCGCGAGCAGCGCGTCGGCCTGCTCCTGCGTGGAGCGCCCCCGCGAGACGGCCTTCTCGACCAGTCCCAGGGAGTAGCCCTTGCCGCGCTCGGCGGCCTCCAGCGAGACGTCCTTGAGGATGACCTCGATGCCGGCTTTGGCTGACACGTAGGCGATCGCGGCGCCCATCATGCCCGCGCCGAGCACGAGCAGCTTCTTCGCCTTGAAGGGCTCGAGGTCGGCGGGGCGCCCGCGGTCCCCGCCCGCCTGCTGCATGTCGAAGAAGAAGGCCTGGATCATGTTCTTGGCGACCTGCCCGGTGGCCAGGTCGACGAAGTAGCGGCCCTCGATCTCGCTCGCGGTGTCGAAGTCGACCTGGGCGCCCTCGACGGCGGCGGCCATGATGTGGTGCGGAGCGGGGTAGTTGGCGCCCTTGAGCTGCTTGCGCAGGTTCGCCGGGAAGGCCGGCAGGTTCTGTGCGAGCTTCGGGCTCGACGGTGTCCCGCCGGGGATCTTGTAGCCCTTGACATCCCAGGGCTGCACGACCGGCTCCTCCTGCGCGGCCTGCTGCTTGATCCATGCCTTGGCGGCGGGGACGAGATCCTCCTGCCCGGCGACGATCTCATCCAGGATGCCGACCTCTTTGGCCTTCTCAGGGCGCAGCCGCTGGCCCTGCATCAGCAGCTGCATGAGGGCGTCGACGATGCCGAGCATCCTGACCGTTCGCACGACCCCGCCGGCGCCCGGCAGCAGGCCGAGCTGGACCTCGGGGAAGCCCATCTGCACCTTCGGGTCCTGCACTGCGATGCGGTGATGGGTCGCGAGCGCGATCTCCAGGCCGCCACCGAGCGCGGCGCCGTTGATCGCCGCGACGACGGGCTTGCCGAGCGTCTCCAGACGCCGCAGCTGCGCCTTTCCGGTGCGCACCATCTCGGCGAGCTGGGCGGCGTCCTCCTTGCGCGCGCGCCTGAGGTCGTTCAGATCGCCGCCGGCGAAGAAGGTCTTCTTCGCCGATGTGATGACAACGCCGGTGATCTGCTCCTGCTCGGCCTCGAGGCGATCGACCGTCGCGGCCATCGACTCGGCGTAGGCGGCGTTCATCGTGTTGGCCGACTGGTTGGGGTCGTCGAGCGTCAGGACGACGATGCCGTCCTCGTCCTGCTCCCAGCGGATGGTCGTGCTCTCTGCCATGTCAGATCGCCTCCACGACTGTCGCGATTCCCATGCCGCCCCCGACGCAGAGCGTCGCGAGGCCGTAGCGCCCGCCGGTGCGGTGCAGCTCGTCGATCAGCGTGCCGAGGATCATCCCGCCGGTCGCACCCAGCGGGTGGCCCATCGCGATCGCGCCGCCGTTGACGTTGACCTTCTCCATGTCCAGGCCCATGTCCCTGACGAAGCGCAGCACGACGGCCGCGAAGGCCTCGTTGATCTCGATCAGGTCGAGCTCCTCGACGGAGATGCCGGCCTTCGCGAGCGCCTTGCGGCTCGCGGGCGCGGGTCCGGTGAGCATGATCGTGGGATCGGCGCCCGACACGGCGGTCGCGAGGATGCGGGCCTTCGGCGTCAGGCCGAGCTCCTGGCCGGCCTGCTCGTTGCCGATCGTCAGCAGCGACGCGCCGTCGACGATGCCCGAGGAGTTGCCCGGCGTGTGGACGTGCTCGATCTTCTCGATCCAGTGGTACTTCTGCAGGGCCACCGAGTCGAAGCCGCCCATGTCGCCGATCGCGGCGAACGACGGCTTCAGCGAGCCGAGCGTCTCGACCGTGGTCCCGGGCCGGATGAACTCGTCGTTGTCGAGCACGACGTTCTCGTTGAGGTCCTTGACCGGGATCACCGAGCCCGCGAAGCGGCCCTCGGCACGCGCGCTGGCGGCGCGCTCCTGCGAGCGGGCGGCGTAGCGGTCGACGTCCTCGCGGCTGAACTCCTCGACCGTGGCGATGAGGTCGGCGCTGATGCCCTGGGGAACGAAGTAGGTGTCGTAGTTGGTCTCGGGGTCCATCCCCCAGGCGCCGCCGTCGGAGCCCATCGGCACGCGCGACATCGACTCGACGCCGCCGGCGAAGACGAGGTCCTCCCAGCCGGAGGCGACCTTCTGCGCGGCGATGTTGACGGCCTCCAGGCCGGAGGCGCAGAAGCGGTTGAGCTGCACCCCGGCGACCGTGTCGGGCAGGCCGGCCTTGATCGCGGCCGTCTTGGCGATGTCCGCGCCCTGGTCGCCCACCGGCGAGACGCAGCCGAGCACCACGTCGTCGACGCGCGCGGGATCGAGTTTCTCGTTGCGCACGAGCGTCTCGTGCATGAGGCCGACGACGAGGTCGACCGGCTTGGTGCCGTGCAGCGAGCCGTTGAACTTGCCCTTCCCGCGCGGCGTGCGGATCGCGTCGAAGACCAGCGCGTCGGTGGCTGCCATCAGTCGGACCTCCTGTGTCGTTGACCGGGCCGCCAAGGGGGTACGGGCCCGGGTGTGGGAGCAGGGCAGAACGCTAGCAGAGATACGTTCGTGCGTGAACGCAAATATGTCTAGGATCTGGGCAGATGGCGGCAACCTCCCAGGCGCCCCAGCGCCGCAGCCAGGCCGAGCGCAGCGCGGCCACGCGCGACGCGCTGCTCGACGCGACGATCGACTGCCTCGTGGCCGATGGCTACGCGGGCACAACGACCAGTCGCGTGGCCGAGCGGGCGGGCGTCTCGCGCGGCGCCCACCTGCACCACTTCCAGACGCGCCAGGCGCTGATGGCCGCCGCGATGGAGCGTCTAGCCGAGCGCCGCGGCCGGGAGCTGCTGGCGGCCGCCGGCGAGCTGCCCGGCGGGCGCGAGCGCCTGCTGCAGGGCCTCGACCTGCTGTGGGAGAGCTACGCCAACCCCCTCTTCCAGGCGGCGCTCGACCTGTGGTCGCACGCCCGCACCGACCGCGAGCTGCGCGAGCGCCTCGTGCCGGTGGAGCGCCGGCTCGACCGCCAGACGCTCGAGATCGCCAGGCGCCTCTTTCCCGAGCTCGCTGAGCGGGGCGACTTCGATCACCTGATCGAGCTCGCCGTCGCGACGATCCGCGGGCTCGCGCTGCTGGACACGCTGCACCCGGGCGGCGGGCGCAACCGCCGGCAGTGGCCCTACAGCCGGGCGCGGCTGCTCGAGCTGTTCGAGGGCGCGGCCTGAGCATGCGCACGCGCCGCCTGCTGCCGGCCTGCCTCGTGCTCGTGCCCGTGCTCGCCGCCGTGGGCGCGTCCGGCGTGGCCGGCGCGAGCGGTGCGGGCACGCGTGCGGGCGCGAGCGGGCGTGCGGGCGCGAGCGGGGCCACCGGCGCCGTGGCGACGGCGGGCGGACCGATCTACGGCGTGACCGTGGACCGCCTGGCGAAACTGCGCGACACGGTGGGCGCGCTGGGCGCGCTGGGCGAGCGGCCCACCACGCGGGTCTACTTCGATGTCCACGAGCCGGCCTCCTACTACCTGGGGGCGGTGGAGCAGATCGACGGGGTGAGCGCGGTGATGGGAGAGCTGCTGGACTCCTCCGATGAGCAGGCGATCACGGTGAGCGCCTTCCAGGAACGGGTCGAGTCCTACGTGGGCCTGCTCGGCGGGGAGGTCGGTATCTGGGAAGTCGGCAACGAGGTCAACGGCAACTGGACGGGGCCCTACTCGCAGGTCGCGGCGCGGCTCACGGAGGCCTATGAAGACGTGGCGGCGGCCGGCGGCAGGACGGCGCTGACGCTGTATGCGAACAACTTCGGCCCCGAACACTGCGGCGACGGCGAAGCGGAGCTCACGCCGGTCGAGTTCAGCCAGCAGTACGTCCCCGCGCAGGTCGCCGACGGCCTCGACTACGTGCTGCTCTCCTACTACCCGACCGAGTGCGGCGGGCGAGAGCCGACGTCCGCGGAAGTGGCTCGCTACATGGAAGCGCTGCACGTCCTCTACCCGAACGCGGAGCTCGGTTTCGGCGAGGTTGGCCTGCCCCGCCGTGCGTCGCGCAAGTCGAGCTCTCAGGCGGCGCAGATCATGCAGTGGGCCTACTCGCTGAACCCTGGGCTCGCGTATTACATCGGCGGCTACTTCTGGTGGTATGGCGCCGAGGACGCTCTGCGCCCGGGCGCCCCGCTGAGCAGCGCGCTGGCGGGGGGCTTCGAGGAGGAGGCCGCCGCACTCGGCGCGAGCGCGCCGTGATCGCCTCAGTGTCCGGCGAGCGGTGCCAGGTAGCGCAGGAACGGCTCGACCACGATCGCGCTTCCGGTGGCCTGCTCGACGAGCTCGGCGGTGTCCAGGCGCCGTCCGTAGCGGTGCACGCGCTCGGCGAGCCAGCGCTGGATCGGGGCGACCTCGCCGCGGCGCAGGTCCTCCGAGCGCGGCCCGGTCTCGGCCTCGAGCACCTCCCACAGCTGCGCGGCGATCACGCAGCCGAGCGCGTAGCTCGGGAAGTAGCCGAAGCTGCCCGCGCTCCAGTGCACGTCCTGGAGGCACCCGAGCGCGTCGGAGGGCACCTCGACGCCCAGCAGGCGGCGCATGCCTTCCCCCCACGCGGCGGGCAGATCTGCGACGGCGAGCTCGCCGGCGATGAGCGCATGCTCGAGTTCGAAGCGCAGCACGATGTGCAGCGGATAGCTGACGGGATCGGCTGAGACGCGGATCAGCGAGGGTTCGACGCCGACGAGCGTCGCGTGCAGCTCGGCGGCGCTCACGCTGAAGCCCCCGGCGCCCAGCTCAGCGGCAAGGACCTCGGCGAATGCGGGGTTGCGCGCTACGTGGTTCTCCCACAGCTTGCTCTGGGACTCGTGGACCGACATCGACGTGCCGCCGGCCAGGTTGGTTCGCTCGAGCGCGGGATCGACCTGGCGCTCGTAGAGGGCGTGTCCGTACTCGTGCAGCGAGCTGAGCAGCGACTCGACGTCGCCGTCGCTGTAGCGGGTGGTCACGCGGGTGTCGCGGCTACCGATCCAGGCGGTGAAGGGGTGCGCGGAGACGTCCACCCGCCAGCTCGCGGAATCGACGCCGATGCGCCGCAGCGTGCGTTCGACGGCGTGCTGCTGGGCGGCGACGGGCACCACCAGCGGGCGGCGCGGCGAGTGCCGCTGTGCGTCGGCGAGCAGCGGCGGCAGCGCCTCGGTGAGCGCGCCGAACAGCGCCTGCAGCTGCTGGGTGCGCAACCCGAAGTCGTAGTCGTCGAGCAGGGCCTCGTAGGTGCTCTGGCCCTCCGCGGCCAGGCACTCCCCGTAGGCACGTGCGAGCTCGACGTTGCGCTCCAGCGCCGGCGCGAAGGCGGCGAAGTCGTCGTTCGCGCGCGCCAGCTGCCAGATCTCCTGACCGGCGGCGCTCGCGCGGGCGCGCTCGACGGCGAGCTCGGCGGGCACGCGCCGCGCGCGCTCCCAGTCGCGTCGGGCGATGCGCACGATGTCGCCGTCGAGCGGGTCGAGCTGGCGGGCGTCGAGCTCGCCGAGCCAGCCGCCGATCTCCTCGCCGGTGGCGCGCTGGTGCGTGAGGCGCGCGAGCGTGCCGAGCTGCAGCGCCCTGCCCTCGCCGCCCTCGGGGGGCATCATCACCAGCTGGTCCCACTCGGCGAGCATGGCCAGCGCCGCCAGGTCGGAGAGCTCGGCGGTGCGCTCGCGCAGCTTCTGCATGGCATCCACCCGCTGAAGCCTATGCGCGGGGCAGGCGTATGTCCGTGCGCGTGCCGTGCGCGATCACGCGCTCGCCGCGCGGTGGGAGTGCGCGCTCACCGCGTGGCGGGCACGGGCTGCGGGCCGGCGGACTCGGAGACGCCGCCGCGCAGGATCGCGCAGAGCACCTCGAGGGCCCGCGCGCGGTGCGCGTCGAGCTCGGCGATCAGGACTCTGAGCGTCGGAGCGTCGGACCGCCGAGACTCAACCTTCTTGAGCCGCTTCATGGCCTCCAGGGCCTCAACGCTGCCGGGCACATCGCGCAATACGATCGACCAGAGCACTTGAGCCTCGATGCA
>Ga0209656_10002764_pt1 | contig 11374 bp, 10 predicted proteins | sample BogFormECP12_OM2_FD_188239 | JGI IMG/M metagenome (GOLD analysis project Ga0209656, IMG submission 188239) | Bog forest soil microbial communities from Calvert Island, British Columbia, Canada - ECP12_OM2 (SPAdes) (version 2) | ecosystem: Environmental > Aquatic > Freshwater > Wetlands > Bog ... | reverse complement strand
TGCTTCTGCAGGGCGACGATGCCGAAATCGGTGATCTCGCGGTGGTACTCGTTCAGGTTGGCGCTGTTGAAGGTGCTCTGCCCGAGCACAGTGTAGAGCGGTGTCTGGCCGGGATTGTTCGGGATCTGGAATTGCGCGTCGGAGACGCCGGCGATCACGCTCAGCCGCGCCGTGTCGCTCAGCAGCACCGACCCTTTGATCAGCCGTGGTACTGGCTGGTATCGTCATGGATCGGGTTGAAGCTGTCGGTCGGGTTCTCGATGCCGATGTCGTTGTGCAGGAAGTCGCCGGTGGCGAACCAGTCCGCGACACCCACGCGGCCGCCCCAGGAGCCGCTCGGCTGGTACCAGTCGCGCTGGCCGCCATAGCCTTCGACAGACAGGCCCGGATCGTTGGTGCCCGACTTGAGTTTGATGTCGACCACGCCGGCCTGCAGGAAGCCGTATTGCGCCGGCAGTGTGCCGGTCAGCAGCGAGATCGAGTCCGCCGCCCGGTCCTCCAGCGTCTGGCTAAAGATGTTGATCCCCTCGGGCAGCTGCACGCCATCCAGGCGATATTGCAGGCCCGCATGGTCGCCGCGGACGTGGATCTGCCCGAAACTGTCCTGCGCGACACCGGGCGCCTGCAGCAGAACCTGGTTGAGCGGCGCGTTCTCGCCCTGCGGGATGTCCTCCAGCGCGTCGGGCGAGAACGTATAGACCGTCGCCCCCAGGCTCGGTTGGATCTGGTCGCGCGCCTGATCAAGTTGCTTGGCGATGACCACGACTTCCGGCGCGTAGTCCGGCGGCACCGCCTGCGCGCGGGCGGCGCAGGGCGCCAACAGGCAGGTCGAAACGAAGAGCCAGCGCCGCATGGCCCACCTATGATGCTACACTATAACATATCATCAAAAACCGCCGGCATAGGCAAGGGCCGCACGGCACGAGGTCATGGCAGCGATCATCGTCATGACGCCGTGGCGTCCAGGCGATGCGGACGAGGAGGATTTCTCCGCCGATCCCGCGCTGCCGTCGGAGACTGTGCCGCCAGAGGACGGGGCGGTCTGGAAGGAGTTACAGTAGGGGCTGTTCGATGCGCTCGATCCGAAATGGGCGCATGTGGCGGAGTGGGTATTGACTGGCGGGCGACCGGTTCAGCTCGGTGCCGATGCCGAAGCACGGTCAGAACGGCTAGGTGCCGGCTCGCAACGCGCGGGCACTCCTATGGCGACATCTCGCGGCACACGCACAGGCCGGCGACTCGATCGCAGCGTTGGCCGCCTGCAAATTCTGCCAGCCGTTTGCGCGTACCTGCCGGTCTCCTCCGGTCCCGCTGATCAGGCGAAGACGGAACGGTCTCGCAGGGTGTGCAAAGCAAAGCCGCCGGCCGGTAGAACGTTGCGGCGACCTGTTCGTCGGCTGCCGGCCTCCGCCAGGTCGTGCCGCCGAGCCCGGCGCGCCTGCTGAGGCTGTGCTCGACGACGGCTGTCACCTGCGCTTCCTTCGTCAGCCCCTATTTGCGAGTGCGGTGATCCGGCCGGGAGAGTCCTCTTCCCACCCTGACCGGCGGTAGCCGCGTCACCGGGGTGGAAACCGCCGAGTTCGACCCATGACTGCCGGAGGAACGTGGCCGATTTTTATGTCCGCTTTCGAGAAACGAGCCGCTTCGCCGGAGCGGCCAATCCGGGCGCATTCATGACCTTTGCCACCGTCGGGCCAGCGGCTGTTAGAGCCCAAACTCACTGAGCCCGGGATGGTCGTCTGGACGCCGCCCTTGTGACCAACGGAACAGGCGATCACGTTGCATCCCGCTGTGGTTCGCTGGACGATGAGCTGCACCGAAGCTGAGGGAGACCCCGGTCCGGTCTGCTTCGCAGGCACGCCGGAGAGGAAGTGATGGCACGCTTGCTTTCGGTCAACGTGGGTCTGCCGCGCGATATCACGTGGCAGGGAAAAACCGTTCACACCGCCATCTGGAAGGCGCCCGTTCAAGGCCGGCGGATGGTGCGGCGGCTCAATATCGACGGTGATGGCCAAGGCGATTTGGCGGGGCATGGCGGCGAGCATCGGGCCGTCTTCGTTTATCAGATCGACTCTTATCACTATTGGCAAGAACGGCTCGGTCGAAGCGACTTCACGCATGGGCAATTCGACGAGAACTTCACCGTCGACGGCCTCTCCGATAGCGAGGTGTGCATTGGCGATCGATACCGGATCGGGGGCGCCGTGTTCGAAGTGACGCAGCCGCGCGTCACCTGTTACCGGCTCGGCATCCGGATGAACGAGCCGCAAATGCCGGCACTGCTCGTCGCGCACGGCAGACCAGGCTTCTAATTACGCGTCCTGGAGGAGGGAGAGGTCGAAGCCGGCGACCAGATCGTGAAGATCGCGGCGGGTCCCGAGTGCATGACCGTCGCCGAGGTCGCTGCCCTGTTGTACATGCCCGGTCATCAGAGGAGCCAACTGGAGCAGGTGCTGCGCATCGCCGCGCTGAGCGCCGGCTGGCGTGCCTCTTTCGAGGCGCTGCTCGATCGCGAGCGGCGTGGGGGCGCGGTGACGGGCAATCCGGGGCTCGCTCCCGCGACCGGCCAGCCTCCGGCATGGACCGGTTTTCGTTCGCTGCGTGTATCGCACAAGGTGCGTGAGAGCCGGTTGGTGACTTCGCTGGTGCTCGAGTCCACGGATGACCACTCTTTGGCCGTTGCGCTGCCGGCCGCACGTGCTGCGCGTTCCGTCATGCCGACACGACCCGGCGGCGGATCGGTGTAAAGCGCATAAGCCTCGATCCGGTCGCTGACCCGACGCGGGTCGTTGTCGAGAAGGTTGGCGGCGACGATCTCGAAATCATTATAGGCGGTGTGGGTGAAGGCGCCCCGGCCGTTGCAGTCGCCCATCGCCCAGATTCCGTCGACATTCGTGCGGAGCTGGTCGTCAACGACGATGAAACCGCGAGCGTCGACCGTCATGCCCGCGCGGTCCAGGCCGAGATCGTCCGTGTTGGGGCGCCGGCCGACGGCGAGCAGAACGTGCGATCCGCTGATCTCGGGCGCGCCCGACGTGCAATCGGCGCCGACGACGACATCGTCGCCGCGCAGGTCGAAGCGGATGCACTCGGCGTGCAGCCGGACCGCGATCCCCTCCGCCTCCAGCATGGCCTTCGAACAGCACATAGCGGTCGCGAGAGCAGCGAATCCCGCGTCGCAGTTTCGGGCCAATGTATGGGCCCGGATGCGGATCGGGGCTCGGGGTGGGCGGCCAGACGCAGTGTGCGGACACCGATCCACCGCACGCGCCGAGCGCGACGCCGAATAGTGCCAGCGAACTAGCTCGCTGGTGCCGCTATTCGCCAAGTGTATGTTGGTTGACATACCGTCTTCCCTTTGTGCCAGCGCACCCAGGATGATACCGCACGTGGGCGCTGTGGAATTGACGGGCTTTGGGGACAACCCGAGAACATGGTAAGCAAGCTATCGCGTCTATTTCCGTCGGCGATCTATGCCTTGCGCGGCGGCTTTCTTGTGCGGCCCTTTGCCATAGCGCTCGCCCTTGGTGCTGCAGGCGCGGTTCTCTCATCCTTCGAAGAGACGACGCCGGCGATCAGCTCTCTTGTTCCCGACGTTTTGTTTCCGGCGCAATCCGATCCCCAGATCGCACAGGCTATTCTCAGCGGCATCGCTACGTCGATCATGACGGTCGTATCGATCGTCTTCGCAATCCTTTTGATGACCTTAACGCTGGCATCCACTCAGTTCTCTCCGCGGATCCTGATCAACTTCACCCGGGATCGGGTGACGCAGTGGACCCTCGGCGTGTTCCTCGGCACCTTCTCGTATTGTATCGCCGCACTTCCGGCCGCTCGGTCGCTGCCGCATCCATTTGTCCCGGTTTTTACTGTGATGGTGGCCATGCTTCTGGCGCCGGTTTGCGTGGGCTGGCTGATCTATTTCATTCACCACATCTCCAACGCTATCAGCGTGAACCATATCGTCGATCGAATTCGACGAGAGACCGAACTCGTCATCGACGACTTGATGCCGGACCGGCGCCGTCCATCCCAACGCGACGAGACCGCCGCGGCATTCTCAGTGAAGCTGGAATTCGCGATCAAGAGTCGGCAGTCCGGCTACATTCGGTATGTCCATATCGAGCGTCTCCGCCAGCTCGCCAAAGCCTATCGGATCTGCCTGCGCGTGGAACGGCGCGTCGGGCACTTCGTCCCGGAAGGCGTGACCTTGATCAAGACTTCGCATCGCGAACGCGTCACCGACGGGCGCCTGACAGAGCTTCTTGCCGCCATCCACATCGGTCCGACGCGGACCCTGCAGCAGGATGTCGAGTTCGGTATTGTGCAGATCGTTGACATCGCGCTGAGGGCCATTTCTCCAGCAGTCAATGATCCGACCACAGCAATCAGCTGTGTCGATCAGCTAAGCTGCATTCTGATCCGATGGCTCGGTCGCGCCCCTCCTCCCACTTTCTTCTACGACCCGCCCGCCGTCCTGCGCGTCGCTATCCCGTGGATCAGTTTCGATGGCCTGTTCGATCTGGCGTTCGAGCAGATACGACACTACTCCGTCGCCGACGCGGCGGTCAGCCTTCGACTGATGCGGGCGCTGGGAGACATTTCAGCTACGGTCGAAGAGCCGGAGATCCGGGCCGCCCTGGTGGATCGGGGCAGAGACCTGCTAGCGGCGTGCACGGAGCGGCTTCCGGACGGTGATCTCAAGCGACTTCGGAAGCGCCTGTCGCGGATCGAATCCGGCACAGCAGAGGAAGACTAGCGGATCGACCGCCCGGGTGAGCTGCCGCACGATGGGTCAAGCAGCCCGAGGCCTGTGCTGGGCGGGCATGACGTTCAACAGCACACACTCGATGCAACGCCTGCCCCGCGTTTGGGTGATGCAGACTGCAACCCAGTTTATATACTATAATACTATAACTGCGGACGGATAACATACCCAGACTTTATGCGCTTATCCCGTTGCGAGCCGCGCACGCCGATGGCGCCTTGATCCACGATTGCCGACCAATGCGCCGAACGGCCGTCGTCTATATGGGTTCTTTACGCCGACCCGCGTCCGGGGTGGAGGCCGGCGCAGCCACGGTCTACCCCACCAGATCGCCAGCTATGGCTGCTACGCCTTGACCGGCGGCGACGTCAGCCCACCACCAGTATGCCGCGCGTCTCGTAGACGCTGGTGTGTTCGGCCGGCTGCGCCATCGCCATCGCCACGATCAGCGCGACCGCCGCGTCGATCTTCATGTCCTCGCGCGGCCGCCGCGGGAACACGTTCTGGCGGGGATCGTAATGCCCAACGACGTTGCCGACGCACCACGCCAGCACGCCGTTGCTGTCGTGACGCAGTCGGCCGCCCCGCATCGCCGCGTCCAATTCTTTGGTCGGCTCGCTCAAGTGTTGCGTGTTCATGCGAAACTCGACCATCGGCACGGACTGCGCCGACAGCCGCTGCGCAAGCTGCGTCGCGTTCCAGGCATCGTAGGCCACCGACAGCACCCGGAACCGGCGGCATAGGTCGAGGATGTCGTCCTCGATCAGACCGAAGTCCATCTCGTTCCCCGCCGTGATGACCAGCTCACCGCGCGGCCCATCCTGGATAGCTCGGATTACGCGCCTCGATCACCGCCGCCTCGTTCAGGTGGCAGCGCGCGAACACGGTGTAGTGCAGGATACGGTCGTCGCCGACGATCACGTCCTCTACAACCGCATCGCGTGGGTCGACGTTCGTGGGGAAATCATAGGTCAGACACGGGGCCTGGACTGAGCATCAGCATGCAGCCGGTGCTTCAATCTCTCCGTTCGGGCGCGACGCCCCAATTGGGGGAGCGAGGCGCCGGATGTGCCGGCGGACTGCAAGTCTGCTGTTTCTTCGTGTGCGTAAGGGCTCGATGCCCGGTATGCCGGGACCAATCCGAGCCGCTGCAACTGTTCGGCGCTCGCAACAAGCACCCTTCCGTTCTCAACAACTGGATCAGCCCAGTGGATCGCGGGCATCGGCTGCAAGCCGGTTGCACGGTCCGGGACGCTGCTGTAATTCCAAACGATAGCCCACGACCGCCTCCGTCACGATATGGCGGGGATGAGCGGGATCCGCTTCGAGCTTGAGCCGGAGCTCCCGTATGGCCACCCGCAGGTAAGCGATCCGGTCAGCGCAACCTTCTCCCCAGACCGCGGAAAGAATTTCGCGATGTGAGAGCACCTGGCCAGCTTTCTCCGCCAGGACACGCAGGACCTCGTAGGATTTGTGGCGCAGATGCACGGGCTGTCCGTGCAGGCGTACGCGGTGATACAGAAGGTCGATTTCCAGATCGCCGCTCACAACCCGCGCGGGCTTGCCTTGTTCCAGCGACCGTCGGCGCAGCGCGTTCGTCACGCGAGCCAGAAGCTCCTTCATCCGAAACGGCTTCTGCACGTAGTCGTCCGCGCCGTAGTCGAGTGCGCGGGCCGCAGCATCCTCGTCGTCACTGGCCGACAGTGCCAGGATGGGCAACGGCGACACCCCGCGCACCAGCCGGATGACGTCCTCCCAGCCGGAAGCGGGCGAATCGATGTCCAGGATCAGCAGATCGAACGGACGCTCTGCGACGGCCTGCAGGGCAGCGGGTCCTGCCGCGCTGTCCTGGACACTATAGCTCGCCGCCTCCAGCTCTCGGTGGAGCAGTCGACGGATCCCCGGGTCGTCGTCGACTACGAAGACATGGGGAGCCCTTGTCATGCCGCTCGGGGTTCCGCGGGGGAGGGTCGGCGGTCTTCGGCCTCGCTCATTCCGGCCGTTGTATCACTTCTCCGGTTACTTTGCGCCCAGGGCGTCGAGGGCCAGGTTGAGCTTCAGCACGTTGACGTGCGGCTCGCCGATGATGCCGAACAGGCGGCCGTCGATGTGGTCGCGCACCAGCTGCTCGACCTGCGCCTCCTGCAGGCCGCGGGCCTTCGCCACCCGCGGGACCTGGAAGAGGGCCGCTGCCGGGGTGATGTCCGGATCCAGCCCGCTGGCCGAGGTGGTGACGAGGTCGACCGGGACCGGCGCACCCGGATTTTCGGCGTGCAGCGTCTCCGCGTCGCCCTTCACGCGATCCAGCAGCGCCTTCGAGGTCGGGCCGAGGTTCGAGCCGCTAGAGTTGTCGGCGGCGTAGGGCACGGATATGGTCTTGGTCGGGTCCTTCGGGTCGGGCTCGCTCGTCGCCGACGGACGGCCGTGGAAGTATTTCGGGTCGGTGAAGTTCTGACCGATCAGTTCCGAACCAATGACCTTGCCGTCGCGCACGATCAGGCTGCCCATCGCCTGGTGCGGGAAGACGAGTTCGGCGATACCGGTCATCGCGAGCGGGTAGGCGAGGCCACAGATCGCGGTGAATACCACGATCATCAGGATGGCCGGACGAGCTTGCTTGAGCATGGAAGGCCTCTCCTTCAGGCCAGGCCGAGGGCGTTGACGACGACGTCGATCGCCTTGATGCCGATGAACGGCACGATGATGCCGCCGACGCCGTAGATCAGCAGGTTGCGCTGCAGGATGCTCGCAGCACCCGCCGGGCGGTAGGTGACGCCGCGCAGCGCCAGCGGGATCAGTGCGACGATGATCAGCGCGTTGAAGATGATTGCCGACAGGATCGCACTGTGCGGCGAGACAAGGCGCATGATGTTCAGCGGCCCCACCGCGATGAACATCGCCGGGATGATGGCGAAATACTTCGCCACGTCGTTGGCGATGGAGAACGTCGTCAGCGCGCCACGCGTCATCAGCAGCTGCTTGCCGATCTCGACGATCTCGATCAGCTTGGTGGGATCGCTGTCGAGATCGACCATGTTGCCCGCTTCGCGCGCGGCCATGGTGCCGGTGTTCATCGCGACACCCACGTCGGCCTGTGCGAGTGCCGGCGCGTCGTTGGTGCCGTCGCCGCACATCGCCACCAGCTTGCCCTTGGCCTGCTCGTCGCGGATCAGCTTCAGCTTCGCCTCCGGCGTCGCCTGGGCGAGGAAGTCGTCCACGCCCGCCTCGGCCGCGATGGCGGCGGCGGTCAGCGGGTTGTCGCCGGTGATCATCACCGTGCGGATGCCCATCCGGCGCAGCTCCGCGAAGCGCTCGCTGATGCCGCCCTTGATGATGTCCTTCAGGTGGATCACGCCGAGCAGCCGTCCGTCGCGCGCGACCGCGAGCGGCGTGCCGCCCGACTTCGCGATCGTCTCGGCCTTGGCGATCAGCTCGTTGGTCAGCGTCTCGGTCTGGCCGGCCCGGACCGCCGTGGCGACACCGCCCGCCGCGTCGGTGCCGGCGGCGCGGACCGACTGCGCCCAGGCGATCACGGCGTCCACCGCGCCCTTGCGGATCGACGAGCCCTGGATGTCGACGCCGCTGAGGCGTGTCTGCGCCGAGAACGGGATGAAGTGCGCGTCCTTGGCCGCCAGCTCGCGCCCGCGCAGGGCATACTTCTCCTTCGCCAGCACGACGATCGAGCGGCCCTCCGGCGTCTCGTCCGACAGCGAGGCGAGCTGCGCCGCATCGGCCAGCTCGTGCTGCGACACGCCGGTCAGCGTCAGGAATTCGGACGCCTGCCGGTTGCCGAGCGTGATGGTGCCGGTCTTGTCGAGCAGCAGGGTATCGACGTCGCCCGCCGCTTCCACGGCGCGGCCGGACATCGCCAGCACGTTGAAGCGCACCAGCCGGTCCATGCCCGCGATGCCGATCGCCGAGAGCAGCGCGCCGATCGTGGTCGGGATCAGGGTGACGAACAGCGCCACCAGCACCAGCACGGTCACCAGGCCGCCGGCGTAGGCGACGTAGCTCGGGATCGTCGCCACGGCGATGACGAAGATCAGCGTGAGGCCGGCGAGCAGGATGTTCAGCGCGATCTCGTTCGGCGTCTTCTGCCGCTCCGCACCCTCGACGAGCGCGATCATGCGGTCGAGGAAGGTCGAGCCCTGCGCCGCCGTGATGCGCACGCGGATCCAATCGGAAAGGACTCGCGTCCCGCCGGTGACGGCGGAGCGGTCGCCGCCGGACTCGCGGATGACCGGCGCGCTTTCGCCGGTGATCGCGCTCTCGTCGACCGAGGCGATGCCTTCGATCACGTCGCCGTCGCTCGGGATGAAGTCGCCCGCCTCGATCAACACGACGTCGCCGACCTTCAGCTCCGGCGCGGGCACGAGGTCCCAGACGTCGCGGGCGTCGCCGCGCAGGCGCTTGGCCTGCGTCTCGGTGCGCGCGCGCCGCAGGGTCGCCGCCTGCGCCTTGCCGCGGCCTTCGGCGACCGCCTCGGCGTAGTTGGCGAACACCACCGTCAGCCACAGCCAGATGTTGATCTGCAGCGCGAAGCCGGTCTGCGCGCTGCCCCCGGTGACGAGGTCGCGCAGCAGCAGCAAGGTGGTGAGCGTCGCCACGATCTCGACGACGAACATCACCGGGTTGCGCGCCATCAGCCGGGGATCGAGCTTGCGGAATGCCGGGCCGATCGCCGGGATGAGGATCTTCGGGTCCAGAATGCTCGCCGCGGCGCCGCGCGGCTCGACTGCCATGTCCATGACGATGTGTCCGTTCAGTAGGTGGTGCCGGTGAGCATCGCGTAGTGTTCGGCGATCGGGCCGAGGGCGAGTGCCGGGAAGAAGGTCAGGCCGCCGACGATCACGACGACGCCGACCAGGAGTGCCACGAACAGCCCGCCGTCGGTCGGGAAGGTGCCGCTGGAGGCAGGCACGATCTTCTTGCCCACCAGCGAGCCGGCGACCGCCATCATCGGCACGATGTAGAGGAACCGGCCGATCAGCATCGCGTAGGCGAGCGTGGTGTTCCAGAACGGCGTGTTGGCGGAGATGCCGGCGAACGCGCTGCCGTTGTTGCCGGTGGCCGAGGTGTAGGCATACAGCGCCTCGGAGAAGCCGTGCGGGCCGGCGTTGTTCATCGCCGCCGTGCCCTGCGGCAGCACGACCGCGAGTGCGGTGAAGCCGAGGATCGAGAGCGGCAGGATGAGGATGGCGAGGACGGCCATCCGGACCTCCTTGGACTCGATCTTCTTGCCGAGATACTCGGGCGTGCGCCCGACCATCAGCCCGGCGATGAACACCGACAGCACGGCGAGCAGCAGCATGCCGTACAGCCCCGAGCCGACGCCGCCGAAGATGACCTCGCCCAGCATGATGTTGGCGATCGGCACCATGCCGGCGAGCGGCATGAGGCTGTCGTGCATCGTGTTGACCGCGCCGCAGGACGTGTCGGTCGTGACGGTCGCGAACAGCGCGGAGTTGGCCTCGCCGAAACGGACCTCCTTGCCTTCCATGTTGCCGCCGGCCTGCAGCGCGCTCGGCGCGCTGTCGATGTGGAGGGCGGCGAAGGCGGGGTTGCCCGGCGAGTCGGTCGCGTAGAGTGTCGTGACGCCGATGAGGAACAGGATGCCCATCGCGCCGAAGATCGCCCAGCCCTGGCGCTGATTGCCGACCATGCGGCCGAACACGTTGGTCAGCGCCGCGCCGATCGAGAAGATCGTCACCATCTGCATCAGGTTGGTCAGCGCCGTCGGATTCTCGTACGGATGGGCCGAGTTGGCGTTGAAGAAGCCGCCGCCGTTGGTGCCCATGATCTTGATCACCTCCTGCGAGGCGACCGGGCCCATGGCGATCGTCTGCTTGGCACCTTCCAGCGTGGTGGCGTCGAGATAGGGCGACAGGTTCTGCGGCACGCCCTGCCAGACGTAGAACAGCCCGATCACTACGCTGAGCGGCAGCAGCACGTACAGCGTGCAGCGGGTCATATCGACCCAGAAGTTGCCGAGCGTCTTGCCCGAGCGGCGCGCGAACGCGCGGATCAGCGCGATCGCCAGCGCGATCCCGGTGGCGGCGGAGAGGAAGTTGTGCACCGTCAGCCCGGCCATCTGCACGAGATAGCTCATCGTCGTCTCGGGTGTGTACGACTGCCAGTTCGTGTTGGTGATGAAGCTGATCGAGGTGTTGAACGACAGGTCGGTGCCGACCGGATCGAACTTCTGCGGGTTGAACGGAAGCACGTTCTGCAGCCGCTGCAGCGCGTAGAGCGACACGAACCCGGCGACGCTGAACGCCAGCATCGCGATCGTGTAGGTGACCCAGCTCTGCTCCTCGGTCTCGCGGACGCCGCAGACCGCGTAGATGCCGCGCTCCACCGGACGCAGCACCGGCGAGAGCAGCGTGCGCTCGCCCTGGAACACGCGCGTCATGTAGCCGCCGAACGGGCGGACGAGGGCGATCACGATCGCGCTGAAGATCGCGATCTGCAGCCAGCCGTTGAATGTCATTGAACTTGCCCCAGGAAGAGTCGGGTCAGAAACGCTCGGGTCGGAGCAGCGCGATCACCAGGTAGACGGTGATCACGACCGTGACGATGCCGCCGAGAATGTAGTCGATCGCCATC
>Ga0209656_10002762_pt1 | contig 11378 bp, 13 predicted proteins | sample BogFormECP12_OM2_FD_188239 | JGI IMG/M metagenome (GOLD analysis project Ga0209656, IMG submission 188239) | Bog forest soil microbial communities from Calvert Island, British Columbia, Canada - ECP12_OM2 (SPAdes) (version 2) | ecosystem: Environmental > Aquatic > Freshwater > Wetlands > Bog ... | reverse complement strand
CTCGGTCTTCGGTCTGTGGCACACTAGTCGCATGCCCACCGTCACTCTCGGCGATTTTGAACTCAGTATTTTCTCCGACGGCACTTACCCGCTCGATGGCGGCGCGTTTTTCGGCGTGATTCCCAAAATCATGTGGTCGCGCAAAGTCGTGGCGGACGAAAAGAACTATGTGACAGCAGGGCTGAACTCGCTCCTCGTCCGCACGGGCAAGCAGAATGTCCTGGTTGAGACCGGCATGGGCAACAAACTCTCCGAACGCATGATCAAGTTCTACGGTCAGCCCGCGCAGTTGCTCGCGAATCTCGCCGCTGCCGGAATCGCGCCCGAAGACATCGACATCGTCATCAATACCCATCTTCACTTCGACCACTGCGGCTGGAACACGGTGCGTGACAAAGCTGGAAAGATAGTCCCCACATTTCCGCGGGCAAAATATTACACCCCCGAAGGCGAGTGGCAATATGCCCGCAAGCCCAGCGAGCGCGACTCCATCAGCTACCTCCCCGACAACTACGACCCGCTCGTCGCCAGCGGCCAGATGACTCTGCTCAAAGGCGACGAAGAAATCGTTCCCGGCATTTCCGTGAAAACTTTTCCCGGCCACACGGCCCACATGCAGGCGGTGATTGTGAACGGACGTCCTGGTTTTGAAAGGGCGCGGCTTCAAGCCGCGCCGCCAGCCGCAGAGAAAGAGAAAGAGAACAGGGCTTCAGCCCCTGAGGTCGCCTGCTACACCTCCGACCTCATCCCGACCACGGCACACATCGACATCACGTGGGGCATGGCCTTCGATCTTTATCCTCTGCAAACCATCGAGAGCAAAAAGCGGTACTACGCAAAGGCGCTTCCAGAAAATTGGCTGACGGTCTTCACCCACGACGCAAAGACTCCGTGGGCTTATGTGGAAAAGGATGAGGCGGGAAAGATGGTGGCGCGGGTCGTGGTGAGCCGATGAACCGTGTGGGTTTGCGCAAATGATGAAAGTTGGGGTCCAAAAGGTGAAAGTCTGGACCCCAAAAGATGAAATGGAAATAAGCTATTGGAACCAATGACATAAGCGGGTGTTAGCCCGCTCGAAATGGACATCCCGCGCGCAGCCGAGCCGGCTCGACCGGCTTCAACGGTTGCCATGGGACTGCCAAACACTGGAAGGCACGACAAAAACGAGAGAACCGTGCGTGGGTGATTGCCCTGGGTGATTTGAGGAGTTATTTTGGAGCAACGGCGGAGAGGGATTAACATCCACCGCCTTAATTTTGCCAACAACACTGCCAAATTTCCGCCGTTACTACCAATGCTACCAGTCACTTGCGACCGTCGCGCATCTCATTTTACCAGTATTCTTGGAGAATCAAATAGGGCAGGTTTTGGTAGCAATGGTAGGTAGTCACTTCGCTCTTGGAGATCGAGCAATCCGCGTCAGTTCGCTAGAGAATGCTGATCTTTGACAATGGACTGCGTCTTACTTTCGGAAGACCATGATCACTCCCGCTTAACTGGTCCGCCTTCACGAGGGTGCAGATAGGGGCACCTTGCGAAAAACCATTTCATGAACGGGACGAAGCAATCGAAAACGGGCCGCCGTAGCGACCCCCCTGAAGGAGACAAACACGAAGATCAATGACGAACGTCCTATGGTGCCACGCCAGGAAATCAAGGACGCCCCAGAATGCAGCACCGCCAGCCAGGATTTGCTTGATCGTAAAATTTTGCGACCAAAGTATCCGTAGTGCAAAATCATTCCCGCAACAACGGTTTCGGACACTTGCCTTCATTGAACCCAACACGCAAGGCAGCATGAGGAGTACTTGAACTGGAGCGGGTCACGACGCTGTGAGCCAGAACGAATCGAATATTCGAACTATTCTTTGTTTAGACTCCGCAGAAGGCGACCAAATGTGAAGCTGCTTGCAACTTCTCCCAACACGACCAAACGAGATTCTTCTTCGCGCTGCAACACCAGCAGAGTCTCGTCGTCGCTGGGGAGTCCGCCTCGAAACGCCTCTAATCGTTGCAGTAAGTCTTCTCCCAACGCGTTAGCAGAGTCCACCGGAGCCCCACGGGCCCAGTCTAGTAGCTGTTCTCGGCCCAACTCCTGCCCGAGCCCGTTCTCGGCTTCGGTGATGCCGTCCGTGTAGAGCACAAGAAGATCGGATGGGTTCAGAGTGACAACCGTCTGACTGTAGTCCGTACCAGGAATTAGCCCGACAGGTAAGCCGGCGACCTTTCTAAGTTGCGGGTCATTTCCCTCCTCCAGCCACCCCCAACTTCGTTGGGCGGCGTGATACCAAAGCGGAGGCAGGTGCCCCGCGTTGCTGAACGCCAGCCGGCCTGTGATGCGGTGGAAACTCAAGACGATTGCCGTGGCGTATTTCTTACTCTTGTTGAACGCGTCATTGAGGCCGCGCATGAAATCTGACTGGTCCCAGAGGTTGATGTTCTTGTGCATGAGCTCGCGCAGCGCCTGGGTCACGGCGCTCACATCGCGACCATGGCCGCTCACATCGGCCAGAGCCACGCGGGAGATCAAGTCGTAATCGCAAACGGACATGTAGTGAAGGTCTCCGCCGCCTTCATCGTCGTGGATGGGATTGGAAGCCACCCACGCCATCAGGCTGGGCAGCCTTACCGTGCGACTTACCTTTCGATTGCCGCCCCAAACTTCAGTGCACACCAGAGCGTGAGGCTTTTCAGATTCATCGTGCATAGGCTCTCCAAATCTGAGCAGCTGTCGGCAATACGATGCGTAGCTCCGAACAAAGTTCCCGGTTCGCTCAAAAACAAAAATGCCATGGCGAATGAAACATTGAGCAGTCAATCGCATCTACCCTGTGCTTAGATTTCCATGTTTGCGCACGGGAGGAAGGATTGACCGGATCAGAATCTGGCGGGAAGACGGATGAAGCATCCCTGCTAAAGCGAATTAGAGATGGAGAAAGCAATTTGTTTTACGAGATGGTCAAAGATTGCCAGCGGGCCGTCTACACTGCTGCGTTTTCCATTCTGCGAGACGCTGCCGATGCGGAGGAGGTTTGTCAGGAAGCAATCCTTAAGGCTTGGGTGGGATTGAACAGATTTCGCATGGAGTCAAAGTTCTCGACCTGGTTGGTTCAGATCACAATGAACGAGGCCCGAATGCGCCTCAGGAAAGACAGAAAAGATCGTTTCCGCTCAATCGATGAGCGTGCTGAGACGGGAAGGGGGATCTACGTGCCGGAGCAACTGATCGAATGGCGGAACATACCGTCCAGGGAACTGGAACGTAAGCGCATGAGGGAGGCACTCCTGCGCGCCTTCGAATGTCTGCCCGAGAAATACCGCGAAATATTTGTACTTCGTGATGTTCAGGGACTGAACATCAAGCAGACGGCGAAACTTGTAGGGATTACTGAGAATGCGGTGAAAACACGCTTGCTTCGCGCTCGCCTGCGGATGCGAGATATGTTGTCAGGCGGTCCACTGAAACCCGGCGCGGCTGTAATGCTGAAGAAGGCCGCGGCAGTTCCTTGTGTGCTGATCTGGCGCCGGGTTTCCGACTATGTGGACAATGATGTCACTTCGGCCACACGGGTCGCTATTGAGTCTCACGTTGCGGAGTGCCCGGAGTGTAAATCAGTGGTGGAAGGAGTTCACAACGTCGTCCTGTTGTTTACAGACCCCCGCGTATTTCCTCTTCCGAGAGGATTCCGCAAGCGAACGCTTCAAAAGCTCCGTTCTCGTATCCGGAGTCCCCGTAGAAAACGAGCGGCGTCCCGGCGCGGAGCGTGACTTCAAGCTGGCGTGAATCGTGAGCAGACTCCGAATTGGTTGTATCTTCGAAGCCCAGCTGAAAGATCGGCATGTCGCCGCAGGGCTGATGGTGCTGGGCGGCATCGTGAAACCTATTTCGCGCCTATGACTCTCATTTGGCATGAAGAACAGCGTCACGAGATTCGCTCTGTTGCTCGCGTTGATGCTTGTTTGGATGGATGCAGCATGGGCAACTGCACCCAACCATCTCGGAGGACAGAGTTCGGTCTATCTTGCTCGTGCTGCCGGACAACCGGTGGATTGGTATCCCTGGGGCGCAGAGGCTTTCAAACGGGCCAAAGAGTTGGACCGCCCAATTCTCCTGGATGTCGGTGCGGTTTGGTGCCCGTGGTGTGGACTCATGGACCGCGACACCTACACAAATCCTGAAACTGCTGAGTACGTCAATCAACATTTTGTTGCCGTGAAGGTCGACTTCGATGCTTCACCCAAGCTGGTGGCGCAGCTGCAGCGAGCTCAAGCTGTGTTGAATCTGCCTGCCGGGTTGCCCTTGACTTCCTTCATTACTCCAGAGGGCAAGCTTTATTTTGGCGCGGGGTACCTCCCTTCCGAAGGCAAAGGTGGCAAACAATCGTTCAAGGACGCGGCAGAACAGGCTCTTAAAGAATATGCAAACAAACGAAAGATTGATGACGAATCGTTCCAACTGGAGGTTGCGAAGTGATCAAGAAAAACATATTTCTACATGGGCTTTTGCTGCTCTTGCTCGGCACACAAACGCTGTTCGGAATTGACAACCTGAAGCTCAATTCAAGGCTCGACTATCAAAGCGATAGCCTGGATGGCCCTCTCATTACCGGGGATGATGCGCAATCGGGCTTTATCCCCGGCAAGACCAACTACGTGATCATCTATGGCGAAGGCTGCTTCAATTCAAAGAGACAGGCGCGACGGACCGTCGAACTCTATAACAAGTACCGCAATCAGGTGCACTTTGTCGTGGTTGACCTGGACGTCAAGCGCTCGCCCGAGCAACAGCAACTGGTGAAACAGTACTATGAAGGCTCCATCCCACACGTGCTGGTTTTGGACGCAAACGGGAAGCCACTCTACAACTCTGCGGGTGAAGTCGACTCGAAGCATATCGAGGCTGTCTTTGCACAATCGTTCAATCGTTCGGCGGCAAGCGCAAAATAAAATGCATAACGCGGACGGTTCCACCTCCTTTTCAACAGAGGGCAGTAACCTTTTAGGACTGTCGGAATCTGATGGCCAGTAAGATCGGAGTCTCTCCATGCAGGGTAAGGTCGTACTTGTAACCGGCGCGAACGGGGGCCTTGGGACGTATGTAACCCAGGCGTTTCTTGATGCCGGCGCGACCGTTATCGGTACGTCGCGCAAAATACAGCAATCCGATTTCAGCAGTCCGGGTTTTAACGCGCTCGCTGCGGAGATTTCGAGCCGCGAAGGCGCCAAGTCTCTGGTCGACCAGGTTGTCGCGCGTTTCGGAAGGCTTGATGTTCTCGCCCACACTGTTGGCGGGTTCGCTGGTGGTCAGACGATTGCGGGCACGGACGATGACACTTTTCAGCGGATGTTAGACCTGAATCTGAATTCTGTATTTCACATTCTACGAGCAGCAATCCCAGCTCTGCGGCAGATGGGCAACGGCCGCATTATTGCGATCGGGAGTCGCGCAGCGCTAGAGCCCGGAGCTGGGGTCGGTGCGTATAGCGCTTCCAAAGCTGCCATGGTTTCTCTGATCAGAACTGTGGCGCTGGAAAACAAAGATGCGGGATTGACGGCCAACGTGATCTTGCCGGGCACGATGGACACGCCAGCGAACCGCAAGTCTACTCCAAACGCAGACTTCTCGAAATGGGTTCGCCCTTCGACGGTTGCCAGCCTGATCACGTGGCTGGCCAGCGATCCCGGCAAAGACATCAACGGGGCAGTAATTCCGGTCTACGGCAGCGATGTTTGAAACTCTTGCAAAAATATTCGTCTACGCTCTGGGGATCTACGCGGGTCTCGGATTGATATTTGCTGTGCTGTTCGTGTGGATTGGAGTTCAACGTCTGGACTTAGAAGCACAGGGCTCGGGAGTTGGTTTCCGGTTGCTGATTCTGCCAGGAGTCACCGCCTTCTGGCCTATGTTCCTGCTGCGGTGGACGCGCGGAACTGCCGAGCCTCCCGTGGAAAGAAATCCACACCGCAGATTGAGTAATCAATGATTCAGCCACTCAGAACCGTGCACCGCCGAGCATTTGTCGCGCTCGCGTTGGTTCTGCCTGCGATTCTTCTGGCAGGAATCGAAGCACGGCATCCCGGCACGAGCCTGACGGGACGCTCTCCTGAACTGCCGGGGACCGCGTACCTCGTGCGGGAGTCGAACAGACTCTGGACCCACCATTCGATTGCTACGAAGTTCTACGGCAGATCAGACGGTCCGAAAGACATCTACGTTGTTCTGCGACCGATGCAACCGCTGAACGAACCCGATTTGTTGCTCTATTGGAGCACCAACACACCGCAGGGAAAATCCTTGCCGAGCGAGTCCCTTCTCGTAGCCCCATACACCGCGGACGAAGCCTTCACGCTTCCGCTGGATAAAGAGCGAGCGGGCAACCTCATCCTTTTCAGCCTGGCTCATCAGATCGTGTTTGATTCTGCCAGAGTGGAGAAGTTGCCATGAGCGCTCAATATGGCGCAATCAGTTGGAACCGCCAGAAGAAGGTGTACGACCTGACGCTCGTATCCTTACTCGTACTCTACCTCGCTGTCTTTGTCGGTGTCGGTGCTTGGCGAAACCCTAGCGCCACCGCCGAGACGCTGTTGATTCGGGCGTTTGGAACCGCTGCATTCTTGCTGCTGAACGTTGTGCTCTGTATTGGACCATTGGCGAGACTAGACCAGCGATTCCTTCCGCTGCTCTATAACCGTCGGCACCTGGGTGTCACGACGTTTCTGCTGGGCTTGGCGCATGGAGGCTTCGCGCTCTTTCAGTTTCATGCGCTGGGGAATGTGAATCCTCTTGTCAGTCTGTTCATCAGCAATCCGCGATACGGCACTGTCGCCGATTTCCCCTTTCAGGCCCTTGGTTTCTTTGCACTGATCATCCTGTTTTTGATGGCTGCCACAAGCCACGATTTCTGGTTGAGAAATCTCTCCGCTCCCATGTGGAAGCGGCTGCACATGCTGGTGTATGTCGCCTACGCGCTGTTGGTTGCGCACGTGACTCTAGGGGCGTTGCAGACAGAGACAAACCCCGTGCTGGCCGCTGCCCTCATCGTAGGAGTCGCCACCGTACTTTCGCTTCATCTCGCAGCGGCGTTTCATGAGAAGCGGGTGGACCGAGCGAGGCACGAAGCGGTCGAGGAAGGTTTCGTCGAGGTCTGCAAAGTGGATCGCATAGCCGAGAAGTGCGCGAACATCATATCTCTCTCCGGAGAGCGCGTTGCGGTTTTTCGGTACGACGGCAAGGTCTCTGCGATCTCAAATGCTTGCCAACATCAGAATGGACCGCTAGGGGAAGGACGCATCATCGATGGCTGCGTTACGTGCCCATGGCATGGCTACCAGTATCAGCCAGAGTCTGGAGCGGCTCCGCCGCCATTCAAGGAGAAGATCCCGACCTTCCGCGTCAAGATTGTTAAAGGATCCGTTTTCGTGCATCCGCGTCCCAACCCACCGGGAACCCTTGTAGAGCCTGCCAACATTGACTCCACGGAGGCGCAACCGCGATGAACGATTTCTACGTGGGTTATCTGCCGAAGGCGCCCACAACGCTGGCTCGTTTTGTGCGAAGGGTCATTCTTGCGCTTGGCCTGCTTGCGGTGACCGCGGCTCTGGTGTTGGTTGCTGGACAAATGCCGTTTGCTAATTCCGCGTTCGAATACGGGAAGCTGCGCAGTTTTGAGGGAGTTATCGTGACACGGCCTTTCCCAACGTTGTTAGTCGCGCGTCCGGGACAAACAGGACAAGAAGATAAATATTCGCGCTATCTGCTGGTCGCGCCAGGAAAACATGGGGCCGACGACCTCGTGGCCAGTTTCGATAGGAAACAGGTCCGTCTACAGGGCCAACTGATTTATCGTGGGGGCGGAACAATGGTGGAAATTACACCCGGCTCCATCGCTGTGACCGATACCGCGCCCGCAATGCAAGAGACGACTCGCGACCTGGAAACTGTGACGGTCACCGGCGAAATCGTAGACAGCAAGTGCTACCTGGGAGTGATGAATCCCGGTCAAGGGAAGGTTCACCGAGACTGCGCGGCGCGCTGTCTGAGTGGAGGGATTCCGCCCGTCTTTGTTACGACCGACGGGCGGCAACAGTTCCTACTGGTCGGCCTTGATGGACGCGCCCTAGGACGCGACGCGCTACGCGAATTCATTGCGGAACCAATTACGATTCACGGGGATCTCTTACAACAAGGAGAGAGTCGCCTGCTCAAGATTGATGGGCGAACGTTGCGTCACTCCCCAGACAGAGTCGAGGCGGTAGTGTTAGAAGCCCCAAAACACAGAAGGTAACTGGAGTCCTTGGGCATTCCATCAGGCTTTTAGGAAACGGGCTCGCACGCGAGGATGAAGAGCCTCAAGATCCATCAGCGTGAGGAAATCAATTGTCTTGAATTCACGATCGATCGCTGGCGGACCACAGATCTTTGCGCCCACAGCCAGGTACGCACGCAATAATTTCGGAATCTTGTCGCTGGCATTCACTGTTGCCTTCAGGGGCATTGCGAAAGCTGCCTGCGGACTGGTTCGTAGCTGGGGCTCCACCAAGTACTCCCGCATCGCTTCATAGACCGCTGTACCATGAGCCGGGTCTTGCGAAGTCAGCGAAGAACAACCGATCAGATACCGACCGCCATTGTGGATAGCATATTGCGCGATTCCGCGCCACAGCAGGTAGAGCACCTCGGACGAGCGATGATCTCGGTGCACACAAGCGCGTCCCAGTTCGATCACGGAATCGCCTAGGCGCTTGTAGGGTGTGAAGTCGAATTCACGTTCGCTGTAGTAGCCGAGATTGGCGGAAGCCACCACGCCGGTCTGTAGTCTGTAGGTTCCAACGACCTTGCCCGAGCCTGGATGTTCGACGATGAGGTGGTCACAGACCGCGTCGAAGTGGTCGGTGTCGTAGCCGGTCGCGTGGGCCGCATCGAGTCCTTCATCTAATTCCAGGTTAAAGACGAGAAACCGCAAGCGGAACGCAGACCGTCGGTCTGCCTCCGACGAGGCGAGTCGTACGCGGTAAGAGACCTGGGCTTCTATCAGCCCGCTCGTCTCCGCGTTGTGATCGTTATCGCAGCGAGCGACTGGCGAAGAAGCGGTCAGGGTTCGTGAGCCAGTCGCGTTCATGATGATCCTCCCAGCAACTCTTCGCGCAGCGAAGGCCGCCAGGTGTCTGCTTGGCAAGTCCACCAACTTTAGACGCCCATTCCCCATACGACGCGCGGTGACCTGGAAGGTGACAGTAATTCCTTGGCTTTCTTGTTCGTGTCACTTCTGACGCCTTGGCGAGTCTGATGGCTGTGTATGGATTTCAAGAAACGGGAAACACGAGGGATTTGAAAAATGAAGAGTCTGTTTTCTGCTTTCCTGCTGCTTATAGCGTTGTCGACGGTCGCATCCGCCAAAGAACTGCAGAATTTGGATCACAACGGAGTCGCCATCCAGGGCTACGATCCCGTGGCTTTTTTCACCGACACTCGGCCGGTCAAGGGCAGCGCGCAATTCCAGTCTGAATATCGTGGAGCGAAGTACTACTTCGCATCCTCGGAACATAAAGCCACCTTTGACAAAGAGCCGGCGAAGTACGAGCCGCAGTTCGGCGGCTACTGCGCATACGGCGTGACCCGTAGCACACGGGCCCCGATCAAGATCGAGGCGTGGCAGATCGTAAATGGACGGCTGCTGATGCAATACGACCTCGATATCAAGAACAAATTCAACCAGGACCAGCAAGGCATGCTGAAGAAGGCTGACGAGAATTGGCCTGGCCTCGTCGACAAATACGGTAAGTAGAGGAGCACATCATGAGCACCCAAGTTATCTCAACCGTAAGTCGGCCAGTCTTGATCTTCAGTTGGGCTTGCCAAATTGTCGCCGCGATCATCTTGCTGCAAACACTCTTCTTCAAGTTCACCGCGGCGCCGGAATCGATCTACATCTTCACGAAGCTCGGGACGTTCGTCCACAGCTACTTCCCGTCTGCGTCAGTCGGTGCGGTTGAGGTCTCGGCGCGCATTGGATCGGGAATCATGGAGTTGATCGCAGCCGTGCTGTTGGTGACACCGCGTTTCGTCTGGGCCGGAGCTGTTCTGGCCATGGCGGCTACGGGTGGGGCTATCGTCAGCCACCTGACCTTCCTGGGCATCGAGGTACAGGGGGACAAGGGACTCCTGTTCTTCCTCGCCATCGCAGTGTTTGTGACGAGCGCCATTGCTCTGTTCTTGCACCGCATGCAAATTCCGGTATTGGGGAAGAGGTTCTGACATGCTCGCTCGGTCATTGAATACTGCGGCTAAAGATGTCCTGCAACAGGGCTGCATCTTTTTGGAGCGCATTGACGACGAAACGTACGCCCGCTCGATGGAAGGAGAGTTCGCCGCGCCTTTGGGAGCCCACTATCGGCACGTGCTCGATCACTTTCTCTGTTTGGCCGAAGGAATTCGGACTGGCCAGGTCAACTACGATCAGCGGCGTCGGAACCCGCAACTGGAGAGTTCGGTGACGTGTGCGCGTCTCGTAACCGAAGGTCTGATCGACGAATTCGGAGGCCTTTCTAGCGAAATTCTTCAAAGTGAGTGCGTTGTGACGTACAGCGTGGGTTATGGCGAAACCGAGGCGGAAGCGGTGAGGTCGAACCTGGCTCGGGAAGTGATGTTCTGCGTCGGACATGCCATCCACCACTATGCCATTCTCAGAATTCTCTGTGCCGGAGTCGGATTGAAACTCCCGCACGAATTTGGCGTTGCTCCCTCCACATTGAAGCATCTTGAAACAGAAACGGCGGAACGAGCGTAGCCAACCATGCTTTCCTCTAATTCACTTCCGGAGACGCAGGCGGCCCTGGCGCTCTCCATTTTTCTCGCGACCTTCATTTACGAAGATGGCGCCACGCTGCTGGCGGCGACCCTGTCGGCCAGCGGAAGGTTGGACCCGGGCATCGGACTTCTGGTCACGTTCCTCGGAGTCTGGCTGGGAGACTTGGGGTTATATGGTCTGGGCTCCAGCCTTGGGCGACGTACTACTCAATCACGCTGGCTGCAGAAATACCTAAAGCCCGAGTCGCTTACCAAAGCTGAAAGCTGGTTTGCACGGAGCGGATCGCTGGCATTGGTGATGAGCCGCGCGATTCCCGGAAGCCGCCTACCTCTTTATGTAGCCGCCGGCGCGTTACGGCTTCCGATCCGACTGTTTGCCAAGACTACGGCGGCCTGTTCGGCTGTCTGGGTCTCCGCGATCTTTGCCATCTGGCGATTCGTTCCCAAGATATCTTCCGGCCATCAGAAATTGCTCCCCTGGCTGCTGACCGTCCTGCTGCTGTTTGCTCCGTGGCTGCTGAGCAAGAGGGCCAGATCACTCGGCGGGTGGATTCGGAAGCGCGAGAGTGTT
>Ga0209656_10002761_pt1 | contig 11378 bp, 9 predicted proteins | sample BogFormECP12_OM2_FD_188239 | JGI IMG/M metagenome (GOLD analysis project Ga0209656, IMG submission 188239) | Bog forest soil microbial communities from Calvert Island, British Columbia, Canada - ECP12_OM2 (SPAdes) (version 2) | ecosystem: Environmental > Aquatic > Freshwater > Wetlands > Bog ... | reverse complement strand
GTCCTTTTTGCTTTTTGTCATCGGAATGAGAGCCTATGGCAACTCGTCGCTGGCCCTGGCATTCATGTGTGCCACTTCCCTGCTCATCATCGCCAAGCATCATGAAAATATCCACCGGCTGTTTGCTGGTACGGAAAACCGCCTGGGAGCGACGCGCGCATGAGCGAGATCGCGATCATTGGCGCGGGAGCGTGGGGGACTGCGCTTTCGATCATCCTGGGACGGAAAGCGACGCACCGGATTCGGCTCTGGGCTCACGAGAAAGAAGTCTATGACACGATCGCGCAGGGGCGGGTCAATGAAAAGTTCCTTCCTGGCATGCCTATCCCGGCCTGCGTAGCGCCGTGCCATGACTTGGCGGAAGCGCTTGACAGTGCTGCCATCGTGGTGAGCGTCATGCCGTCGCAGCATTGCCGCCAGTTATTCGTGCAAATACGGCCACACCTGCGCCCGGAGACGATGATCGTTAGCGCGACCAAAGGACTGGAAGAAAATTCCCTGCTGCGCATGACCGAAGTGATCGCGCACACGATCCAACCCATCGAGCAGTCTGCGCCCCGGATCGGCGCGCTCTCTGGGCCATCTTTCGCGATTGAAGCGGCGCGCGGAGACCCGACAGCCATCAGCATCGCCTCGCAGGATGCTGAACTCGCGCGCACCGTGCAGCAGGAGTTCAGCAATGCCAGCTTTCGAATTTACACGAACCACGATCCAATCGGCGTGGAGCTCGGCGGCGCGCTGAAGAATACGATCGCGATTGCCGCCGGCGTCAGCGACGGCCTCGGCCTGGGACACAATTCGGTCGCTGCTCTGATCACGCGGGGATTGGCAGAGATGACGCGGCTCGTCGTGGCCTGCGGCGGGAGAGCAGAAACCATGGCCGGCCTGGCCGGTCTGGGCGATCTGGTGCTAACTTGCACGGGAGGGCTCTCCCGCAATCGCAGTGTGGGCGTAGAACTCGGCCGGGGGAGAAAGCTGCCGGAGATCCTTGCCGGGATGCACGGCATGGTCGCAGAGGGAGTTTTTACCACGACGGCCGCGGTAGGTCTGGCTCGCGCGCACGGGGTCGAGATGCCCATCACGGAACAGATGCACGCCATTCTGCACGAGGGCAAGTCGCCGCACGACGCGATTTACGAACTGATGACGCGGAGCGGCAAAAGCGAAACGTTGAAAACATAGGCCATACGGTGCTTTGCGTTGCCAAATCCACTCCGTCGGTAAGCCTGGAAAGACACTTTGGTAATGCCAGAAAGCAACGCTTTTCGCCTCCAACCGCTCTCCCCCCACTAAAATTCTATACATACCTGTGAAATCCGCCGCCACTTCGATCGACGGCGCTTCCGAACTGAGTCCGGGGAGCGACTCGTCCAGTCCGACGCCCAGTCCGGCGCGCATTCCCATTCTGTACGTAATCCTCGGCGTGTTGCTCGTGATCAGCATCGTGCCCATGTACTTCTACTCGGCTCAAGTAGAAGCGATCAATCGCGACCGCCTGAAGACCAACGAGATGCTGCTACAGAATACGGTAACGCGCTCGCTGGCGGACGACCTCTCGCAACACGAACGTTCCCTCCGGATGATGCTGGCGAATCTTTCCTCGGCGATTCAGGTGGCGAGCGGCGGCGATATTGGCAGCAAGAACATTGAAGCGCCGGAGCTGCGCGCTCTGCTCGAGAACTTCGTTTCTTCCTCCGATGAACTTGCCTATGCCACGCTGCTGAACTCCGATGCGAAGGGCATTTCCGCCGGACGCATCGCCCCAGACGCTTTCCTGCAGCGCGAGTTGCAACACGCATTCGATGCAGCCCGCGATGGGCGCGCCTACAACGGCCAGGCACTGCAGGTGGAAGATGGCAAGACTTCGAGGACGGTCGTTCTGGTCAGCAGCCCGGTGAGTTATGGCGGACGTTTTCTGGGCATGGTGGGCGCGGTTGTGGATCTGCAATTCCTGATTCGCCGGCTGCATGAGGTCAGCGGCGGCGGCTTGATTCCTTACGTCGTGGATGCGCAGGGCCGACTCGTGGCGGCGGGCACTCCGCAATACGTAACTGGCCAGGACATGAAGAGCCTTGAGATCGTCCGTAATTTTGTGGATGAGGGCAACAAGGCGCAGTTGGCTGCTACCAAAGAGTTCGCCGTCCAGGAAGGCAAGAACAGTGAGGAAATGCTCGGCACCTATAGCCCAGTCACTGCGCTCGATTGGGCAGTGGTGGTGCAGAAACCCCGGCGTGAAGCTTACCGCGGGGTTTACGAGATGCAGCGCACCGCACGCCTGTTGGCGCTACTGGCGGTGCTGCTCAGCATTGGTGTCAGCATTTTTGCGGCCCGCAGGATCACGAATCCCCTACACATACTTACGCAGTCCAGCCGCGCTTTGGCCCGCGGAGACTTTTCGCAGCGAGTTCACTTATTGAGCCGGACCGAGATCGGCGAACTGGCTGAGACCTTCAATACCATGTCACAGGATCTCCAACACTTCGTCGAAGACCTGAAGCGAGCGGCGGAAGAAAATCGTGCCCTGTTTCTGGGCTCGATCCAGATGCTGGCGGGGGCGGTCGACGAGAAGGATCCCTACACTCGTGGTCACTCCGATCGCGTTACGCGTTACTCGCTGATGATCGCCAAAGAACTAAAGCTGGACGCGGAGTTTATGGAGACGCTGCAGATCTCCGCGCAGCTTCATGATGTAGGCAAAATTGGCATCGAAGACCATATCCTGAAGAAGCCGGGCGCACTGACTGCGGAAGAATTTGAGGTCATGAAGACTCACACCACAAAGGGCGCGAATATTTTGCGGCCTGTAACCCAGCTCGCCGAAATGCTCCCCGGTATCGAACTTCACCACGAGGCGCTGGACGGCCGGGGCTATCCTTACGGCCTCCAAGGCGATCAGATCCCTCTGCTGGCGCGTGTCATTGCCGTGGCCGATACCTTCGACGCGTTGACCACCAATCGTCCTTATCAACACGCACATACTCCGGAAGAGGCGTTACAGATCATTCAGAATCTGGCCGGCAAGCGGCTTGATCCTGAAGCGGTAGCCGCGTTATTGGCGGTCTACCGACGCGGCGAAATCCGCATTCAACGCCTCTCTATCAAGAGACCGGTGGCGGCGAGTCCGGTTGCGAATGTGTCGGAGTCTGTTCCTGTTGCAGCGGCTCCCGGCGCAGAACCTCTCAATCTCGAAAGAACCCGCGTTTAATCGTTTCCACCTTCCCTTCGCACAGACGTAAACCCAAGCCGCGCTGACCGCTATAATCGAGCTTCGGGATTTCTCATGATTCAAACTCTGTTTGGCAGCACGGAAGAAAAAAGACCCGGCCTCTTCGAGCGCATGAAACAGGCGGTCACGCGCACGCGGGAGAATCTCGCCGAGCGCATCGAGGAAGTCGTCTCCCTTGGCAAGGAAATTGACCGCAATACGCTTGACGATCTGGAAGCCACGCTGATCGGGGCAGACCTCGGCACCACGACCACTCAGGAGGTTTTGGGCAAGCTGCGCGATAAAGCCGACCGTAAACAGATAAAAGACGTACAGGAACTAAAGCGCCTGTTGAAAGAAGAATTGCTTAATATTTTGAACGCTGCAAATACCCGACCCGTCCAAAGAGTGGACGGTACGCCAGAGGTGATTCTGGTGGTGGGCGTCAACGGCACGGGCAAGACCACGACTATCGGCAAGTTGTCGCAGGTGTTTCGATCGCAGGGCAAGAATGTTCTGCTGTGCGCTGCGGATACCTTTCGGGCGGCAGCGATCGATCAACTGGAAATATGGGGAGCGCGGACCGGGACCGAAGTCATTAAGACAAAACCCGGCGGCGATCCCGCAGCCGTCTTGTTTGACGCGTTGCAGGCAGCGACGGCGCGGAAGACGGACTACGTCATCGTGGATACGGCAGGCCGGCTGCACACCAAGACCAGCCTCATGTCCGAACTGGAAAAAATGCGCCGCACCGCGCAGCGAATTATTCCGGGTGCGCCGCACGAGACGCTTCTCGTCATGGACGCAACTACCGGTCAAAACGGCTTGCAGCAGGCTCGGCTGTTCACGCAGTCGGCGGGGGTGACCGGCATCGTGCTGACCAAACTCGACGGCACCGCGAAGGGTGGCGTGGTTGTGGCCATCTCGCGCGAGTTGGGCCTCCCGGTGAGATTTGTCGGCGTGGGCGAGAAAGTTGGCGATCTGTTGCCCTTTGATCCGAAAGAATTTGTGGATTCGCTGTTCGAATAAAAGACCTTCGTACCACAGAGACATGGAGGCATGGAGATAACTTTGGCATGACCGGTTTTCTCGAAGCTGTAACGGTCCTCGCGGCTTTTTGCCCAGCTTGGTGGTTACTGCGCATACTTCTTCGCCCAAAAGCACCAGCCGATCCCGCTGACGACCCGTTTTCCTTTGTTCCTGCGCTGCGAGGAATGGGACCGAAGGGAAAATCCGGTGCGGTAGCGCTCGAAGAACCAGAGGAGGACAATCCAGCTGACGCCTTCCCACCACGCGAGTTGTAGACCGTCGCTGCATTCATTCGTGTCCCTCCGTGACTCCGGTCTCCGTGGTGAGTGGATTCATGTCCATGAACCCCACTGACGAGCAATTTTTGCATCAAGCGCTCACTCTGGCGCGTCAAGGCATGGCCTTGGCGTCGCCCAATCCTTATGTGGGAGCGGTGATTGTCGACGCGCAAGGAACAATCGTAGGTACAGGCGCTTACACTTACGATGGCCTGAAACACGCGGAGGTGCTTGCCCTCGAACAAGCCGGCGGCAAGGCTCGCGGTGGAACCCTCTACATCAATCTCGAACCCCACTCGCATCAAGGCCGCACGCCCCCATGTACCGACGCTCTGATTGCAGCCGGGATTCATCGGGTGGTAGCTTCCATGCCCGATCCCAACCCAAAAGTGAGCGGTCGTGGCTTTGAGAAGTTGCGCGCGGCCGGCGTCCACGTGGAGGTCGGCCGGATGGACGCGGAAGCGCGTCGCCTGAATGAGGCTTTCGCACGCTACATTCGCCACGGCGTTCCATTGGTGACATTGAAAGCGGCGATGACGTTAAACGGCAAAATCGCTCCGCCGCCCGAAGGCGAGGCGAAACGCGTGGCGGGAGCTCCTGCTGGCGGATGGATTACCGGCGAAGCTGCACGGGCCCATGTGCACGAACAGCGCCACCAAAGCGATGCCATCCTGGTTGGCGTGGGAACGATACTGGCGGATGACCCGCTGCTGACCGACCGCAGTGGACAGCCGCGCCGTCGACCGCTGTTGCGCGTGATTCTCGATTCGCACTTACGGCTGCCGTTGGAATCGCGGTTGGTGCAGAGCGTCGCGAAGGAGCGCACCAAAAACGATGTGCTGGTTTTCTGTTCCTTGGGCGAGGAACAGAAAAAGACAGCCTTGGAGGCGCATGGCATTCGCGTGGAACAGCTTCCCTCCGCGACCGACGGCCGTCCTGACATTCATTCGATTTTGCGCCGCCTCGGGCAACTTGAAGTCACCAGCCTCATGATCGAGGGAGGAGCGACAATCAATGGGATGGCCCTGGCCTCCGGAATCGTCGACAAGATTTTCTTCTATTACGCTCCGAAGATTCTGGCGAGCGCGGGATCCGTTTCATTTGCCAATGGAGACAGATTCCGCGACATGCAAGAAACGCTGCGGGTAAAGCGCCTCCAATTGCACCGCTTTGAAAACGACTTCGCCGTCGAAGGATATTTGCGCGATCCCTACGAAGGGTAATGCTCAAGAAAGATTCTTGTCCGCTGTGGGTTTATGATGTTGGGTCGACCATCGAGGTCTTTTATGTTTACCGGCATCGTAGAGGAAGTAGGACGCGTCAACCGCATCGAACAGCATGGCGAGAATCGCCGCATCACCATCACCGCCGCGAATACTCCGAAGGAACTGAAACCCGGCAACAGCGTCGCGGTGAGCGGCGTTTGCCTCACCGCGCTCGACATCAAGCCAGGTTCCTTCTGTGCCGATTTAGCTCCCGAAACCTGGGGTCTGACATCCTTTTCGCGCATACACGAGGGTGCGTTGGTGAATCTGGAACTACCGATGAAGGCCGATGGCCGCTTCGGCGGTCACATCGTGCAAGGCCACGTGGATGGCGTAGGTAAGCTCATCGAACTCGAGCGCATCGCGAACTCTGAAAATTGGTGGCTGCGCATCGAGTTGCCGCCTGAGATTGAGAAATACACTGTCTACAAGGGTTCCATCAGCATCGAGGGCATTAGCCTCACGGTCGCAAAGTTGGAAGACCGAACCTGCACTATTGCCATCATTCCGCATACCGTCGAGATGACCAACCTCAACTCGTTGCAGCCGGGCGATCCCGTCAACCTCGAAGCCGATCTGATTGCGAAGTATGTCGAAAAGATGATGACCCGCGAGGCGACCGAGAGCTCACTCACCGTGGAAGAGCTGGTGCGGCAGGGCTTCTAGGCAAACCGACGGGCCAGCCTTAACCTCGACGTATGTTCTCCGTTCAAGAAGAAAACAAGAACTCGCCGAAGTGGGGATTGTGCGCCGATTGCTCGCATTCCCGGATTATCAAGTCAGACCGCGGCTCGCAGTTCGTGCAATGCCAGCTTTCCTTCAGCGACACCAGATTTGAGAAGTATCCAAGGCTTCCAGTCCTTGCTTGCGGGGGCTATGTCAGGAAAACCTAGAAGGCTGAATCTGAACGCAGCGCTCGCTAACAGCCCACCTTCAGTTCGTCCAACTCCAGGAACTCGTGCACGATGGACTCATTGGATTTCTCCATCTCGGCGTAAGGACCGAAGAAAATCGCTTTGCCTTCATAGAGGAAGACGACCCGGTCGGCGAGTTTCTGCGCCAAGCGCATGTCATGGGTTACCACGATGCTGGTCAGGTTCAGTTGGAGCTTGAGACGCTTGATCAGATCCCCTAGCAGCTGTGCCATCAGCGGGTCCACCATCGTCGTGGGCTCATCGTAGAGAACGCATTCCGGCCGCGCCGCCAGGGCGCGGGCAATGGCCACGGACCGCTTCATTCCCGTTGAGAGATCGGAGGGTAACAGGTCGCGCATTTCCTTGACCCCCACCATCTGCAGCAAACCATCGACGATCTGATAAGTCTGTTCTTCGGAGAGCTCCCGGCTTTCGCGCAGCGGAAAGGCGACATTTTCCCCGACTGTGAGCGAATCGAAGAGCGCTCCATTCTGGAAAACCATGGTGACTTTCTTTCTTATGGCTTCCAGTTGCACCTCGGTAAGGCCGGTGATATCTTCGCCGGCGACGATCACGCGTCCGGAGTCCGCCTTGAGAAATCCCATGAGAAGCTGCAGCGAAACCGATTTACCCACCCCGCTGCGTCCCAGGATGCACACGGTCTCACCCGGCGTGACGTTGAAACTGACTCGATCAAGAACCACTTTGTCGCCGAACGCTTTGGAGACCTCGCGGAATTCGATGTAAGGCTGGCTGGCGGTTTCAGGCATTCGATTGGTTCTCGGGAATCGCGCTTAGGCTAAACGATTTTAACCGCTTCGCTGCCCCGCCTCCAATTCTTCGGGAGTATTCAAATTTCGGAAGAGATCAAGCGAGAATCCGTCGCGTTTCAACTCTTCTTCCTCGATCACTCGAGTCTTGATTGCGGTAAAGAGCAAATCGATCTTATTCTGTCCCGCAAGCAGTGCGATTTCGGCGGCATCGGCAAATTCCCGGCGGTAAATGGCGCACAGGGGCTGCCGGCGTCCGCCGGTGCGGGGAACTAACACCGTTGCCTCTGGTGAACCTCCCGCATAACCCATCAAGTGTTTCAAGAACGCGGTCGAGACAAACGGCATGTCCACAGCCAGCATCAAGTTGAGGTCTGTCTGCGAAGCCCGCAATGCAGCATGAATTCCACCCAGAGGACCCCGGTCGCGGAATATGTCTTCGACCACCGGCGCAAACGAAGCGAACTTCTTAGCATCACCCACGATGCGTACATCGATCGTCACCGACCGAGCCAAGCCGAGCATCCGCGCCAGCAGAGTTTGGCCTTCGAATTCAACGAAGGCCTTGTCCCTGCCCATGCGCGTGCTCTTGCCCCCAGCCAGAATGAAGGCAGTGACGTCCGGCACCGCAGCGCATCCCATGCCGCGATAATACACGTTGCGATCGAAGAACTGGTTTGAGGAAGCAGTCAGCCTAGCAGTGTACAGGACGAAAGGAAATGCTTACGAACTAGTTTCGGCGTACTCCGAGGCCTCACGGGAGTGCTCGCGCACAATCAGCACTCCGACCAGAACCGCGCTTACCAGCATAATCACCCTGATGTAAATGCCCGCGTGAAAAGCCTGATCGCCGGCGGCGGTTCGGAGTAGGCCTGAGCTCGCGCTGACTGTGCAAAATCCGAAATAGAATTTTTCCATCCATCCGCGAGAGATCACGAGAAGCCATAGAAGAATCGAGGAGACCACGGCAAATACGCCGCAGAGGATCCATGTGCCGGTGGATACCGTAGACGGCAGCCAGATGCCGGAGGCGGGATTGGCCGCAACCATCTGCCGCACCGCGATCAACAGGAATACGACGGAGTGCACCAGGGCGACCACGGCGCGTCTTCGGTTGGTGAGAATGGAAAATCCGCCCATACGTGACCCTACTCTACCGAAAGGGCTGGACACGTAGCTGTGATCCAAGTCACGCAGCAAGAGTGCCCTGGAGGGCCCTTTCTAGCACTCTCGGGCCATAGTTTCCCGGATCGTGCCATTGTCATAGCGCGCTAATGGCCTCAAGATACGGGTGGTTGGTAATGGCACTCTCGATTGAGTCCAATTTACAAGGTTCTTGACGGATCGAAAGACGCGAAATGCGGGAGCTAGACGCAAAAACGGAGCTTGGTAAGCCACGAACGGGTCTCGCGATGCGAGAACGCAGCCGGTTGCTGGTTGCCCTGGCTCTTCTGGTAGTTGCTCTCGCCGTCGTTATCGTAAGGGATCGGGATTTCTGGTTTGGTTCGGACGACGGAACCGAGGCTGACGCCACGTACACCGAGAATGTCCCGAAACCGCAGACGGCTGTTGCTCCTGCCAAAACCGCAGAAATACCGGTGGCGCCGACTGTTCCGAAGAGCCGGCCTGCCACCAAGACTTCTACCGCGGTTGTGGTTGCGCCGTCATCCAAGGAAGTTCCGAACTCAGCGACTCCAGCCATCGTGACCAAGCGGGCCGTCCTTCCGCCGCTGGACGTCGAAGTAATCGCCGGCGATACTCACAGCACGGTCCATCCGGGTAGCAATATTGCGAAAGTGGAGATTCCGGGCGCTTCGAACCGCCTGCCAGCGGCCGCGACTTCAGTGATCGGTCAGCCTACCAACGCCGCCGACCGCGAGCGTCTTTCTTCCACGGATCTGACCTATCCCTTGCTCGGACAGCACACCAGGGTTCAAGGTTCGGTCGTGTTGCAGGCCATCGTGGGCGCGGACGGCACCATCCAGAATCTGCGCGTGCTCAGTGGCCCTGCGATCCTGACTGCGGCAGCCCAGCAGGCAGTCCGCGAGTGGCGCTTCAAGCCTTATCTGCAGAACGGACAGCCGGTCGAGACCAAAGCCACGATTACCGTGAACTTCTCCATTCGAGTCTCTGATAATCCCGCCAAGACAAGCTAAGAATCTTCCTCCTGGCTTTAGAACAGCATCCAGCACAGTAAACCGTATCGAGAAGTCGCGCTGTCTTGCACGGGCGCAGGACCGTCCGCGAACCTACTCTCGGTCTTGTCTTATCGGGATTTTTCTTGCACAAATGGCTCGGGTATTTCCCCGATGGAAAGCTTGGAGGAATACGCGCACTCTAATCAATGGGCTAGGGAAAGAAGTCGCGTTTGTCCTTGCCCCTCAAGGTCACTGGATGGGCGCTGCTTTCTTCCCCTCGCCCCTGAAGACCGTCCCAAGTTAGGCAAGACCGGCACGCATTTCTTCTGGCCGATGTGTCCTGCCCCGTCGAACATTCCCGCTACGGTACTGGCGCGGGAGAATCGAGTTCCGTGTGCCCTGCAGCATCAACCCGCAGGGCGAACTGATTTCGTCGTCGCCTCCCGAATTCCCCACTCGCCGCTCTCGCGTTCTCGCGGTGCTACTGCACCGTCAGCGAGACGGACGTGGTGTGCTGCTCGCCGCTGGCATTCCCCGTGATCATGACGGTGTAAGTGCCGGCTGGAGTACTTGGGTTGGTCTTGGTTGTGGGCGGTGGAGTGCTGGATCCTGAACCGCCGCAGGCCGCTTGCAGCAAGCATCCGCTCAGCACCAGAAAGATGAGACAGATACCCAGAAGCTTCCTACGACCTGGCGTATTGACTCCCGCCGCACTCAGCAACATGGCCGGCATCAGGAGACCAAGGGCGAGAAGCCAGCGGGAGCCGTGCTCTGGAGCCGGGGTCAGCGCAGCCTGAGCGCCGGTCGTAGCGACGGTCAGCATCGAACTGCCGGTGTTATTGGCCACCGAGATCGATCCCAGCGAGCAGGTAGGCGCCGGACTCAAGGTGGTGGAAATGCTGCAAGTTAGAGCCACGGTCGAAGGATTGAGGCCCCCTAAGGGATTGATTGTGATCATGGATTGTCCCGACGCTCCCGCAGCGACCGAAAGCGACGTCGGCGAGGATGACAGGCTGAAATCGGGCACGGCAGCCGCCACTACCAAATTGACAACGCTTGAAGTGCTGACGTTGAAGTTGCCGTCGCCGCTGTAAGAGGCGGTGATGGTATGGGTCCCGATCGCCAGCGTTGAGATTGACAAACTCGCTACTCCTCCGCTCAGCGCCGGACTGCCCAGCGGCGTGGTCCCGTCCAAGAACGTCACCGTGCCGGTAGGCACGCCGGACGTGCTCGGGCTGACTGTCGCCGTAAAGGTCACCGACTGGTTCAGAGTGGACGAGGTGGTGGAAGGGGTTAATACCGTCGTGGTGCCTGCCTTCTGCACCGTTTGAGTTAACCCCACCGTGTGTTTCTGATATCCGTTGGTGCTGGTGTAAACCGCTGACAGCTGATTCACTCCGACGGGCAGAGTCGAGGTGCTCACGGAGTATTGTCCGCTTGCCAGGTTTCCGGAACCAAGAATCGTGCTTCCGTTCATCACCATCACGCCGCCCGTGGGTGCACCCATGCCATTGGATACACTCGCCGTCATTGTTGTAGTCAGCGTGACTGACTCGCCGTACGTCGAATTATTCGGCGAAGACTCCAGGCTCATGGCAGTACCCTGTGTGTTCAGCAACACGCTCACGGTATTGCTCACGCCATTGGCGACAACCACATCCTGTGCGCCGTCTCCGTTGAAGTCACCGACAACGGCGGAGTAAGCTTCCGATCCAGTTCCAAACAGCGTTGAGGCCGTTGCGGGTTTGAAAGTGCCGTCCCCTTTGCCGAAGAGCAGAC
>Ga0209656_10002760_pt1 | contig 11379 bp, 10 predicted proteins | sample BogFormECP12_OM2_FD_188239 | JGI IMG/M metagenome (GOLD analysis project Ga0209656, IMG submission 188239) | Bog forest soil microbial communities from Calvert Island, British Columbia, Canada - ECP12_OM2 (SPAdes) (version 2) | ecosystem: Environmental > Aquatic > Freshwater > Wetlands > Bog ... | reverse complement strand
CAACTCAGCGGTTTTCAGCTTTTGCGCAGATCTACTCGTCGGCTAAAACTGGTGTCGAACTGCACTTAAATCGTAGACACGCTCTCGAGAGGAATCCACGATTTAAATGCAGTAATCGTTGTACTTAAATCGTAGAATACTGCACTAAATTCGTGGAATGATTTCACCCTTGATTTCGTGGCCGAAATTGCCGTCGGCAATCCGCGTTTCCGCAGAATGTACCGCTTTGTGCCGATGATCTCCGCCGAGGAAATTTCGCTTCCCAAAGCCCGGCGCTGTCTACGATTTAAGTGCAATTCTTTCTACGAATTAAATGCAGTGAACACGTTGCTTGTCCACGATTTAAGTGCAGTAAACGACTGCATTCTACGATTTAAGTACAGTTCGACAGCTGGCCTTCACACGAAGACATAGACGGACGACTCAGGCGTCTGTCGGAGAGCGCAGCGGACGCGGTTTCTGTGGCTGAGCGGGCCTTTTTGCCCCGTGGCTGTAAAGTAATGATTTCCGAGATACTCTGAAACGCTGTTACGCTTGACGTACAGCGTAATTTCCGGTTACAATTACAAATGATCGTCAGCTATCGGGACAGGCGCACCCTCGACTTTGCTGCCGGCGAAAGGGTCAAAGCCTTTTCCGGCATTGAGCGGCCCGCCCGCCTGAAGCTTGACCGTCTGGAAGCGGCCACGGCACTCAAGGATCTTGCGGCGTTGCCCGGCAACCGCCTTGAAGCGCTGAAAGGCGACCGCAAAGGCCAGTACAGCATCCGTATCAATGACCAGTGGCGGATATGCTTCGAATGGCCGGCCGGATCGCCCGGCCCTGTAAATGTTGAGATCATTGATTACCACTGAAGGAGGAAACCACTATGACGCAGACCCCGATACACCCCGGTGAACACTTGAAGGAAGAAATGAGCGAACTCGGAATGAGCGCCGCCGATCTGGCGCGAAAGCTCGACGTGCCAACAAACCGCATTACGGCGATTTTGAAAGGGCAGAGGGCAATCACGGGCGATACAGCCCTTCGCCTCGCCCATTTTTTCGGCATGAGCGCGGAATTCTGGCTGAACCTTCAAAGCCTTTATGAGCTTCGCCTAGCCCAGCAGAAGGCCGGGAAAGCTATCGACCGCCTTCCGACCCTCAAGGGATCGGAACACGCCCACGCATAATGGCCTTTCGCTCAATTGATCGATTGCCTAAACATCGCGCGGACGGCAAAAAACCGCCAGTATTTCCCATAATCACATTTTTAAGTTTTGTTGTGTGAGCTCTGAGATTTCAATCCATATCCGGAGGGAAAACTTTCTCTACACCGGCCGTTTCACAGCGCTCAGCTCAATAACATCAGCCAACGGGTTCTAATCTAAAATAGCGGCTGACCAAAGAAGGTCGAGTTGCCGATCCCCCACTCCCTATCCTACTACTCGCGTGCAACCTTATCCACCTGTCGACCGGCTTGGCGGCGTGGAACGGGGCGTGCTACTTTTCCGCGCATGAGCACGCTCTCCGAAATCCAAGCCGCCGTGGACAAACTGCCCTATCCGGAACAGGAGATCCTGCTCGAACACCTCTCCAGGAAACTCGGTGCACGCCCACCGATAGCGGAGGGGTCGCGGGCGCAACGCGAACGCTGGCTCCAAAAGCTCGACCGGTTGCGGAACCGCGGGGCTACCGGCAAGACGGGGGTGCCACTCCAGGAGATCCTCGATGACATACGCGGTGAGCGTTGCTGATGAGCTATTGGGATTCTTCAGCGCTGGTAAAGCTTTACGTGCAGGAGTTGGATTCCGCGGAGTTCCGCGAGTTGGCGGTAAAGGCAAGCCGTGTGGCGACTGGGTGGCTTACGCGGCATGAGCTGCGGACCGTGTTTCGGCGCCGGGAGGCGGAAGGCGTTCTCCCGAGCGGCGAAGCTGCGGCGCTCTACGACGAGTTGACTGCGGATATTGCAGCAGCCGACATCGTGATTCAACCGGAGACGGCGGATACGGAACGGGAATTTGGCGCGGTGCTTGAGGCGTGCTTTTCGCAAACACCGCCGACCTTTATCCGCACTAACGATGCGCTGCATCTAGCTTCGGCGAAAGTCGCGGGAGAGCCGGAATTTATTACGGCGGATATGAGGCAGCGCGCAGCGGCGCTGCTGATGGGATTCACAGTGCTACCTTAGTGCGCTTTTCGTGTCCTTCTCAAAGGCTATCTAGCTCATCCTCCGGCGGAATCCATCCGCCGACCATGGCCACAGCCGCGGCCCGTTCACGCCTTCGGATTACCACCGACTCCAACTTTGAATTGAAATGTTACGCCCGCTCGCGGAAGCGAATCGTGAGCGAAAGGAAGTTGTAATTCCGCTTTCGCCGATTGCGTTCGGGACATGCGGTGTGACTCCGAACCGCCTCTTCTTTATGGATCAGTTAGAATTTAATGGAATCACTTGATGTACAGTAACTTATGCAGACAAACGAAAAGCGATAACCGATCGAAATGCGTTATGACGGGTAATGCTTAGTCCCGACTAATTTATCGTTTTTGGGTCTGAGGGTAGATTTAGCAGCTTGACTACTTCAGCGCGTAATTTCTTAACCTCGTCGTTGTCCGGAGCGAGCTTGACCGCCCGACGTGTCTGGAAATCAGCTCCTCCCCTCGCCCCCCGGGCTGTGTCTGGATCAGTCTTTTCGTCCAGCGCGTAATCGGCAAGGAACCGTCCAAAGTGCGCCGCCAGCCGAGCATTCGTGGGATCCACGCGTATCGCTGCGCGAAGCCCTCCGCCACCCCCTTCCCTGATCCTGTTCTCTATCCACTGCGCAACAGTGAGTTTGGAAAAGGGCGAGATCGGCCGGCTTCTCCATTCCGAGACGCTCCATTGCAAGAACCGCTGAAGCGCAGTCAAGTTTGAAGCTCGGCCCGCGAACTTAGCCGCGATTTTCTCTCGCGTCGTCTTGATCTGCTCTGCGGTCAGAGCGCTTCGAATATCTGCCCCTCCCGACGCTTTCATATAAGAGCCGGCGGTAGCCTCGGCCAGATCAGCGAGCAGGAGCACGTCGTCCGCCGTATCTTTGGCACTAGGGGTCGGAACATCCCAGAGCCGCGCCGTGTCATCCCACGATGTTGTCGCGACTCGTTGGCCATCGGGACTGAACCGGGCAGAATTCACTAATCCATGCTTCAGCGGCACACCGATCTCTTTGCCGGTCGCCGTATCCCAAACTCGCGCGCCATCCGCTGATGCGGTGACCACGCGATAGCCATCCGGACTAAACTCCGCAGAATTAACCGAGTTTCCATGCTTCATTGGCTCCCCTACTTCTTCGCCTGTTAGAGCATTCCAAAGGCGCGCTGTCTTATCATCTGAGGCGGTCACCACCCGTTGGCCATCGGGACTGAACCGGGCAGACCTAACTCGCCCTCCGTGCTTCATAGGCTGGCCGATCATTTTACCGGTTGCTGCATCCCACAGTTTCGCCGCCTCTCCAGAGGCGGTCACCAGCCTATGGCCATCCGGACTAACCTGTGCAGAATCAACCCAGCCATCGGGCTTGATCGGCTGGGCGACTTCTTTGCCGCTTGTCGCATCCCAGAGCCTCACCGTGCCATCTGCTGAAGCAGTAACCACGCGTTGGCCGTCCGGACTAAACACCGCGGAGGTGACCCCTTTTTCATGCAGCATCAGGGCGCCGATTGCTTTGCCGCCAAGAACATCCCAAAGCCGCGCAGTTCCATCGGACGAAGCGGTCACCAACTGTCGACCATCTGGACTGAATTGCGCGGAATCGACCCAGCCTCCATGCTTTATCGGCTGACCGATTGGCCTACCGTTCGCCGCGTCCCAGAGCCGCGCCGTGCCATCCTCTGACGCGGTCACGACCTCTTGGCCGTCTGGACTAAACTGCGCAAAGAGTACTGGAGCTTCATGCTTCATCGGCTCGCCGATTTCTTCGTCTGTCAGAGCGTCCCAGAGCCGCGCCGTGCCATCCTCTGACGCGGTCACGACTCTTTGGCCATCTGGACTGAACTCAGCTGAAAAAACCCCGCCTCCATGCTTCAACGGCTCGTCGATTGTCTCGGTGACCAGAGCATCCCAGAGTCGCGCGGTGCCATCCTGTGACGCAGTTACCACCAGTTGCCCATTCGGACTGAACTGAGCAGAATTTACCTCGCGCTCGTGCTTCACCGGCTCGCCTATTTCTTCGCCGGTTACCCCATCCCAAAGTCGCGCGGTGCCATCTTCTGACGCTGTCAGCACCCGTTGGCCGTCCGGACTGAATTGCGCAGATTTTACAATCCCTTCATGCTTCATAGGCACGCCGATGGCTTTGCCTGTCGAAGCATCCCAGATGCGTGCCGTACCATCCGCGGAGGCCGTTACTACGCGTTGGCCGTCCGGACTGAATTGCGCGGATAGAACCCCTTTTCCGTGCTTCATCGGCTCGCCGACCGGCGTGCCGGTTGCCGCATCCCACAGCTGGGCGGCGCCATCCCCAAAGGCAGTAACTATTCGCTGGCCATCTGGACTGAACTGGGCCGAGTTAACAAATCCGCCATGCTTCATGAGGTCGGCGACGAGCTTGCCGGTTGCTGCATCCCACACCCGCGCGCTGCCATCCGAGGTGTCAGCATCCTCGGTAAAAAGATTCGCGGAGGCAGTGACTACTCGTTGGCCATCCGGACTGAACTGCGCTGAATTGACCAAGCCTACATGCTTCATTGGCTGGCCAAGCGGTCTTCCAGTTAGAGCATCCCAGAGCCGCGCCGTCCCATCCCAGGAGGTGGTTGCCACGCGTCGGCCATCCGGACTGAACTGGACCGAATTAACAAATCCTCCATGCTTCATTGGGTCGCCGATCGGTTGGCCCGTCAGAGCATCCCAAAGCCGCGCCGTGCTATCCCAAGAGGCAGTCGCGACTCGCTGTCCATCCGGGCTAAACTGCGCCGCAACAATCCAATTTGGATGCTTGATTGGCTGACCGAGTTCTTCGCCTGTTCCTACGTCCCAGACGCGCGCCGTGCCATCCTCTGACGCAGTAAGGACGCGGTGGCCATCCGCACTGAATTGGGCTGACCTGACAGCTGAACCATGAACCATCGGACGGCCCAGAGGAAGAGGCCACTTGGTCTGACTGAGTATCGCTCCTGCAAATGCGGCAGCTGCATAGTTTCTTGGGTTCAGGCGAAGCGCCCGTGCCAGATGTTGTAATGCGTAGGTGTCATCGCCGGCTTCTTGCGAATAACGTGCGAGGGAAAAGTTTGCCTGGCTGGCGGCCTCTCTTGCTTTCTCCTCGGATGTACGTGCCCCATCCTCGGCTTTACGCGCCAATTCGGCTTGTTGTTTCGCACTTTGGAGCGCGTCAATGGCAATTCTCTGCTGTTTTTGTGCTTCCTCTTTCCGCTCGTTTGCCTTTTGTTCCGCTTGAAGGGCTCGTTCCGCCTCCTTTTGCGCTACGGCTCTCTGGCGCTCCGCTTCGCCTTTTTGCCAAAAACCAAAGATGGCGGCCGAGGTCGCCGCGACAGCCAAGACTGCGAAAACTGCTACTGCTGTAGCCAAGAGCCGTTGACGATTGCGCTGCTCACGTCGCCTTTCTTGTCGTTCGCGATCCCGTGTAGCGATGCTTGCTTCGAGAAATTCGCTCCCAAGTTTTGGCAGCGATTCAGGGCTTGGGCTGAAGTTCTGTTCCGCCGCCGCCAATTGTATTCCGCGATACAGGAAATCTTCTTTCTTGCTGTTCTTCTGCCACTCCCGCGCGGATTCGAGCAGCCGCTCCTTGAGCCGACTTTTTTCTCGGTTCTCGTTCACCCAGTCACCGAGTCGCCGCCAGCCGCTGATTAACGCTTCGTGCGCAAGTTCAGCCTGAGCCGCTTCGGGTCGGTCATCTCGACCAGTTGTCACAAGGCGCGCATCGGTGAGTTTTATCAACACGGCCCGAGCCGCGTCGGTAGGAGCAATGTCGTCTACTGAGACACGTTTCTTGGTATCCGCTGCTCCTTCGCCGGGGCGAACAAGATCTACCAGTACGTGCCGGCACCAAGTCTGTTCTTCGGTGCTAAGATTTTTCGTAAAGAACTCTTCGGCATGGGCATCCAGTGCCCCTTGTAAGCGGCCCATCTCCGTGTAGGTCTTCGCCGTGAGGCGCCGTCCTTCTCGCTTCTCCCAGAGTTTAAACAGCGCGTGCTCGAGGAACGGGAGCGCACCCGCTTGGCCCTTCATGTCGTCGAGCAGTAGTTCCATCAAAGCAGGTTCGAGTTCGCCGCCGGCAAGCCGCGCGGGAGATTCAATGGCCTCCCGTAATTCCTGCTCGCTCAGCGGACCGATAAGTGACTGGTGATCCGAGATCGCGGCACGCAAACCGGGATAAGTGGCGCACTGGCCATAAAAATCGGCCCGCATCGTCAGCACAACGATTGTCCGGCCCTGTGTGACACTGGTGGCATCCAGCACATTATCGATCAACTGGCGGCGAGTGGCCTCCTCATTGCATAAGGTGAAGATCTCTTCGAATTGATCAATCAGCACGAACAGCCGATGGGTTTCAGGTTGGTTATGCAGGGCGAGTTGTGCAGTCAGATGAAGGCGCCGCTGCTCGTCTTCAATACGTGTGATGAGCGCCGGAAGCGCGGCTAGGTGTGACCCAATCAGCGAGTTGTTCGCGAGAGCTAGCTGCAAATTTTCCCATGGCCGGTAGCCTGGTCGGAATCGGATCAATGGCCAGTTCGCGCTATCTGGCAGTTCTCCGCGCTGGATGGAAGGGATCAGCCCGGCGAGCGCGAGGGAGGACTTCCCGCTACCGGAAGCGCCGATCAGAGCAAGGAAGCGCCCTTCTCCTGGCGTGCCGAAATTGTTCCCCAACCGGCCCACCAATTCCTGGATTTTGGCCGTACGACCGAAAAACAGTGGTGCATCATCCGGCTGAAAAGTCTTCAATCCCAGGTAAGGGCATTCACCTTGCACGATGATCGCTCCGGGTCCGCGTCCAGGTGGAACACCCTTGATCCCGCACAACAACCGGTGAAGGGCATCTTCCTCGTCAATCGACTTCCGAAACTCGACCCAAGTTGTGCCTTGCAGAAAACCTGGCACGTCGCTTTCCTTAGCGCGTTGGCCACCAGGCAGGATCACAGGCAGAACGCGGAGCTTGCGCTCTCGTGAATTCACACGGCGCTGGATGGCGAGTCGCATTTCTTCGTTGTGCCAAGGACCGAGGCCCCGGGGACCAAAGAAGACGACACAGGTGTCGCACTGGCCAAGCGCTGCTTCGATAGCGGGTTGCCATGGATCGCCAGGCACCAAGTTCCATTTGTCCAGCCAGCAGGATATACGACGGTTTTCGAGTTCGTTTGCGAGCGCCTCAACCAAAGGCTTGTCGTCGCCGTTGTGAGACAGAAAGGCATGATAATGCTCCTGCTTCGTCGCACTTCCGCTTAGACTCGCGTTTCCGGCACTCATGAACCGGCGCTCTTGCTGTTGAGAACCTCCGAAATTTAGATGAGATCAAATCTCAGCGTCGCTGGCAATGACCCAATCGGGCAACACTTGTCTTTCAAAAAGAAATTGAAGCTCTTATCGCTGCATCCGATAGATCCTTACGCCCGAATCTTTGAAGCCTAAACGGAAGGACGAGCAAATCTTCAGGAATTGATCAGCGCGGACGCCGCAAAAGCTGATAACATCAACCAACGCGTTCTAATCTAAAATAGCCGGTAGATGCCAGTTCCCCCCACCCTGACGTTGATTCGAACGGAGCTTGTCCCTCTGTCAGCCCGGTCTTTCTCGGAATCAGGGTGTAAGTGTCCCTTATCGTGAATGATAAAGGACATTATCATACACGATGTCGGACGGGGAAGGGAATATTGCGGCGGCTTTTCTTGGTCACTCTGGGAGGTATTTGGCGATTTCCAGCTCCGCGTTACGGTGTCACGCCTTGCGTCGATATCAGCCATCCCTCTCGCACCTAAAGAGGATTGGAACTATATAGACTGCCTGATGATTGGTAGACGGCTTGCGATGAAACCCTGTTACCTCATGTTCCTTGTTTTATTCTGCCCGGTATACGTGAACGCGATAGCCCAGCAATGTTCTGCTGGTCTACAAGACCATTTTGCGGGCGTAAACGCCCGTGGCGATCAGGGAATGGGCTTTAGTCACGAGAAAACGACTCATCATTTCCATCTCCTGGCTGACGGGGGCGCGATCGAGATACAAAGCAATGAGCCTACCGATGCGGCTACGCAGGAGGCTGTCCGCCAGCACTTGGCGATGATCGCAGTTCGGTTTTCTCAAGGGGATTTTGCCATTCCGATGTTTATCCATGCCACGGCGCCGCCTGGCGTAGAGACCATGAAACGGTTGAAAGGCAAAATCACATACGATGCCGAGGATACGCAGCGAGGTGCAGAACTGCGAATCACTACTCACGATCCCGAGGCGATTGCGGCTATCCACAGCTTTCTTAGCTTCCAGATCCGCGATCATCGGACTGGAGACTCCCTCCAAGTTCAAAAGTAGATGATAACGTCTGAAATGTGTTATGCTGCGGCGCGATCGTTAACTAACGAAGCTGCGTTCCCAGGTTTAGACCGGCAGCATACGCGCCGAATACCTTCCCTATTTCGTCGCGCACCCGGCGAAAAACTTCGAAAATCTCTTCGTCACTTCCGGTGGCTTTGGCTGGATCGTCAAAGCCCCAGTGGTAGCGTTTCACCATTCCAAGAAACGTCGGACACGCCTGGTCGGCGTATCCGCAGACCGTGACCACCGTGTGTACTTTCTGACCCACGAATTCCTCGAGGTGCTTGGATCGGTGACCAGAAATATCGATCCCAACCTCTTCCATGGCACGGATCGCTGAGGGATGAACAAATCCGGTCGGTTTCGAGCCCGCGCTCTCAACCCGAATGAGGTCGCCGGCTTTCTGTCGAAGAAAGCCTTCCGCCAACTGGCTGCGGCATGAATTTCCTGTGCATAAAATCAGAACTAAGGGTTTCTCCTGGATTTTGCTCTCCGGACCAACTTTTTCAGTTACAATCTGGCCGTGCGCCGCAGACCGTCTCATTGGATCTTGCTGAAAGCAGCCTGCTCTTTAGCGACTACTTCCGCGGGTAGTGGGACATATAGGAGCTCTTCAGTCAGTTTTTGGCCATCCGTCGACATCCATTGCAGGAAATCTTTCATGACCCTTAACTTATTTTTGTCATCGAATTTTTCCGGGACGAGAAGCCACGTGAAGCTCGAGATCGGATAAGCGTTTTCTCCCGGCGCGTTGGTTATCGAGACCCGGAAATCATCCGGCATGTTGTGGGCAACCTCAGCAGCAGCCGCTGTTACCGATTTGAAGTCCGCCTTTACAAAGTTCCCAGCCTGATTTTTCACCCAGCCATAGGCCAATTTGTTTTTGAGTGCGTAGGCAAGCTCAACGTACCCAATCGAATATGGGGTCTGTTTGACGATAGTAGCGACGCCTCCGTTCCCCCGCCCAGCGACGCCGACGGGCCATGGGACAGTCGTCCCAAATCCGATGTTCCTGTCCCATTCTTCGCTAACCTTCGCCAGATAATCGGTCCAAATATACGTCGTGCCACTTCCGTCGGAGCGGAATGCAACGACGATTTCGTGATTTGGTAGACTCGCTTCAGGATTAGCCTCTGTCAGCAGCGAGTCATCCCATTTCGTTATCTTCCCCAAAAAGATCGCAGCAAGGGCCTCCGGCGTGAATTTGAGCTCCGCACTCACTCCAGGAATGTTGTAGATCGGTACATCTGCTCCCAGTACCGTTGGAAAGTGCAGGATCGCCATGCTTCGCTTTGCGCGGTATTCTTTGAGCTCAGCGTCATCCATCGGTGCGTCACTCGCTCCGAAATCGAAAACGCCCGCTGTAATCTCCCGGATACCTGCGCCGGAGCCAATAGCCTGGTATTCAATCTCGATATCTGGATGAAGCTTTTGATATTCGGCGATCCATCTCGCATAAATCGGATGCGGAAATGTGGCCCCACCTCCCATTAGCAACGATTGCCCCTGGGCTGTGGATCGGGCTAAACCAATCAGCAGGAGTGCTGAAACAACCGCGATAAACCATTTTGAACGGCTTGGGAAAGAGAGCGGCATTGTCGATCGATATCCTGGGAAACGCCTCCGGCGTTACCATAGTCACGTTTGAACTGCAGATTTGCTGACGACCCTGCCGGCCAGCGCAAAAGCATTTGACCTGCGGAGTTTCTATTGTTGCAGAAGTATAGAGTAACTGCAACACGTATTGCTTAAAAAACAGAACCTCGAACAGATCACCCGCTACGCCGACATGTTTTCGGCCATGGGTACAGAGTCACGGCTTCGGATCATGCAGCTTCTTCTTTCAGCGCATCCTGATGGCCTAGTTGTTGGTGAAATCGGTAATGAACTCGGAATTCCCAGTTCCACGCTTTCGCACCATCTTGAAAAACTAAAAAACGAGAATCTGGTGAAGGTGCGACGTGAGGGGACCTTTCTCTGGTATTCGGCCAACACCGAAGTGCTCCAAGAGTTGCTTGGCTTTTTGTACGCGGAATGTTGCACACGCAACAAGGCTATTGAGCCGCGCAAGATTGTTTCCATCTGCACGTAACAGAACACAGGCTGGAAGCCTATGCTCCGGTGCGCAGGGTGCAAACATCCCTGCAGACTTCGCCTCGGCTTCGACCAAAGATCCTTTGCCGCAGCGAATCACCTGATTCACCCCCACCGGCCCAGATACACCGTCGTCTGGTACTCGAGCCTGACCTTGCCATCGGCGGCGTGCTTCAGGAAAATCTGGTCAGCCTCTTCGACGATCTCTTCGTGGCCCGGCTGACCGACGTTTGGAACATACGACGAGGATAGCAAGCGGCCGTGAAACCCTCCACGGTCGAGCAGCTGATGATTTTGGAATTTGACCAACCTTACGTCGCCCGGAGTAAAAAAGCCGTCAATCTCCTCCGCTCGGATCCGGCGATGATTTAACCGCTTGTAATCCGGTATTGAATGATCATCCAGCCCTGTCGCTTCGGCTCGGCCGTTCATACTGTGAAAAGAGGGATACGCCTCCAACGCTCGTTCAGCCTCTCGCTGCATCGGTTCATTTGGTTCCACGGCATAAACGACGTAACCGTGGTCCAACAACCGCCGTGTCAAAATGCCAGTGCCCGAACCGATGTCCGCAACGATTGCACCCGGCCGTAAAAGTGTACCCAGATAGGCAAGCATATCATCCGGATACCCCGGCCGATATTTCGCGTAGTTTTCCACTGGATCACTAAATCGCTTCGTTGGGTCCTGCATGAACGAGATTCTCGTTTGGATCAAATTCAGTTTTGGTGGCGCGGCAGCCACGACTTGGACGAGCCCGCGCGCATCAAAAACTCAGTACTTTACTGT
>Ga0209656_10002759_pt1 | contig 11380 bp, 8 predicted proteins | sample BogFormECP12_OM2_FD_188239 | JGI IMG/M metagenome (GOLD analysis project Ga0209656, IMG submission 188239) | Bog forest soil microbial communities from Calvert Island, British Columbia, Canada - ECP12_OM2 (SPAdes) (version 2) | ecosystem: Environmental > Aquatic > Freshwater > Wetlands > Bog ... | reverse complement strand
GCCAGGGCCATGGTCACCGCGTTGAGCGCCCGGACCCGCACCCCGCGCAGGGGCGTGTCGGAGTCGGCGGCCAGGTCGAGCACCCAGAACAAGGCCCGGTTGGCCTCCCAGTAGGCGAAGAAGCCCTCACAGAAGCAGACCGCCGAGCGCCAGCTGGCCGGGGCCGACCAGTCGGCCTCGGCCAACTCCGCCAATCCGGCGGCGTCCTCGACGAGCTCCTCGGCGAGGACCCCGATCGCGCTTTCGACGTTCTCGAAGTACTGGTAGAAGGTGGCCGGTGAGGTCCCGGCTCGCCGCGCGATGTCGATGACTCTGACCGAGCGCCACGGGGTCGTGGCCAGGAGGTCGGTGGTGGCCTCGAGGAGGCGCTGCCTGGTCGCCCGGCCTCGTCGGCCCGGCACCCGGCCGTCGGTGGTGGCGACCGAGGCGGCCATGACCCAGAGGGTACCGGGGCCGGCGGCCTCGCCCGGGGTCCCCGACCCGACGCCGGACGGGGGCGGCCGGTGATGCGCCGGGTCACCACCTGGCTCGAGCACCGCGACCCGGGGTTCGTCACCACCCGGCGGTCGCTGCGCGCCGCCGTGGTCGTGCCCGCCACGTTCGCCCTCGTCGACTACGGGATCGCCAACTCGACGGCCGCCCTCTTCAGTGCGTTCGGGGCGATGGCCTTCACCCTGTTCACCGACTTCGGCGGGCGACCGTCGGCGCGCCTGCGGGCGTACGCGGTCCTCTGGCTGACGGGCGTCGTCTTCATCACGGTCGGCACGCTGTGCTCGCGCAACACGGTGTTGGCCGTGCTGACCACGGCCGTGGTCGGGTTCGCCGTCCTCTACGCCGGGGTGGTGAGCCCCCAGGTCGCCAGCGGGGCCACTGCCGCCCTGCTCATCTACATCCTGCCGGTGGCCGTCCCAGCCACCCCGTCGATGATCGGCTGGCGGCTGGTCGGGTGGTCGATGGCGGCGGTCATCGGCACCACCGCCGTGATGGCCACCTCCCCGGCCCGCTGGCACGACGACCTGCGTCGCCAGCTCGCCGTCACCGCCCGGGCGCTGGCCGCCCTGGTCAGCGCGCACGCCGACGGGCACCTCGACCCCGAGGCCTATCGCCGGGCGGTGGCCGAGACCGACACCCTGCGGACGGCCTTCGAGTCCACCCCCTTCCGGCCGACCGGGGCCGGGCCGAGCGACGTGGCGCTCGGTCGGCTGGTCGGACGGATGGAGTGGGTGTCGGCCAACGCGGCGATCCCGCCGGCCATCGCCGCCGACGCCCTGGCCGGGGACGAGGTGCTGGCGACCAACGCGGTGATCGCCGAGCTGCTCGACGACCTGGCCACCGTGGTGGCCGACGACGAGGGCCACCCGACGAGCGACCGCGAGGACGTCCGCCGGGTCGAGGCCGACGTCGGGCGGCTCGACATCGCCCGGCGCGCCGCGGCGCGCGCCGCGGCCGACGGGTTCCTCGAGCGGGTGCGGGCCGGCGGCGGGCCGACAGTGGAACCGGGCGCCCCGTCGGGGCGCGACGGCCAACGGGTCCCGCTGGTCGACGTGGACCCGAGCTTTCGCACGAGGGCGCTGGCGTACGCGACCGAGATGGCCGCCGACGCCGGGATCGAGGCGAGCGACGTGCCCCGCCAGGGCCCCTCGGGGTGGTGGGGGCGGGCCGTGGCCTTCGCCGTCAACGCGTGGACGCTCCTCGTGGCCGAGGCCGGCCCGGGCTCGGCCTGGTTCGCCAACAGCGTCCGCGGCGCCGCCGGGCTGGCGCTGGCCGTGCTGGTGGCCAAGGTCAGCGGGGTGAGCCACGGCTTCTGGGTGGTCCTGGGCGCCCTGTCGGTGCTCCGGTCGAACGCCATCGGCACCGGGGCCACCGTCCTGCAGGCGCTGGCCGGGACGGTGGTCGGGTTCCTCATCGGCTCGGTCATCCTGGTCGGCCTGGGGTCGCACACCGCGCTCTTGTGGGCGGTGCTCCCGCTGGCCGTCCTGGTGGCCGGGATCGCCCCGTCGGTCCTCTCGTTCGCCGCCGGGCAGGCCGGCTTCACCGTGTTCGTCCTGATCCTGTTCAACATCATCGCCCCGGCCGGCTGGAAGGTGGGGATCGTCCGGATCGAGGACGTGGCCATCGGGAGCGCCGTGGGTCTGATGACCGGCCTCCTCTTCTGGCCCCGCGGGGCCACCCGCCAGCTGGCCCACGCCATCGCCGAGAGCTACTCCGCCACCGCCAGCCTGCTCAAGGTGGCCGTCGATCAGGTGGTCGGGGACGCCGGGCCGACCGACGACGCGGTGGCCACGGCCGAGCTGCGGGCCCGCCGCCTCGACCAGACGTTCCGCCTCTACGTCGCTGAGCGCGGCGCCAAGCCGGTGCCGATGTCGACGGTGATCGCCCTCGTCGCCGGGGGCACCCGGGTGCGGGTGGGCTCGATCAACCTGATCGCCCTGCCCGAGATCACCCCGAGCGGCCCCGAGCGCCCGATGGCCGCCCTGTCGGCGGCCGAGGCCGAGCTGCGCCGGGTGGCCGCCGACACCGCCGAGGCCTTCGGCGGTGTCGGCGGGACGCTGGTCGACCGGCGCGCCTCGGTGCCGGCGCTGCCCGGCACCGACGACCTGCGCCGGCTCCTCCTCGAGGCCTTCGCCGCGGCGCGGGCGGCCGGGGGTCCGGCCGACATCCACCTCGTGCTCCGGATGATGTGGGCCGACGAGCGCCTCGAGGACCTGGCCGCCCTTCAACCCACCCTGGTCCGGGCGGCACAGTCGTTCCACGGGGCCATGACGGGGACGCCCTCGGCGTGAGCGACCGGTCATCTGACCTCTCTCACCTCCACCTATAGGGTTGGCGGCATGCAGCAGGCCCCCACCCGGCCCCTGACCCGGGCGCAGCAGGAGCGGCGACAGCGGGTGATCGACGCGGCGATGAGCCTCGGCCTCGAGGGCGGCTACGAGGCCGTCCAGATGCGCGACGTGGCGGCCCGGGCCGACGTCGCCATGGGGACCGTCTACCGGTACTTCACCTCCAAGGACCACCTGCTGGCGGCGACCCTCGTGTTCTGGGTCGAGCAGCTCGACACCCGCCTGGCCGAGCACCCGGCCCGGGGGGCGACGGCGGCCGAGCGAGTGCTCGAGGTCCTCGACCGGGGGCTCCGGGCCATGAGCCGCCAGCCCCACCTGGTGGCCGCCGTGTTCACCTCGCTGTCCTCGCCCGACCCAGCCGCCGTGACCTGCCAGCAGCAGATCACCCTCGTGATGGAGGGGATCATCACCCGGGCCATCGGCGACGCCGTCCCACCTGACCTGTCCGAGCGGGCCCGGATGATCGGCCACGTCTGGTACTCGGCTCTCGTCGGGTGGGTCAACGGGTGGTCCACGGTCTCGCGCGTCTACGACGAGCTGGCGGTGGCCGTCGGGCTCCTCCTCCCGGGCGAGCTGGCGCTCGGCTGAGCCGGTCAGGCGTCCGAGCCGGGACGCCCGAGCCGTCCGAGCACAGCCATCGCCTCGTGCCGCCGGTCGTAGGGGACGAAGAGGTGGTCGTGGAAGGCCCCGGCGATCACGTTGGCGAAGAGACCGGCGGCGGCCAGCGCCCCGCTCAGCACCGCCGTCAACCCGACCAGGTCGAGGTCGGAGCGGGCCCCGACGGTGATGTGCGCCGCCACGGCGGCGTAGGGCAGGCCGAGCCGGTCGGCGGCCGACCGCTCGAGCACCAGCGTCGTGCCCTCGTCCTCCGTCACGACGGCCACCGGCTCGGCCCCGGCGGGCACCGACCGGGCGGTGGCAAAGACGTAGGGCGCCTCGTCGAGGCGCAGGTCGAGGTCGGCCAGCAGCGCGTCGAGGCCGTCGTCGTCGTCCACCCTCGCCTCCCCGGCCCGGCCTCCCGACAGTGTGGCCGGTGGCGCCCGGGGACGAAAACAGGAACGTGTTGTACCGTAGGGCGCCTCGGTCGAAGGCCCGACGCCCCGACCGGGACGCACCGGGGTGACCAGGGCACCCCGTCGAAAGGATGCGACATGCGGGCAGCGGTGTGCTTGACGACCGGTGACGAGACCGTCGAGATCGTCGACGACGTGGAGGTCGGCGACCCGGGTCCGGGCCAGGTCCGGGTACGGATCCACTCGGCGGGGATCTGCCACTCGGACCTGTCGGGGATGAACGGCACCCTGCCCCAGATGGCGCCGTTCATCCCGGGCCACGAGGGGGCCGGCGAGGTGGTGGCCGCCGGACCCGGCGTCACGAGCGTCAAGGTCGGCGATCACGTCATCGTGGCCTGGACGCCGCCGTGCGGAAAGTGCAAGGCCTGCCTTCGGGGCCAGCCCAATCTGTGCGTCGAGATCTTCTTCTCGATCGCCTCGTCGGCCAACTTCACCCGCCAGGGTGCCGACCTCTTCGGGATGGCCGGCACCGGCACGTGGACCGAGGAACTGGTGCTGCCCGAGCAGGCGGCCGTGGTCATCCCCGACGACGTCCCCTACGAGATCGGCGCCCTCATCGGGTGCGGCGTGACCACCGGCGTCGGCGCCGCCATCAACACGGCAAAGGTCGTCCCTGGGGCGTCAGTCGTCGTGTTCGGGTGCGGCGGGGTGGGCATCTCGGCGATCCAGGGGGCCCGCCTGGCCGGCGCGGCCGAGATCGTGGCCGTCGACACGGTTCCCGAGAAGCTCGAGGAGGCCAAGCGCTTCGGGGCCACCCATGGGGCCAGCCCCGAGGGCCTGGCCGACGTCTCGGTCGAGGTGACCGGGGGCGACGGCTTCGACTACGCCTTCGAGTGCATCGGGATCGCCCCGACGTTCCGGGCCGCCTGGGACGCCACCCGCCGGGGCGGCACCACGGTCATCGTCGGGGCCGGGCGGGGCGACGCCACTCTCGAGCTCAACGGCTTCGAGATGTTCTTCTCCGAGAAGAAGCTGCTCGGCAGCTACTACGGCGGCGCCGACGTCCGCACCGAGTTCCACCGGCTGATCCGCCTGTGGCGCGCCGGACGCCTCGACCTCGACGACATGGTCAGCCGCCGCCTCGACCTCGACGAGATCAACGACGGCATCGGCGCCCTCAAGCGCGGCGAGGTGATCCGCCAAGTGGTCAACATCTGACGGAGGTCGACCCCTCACCTGCGGTAGCCCCGTGTCCCGGCGGCTGCATGAGCGGTCGAGGTACTCCGGGCGGAACGGTGCCGATGATGTTGCGCGACGGCACCGCTCGAGGCCATCACCCGTCGACGCCTGACCGGTGGACACCTTCATCGGGCCGCTCACGGGCGAACGGGTCCCGAACGGCCCCAAATGTGGAGGAAGTTCTTCTGGTAGCCGCCGGCGGGTTCGAAACTCGTGCTGGCCCCCACGTCGGATTGGGTGACGAGGAAGGGGGGGGCGACGTAGTCGGAGGCCGGTTTCCCGGCGCGGGCACGGTTCAGCTCGTCGATCAGCTGCCAACCCTGCAAGTTCAGCGGCTCCACGACAGCAGCCTTCTGATAGGCGCCGGTCCGGATCCGTGCGAATTCTGACTCGTCCCCCCCACTGACCGACACGAGGAACGGCGGCTCCTCGCCGCTTCGCCCCACCCCGGCCAGGGCGATGGCTGCACCGTCGATGTACCCGCCGTCCATGGCGAGGACGTACCGCAAGCGCGCTCCGAATCGATGCAGGAGGAGGTCCATGGCGCCCACCGTCAGGACCGAGGCCGTGGCAATCGGTGAGTCGACGACGCTGAGCACGGAGCAATGCCGGCACGTGCCGATATCCGATACCAGCATGGAGCTCACCTCGGCATCGAACGCGTTCTCGGCATCCGTGAAGATCACCACGCCGACCGACCCCTGCGAGTCGGCAACCACCGAGCCTGCGGTCACCCGGGCCAGCTGCGCCGGGTCGGCGGCCACGTTGGTGAACAGACCATCCTTCTGGTCGGGACCGGGCCGGGCCGCGGCATGCCAGCCCACCACCGGAACCCCCTGCGTCCTCGCCGCACGCAGGGCTGCCGCCTGCCCGGCCGCATCGAATCCGCCCAGAACGATGCCGCCCGGCTTGGCGCTCAGAGCGGACTGCAGCGCCTGGGCCTGGCCCTCGGTGGTTCCCTGTCCGTCGAGGATGCGCAACGGCCACCCGATCGCCGTCGCTGCTTGCTGGACGCCGCGCGCCACCGTGGCGATGTCGCCGTCCGTGAGGTCGGCGGCCACGAACTCGATCGGGGCGGGGGGTCGCGCCGAAGGTCCGCGGGCCGGACCGCGGTAGGCGGTCGGGGGGGTTGCGGCCGGCACCGCCGTCAGCACGGGGCCGAGTGCGGGATGCCGCGACGTGGCGGCACCAGCCCTGGCTCCTCCGCCGCTCGCGGGCGACCATGCCAGAAGGAGCCCGAGCACGAGGGCGACCGGGCGTCCGTGCCATCGTCGTCGGGCCCGGCGGAGGCGGCGGTCAGCGCGCATGCGGCTGATCGATGCTCGCCGCAATGACGGGAGGCGGCGCGACCACGTCGCACATGCTGGAATAATATCCATGCTGCGTCGGTGGTTTCGTTCCGCCCTGTCGGTTCGTTCCGCGGTCCCGCTGCTGGTGGTTCTCGGCCTGAGCCTCGGCGGCTTCTTCTACGTGACCCATGCCGTCGACGACCAACGGACGTCGGCCGCCGATCGCCAGGCACGGGTCGATGCCCAGCGCACGGAGCAGCTCCTCGAGCGGGCCGGGGACTTCGAGACCGGGGTCGGCGACGCGCTCGCCGCCGAGAGCGTACCGAACGCCCTGCGCTTTCAAGCCATCGTCGGTAGCGGGACGGCGCCCGTCGGCCTCGGTGATGCGATGTGGGTCGAGAAGGTGACGGCGGCGGACCGCCACGCCTACGAAGCCCGAGTGGGGGCGATCACCGTGCCACCGAGCACGTTGGTGGCCGGACCGGCCCCGACGTACTTTCCCGCCACCTTCGTCACCGGCTTGCCCTACCTGCCCGGCACCAACATGTCGGCCGTGCCGGCGCTGGCCGAGGCGCTTCGCAGCCCCCTCTCCGTGTTCGCCGGCACGGCCACCGGGGAGGTCACGATTGCCGGCCAGCGCGGCTTCTTCCTGCTGCAAGGAGCTCGGTTCGGTCAGGGTCCCGGAAGCCAGGGTTTCGTGGTCCTCTTCGTGCCTGCTGGCTGGCTGAGCCAGTCATTGACCAGTCCGTCCGATGCTGTCGCCATCGACGTGGGCACCCGGCATCTGGCCGGAACGTTCACGGGGTCGCCCGCGGCGAGCCGGAGCTTTTCTGCCCTGACGCGCCAATGGCGGATCGTCGAAGCCGCGCCGGCCCCGACCCCATTGCAGTCGACGCTGCCGGGCCTCGCGCTCGCATGGCCGTTCGCCGTGGCGTTGATCATGTACTTCATCGGTCGGGGGATGCTCAGGCGCCGCCGCGCCGAGCGAGAGGTCGATGACATCTTCGACCTCTCCGGGGACCTCCTCTGCACAATTGATGGCCACGGGTACCTGAAGCGGGTCAACCCAGCATTCGAGCGGACGCTCGGCTACGACGCCGACCGTTTGCTCACGCAGCCACTGCTGTCGTTCGTCCATCCGGATGATCGCCAGCGGACCGCGGCGGCGCTCGCCCGGCTTCACGAGGGGCAGACATCGGAGTCCTTCGAAACCCGCTTCGTCCGAGCCGACGGGGCCGTTCGATGGCTGCAATGGAACGTGCGCGCACCAGTCGCGCAAGGACCGATGTATGCGGCGGCTCATGACGTGACGGACACCCAGACGCTGCTGCAGGAGCAGGCTGCGCTCCGTCACGTCGCGACCCTCGTCGCCGGGGGGGCGCAGCCGTCGGAGGTGTTCGCCGCCGCCACGCACGAAGTCGGCCTTCTCCTGAGCACGGATGTCGCATGGCTGCGGCGCTACATTCGGGGCCCGGCGGCGGCGTCCGTTGCGGCCTTCGCCTCGGGCGACCCGCTCCCGCCCCAGGAGTCGAGGCCGCTCGGGGGGCACAACGTGGCGACGCTCGTCTACGAGACGGGGCGGCCGGCCCGGGTGGCGGACTCCGACTGGCCACTCCATGACTGGAACGGCCAGCGACGCCCGATGACCTCCGCGGTCGGCGCACCTCTCGTCGTCGACGGGCACCTCTGGGGGGTGATGGCCGTCGCGTCGTCGACGGCGGCGGGGTTGCCGGCCGACACCGAGGGCCGACTCGCCGACTTCACGGAGCTCGTCGCCATGGCGATCGCGAACGCCGAGGCCCACGACGAGCTGACCGCATCGCGGGCGCGTGTTGTCGCCACCGCCGACGAGGCGAGGCGCCGGATCGAGCGCGACCTCCACGACGGCGCCCAGCAGAGCCTGGTGTCCACGATGATGAAGCTCAAGATCGCTGAGAAGGCCTCCGACGAGGGCGCCGGGAATGCCCAGCAGTTGATTCATGACGCGGTGGAGAGCACCGAACGCGCCCTGGAGGAGCTCGGCGAGCTCGCCCGAGGCATCCATCCTGTCGTGCTCACCAGGAATGGCCTGACGGCGGCGCTGAAGGCTCTGGCCCGTCGGTCTCCCATCCCGGTCGCGCTCGACGTGAACACCGCGACTCGGCTTCCCGAACGGACCGAGGCCACGGCGTACTTCGTCGTGGCCGAGGCCTTGACGAACGCGGCCAAGCACTCGGGCGCCCCGGAGGTGCGGATCGCCGTCACGTCGAGCGACGGCACCGTTCGACTCTCCATCGATGACGACGGCATTGGCGGCGCCGACCCGGCAAATGGCTCCGGGCTGGTGGGGCTCAAGGACCGGGTTGAGGCGGTGGAAGGGACACTGACCGTGCAGAGCCGGCCCGGCGAGGGGACGCACATCGCCGTCGAGCTTCCGCTGACGGGGGCTAACTCAGGCTGAACCGAACGACGGCACCGCTGACCGTCTCGGACGCGTACAGGTTCCCGTCGGGCCCCAAGGCGAGGCCCACATTGTCGTGGGGGACGCTTGACTGCCAGAACACGCTCACCTGGCCGGTCCGGAGGTCGATGCTGTCGATGCCGCTCGGGACGGGGTACTGCGGAACGGAGGAGCCGTTGACCGCGACGTAGGCGACGTCTCCCTTGACGACGATCCCCTCCGGCGTGGAGTGCGACGCGAGGCTTGCCAGCGGCGCCGGATAGCCTGCGCACGCCGCGCCCCCCTGGTCGTAGCACTTGGGGAAGCCGAAGTTGACCACACGGTGCGACGGAGTGAAGGCCTGCACAACGTCGGCCGACACGCCCGCCAGGTCAGGACCGTTCACCGTGACGAGCAGGCGCGAATTCCAGAACGCGAGGCCGTACGCCGTCCGCAAGCCGGTCGCCGCGACCGCTGGTGCGCCGCCCTGAGGCGAGAAGGAGATGACGCGGCCGGGCGGACCACTGTGGTCTTCCAGAGCGCCGAGTCCGAGGAACAGGCGGCCGCCCGGTCCCGCCACGATCTGACCGATGAGGTGGGCCCCCAGGGCCAGGTTGTCGAGCAGCACCCGACTGTGGGCAAAGCCGTCTCCGGTGAAGCCCTGGAGGACCCTGATCTGGCCCTTCCCGGGCTTCGTGATCACCCCGAGATAGAGACGGCCGCCGTTCCACGCCAGTGCCCCGGCCCCGGCGAGGCCGCGCACGTGGTGCACCCGGCCGCCGTTCGACACGTACCACAGGCCCGCTGACGGGGTCTCGCTGACGGTGGCGGAGGTGACCCAGAGCCCGCCGTGCGCGTCAAACGCGAGGTTCTGGGGGTACGGGATCCCGGACGCGACGACAACCGGCGGCTGAGGCGCTTGCATCGGTGACCCACTCGCCGCCAGCGCCACCTCCGTCGCCGACGGACCCGACGAGGCCCCGGCATCGCCGCCGACGCCGAGCAGGGCAACGCCGACCACCACGGCGGCAACGACCGCCGCCGCCGTGCGGGTTCGGGTCGCGGTGCACGCGACAAGAGTCATGCGGGTTCGGCGCACCCTGCGAACGATACCGCCTTCGCATTCGCCGGCACATCCAGGCCAGCACCCAGTCCGCATGGTAGCTAGCCCCCATTCACGGGCCGTGGGACTCGCACCACGCATCGGCGTGACGGCACTCGGTCGCGCCATTCGTGCCGGTGACGACACAGGCCCGCCCGAACGTTGCCAGAGGCCGGCGATAGGGTCGGAGGGTGGCCGACCCGGGCGCGGTGATCGAGGTGCGTGATCTCACCAAACGCTTCGGTCAGGTGACCGCGGTCTGCGAGCTGAGCTTCTCGGTCGTGCCCGGGCGGGTGACCGGGTTCCTCGGTCCCAACGGGGCGGGCAAGACGACCACGCTGCGGATGCTTCTCGGGCTGGTGAGCCCGACCTCGGGCACCGCCACCGTCTTCGGTCGCCGCTACCGGGACCTGACCGACCCGATGCGCCGGATCGGCGCCGTGCTCGAGTCGACCAGCTTCCACCCCTCCCGGCGGGCGCGCGACCACCTGCGCATGCTGGCCATCGCCTCGGACATCGACGAGAGGCGGGTGGCCGAGGTGCTCGAGCTGGTCAACCTGACCGACGTGGCCCGGCGCCGTGTCGGCGGCTTCTCGATGGGCATGCGCCAGCGCCTCGAGTTGGCCGGCGCCATGCTCGGCGACCCCGAGGTGCTCATCCTCGACGAGCCGGCCAACGGCCTCGACCCCCAGGGCATCGCCTGGCTCCGCCAGTTCCTCCGCTACCTGGCCGGGCAGGGCCGGACGGTGCTGGTGTCCTCACACCAGCTGGCCGAGATGGCCCAGACGGTCGACGACGTCATCATCCTGGCCGACGGGCGCCTGCAGGCCCAGGCCCCGCTGAGCGCCCTGACCGACCGGACGACGGTGTCGATGCGGGCGCGCACCCCCGAGCCCGACCGCCTCATCGAGGTGACCCGGGCCGCCGGGTTCTCCCCCTCCCGGGTCGCCGACGACGTCGTGGTCGTCGCCGGGGCCCGCCCCGAGACGCTCGGTCCCGTGCTCGCCGATCACCGGGTCGTCCTCTACGAGCTGACCAACGACGGGTCGGACCTGGAGTCGGTCTTCATGGCCCTCACCGCCCCGGCGGTGCCGGCCACCCCCGAGGCGCCGTCGGCGCCGCTTCCCTTCAGCCCGCCCGTCCCCCGGGGGACCGGGCCGTGATCCGGCTGGTGCGCTCCGAGCTGTTCAAGCTACGGACGACGTGGTCGCCCTGGGTGCTGATCGGGGTCACGGTGCTGCTGACCGGCCTCGGGATCGTCGGCGCCTTCGTCGTGTCGGGGCCGAACGGCCAGACGGTGTTCACCGCCCCCCGCTCCACCTACCACCTGCGCCTCCTGCTCGGCGCCGGCCGCAGCGCGGTGTGGATGTCGGCGATCCTCGGGATGCTCTGCGTCACCGGCGAGTACCGCCACAAGGTGATCACCACCTCGCTCCTGGCCGTGCCGGACCGGGCTCGCCTGCTGGTGGCCAAGTCGA
>Ga0209656_10002758_pt1 | contig 11381 bp, 11 predicted proteins | sample BogFormECP12_OM2_FD_188239 | JGI IMG/M metagenome (GOLD analysis project Ga0209656, IMG submission 188239) | Bog forest soil microbial communities from Calvert Island, British Columbia, Canada - ECP12_OM2 (SPAdes) (version 2) | ecosystem: Environmental > Aquatic > Freshwater > Wetlands > Bog ... | reverse complement strand
GAAAAAGCGGTACTTACCGAGGATAATACGGAATCAGCGGAGAGTTGGTTTCTAGCGAGTCCCGTTGTAGGCCCGCATCCCTTGAAATTGCTGCCCCTTAGCCCGACGGCGCGATAAGCCACAGTTGATCGCCGTGTCCAGCGCCCTGCCCCGACATCGCGCCGGTCAATAAGGCGACGTCAGATTGCTCTGGGAAGGCTGTGCTAGCGCTGGCGTAGTCAGTGAGGTCGCGCGGACATCGGAGGACGGTTGAAGGGGCACGCCGGTCTTTGCGAGGGCGATCTGATGAAGATTCAGGAGAAGAATTCTGCTGTCAGAGTGATAGGCTTCGCCCGACGCAGTCTGTGCCTGGAAGACTGGGTCAGCGGAATGCAAATATTCCTGCCGACTGACCGACAGGGTGTCCGTCAGGTTGCTTCCGACGAAATCGCGCTCGGCATCGACCTCGGGGTCGATCCGGTGGTTGATCAAACGCCCTCGCTTGGCGATTTCAATCGCAACGTCATGCGTGGCGGCACCCGCCCAGATGGGCGTCCCGTCGATTTTGTAATCGGTTTTCCAGATTCGCAGATGATGACGCCGTGAGACCACCGCATCTGGATCGGGCAAGGCATACGAGTAGTCCTGCATTCTTCCGAACAGGTAAAACCTGGCCATCGGCAGGAGCGTGTCCTTGGTCCGATGCCGCAGCAGGTGCCAGACGAATATCGGGTTCCATTTGTCGGTTTTGACCCAACCGGCGCGCTTAAAGGCTCCTTGCAAGTCTTCTTGTTGGCCGACAAAGACCAAGTTCAACATATCGCCCTCGCGTCCCTCCCCATTGAAGACGCGTGGCGGCAGATAGCCCATCATCTCGTCCAGCTCGGAGGAACTTCCTCGCGAACGCTGCAACCCTGCTGACAGAATCGTGGTGGCACCCTCGGTTTGTGCCGTGATTTCCGTACTCTTTATGACCGTGCTCTCGTGGCCACGTGTAAGCAGGAAAAGCGGCGCTGCAGGCAGAAAGAAGATGCCCGTGGCGATCATCGCTGCGGCCATCAGCTTGGTGCGGGAGCGTCCTTTCACGTCCATGCATGCACGCAAATTGACCCGATCGCCGTTGACCAGCTCTACGGAATCGAGTTTCAATGCTACCCTGCCTCCGATTCCCAGGAACCGCCTGCCCTTAACTCCAGTGACGGAGCCGCGAGCCACGGTCCCGGCTGGAATGACGGTGAGACCGCCAACGGTCACATCTCGCACGACGACAAAATTCAGGCTGTCCCCAGGGCGCGCGTGGGTAGAGGAAACGTTCTCGGCAAGCTGCAGCTTGATGGAAGTTCCGTCGGGAATGGTCAAGCTGACAGGAACCGCACTTATTTCCTGCGCCGAAGCGCAAGGCCCGAGAAACATTATGAGAAGGATGTACGCCGGTATTTTGTGGAGATACACGCTTGGCATTGAATGCCGCCTTTGCTTGGAGGCCGAGCCTCTCACCCGTGACGGCCAAAAACGTCGAGCGCAACGGTGTGGTGGATAAGCAATAGTACCTCAGCAGGGATATCTTGTCTGTTCAAAACTGCACACACCGTCCATCCGCTGCTTTTGCAGGGGAGCGAGGATGTAGAACTCACGAACCGCAGGTCCAGCGCGCCCGCCTTCGCATCACCTTGGTGGTGGTACATGTACTTTCGTAACTTGACCGTGGCGCAGACGGAGATACACTGGCGACAAGAGGCTTAGTGTCTCTGCCTCGGCGAAAGCGAAAAGCTCTTCGCTGAGGCCCGCGATCTTTGAAAACTCTAGGTTAGCCAATTTCCAGTGGAGAATGGCCAGAAATCCTCTGCTCTGTTGTTTGCATATTGGTTACTCATTCTTCTCGTGAGGCCCAGAACGCGCAGGATTTTATCTCCTAAGTCCTTTGAATGGAATATTTTGACCTCTAACTCCTTTCGATGGAATATTTTACGAGGAAAGATTTTTTCTTGCTCTTTGTTTTTAATATTTTGCCGAGGTAGGGGAGGGGGAGGGGTAACTAGGCTGCCTCTACTCCGTCCCAAAATGGGAAGAGCGGTGAATAGGCGATTGTGAGTACTGGATAGTTAACAGCGACAGTCAGTTGTCGCCCGTTTAAGATGTGCTTTGGCTCAATGCTAAGTGCTAAATGCTAAGTGCTACTCCCGCTTGCACAATCGCTCTGGCCTGCTCGGCGGATTCGAAGATGTGCGCCTCCATCCCGAGATCCAATGCAGCTTCCACGTTGTTCGGCCGGTCGTCGAAGAAGAGAGTGCGACCTGGCTCGCAGCCCAGCGCGTCGAGGCAGTGGCGATAGATGACAGGGTCGGGTTTCGTAATGCCAAACTCGCAAGACCAGACTTTCACCTCGAATTCGTCGAGCCAATTGAACTCGCGGCGAACGTAAGCCAGCAGGTCGTGAGGCATGTTGGACAGAATGGCGATTCGCACTCCGTGGTCCTTGATTTCGCGCGCCAGCGCAAGCGCTTCCGGATTGACGCGCAGCCACATGAGCGTTTCCATCTCCGCGATGCGTTCCACCTGCGTGGGCGCTAACTCGACCCCTGCAGCGTCGGCGAATGCCTGCCAGTGCTGCCGGAAGTCCGTGCGGCCGCAGTCATAGTCATGGCGCGTGGCGGAGTAAATCTCGAAGAAAGGCGGCTCTGTAACACCGACCAACGCAGCGAATTGCTGCAATTCGTCGAGAGAAGGGGCGAGGCTCAACACCCGGCCGTAGTCGAAGATGACAGCATCCCAGCGGTTGAGTTGCATGCTTTCTTTTCTAACACGGCGGGGGATTAGCGCTCAGCTGGCGCGCAGCAGCATCAGAGTGACGTCATCGTGCTGAGGAGCGTTGCCGACAAAGCGGTCGAGGTCCAGCATGATGGCGTCCAACAGCATCGGCGGCGCCACCGCCACGTTAGCGTGCAGCATGGTCAGCAGACGCACTTCCCCGTACTCTTCCGCGCGGTCGTTCTCGGCCTCGATGACGCCGTCGGTGAAGACGACCAGCCAATCGCCGCTTTGCAGCGTGACCGTCCCCGATTCGTAGGCGGCGTTTTCCTGAATGCCGAGCGGAATCCCTCCCGCCTGCAAGCGCTCGATAGCTCCTGTCTGGCGGCGCAGGATCGGAGCGTTGTGTCCGGCGTTGACGTAGATCAAGCTGCGAGAAGCCGGATCGTACTCGGCGAGAAACGTGGTGGTGAATCGGCGGCCATTCTGGCTGTTCGTACACGCGTAGGCGTTCATGCGACCGACAAGCTCGCTCAGCGAGCCCGCAGTAATGGCAAGCGTCCTCAGGCTGGCTTGGAACGTCGCCATCAACATGGCCGCGGGAACACTCTTTCCGGCAACGTCGGCGATGGCGATCAGGAACGCCTCTCTGGGCGCGCTCGAAGATGGACGAGAAAAAACATCGTAGTAATCGCCGGCAACCGTGTTTGCCGGACGAGTGGCAAACGCGATCTCCAGACCGGGCACTTGCGGCGGACTCGCCGGCAGCAGCCACGCCTGGATCTCCTTGGCGATTTGCAAGTCACGCTTCATGACCACGCGGTCTCCGACCTCCAGGATCAGCAGCGTGAGCATCAGCAGGCCGCCCCAGAAGGAACTGCCGAAAAATAAAGCCCTCATGTCGCCGCCGCTGTTCTGCCAGGAACCTTCGACGTTGCAAAAAAGAAAGACCAGCGCAATCAGAAGCAGGACGCGGCGCGCGGGAGTCAGCTTCTCAATGATTGCCCAGAAGAACTGGCCAGCAACGTTGAAAAAGTGTTTGCCCTTGCCGATTCCGGGCGTTCGGGTGGAATCAACCTCGCGGGAGTACAACTGATAGCTGGAACGGGCATCGGCGCGAAATTGCTTCCAGAGCTGGTTGAGTTCCATGCCGTCGGTGACACGCTGCCAAAACCTCTCGATTCGCGTCATGATGGGCTCAACTCGCGCCGTGTACTTATCGCGCGGCGCGGGCGGAGGACCGGCACGTTGGGCGTTGGAACTCATGGAAGATGCAGCAGGATTATAGAAGGTGACCCCAGAGACAAAGAACCACCACCATTTCCGCGAACCAGCGCAGTCCGGTTACTGCCGGCGAGGCTCCGATGGGACCTGCTCATCGAGAAAGGCCACCGACTGAACCCCGGAGACTTCAAAGCGTTTGCGGCAGCGCAGGTTCTTGCAGGCAACCAGGTCGTCGCGACGCACCATATACGAACGCGCCTTGGCGAACTTGGCGCGATCGCGTTCGTCGCCTCGCCCAGGCAATTGGCGCTTCTTGGTACGAACGAACCAGCCGAGATCGTATTCGGCAGACTGATGGCAATGAGGGCAATTCAGGGTAGCTTTCCTAGTCTCTTGCTTCTCATCGTAAAAATCGCGCTCTTCCATCACGTCCTCCGCTCGGGCCACCGCAAATATCTCAAAACTGACCCGAAACAGCATTAGAACACAGTCCGGCAAGGAGGCGATGTGATGTGATGCCAAACCCGGAGTGATATGCTGAACGGCCTCAGGCTGATGAAAGGCAGCGCGTTATTGCTGGGGCAAGCCAGTCGAGGGACGTTTCGCTTCGGTGGGCAAAGCTTGGACCGTTCCATTAGCAGCCTTCTGCAATTGGGAGTCGAGAAGAGGCTCCAAGCCATTTGACAGGATAGAAGCCATGGCTCCAGCTCCGACGGTCGTGAAATGCACCATGTCGGCGAAGTATTTTGTTCCATGAGGCATTTCCCTGTCAGCGTCAATCAATGAGACGTGCTCGTCGGTGGCGGTCTGGCGGATCACGTCATTCATGCGCTGCTCCATATCAAGGAAGCCTTCTTCCTTGAGCATGGGATAAATCTTTCGCCAAGTAGTCAGTGGCACATGGTCGCTTTCCGAGAGTGGCTTCGAAAACACAGTCGCGTGCGTGACCAGGACAGGTTCAACGCCGTGTGCGCGCAGAGTGGCGATCAATTTGTGCAGATCCTGTCGAAAATGCTCGACGCGATCTTCCGGCAGACGCTCCAGCACGACGTAATGCCTGGAAGCAATTTCTCTCCGCATGGAGACTTTTCGCAGCTCATTCTGGATGGCCGAAGGCAATGCCTGCTTAAGCACATTTCCCACCCGCCCGGCCAACCTTGAATCGAAGCTTATCCGGGCCTGACTGGCCGGAGAAGCCCTAGATCCGCTGGCTGTGCCTGTCTCAGTCTTCACAGACATCCATATGTATGACGAAAGGTCAGGGTAGATTAATGCGTATGAAGGATGTATCTCCTCAACAATTTCCGGCACTCGAAGAATGGAAGTCGGAAGCGTTTCACCTGCAAACGCTACATTCACAACCTGAAAAGTTTCCTTGCCTGTCCATAAATTAAGGTCCCGTTCAAGTTGCCGAGGATATTCCTGGTCGGGCGCTTCGTAGAGTCCGAATGTTTCGGACGCTCCCATAGCTATGATTCGGATGCTCCCCGGACGGAGTTCCGGACCTCTATAGCCAAGGCTGTTCAGTTGCCACTTAGCGTATCGCGCCCCGGGCTTGCCCCATTTCCCAATACTGTCCCTTCGAAACAGAATCTCATCATTGTACCTTCCCCAGAAGGGTGCGCCATAACTCACAACATCGTCAATCCTGGCGCAAACCTCAAGAACGAGGACAAAGATAACAAGCCCCAGACACCACCGAGCTAGAATAGCTAGACGTTTCATCAGAATTGGAAATAGATAAATGCCTGGGTTTGAGCCAAGTGAAACACGCCTACATAGACTGCCACAGAATACAAGGCGACCCGGACTTCCATCGCCATTGTCAGCCCTCCGGAATACTTCCGAAGCAATCGCTGGCCTCCTATGGTGCCGAAATAGCCCAGCGCGAGAGCGGCCACCAGAAGAAACAGGCTAGCCGGCAACGTGTGGCTCGCATATTTGTTCGGATAGGCAGTAGCCCGCAGCATTGTGAATGCCTGAGTAACACTATCTGCGCGAAAGAACACCCAGCCAAGACAGACGGCGCAGAATGTCACTATCCAGGAAAGAGGGCCCATTATCGTTTGCGGCCATTGCCATTCATAACGACGCTGTACCTGCTGCCACTGCCGGTGCAGGACGAGCAGGATTCCCTGGTATAAGCCCCAAAGAATGAAAAGCAAGGCGCCTTTATGCCACAATCCGAAAACAACCATAGAAACTACCAGCACGAAACTGCGCCACCATGCTTCCCGCCGCATCATTACTAAAGGAAGGAACAGGTAGTCACGAATCCAGAAGGAGAGCGACATGTGCCAGCGTGTCCAGAATTCTGACGGAGTGGTGGAAAGATATGGCCGGTCGAAATTCTCATCCAGCCTGAAGCCAAACAAATGGGCGGCACCGATAACGATATGAGTATAGCCTGCAAAGTTAAAGAATAGTTCGAATCCGTACCCTATGGCCAAACACCAAACGTCTGGCCCCGTTAGCCCTTTTGTAGAGCTGTCAAATATGCCATCGATTCCCTGCCCAGCATGAAGTCCGCCGGCTAGAAGCTGCCCTAAAGCGGTCATGAATAGGCCGGTAAAGATTCGGTCGAATCCGTGGCGAATGTTTTCGGCAGCAGGTTTGAAGATCTCTCGAAATTGCGGCAGTAAGCTGGATAAACGGCAAATTGGGCCTGAGAGTACCGTGGGCCAGAATGCCATATAAAGCAGGAATTCCAGCAGAGAAGGGTCTAACTCTTCTTCCCGGTAGACATCGAACAAATAGGATAGGGCCTGGAAAGTCCAGAAAGAAATGCCAGCCGGCAAGGCAACGTTTGCGAAGGAGCTGCTTAATGAGGAGTGCGGTAATAGACCTGCTATTGCCGGTAGGTACTTGAACGTGCCGAGCAGTGCGACGTTGAGAACAATGCACAGCCATAGTCTGGCGACGGATTGCTTCCGGCGCAACGATATTCCCAGACCATAATTCAAGACAGAGCTGCAGATCAAAAGCCCCAGGAACTTGAGGCCCCAGCTTGCATAAAGCGCGTAGCTGATGAAAAGCAGAAGGGCCTGGCGCGACCGGGTGCTCTTCAGCGGCCAAAGCAGCAACCAGGCGACTGGAAGGACAATGACATAGAGGAGTGCCTGGCTACTCATTCCTTGAAGATCTTCTTTGGGCCGTGCCCAGGGACAACTGCCGCAGGGCGGCGCTTCCTGTTGTGCTGCGGTCTTGCACAGTACCAACTAACCAGGCGGATGGTCAACGCACGTGGCCTCTAAGCTATTGCACCCTGGCGGCTTTGCCTTCCATCACGGTTGCCCATCCACCGCCTGGTGTGGCTACTTCCGACTTGAAGGTGTACGAATCGGGAGAGACGATCGTCATGGTATACCTCCCCTGGGCAGTAACTCCGTTCATTTTCTCCTCGGCCATCCAAGTCCAGGTGTTGCCCTGGACTCGGCCGGTTGCCAGCTGATGCTCGCCGAGGCTGTTATAGACGTTGTAGGTGTAGAACCTGTCCTCAGGATTGTAGCCCATGACCCTCACGCTATTAATATGTCCCACCGGAGATTTCATGGAAGTGTGGGTCTCGAGAAAGAAGCCGTCAGTCACCCACTCGCCGGTCTCAGTCAGGCTGAAAGGGCCGCCATTGCCGTTCGGGCTGACCTTCATCGTGCCCTCTGCCTTCCAGTTGCCGGCAAAGTAGCCCATCTTCTGGTGCTCCGGACTGGGAGTGGGCATCTGTTGCTGCGGTTGCGGCTGCGCCACCGACCATGAGCTTGCAAACAGGCAAAGTGCAACAACTGTAATCACGAATTTCATAGGGAGCTGCTCTACCTATTGGATCTCGATTACGCTGCCACCAGCGGACTCCTGCACTTCTTTCGTGCGCTCGATAACGCGATGGGTGAACGCAAACAGCGACTTGGCGTGCGGAGATTGGTCGCCTTCGAGCACGATCGGCTGTCCGCTGTCGCCGCCCTTGCGAATATCGGGGTCGAGCTCGATGCTGCCGAGGAACGGCACGTCGAACTGCAGCGCAGTGCGCTCGCCGCCGCCCTTGGAGAAGACGTCAATCTCCTGATGGCAGTGCGGGCAGACGAAGTAGCTCATGTTCTCGACGATGCCGAGGATGTCCACCTTCACCTGCCGGAACATCTCGATGGCTTTGCGCGCGTCCTGCAACGAAACGTCACTCGGCGTCGTGACCACAACTGCGCCAGTCAGCGGCACGGTCTGGACCAGCGAGATCACCACATCGCCGGTGCCCGGCGGCAGATCCACAACGAGGTAGTCCAGCAGTCCCCACTCTACCTGGCCGAGAAACTGTTTCACGATGGAATGCAGCATGGGGCCACGCCAAACCAGCGGTTTATCGCCGGGGCTAAGAAAACCGACCGACATCACCTTCAGGCCGTAACGCTCCGGCGGCAGAATGCGGTCTTCGCCCACAACGCTGGGCGCCATGGTGGTCCCGAGCATCAACGGAACGTTGGGGCCGTAAACGTCAGCGTCGAGCAGTCCGACCTTATGACCCAGGCGCGCCAGCGCGATGGCCAAGTTGACTGCGAGAGTGGTTTTACCAACACCGCCCTTGCCCGAGCCCACGGCGATGATGCTATCCACGCCCGGAAGCGGCTGCGGTCCGGCCTGGGGCTGGCCGGGCATGTGTGCATGCTGATGACTCACGTGTGTTCCTGAAGTAATGGGAATGAAGTACGCAAATGAGGATTATACCGCGCGGGAGCGAACGGCTCGGCGGTACACTTCGCGGCGCGGAAACGCTCACTTCCGCTCGTAGCGAATCTTGAACTCCTCGGCCCATTCGCCGTTCTTCTGCATGAAAACAGCGAACCAATACGCGTCGTTGCCATCGCGCACAACCGTGGAGCGGATGTGGCCGGCCTTGCCATCGGTGTGCATGATGTCGAAGTCCTGATGCAGAGTCTTGCCGTCAGTATCCAGAGTTGCCGTACCGATCGTCAGCTCGCCCTTGGAATTCGTGTAGTAGAACCCTATTGTCTTCGCTACAGGATTGTAGGCATAGAAGCCGTAGTAGTGCGGTTTGCCGTTGAAGTCGGTGTTGAACTCGATGGCCTGATGATTCGGCGCCCAGCGTATATGGTTCTCGACGTGTGTCACCATTCCGTCAGAAGGATCTTTCACATCTGAAACCCACGTTCCGCCGACGAGCCAAGCAACCGGCGCGAGTGGGCTGTCGGCGCTGTTGGTTGTGGTTGGCTTCGATTGCGCCAATCCATTGATGGAGAAAACCGCAAGCGACACGAACAACAATGTCCGAGTGCATCGAGTCGTCATGTTTTGCCCCTGCTCGAAGTGAACGGCGATTGTGCCACGCGGATGCAGCCTCGACAAGCACGACTGGGACGAAACGCTGTCATAATCCGTTAACTTGCCTGCCGTGAACGGAAACTTATAGGCTGCAATGGTTATCAGATATGCAGGTGGAATATGAAGATAGCAAATGATGTGACGGAACTGATTGGGAACACACCGCTGGTGCACCTCAACAAGGTGGCCACGGGCGCGAAGGCCACCGTTGTCGCCAAGCTGGAGAGTCAGAACCCGTGCAGCAGCGTGAAGGACCGCATCGGCGTCAGCATGATCCAAGAAGCCGAGCGCGCCGGGAAGATCCGTCCCGGTCACACCGTATTGATCGAGCCGACCAGCGGCAACACCGGCATCGCGCTGGCCTTCGTGGCCGCAGTTAAAGGCTACAGGCTCATCCTCACCATGCCCGACACCATGAGCCTGGAGCGCCGTGTGCTGTTGCGCGCTTTCGGCGCGGATATCGTGCTAACTGCCGGCGCGAAGGGCATGAAGGGCGCCATCGCCAAGGCTGACGAGTTGCTGGCGAATACACCCAACGGCTACATGCTTCAGCAATTCGACAACCCGGCCAATCCCAAGATCCACTTGGAAACCACTGGCCCGGAAATTTGGAACGACACCGACGGCAAGGTCGACATCCTAGTTTCCGGCATCGGCACTGGCGGCACGCTGACTGGAGTTTGCGACTACATCAAGCCAAAGAGAGCTTCTTTCAAAGCGGTCGCGGTCGAGCCGGTGGAAAGCCCGGTCCTCTCCGGCGGACAGCCGGGCCCGCACAAGATTCAGGGCATCGGTGCGGGCTTCATTCCCAGCATTCTGCGCACCGACTACATTGATGAAGTCATCCAAGTTTCAAGCGAAGACGCAATTGCGATGGCGCGCCGCCTGGCCCGCGAAGAAGGGCTGCTGGTTGGCATCTCGTCAGGAGCGGCCGTGGTCGCTGCACTGCGAGTCGCGGGGCGCGATGAGAACGCCGGCAAACTCATTGTCGTTGTTATCCCATCGTTTGGCGAACGTTACCTGAGTAGCCTTCTGTTCGAGCAGCTTCGCAACGAATCCCTTGCTATGGTGGCCGAAGGCGTATAAGAAATGTTTTCATCCATGCGCGAGGACATCGCCGCTGTCAAGGACCGCGATCCAGCCGCAAGGTCCGCGTTGGAAATCGTGCTGCTCTATTCCGGGCTCCACGCGCTGTGGGGTTACCGCTTTCACCACTGGCTGTGGATACGCGGCTGGCGCTTCCCGGCGCGGGCCCTGTCGCAACTGGCGCGGCTGATCACCGGCATCGAGATCCATCCCGGCGCGCAGATCGGGCGCCGCTTCTTCATTGATCACGGAATGGGCGTCGTCATCGGCGAGACCACAATCGTCGGTGATGATGTAACACTCTATCAAGGCGTGACCCTTGGCGGCACAGGCAAGGAAACCGGTAAGCGTCATCCGACCATTGGCAACAACGTCGTGATAGGTGCGGGCGCGAAGGTGCTCGGCAACATCACCGTCGGCGAGAACTGCCGCATCGGTTCCGGCTCGGTGGTGCTGCGCGACGTGCCCGAGAATTCCACGGTCGTCGGCGTGCCCGGACACATTGTCTTTCGCGCGGGCAAACGCGTGGTAATTACCGATCCTAAGCAGATCAACGATCCGCTCTCCGAGGCGCTGGCTGCGGTGGCCACAGAAGTCAAGGCGTTGAAGAAAGAGGTGCGCCAGTTGCAAGGCCGCGAGCCATCACCCACGAACGGAACCGACAAGCTGCAACAGGCTATCGAGATCGACTATCAGATATAGAGCTGTTGCTTGCTCTTCGCTTATTCTGGCCCCTGAGGCACCATGTAAGACAACTACACACTTCATCTTTGGCATTTTCCCACAGCATCGTAAACTCAACTTTGGGATTCGATTCAGCAGCAAAACGAGGAGTGCGTTGGCAACCTTCCTTCTAGCCCGGCAATTGTTCACTCCGCTGGAGCGGATTGAAGATGCTGCGCTGGTAATCAACGAAGGGATCATCTCGGCAGTGGGTCAGCGGGATGCCGTGCCGCTGCCGGCCAATGCGCGCGTCGTGGACTTCGGCGATGCAATTCTGGCGCCGGGGCTCATCG
>Ga0209656_10002757_pt1 | contig 11381 bp, 8 predicted proteins | sample BogFormECP12_OM2_FD_188239 | JGI IMG/M metagenome (GOLD analysis project Ga0209656, IMG submission 188239) | Bog forest soil microbial communities from Calvert Island, British Columbia, Canada - ECP12_OM2 (SPAdes) (version 2) | ecosystem: Environmental > Aquatic > Freshwater > Wetlands > Bog ... | reverse complement strand
AGGTTCTTGGCGAGGGTGTGGGGGTTGATGGCGCCGCCGCGCACCGTCGGGTCGTTGGCGATGACGACGCACTCGACCCCGCTCACCACGCCGATCCCGGTCACCAGGCTGGCGCCGACGTGGAAGCCGGTGCCGAAGCCGGCCAGCGGCGAGAGCTCCAAGAACGCGGTGTCCAGGTCGACCAGCAGCTCGATCCGTTGGCGGGCCAGCAGCCGGCCCCGCTGGTGGTGGCGGGCCGTGTACCGCTCCCCACCGCCGGCCCGGGCCAGGTCCAACTGCGCCTCGTGGGCCGCCAGGAGGCCGAGGAGCGACTCCCGGTTGGCCGCGTACTGCGGCGAGCCGGCGTCGACGGTGCTCGACAGGACCGTCACCGTCGGTCCCCGGGGCGGCTCAGGACTGGTGGTCGCGTCCGCTGCACCGGCCCATCATTCCCGACCCGGGCGCGCTCGGTGAAGTGCGTCTACCATGCCGGTCGGCGGGGGCCGGACGAAGGGGGGGTTCCTCCGGTGCTGATGGTGACGGTCGCCGACCTGGTATTCCGGGCGCGTCAGTTCCTGATCGCCGTGGTCGGCACCGGCCTGGTGCTGGCGGTCGCCCTCGTGCTGTCGGGCCTGGCCGCCGGGTTCAGCGTCGAGGTCGACCAGACCGTCCACGGCCTCGGGGCCCAGCACTTCGTCCTGTCCAAGTCCTCGGCCCGCCGGCTCACCGCGTTCAACGCGTTCCCCCAGTCGGTCGCGACCCTGGTCGGATCCGAGCCCGGCGTCCAGCGGGCCGACCCGTTCCTCCTGGTGCCCGGGCAGGTCGAGCAGAGCACGTCGGGCGCCGACACCGTCAACATCGCCGGGGTCCGCCGGGGTGGGCTCGGGGACCCGGTGACCGTGGCCTCGGGGCACCCGCTCGACGGCCCGGGCCAGGTGGTCATCGACAATCGCCTCAAGCTGGCGCCGGGGTCGACGATCTCGTTCGGCCACCACCCGCTGCGGGTCGTCGGCACGGTGGCCGACCGCTCGCTCCTCGGCGGGGTCCCGGTCGTCTACATGGGACTGGCCGACGCCCAGCAGGTGGCGGTCGGCGGCCGGCCCCTGGTCACCGCCGTGCTGGTCGACGGGACGGTCACGACCGTCCCGCCCGGGCTCGAGGTGGCCAGCCCCGACCAGGTGGTGGCGGCCACCGTGTCCCAGCTCAATTCCGGCGTGAAGTCGGTCCGGGCGTCGCAGTGGATGCTGTGGGTGGTGGCGGTGATCATCGTGGCCGCCCTCCTCTACGTGGCCGCCCTCGAGCGCCGGCGGGACTTCGCCGTGCTCAAGGCGCTCGGGTCGAGCTCGGGCGCCCTGTTCGGGAGCCTCGTCCTGGAGGCGGTGATGGTCACCCTCCTGGCGTCGATCGTCGCCTTGGTGCTCTCGGTCTTCCTCAGTCCGTTGATGGCCCAGCCGGTCGACATCCCGACGCTTGCCTACGTCGCCCTGCCGTTCATCGCCGTCATCATCGGCGCGCTGGCCAGCCTCGTCGCCCTGCGCCGGGTCACCGGGGCCGACCCGGCGGCGGCCTTCTCGTGAGTAGCCCCAACGCCGCCCTCCGCGTCGAGGACCTGACCGTCGAGTTCCCCTCGGGCGGGTACCTCATCCGCCCGCTCGACGGCCTGAGCTTCACGGCGGACGACGGCGAGCTGGTGGTCCTGCTCGGGCCGTCGGGGTGCGGCAAGACGACCCTCCTGTCGTGCCTGGCCGGCCTCCTCACCCCGACCTCGGGAGCCATCACCTTCGGGGAGATCGACGTCACCGGACTGAGCGGCCCGGCGCTCGGCGCCTACCGGCGGGAGACCGTGGGCGTCGTCTTCCAGGCCTTCAACCTGATCCCGAGCCTCTCGGCGCGGGCCAACGTCGTCGTCCCGCTCCGCCTGGCCGGCGTCGGGCGCCACGAGGCCCGGACCCGGGCCGACCAGCTTCTCGAGCGGGTCTCGCTCGGCGAGCGCGGCCACCACCGGCCGGCCCAGCTCTCGGGTGGCCAGCAGCAGCGAGTGGCCATCGCCCGGGCGCTGGTCCACGACCCGCGCCTGATCCTCGCCGACGAGCCGACGGCGCACCTCGACTACATCCAGGTCGAGGGGATCCTGCGCCTAATCCGCGAACTGGCGGCCCCGGGCCGGATGGTGGTCGTGGCCACGCACGACGACCGGGTCACCCACCTGGCCGACCGGGTGATCGACCTCAACCCGGCCGTCCCGCTGGCCGACCGGCCGCCCGAGGAGAAGACGCTGGCCCCCGGGGACGTCCTCTTCCGCCAGGGCGACCCGAGCGACCTGGTCTACGTCGTCGAGGAGGGGTCGCTCGACGTCTACCGGGAGCTGGCCGACGGCGGTGAGGAGGCCTTGGCCACCGTCGGCGCCGGGAACTACGTGGGCGAGCTCGGCCCGTTGCTGAACCTGCCCCGGAGCGCCTCGGTCCGGGCGGCCGAGAAGAGCGTGCTCACGGCGTACGGGGTACGCGACTTCCGCCGACTGTTCCCCGAGCGCCGCCAGGATGGCCCGGGCTGAGCCCGCTCAACCCGAGGCGGCGGTGCGCCAGGCCACCACGTGGACCGGGGCGGCGACGGCCGCCACCGGCTGGCCCCACCCGAAGAACTGGTCGACGGTCGTCCCGTTCGCCGAGTCGTGGAACGCCACCTTGACCGGCAGGTAGGGCGTCGCGTCGGCCACCGACAGCACCGCCGGGTCCCCCCAGGCGGCGGTGACGGCCGAATGGGGCACGAGCCCTCCGACCGCCACCACCCGGGCCGCCCCGGTGCCGCTCGAGCCGAGGGTCGAGTACGGCGCGGTGAGGCCGACCAGGCCGCCGGCCATGGCCGGCATGTGCAGGAGCGTCCGGAACGAGCTGAGCAGCATCTGGTCGCGGGGCCCGACGGCCAGCCAGGTGCCGGCGAAGCGGTCGGCCTGGGCGACCGGCAGGCCGGCCAGGGTCAGCCCCGGGGCGGTGCCCTGGACGAAGAGGGTCTGGCCCACCGTGACGAGGCGGAACGCGTTCCCACCGACGTCGACGGTGCCCGTCCCGCCACCGGGCCCGATGACGACCGTCCACGACGACGCCCGGCCGCCGATGGGGCCGGTGGCCACGATCGTGACGGAGTGGGCCGCCGCGGCCGCCGTCGTCGCGTCGGCGACGATCTGCTGGGGTTGGCCGAGCAGGGTGTCCGGCGCCGACGGTCCGCCCCCGCCGGACACCGCCAGGCCGATGCTGACCCCGACGATCGCCACGATCAGGGCCACGATGACGAGGGTCACCGTCCGGCGCCGACGCGACCGGGGCGCCTGGCCGGCCGTGTACGCCCCCGGCGGAAGGGCGTCCCAGGTGCCGGTCACGTTCACCCGGTAGGGCGTCAGGTCACCAGGGACCGGCTCGGGGGGCGGCCGGGTCGGGGGGCCGACGGCGACGCTCTTCGGGGCGACGTACCCGACCGGGGGTGACGGCAGGGAGACCGAGACGTCCCCGGCCTTGGACCGCAGGGCCCGGGCGGCCTCCTCGGAGGCGTCGCGCAGCGCCTTCGCCGTATCGGCGCGCGCCACCTCGTCGGGGAGTGCCGCATCGCCGGATCGCGTCGGCGCGCCGGCGCCACGCTCGGCGTCCGACGGGTCGACGGGCCGGTCGGTGTCGGCCGGGCTGCTCCCGTTGGCCTCGGCGCGACCCGCCCGGGGAGGTGGCGGCGCGTCGGTCGGCGCCGCCGTCGGCGGGGGCGAGCCGGTGGCGTCGGCGTCCCGAGGGGCTGGGGGCGCGTCGGTCGGCGCCGGAGGCGAGACGGTGGCCTCGGCGTCCCGAGGGGCTGGGGGCGCGTCGGTCGGCGCCGGAGGCGAGACGGTGGCCTCGGCGTCCCGAGGGGCTGGGGGCGCGTAGGTCGGCGCCGGAGGTGGCGGGGGCGAGCCGGCGTCGGCGGGGTCGGCCTGGTGCCCGTTTCGGGGCGCGGGCGGATGCGGCCGCCCGTCGGGGCCGGCCCACCACCCGGGGCCCTGCGTCACTTCGCTCATGGCAAGCCTCCCGCCCAGGCTGCTCGGTCGACGCCCGCCCGCCGGCGGGACGTCCACGGAGACAATTCTACCTGGCCGGAGCCCCGGGCGCCGGCCAGCCGGTCGCCGGTGCCGGGGCGCCGTCACCTCGCCGCACCCGGCGACGATCTCTTAGAGTGAACGTACGGCGGCCGAGGCCTCGGCGGCCCGAACCAAGGGGTGGGCCCGGCGTGCGCGTGACGATCATCGGGGGCGGCAGCTACCAGTGGACGCCCGAGCTGCTGGCCGACCTCCTCGGGACCGAGTCCCTCCACGGGGCGCGGATCGTGCTCGAGGACATCGACCCGCACCCACTGGTCAAGATGCAGGCGCTCGGCGAGCTGCTCAACGACGACCTTCGGGCCGGCGCCACCATCTCGACGACCACCGACCAGAAGGAGGCGCTCGAGGGGGCCGACTTCGTCATCGTCACCATCTCGACCGGCGGCTTCGCCTCGATGTCGGTGGACCTCGACGTCCCGGCCCGCTACGGGATCCGCCAGTCGGTCGGCGACAGCGTCGGCCCGGGTGGGATCAACCGCTCCCTGCGCAACGTGCCGGTCCTGGTCGGCATCGCCCAGGACATGGAGCAGGTCTGCCCCGACGCCTGGCTCCTCAACATCACCAACCCGATGACGTGCCTCACCCGGGCCGTCTGCCGGGAGACCGGCATAAAGACGGTCGGGCTCTGCCACGAGGTCGGGCACTGGTGCATGGACCTGGCGATCGCCCTCGGCAAGCCCCACGACGCCGTGCGCCCGACGGTGGCCGGGGTCAACCACTTCCCGGTGGTGACCGCCCTCGACGTCGGTGGCGAGGACGGCTTCGAGATCCTGGCCGCCCTGCTCGACGAGGTGGGCGGGCCCGATGCGCTGGCCCCGGGCGCCCGGCGTCCCGAGGCCGAGCCCTTCACCCCGCTCGACTTCGCCCAGCGGCACCTGGTCAAGCTCACGCTCTTTGACCGGTGGGGGGTCATTCCGGCGGCCGGGGACCGCCACGTGGCCGAGTTCCTGCCGTCGGTGCTGACCCCCGAGTCGGACTGGGGGTCGGCCTACAACGTCGAGCTGACCCCGATCTCGCGACGCGAGGAGCACCAGGCGCAGTACGTGGCCGACGTGGACGCCTGGGTGGCGGGGACCAAGGACCGTCAGACGTGGGCGTCGGGCGAGCTCCCCGCCCCGGTGATCGATTCGCTCGTGACCGGCACCCGCCGTGAGCTGCCGGTCAACATCCCCAACCGGGGCCAGTGCCCCGACCTGGCCGACGGGTCGGTGGTCGAGTCGATCTGCGTGATCGACGACTCGGGCATCACCGGGCGCGACACGGCGGTGCTCCCGGCCCCGGTGGCCGAGCTGGTGCGGCGCCACGTGGCCGTCCAGGAGCTGACCGTCGAGGCGGCGCTCTCCGGCGACCGCCGGCTGGCCGGGTCGGCCTTCGAGCTCGACCCCCTGGCCGGACGGTGCGACCTGGACGCCCAGGACGCCATGGTGGACGAGCTGCTGGCCGGGACGGCCGCCTGGCTGCCCCAGTTCGAGACCGCTCGCTGACCGGGCCGGCCGTCCACCACCAGGGAGGATCGGACATGCAGCTGGGCTTCGTCGGTCTGGGGGCCATGGGGCTCCCCATGACCCGCCACCTGGTCGAGGCCGGGCACCGGGTGCTCGTCGCCTCGCGCCGTCCCGGGCCGGTCGAGACGGCGGTCGGCTTCGGCGCCGTCGCCGCGTCGTCGGTGGCCGAGGTGGCCCAGGAGAGCGAGGTGACCATCCTGTGCGTCCCCAACTCGCCCGACGTGGTCTCGGTGGTCTCGGCCATGCTCGGCGCCCTCGGGCCCGCCAAGACGGTGGTCGACTGCTCGACCATCGACCCCGACGTCGAACGGCACCAGCACGAGCTGGTGACGGCGACCGGGGCCCGCTACCTCGATGCGCCGCTCTCGGGGGGGACGGCCGGCGCCCACAAGGGCACCCTCACCTTGATGGTCGGCGGCGACGAGGCGACTCTGGACGACACCCGCCCCGCCCTCGAGCCCTTCGCCGGGCTGATCGTCCACGTCGGCGGGCCGGGGATGGGCCAGGTCGTCAAGCTCTGCAACAACCTGATCTACGCCGCCCAGATGCTGGCGACCGCCGAGGCGACGGCGCTCGCCCTCACCTCGGGGGTCGACATGGCGAAGCTCCACGAGGTCCTCACCCACTCGACCGGGGACTGCGTCGCCGTGCGCACCCGCCTGCCGGTCCCCGGCGTCGTGCCCGAGAGCCCGGCCTCGAACGGGTGGCAGCCCGGGTTCATGACCGATCTCATGGCCAAGGACCTCGACCTGGCGTTGGCCTACGGCGCCGGGGCCGGGGTCCCGCTGGCCACCACCGCCCTGGCCCGCCAGGTCCTGACCGCCGCCTCGACGGCCGGCTACGGCCGGGAGGACTTCTCGGCCCTCGCCAAGGTCGTCCTCGCCCTGGCCGGGGTGCGGTGAAGGTCGTCGGTGGACCTCGGTCCTGACCTGCCCATCTTCCGGCCGGCCCGCCGGGAGGGGGCCGGCGGATCGTCGCGACCGAGCCGCGACGGCCTGACCCCGCCGGCCCTGATCCTGGCGGCCGACCACCGGGCGCGCGGCGTGCTCACGGTGGAGCGCTACGCCGACTACGTCGCCGCGCTGAGCGCCGCGCTGGCCCACTGTGACGGCATCCTGGCCACCGCCCAGCCACTCGCCGACCTGGCCGCCACCGGCGCGCTCGGCGGGGGGCACCGGACCTACCTCTCGCTCAACCGCACCGGGCTGGCCGGCTCGGCCTTCGAGCTCGACGACCGCCTGGTGGCCTCGGTCGCCCGGGCGGCCGAGGACGGGTGGACCGGGGTCAAGCACATGACCCGCCTCGACCTCGGCGACCCGGTCACGGCGGCGGCCCTCGAGCTGCTCGGGCGGGTGATCGAGGAGTCGGCCGACGCCGGCCTCGAGGCGCTGGTCGAATGCGTCGTCTGGCGCGACGGCCAGATGGCCAAGGATCCCGACAGCATCGTCTACGCGGCGGTGGTGGCCCACGACATGGGGGCGCCGGTGCTGAAGGTCCCGGTCCCGGCGGTGGCGCCCGGGGTGGCCCGGGTCGAGGCGGTGACGAGGGTGGTGGCGAGCGTCGGGTCGCCGGTGCTGTTCCTGGGCGGTCCCCGGGGCGACTCCCCCGCCGCCGTCTTGGACGAGGTCCGAGACGTCATGGCCGGCGGCGGGGCCGGGATGGCGATGGGGCGCGCCCTCTACCAGCACCCCGACCCGGCCTCGATGGCCGAGCAGGTGGCGGCGATCGTGGCCGGGCGGTGATCCTCACCATCGACTTCGGCACGAGCCTCACCAAGGTCGCCATCTGGGACGCCGACGGTCTGGTCACGCTGGCCCGGGCCGAGCTGACGACCACCCGCCCCGAGCTCGGGTGGGCCGAGCAGGAGGCGTTCGGGTGGTGGACGTCGGTCGTGGTGGCCTGCGCCGAGGCCCGGGCGGCGGCCCCGGGGGCCTTCGGGGCGGTCGAGGTCCTCGGGTGCTCGGGGGCCCGCCAGACCTTCGTCCCGGTGAACGCCGGGGCCGAACCGCTCGGGCGGGCCCTCGTGTGGAGCGACCGGCGGGCCGGTGCCGAAGCGGCCGAGCTGGCCGCCGAGTGCGGCGGGCAGGCCGCCGTGCGCGCCCTCACCGGCGTCCCGCTCGACGCCGGGTCGGTGGCCGCCAAGGTGGCGTGGCTCGAGCGCCACGAGCCGTCCCGGCTGGCGGCGAGCGACTGGCTGCTCACCCCGCGCGACCTCGTCGTGTGGCGGCTCACCGGCGAGCTGGCCACCGACACCACCCAGGCGTCGCGCAGCGGGCTCTACGACCTCGACGGATCGGTGGTCGACGGGCTGGCCGGGGCGGCACGGTGCCGACTGGCCCCGGTGGTCCCGCCCGACACGGTGATCGGCCGGCTCCGGGCGGTGCCGGCGGCGTCGCTCGGGCTGGCTCCGGGCATCCCGGTCGTCATCGGGGCCGGCGACCGCCAGTGCGAGGTCATCGGGGCCGGGGCCAGCGCGGCGCACCCGATGGTCAGCTGGGGCACCACCGCCAACGTCTCGGTGCCGCAGTCGGTCCGCCCCGACCCGCTGCCCGACGGGCTGGTGCTCTCCCGCTCGGCCGACGGCGGGTGGCTCCTCGAGGGCGGGCTGTCGGCCGCCGGGTCCCTGCTGGCCTGGCTCGGCCAGCTCGTGGGGCGGGACCCGGCCGAGCTGGCCCGGCTGGCCACCACCAGCGGCCCGGGGGCCCGCGGCGTGGTGGCCGTCCCGTGGCTCGACGGCGCCCGGGCGCCGTGGTGGTCGGAACGGGCCCGGGCCGGCTTCGTCGGCCTGGGGGCGGCCCACGACGCCGGCGACCTGGCCCGGGCGGCCGTCGAGGCGGTGGCCTGGGAGGTGGCCCGGTGCCTGGCGGCGGTGGTCGCCGGCGGCGCCGACCCTCCGGTCGGCCTGACGTTGGCCGGGGCCGGGGCGACGCTCGGCGTCTGGACCCACGTCCTCACCTCGGTCACCGGGCTCCCGGCCGAGCGGCGCCGGTCGGGGGAGGCGGCGTCGGCCGGGGCGGCCGTGCTGGCCGGGCGGGCGGCCGGCTCGCCGGTCGACCTCGACCGGATCGACCCGGTGGACGCCGAGCTGGCCCCCGACCCCGGTGAGGTGGCCCGGTACGCCGAGCTGGCGCCGACGGCCGAGCGGGTGGCGGCCACCCTGGTCGACCTGTCCACCTCGCCCTCCCCGAGCTGGCCCCCGACCCCGGTGAGGTGGCCCGGTACGCCGAGCTGGCGCCGACGGCCGAGCGGGTGGCGGCCACCCTGGTCGACCTGTCCACCTCGCCCTCCCCGAGCGGCCCCTGATGCGCGTCGCCCTCGCCTTCGGGCGCCACGGGACCACCGTCGAGGTCCCCGAGACGGCGACGGTGGTGGCACCCGGCGACCCGGCCCCGCTGGCCGACGAGGGGGCGGCCGTCACCAAGAGCCTGGGCGCGCCGCTGAGCGGTCCGCCGCTGGCCGACCTGGTCGGCCCGGGCGACACGGTGGCCGTGGTCTTCCCCGACCTGACCCGCCCGATGCCGAACCGGACCGTGCTGCCCCCGGTGCTGGCCGAGCTGGCCCGCCTCGGCGTGGCGCCCGAGCGCATCGAGCTGCTCTGCGCGACGGGGACCCACCGCCAGGCCAGCGCGGCCGAGATGGCCGAGCTGGTCGGTCCCGACGTCGTCGGGCGCTACCGGATCCACGACCACCGGGCCGACGACGGCGAGCACGTGCTGGTGGGCCGGGTCGACGGGGCGGCGGTGCGCCTCGACCGCCGCTACGTCGCCGCCGACGTGCGCATCTGCACCGGGTTCGTCGAGCCGCACTTCTTCGCCGGCTTCAGCGGCGGCCCCAAGGGCGTGTGCCCGGGCCTGGCCGACACCGAGACGATCCTCGAGGCCCACCGGCCGTGGCGGATCGCCGACCCCCGAGCCACCTGGACGGTGACCGACGGGAACCCGGTGCACGACTTCGTGCGGGCGGCGGCCGCCCTCGAGCCGCCGACGCTCTGCCTCGACGTGGCGATCGACCGCCGGCGCCGGCTGACCGGCGTCTTCACCGGTCCCCTGCCCGACGGGCACCGGGCGGCCTGCGAGTTCGTCGGGCGCCAGGCGGTGGCCCCGGTCGACGGGCGCTTCGAGGTGGTGGTGTCGACCAACGGCGGCCACCCGCTCGACCGCAACCTCTACCAGGCGGTCAAGGGCATGTCGGCGGCGGGACGGGTGGTGGCCGACGGCGGCATCATCGTCATGGCCGCCCCGTGCGGCGACGGCGTCCCGGCGGCCAGCGCCTTCGCCCGCCTGCTGGCCGCCAGCGCCGGGCCGGGCGAGCTCGTCGACCCGACCGGGCCCGGCGACCTCGACCAGTGGCAGGCCCAGATCCTCGGTCGGGTGCTCCAGCGGGCCGAGGTGTGGCTCTTCGCCCCCGGGCTCGACGACGACGAGGTGCGCTCGGCCCACCTCCGACCGGTGCACGACCTCGACGCGGCGGTGCGCCGGGCCCTGTCGGCGGCGGGACCGGGGGCCCGCGTGTGCGTCCTGCCCGAGGGACCGCTCACCGTGGCCGGCGCCGGCTGACCGCCGGCCCGGGCGACCAACCGAAGCCCGGTCGAGCCGGACCGATATGGTGACTCCCCGTGGCGGAGCCCGCCCTCTTCGACTTCACCGTCCCTGACGAACTGCTCCAAGAGGCGGTGGCGAAGCACCGTGACCGCGAGGTCCTGGCCGACCTCGAGATGATGCCGGGGACCGGCGAGGGCAAGCCGCCGCCGCTGACCGGGATCCTCAAGACGTCGGGGTACGCACCCCTCGTCCTGCTGACGGCCGCCGCGCTGGTGCCCGGCACGTTCTCCAACGGCATCGCCCTGGTCGGCAACAACATCCAGCACGCCTTCCACATCGGCAACGCCTCGCTCGGGGCGGTGGCCTTCGTCGCCCAGGTCGCCCAGCTGCTGTGGGCGGTCCCCCTGGCGCTGATCGCCGACCGGGGCAGCCGCAAGGCGGTGGCCGCCGTCGCCCTCATCATCTTCGGGGTCTTCGGGTCGGTGATGGCGCTCTCGCCCAACGTCTGGGCGTTCGCCTTCCTCTACATGGCGGCCGCCGTCGGGCTCGGCGTCAACAACACCGTGCACAACTCGTACCTGGCCGACGCCTACCCGGTCGAGGGGCGGGGCCGGGTCTTCAGCTGGCACAACCTCTCGGACCCGCTGTCCCAGACGATCGGGATCCTCATCTTCGGCTACGTGGTCACCGTCGCCCACAACTGGCGCTACGGCCTGCTGGTGGCCCTGGCCGGCATCCCGCTCGGGTTCGCCCTGTTCACCCTGCACGAGCCGGACAAGGGGGCCAACGAGTCGAGCCACATCCTCAAGGCCTCGGGGATGGACCTGCAGTCCCAGCAGCAGAAGGCGCCCCGGGTCCTGCTCGGGTCGGCCGTCACCCGGCTGCTGCGGATCAAGTCGCTCTACTACGAGATGGTGGCGGTGGCCATCCTCGGCTTCGCCGGCACCGGGGCGCCGCTCTTCGGGAACCTGTTCTTCGTCGACAAGTTCCACCTCGACACGGCCCAGCGCAGCGAGATCTACGCCATCATCGGGATCTCGGCCTTCCTCGGCCTGCCGCTGGCCTACGTGCTCGGCGACCGTTACTTCCGCAAGGCGCCCCAGCGACCGCTGGTCATCAGCGGGATCTGCATCACCGCCTACGGGTTCTTGTACGTGCTCTCGCTCTACATGCCGACGGTGCCGCTGGTCGTGCTCTTCCAGTTCCTGGCCGGGGCGGCGGTGGCCCCCCTGGCCATCT
>Ga0209656_10002756_pt1 | contig 11382 bp, 10 predicted proteins | sample BogFormECP12_OM2_FD_188239 | JGI IMG/M metagenome (GOLD analysis project Ga0209656, IMG submission 188239) | Bog forest soil microbial communities from Calvert Island, British Columbia, Canada - ECP12_OM2 (SPAdes) (version 2) | ecosystem: Environmental > Aquatic > Freshwater > Wetlands > Bog ... | reverse complement strand
TACGAGATCACGCACCTCACGCGCTATATGTACGGCGCGATCGTCGAGCTAACAACTGGGGTCTTGCGGCTCGCCCCTCGGTCCGGCGACGGACAGGATGTCGAACGCTTTAGTGTCGTTATTGATCCGGCTTCGCAGCCTCTCACCGAGCGGCTCGACCCGTTTGGCAACCGTGTAACGAGCTTTCGGATCGAGAAGCCCCATCGACAACTTTCGATCACGGCATCGTCGCGCGTTCGCGTTAATCGAGCCCCTTTGCCAGCGCGAAGCCCCGCTTGGGAGAGTGTCGCCGCAGAGGCCATTGCGGTCACTTCGCTTGACGCGGACTGCCCCCCAATCGCACTTTTCCCGTCTCGTCGTGTTTCGCTATTTGACGCAGCGACGGCCTACGCCAAAAAAAGCTTCACTCCGCAGCGTCCGATCCTTAGCGCGGCAACCGAGTTGACGCGGCGAATACGTTCCGACTTCGTGTATGATCCGGAAGCAACCAAGGTCGATACGCCCGCGGCCGTAGCCTTCGATCGTCGACGCGGCGTATGCCAGGATTTCGCCCACATAATGATCGCCGCTGTGCGCGGCATTGCCTTGCCGGCGCTTTACGTAAGCGGCTACATCAGAACTATCCCGCCGCCAGGCAAAGAGCGCCTCGCGGGCGCAGACGCTTCTCACGCATGGGTGTCGCTGTGGTGCGGCGCAACTCTCGGATGGAGAGACTTCGACCCTACCAACGCGACATCGATCCAAAATGACCACATTGTCGTCGCCAGGGGCCGAGACTACTCTGACGTCTCACCTATCGAAAGCATGGTCCTGTCATCTGGGCGCCACCGGCTCGAAGTCGAGGTCGATGTGATCCCCTTGTAGCCGGAAGGTGCGGTGGCTGCCTCGAGTCCCGCCGGCGCCGACGAAGATTGTTCGCTTCGCATCCTACTTTTTTGGCCGAAATATTCAATATTTCAGATATGTGAATGTATAGTCTGAAATTGACTGGCCATGGGCAATGGCCGGGATCATCCTTCCCATTGGTTGATGCGCAATCCGAGAGTCAAATTGCGGCGTTCAGCGCTGGCGTCCCCGCGTCGAACGTGCTTTAAGGCGTCGCCGACTAGGGGGAACTTTCGTGATGGCGGATCATCTAATCCCGCACTTTCACAATGATCTCGGCGTCCCTTCGATCATTGTCGGAGTGAAGGAATTCATGTGCACGGGCGCGAAACCGCCGTTCGACCATCCTCACATTTTTATTGATATGGGCTCGGATGTCGAGGCGATATGTTCCTATTGTTCAACTCGCTTCGTCTACGACGGCGGGCTGAAGGGACCTTGCTCGCCAGCCGAGTGCGAATTGCGCGAAGCCGCGTGACGCTTGCAACGGCGGGCGATCATCGCTGGCGCCGGAATCGGCGGACTTACGACGGCCATAGCGTTGTCGCAGACTGATTTTAGAGTTACGCTCTACGAAAGAGCGAACAAGCTCGAGGAATTCGGGGCCGGCCTGCAACTGACCCCGAACGCGACTCGTATTCTCTCACAACTCGGCGTGCTCGACCGGGTGCGCCAGCTTGCGTCGAGGCCGCGCGCCCTTCAGGCGCTGCGCGGTTCGGATAACGCCAAGCTGATGCGCTTGCCGCTGGATGACGCCGACCGCCGCTGGGGCGCGCCATATTTGGTAATTCATCGTGCCGACTTGCAGCGTGCGCTGGTCGAAGCCGTCCTCGGCCGAGCCGATGTCGAATTGTCGCTCGGCACTACCGTTGTTGGGTTTGCGAGCGACGGGGACCGAATTTCAGTCGACTTGAGACGCGGCCCTACAGTCGCGCGCGACGAAGCGGACCTTCTCATCGGCGCTGACGGATTGCGGTCTCACGTACGCGACCGATTGGGCCTCGGGGCGCCAGATCAGGCCAATTTTACTCAGCGGGTCGCTTATCGCGCAATTGTCGACGCCGACGTGAGCAATCCTCAGTGGACGCGAAGCGACATTGTTCTGCGCCTCGGACCCGAGGCGCATCTCGTCCAGTATCCCCTACGGTGCGGATCAATCATCAACCTGGTGGCGATCATTGGGTCCGCATGGCGGGGAGGCGGCGCTGATCATGAGTGGGACGGCGCGGCCGACCGAACATACCTGGAACGCGCGTTCGCGGGATGGTCGAAGGAAACGCGCGCGCTCATAGGCGCGCCGACCCAATGGCGGGCCTGGCCGCTCTACCGCAGGCCGCCAATTGCCAGTTTCTCGATTGGGCGCGTGGCGCTCGTTGGAGATGCGGCTCATCCGATGGTCCCATTCCTTGCACAAGGTGCGGCTCAAGCCATCGAGGATGCGGGAGCGCTCGGCCGCATCATCGCTCAAGCGCGGGAGGTCCCCGCCGCCCTCGCAGTCTATTCGCGCGATCGTGTGGCAAGGGCCGCGCGAGTTCAAGGCGAAGCACTCAATCAGGGCCGCATCTATCATTTGAGCGGTCCGTTGGCGTTCGGACGCGATGTTACGATGAGGATGCTTGGCGCGCATCGCATAAGCGAGCGCTACGATTGGCTCTACGGCGCCTGACGCTCTTCACCGCCTCGCGGTTTTCGTTAAAACGGCGCCGGCCAGCGTTACAGCTTCGACAAAAATCTGCGCGCCGGCGGACGTATCTGGCGACGCACAAAACACCCGCTTTGATTGCGTTCGATTGAACCGGCTAGAATGCGGATTTCGGAATCATTAGGCCGACCTCGACCGACGGTCGTGTCGCAATATCCGACGCGGTCAACCCGAGCGACGCCAAGTCGAAGCCGCGCAACACAAACTCAATGCAAGATTTGGCTCAGGAACAGTTTCGTGCGTTCGTGCCGCGGATTATCGAAAAAGGGTTGTGGCGCGTTAATCTCAACGATCTCGCCCAGATCCATGAACACGACGCGATCGGCAACTTGGCGCGCGAAACCCATCTCATGCGTGACGACGATCATCGTCATGCCGTCTTGGGCGAGCGCGGTCATCGTATCGAGCACTTCCTTGACCATCTCCGGATCGAGAGCCGATGTCGGCTCGTCGAACAGCATGATTTTCGGGGTCATGCATAAGGCGCGCGCGATCGCAACGCGCTGCTGCTGACCGCCAGACAGTTGGCCGGGATATTTGTAAGCCTGATCCGGGATTTTCACGCGTGTGAGCAACCTCATCGCCAGTTCGTCGGCTTCGCGTCTCGGCATCTTGCGCACCCAGATTGGCGCCAGCGTGCAATTCTCCAGAACAGTTAGATGTGGAAAGAGGTTGAAGCTCTGGAACACCATCCCGACTTCACGTCGCACTTCATCGATCCGTTTGATGTCGCCGGTCAGTTCCACCCCATCGACGACAATTGATCCGCGCTGATGTTCCTCCAGGCGATTGATGCATCGGATCAGCGTTGACTTGCCGGAGCCCGACGGACCACAGACGACGATGCGTTCCCCGCGCCCGACCGTCAGGTTGACGTTCCGCAAGACATGAAAGCTTCCGTACCATTTGTGGACTGCCGTGAATCTGATCGCGGCGACGCAGTCTGGATCAGCGCTCACCTAAGCGCCTATCGCCGGCATCACTTGCGTCCCTTTGCCAGGATACGCTCGACATGAGCCGAGTATCGCCCCATCCCGTAGCAGAAGCTGAAATAGAAGATCGCGGCGAACACGTATCCTGTAACCATGATCGTCGGACCGCTCCAAACCGGATCCTTGATCGCGTTGTTCATCGCTTCGAGGAAGTCCGTCATGCCGACGACCGAAACGAGAGTGGTGTCCATGAACAGGCCAACGAAATTGTTGACGATGCCTGGTATCACGAAAGTCAGCGCCTGAGGCAGTATGACGAACGCCATCATGCGCGGATAGTTTAGTCCAAGCGCCATCGCGCCTTCAAATTGTCCCTTGCCCAACGACTGAAGACCGCCGCGCACTTCTTCCGCCATGTAGGCCGCCGAAAACATGACGATGCCGATGAGCGGGCGCAGCAACCGATCCGGCGTCCATGTTTCGGGGACAAACAACGGCAACATATTATTGGCCATGAACAGGATCGTAATGAAAGGCACGCCGCGAACGAACTCGATGAATAGGACACTCGCCAAGCTGACGACGGGCAGCGGCGAACGTCGTCCAAGCGCAAGAAGCACGCCAAGCGGCAGGGAGAAAACGATCCCGACGACGGCCGTTAGAAGCGAGACGAAAATGCCTCCCCAGAGCAGCGTATCGACGATTGGGAGACCAAGGGACGATGAGCCGTGGAGGAGAACGAGCGCCACGATCGGATAGACGACAAAAAACAGGAGAGCGCCCAAGGCGCGCCGCGGCGCGTTCGTCCAGAGCAGCCAGACAATCAAAACGGCGCCGATCGCCTCCACAATATCGACCCGCCACCGTTCGGAGAGAGGATACGACCCAAAGCGCAGGTAGTCCCACTTCGCGGCGACGAACGCCCAACAGGCGCCGTCCTGATGTGCTCGGCAGGCAGCCCCATCCGACGCGGTCCAAACTGCGTGCGACGTCGCCCACGCGACCAATTGCGGCAGCAAATATGCGGCAAGTGCGACGAGAACGACGGTGGTCAGGCTAGAGCCGAGCGATGAGAAGAGATTGGCCCGCGCCCAGAGGAGCGTGCCGCTCGACAGGGGCGGCGGAAGATCTTCCGGCTCCGACGCCTCGCGGACGTAAGCCACGAACTCCAAGCTCAACGCTCCTTCAGTGCGTAGCGAGCATTGTAGAAATTTAGCGCCGAGGCCACGGTCAGCGAAATGACCAGATAGACCGCCATGGTGATCCCCATCACTTGCACTGCCGCCTGCGTCTGATTGAGAACCGTGCCGGCGAAAATCTGCACAAGGTCCGGATAGCCGATGAACACCGCGAGCGACGAATTCTTGACAATGTTTAGGTACTGCGACGTGAGCGGCGGCGTGATGAGTCGCATCGCCTGCGGAATGACGACCAGCTTCATCGTCAACCCCCGATGCAAGCCGAGCGCGCTAGCCGCCTCGCTCTGGCCATGCGGCACCGCGAGGATGCCCGCGCGAACAATCTCTGCGATGAACGCGGCAGTAAAGGTGACGAGGCCGAACACGAGCGCGGCCATTTCGGGAATGACCTGGAGCCCGCCTGTCAGATTGAAGCCGGAAAGTCTCGCGATATCGAATGTGAAAGGCGCGCCCGCCGCCGCCGCCACGACCGTAGGTAAGCCAATGACCAGCGCCAAGGCGATAAGGGTACTCGGCGCTTGCGCGCCCGTGCGCGTCTGGCGCCGTCGCGCCCACTCGCGAAATGTCGCCGCGAAGGCTATGGCCAGGGCAATGGCGCCTGCGAACCAGACGGCCTGGTCCCGCGGGACAGGCATCGGCAAATAGACGCCTCGGTTATTGAGAAACACGACCTCGCCAATGCTGAGCGATTGGCGCGGTCCTGGCAGGGACTTGAGAACGGCGTTGTACCAGAAGAGCAGCAGCAGGAGCAGCGGCGTGTTGCGCAAGAGGGTGGTGTAGACGAGCGCAAATCGTGAGAGCAGCCAATTGGGCGAGAGGCGCGCGACGCCAATCATAAATCCTAGAAGCGTCGCCAGCGGAATGGAGATGGCGCCGATCAGAACGGTGTTAAGGAGCCCGACCCAAAATGCCCGTCCATAGGTAGACAGGCCAGAATACTCGATTAGCCGGAGATTAATTTCGAAGCCAGCGACCTCGTTCCAGAATCCGAAGCCCATCGGAATGCCGCGGGCCCGCATATTGATCGCAGCGTTGTAAACCGCGCCACAAGCAAGGGCGCCAATGCATACGAGCAATAATATTTGATAGAACAGCCCGCGCACTCGTTGATCGTTGAGCCGAGACGAGCGCTTGGCGTCCCTCGCAAGGTCCATTCGTCAGGTCCTTGGGCTAACGCGTCCGCCGAAGACTATCAATGGGCGGATGATGGCCGGCTCCGTCCTTCGGTGCAAGCCCTCACCGCTCACCACATGTCAAGCGCGACGCGCGCTTCGTCGGACATACGGCTCTGATCCCATGGCGGATCGAACACCATGTTGACCTTCGCGCCAGCCACGCCAGGGACAACGCTGACGGCATTCTCGACCCACATCGGCATTTCGCCGGCCACCGGACAAGCCGGCGCGGTTAACGTCATCTCAATGGTGACGAAACGGCTATCGTCGATATCTACGTTGTAAATCAGTCCGAGCTCGTAAATGTCCGCCGGAATTTCCGGGTCAAAGACGGTTTTCAGCGCCGCGACAATAGAGTCGGTCAACAAGCGTAGCTCTTCCGGCAACATCTGCGAGGGCGGCCTAATCAGTGTATTCAGAGCGGAAGACGCTGTGTCGGTTTCAGCGTCATTCGCGTGGCTGCGAACCTCCTGCATGCCCTATCTCCCTACCGGAAGAGCCTTTGCGCGCGCGCCAATGCTTCAGCGAGCGCCTCCACCTCGGCGAATGTATTATAAAGCGCGAATGAGGCTCGGCAGGTGGAGGTCAGTCCGAACCGCTGCAACAGCGGCATCGCGCAATGCGTTCCGGCTCTCACGGCGACCCCCGACCTATCGATCAAGGTTGCGACGTCATGCGCGTGCGCACCCTCCATCGTGAACGACACGATGGGACCTTTCCCCGACGCCACGCCAATAATGCGCAGCGAATTGATCGAGGACAAGAGCTCATGTGCGTAAGCGCAAAGCGCATCCTCATGGGCGCGGATGCGCCCTCGCCCGATCCCCTCCACATAGTCAAGCGCCGCTCCGAGCCCAATGGCCTGGACAATTGGCGGTGTCCCCGCCTCGAAACGATGCGGCGGATGGTTGTAGGAAACGGCCTCTCGGGTGACTTCCTCGATCATCTCGCCGCCGCCTTGGTACGGCGGCAACTTTTCGAGCAAATCGCGCTTGCCGTAGAGCACGCCTATCCCCGTGGGGCCGTAGACCTTGTGCCCGGTGAACACGTAGAAGTCAGCATCGAGTTCACGCACGTCGACATCAAGATGCACCGCGCCTTGCGAACCGTCGACAAGCACGGGAACGCCGCGCTCATGCGCGAGTTTGATGACGTCCTTGATCGGGGGCGCGGTCCCCAGGACATTAGACATCTGCGTTAGCGCGACAATCTTTGTTCGATCGCTCAGCGCGCGTTCGAAAGTCTCGAGAGAAAAGGAGCCGTCCTCGCCGACATCCACCCAGCGCAAAACCGCGCCTTTGCGCTCGCGATGGAAGTGCCAAGGCACGATGTTGGAGTGATGCTCCATCACGCTCAGCACGATCTCGTCGCCCGCGCCAATGCCTCCTAGGCCAAAGCTCGCCGCAACGAGATTGATCGCCTCAGTCGCTGAGCGAGTAAAAACGATTTCTTCGTGCGAGGCGGCGTTTACGAACCGCCGCACGGATTCGCGGGCCGCCTCATACGCTTCCGTCGCCGCATTCGCGAGATAATGCAGCCCGCGATGCACGTTCGCATATTCGTGCTCATAGGCGTACGTCAGCCGGTCAAGGACCTTCTTTGGCTTCTGCGCCGAAGCCGCATTATCCAGGTAGACAAGCGGCTTTCCATAAGGGCGCTCGGCGAGGATGGGGAAATCCGCGCGTATCTTCTCAACGTTGTAAACACCAAGCGGAGCTTGGATCATATTGCTCACGCCTCCGCCTCCACAGACGTAAAGCGCCGCTCGTGCGCAATGCGGTCAGAAACGCGTTCGCCGACGAGCGTCACCGCCATCATGGCCTCACTTCCGCGACCGACTTGAGCCAAGCGCGAAGCCGCGCGCGCAACGCGCCGATAAGCAACTCGTTCTCGACACGGTCGATGGATTCTCCACCAAAGGCCTCGAGCAGCATCGCCTTAGCTTCGCTGTTCGAGATGCCGCGCGACCGCAGATAAAACACTTGCTCGGGATCGAGCGAACCGACCGTCGCGCCGTGTCCGCAAACAACATCGTCGGCGAAGATCTCCAGCTCCGGCTTCTCATTCATCTGAGCGCGGGGAGACAAGAGAATGGCCTGCGATTTCATTGCCCCATCGGTCTTCTGCGCCGCTCTCTCTACGACGACCTTTCCTTGAAAGACCCCAACCGCGTCATCGTCGACGATTGCACGATAGAATTCGCGGCTCGTCCCGCGCGGGGCGGAGTGAACGACTTGCAGCGTTGTATCGGCGCGCCGGGAGCCATCGATAAGCGCCAGCCCACCTAGCGAAACCTTGGCGTCGTCCCCGGTCATCTTCAGGAAAATCTGCCGGCGCGTCAGAGCGCCGCCGGAGACAAGGCCGAAGGCATTGAGTTCCGCCGTCTCCGCCAATTCGCAGATCTGGGATTCGATATGCAGCTCGGCCGCATCCCCGACTACGGCGACATGCCTGGCGTTAGCGCCCTTGGCCAGCGTCATGATTGTCGCCGAGTGACGCTGCACTTCCGGATGAGCGCCTTCGAATAGTTCGACGAATGATGCGTGCGCTCCGGCCTCGAGAGCGATCCCCGTCCGCGAATATACCGAATGGGCGCCACTCCCGTTCACAAGGTGCACGATTGTGATCGGCTCGGCGATTTTAGCCTCGCGCGTCACTGAAATTGTGCAACGGGCGGGGCTCAGCGCTTCGTTAAGCGCGACCAAAGGATCATCGACCCCCGCCACAGTAAACGCTCCCTCGACTACCGCGACCCCGGCCGGGAGGCGATCCGAAAGATCCGCGATGTAGCGTCCGCCTAGCAAGACGAGTTGCGCACCTGGGAGCCGCTCACGTCGGGCGAGGCGGCTGCGCGCCGCCTCGATGTCGGAGGGCGATGGCGCCGGCAAGATCGGACCGGCGTCCGTTACAGCCGCGCGCAAATCCGTATAGTGCCAAGCCTCGACGCGCCTAGTCGGCAAGCCGGTTTCACTAAATCGCGCGAACGCCGCCGCGCGGATCGGCGACGGCTCGCGCCCTTCCTGCTCCGCGAACTGCTTTGCCAGAGTTCGTTCGGCGGTTGATCGAAATGCCATATGGGCGGTCATCGGCGTCTCACACGACTTCTTCCGCGTAATCGCGGTAGCCGTTGCGTTCGAGTTCGAGTGCGAGTTCCGGACCACCGGTCGCGACGATGCGGCCCTTGGACATCACATGCACCACATCCGGCTTGATGTGGTCGAGCAGCCGTTGATAGTGCGTAATAACGAGAAAGGCGCGGTTCGCATCGCGAAGGGCGTTGACGCCCGCTGCGACGATTCTGAGCGCGTCGATGTCGAGCCCTGAATCGGTCTCGTCGAGAACGCCAACGCGCGGCGCTAGCAGGGCCATCTGCAGCACCTCGAATCTTTTCTTCTCGCCCCCGGAAAAGCCGACATTTAGCGGCCGTCGCAGCATCTCTTGATCGACTTTCAGCGCATGCGCGGCCTCGCGCACGCGCCGCATGAAATCGGGTGTGGTGAGGTCGCTCTCTCCCCTCGCCCGCCTCTGCGCATTCAACGCGGCCTTGAGAAAGGTCATTGCCCCAACGCCGGGAATCTCTGTCGGATATTGAAACGCCAGAAACACCCCTTTGAGCGCGCGCTCATTCGGCTCGAGCTCCAGCAGATTTTCTCCGTCGAGGAATATCTCGCCGGATTTGACCTCATAGTCCGGCTTGCCGGCAATAACGTAGGCCAAGGTCGACTTACCCGAGCCGTTTGGCCCCATGATCGCCGCGACCTCGCCTGCGTGGACGCACAGGCTGAGGCCGTCGAGAATCGGCTTGTCCTGGATCGAGGCGCTGAGATTCTTAATTTCAAGCATTGCGCTTCAACGCTCGGATGGCGTCAACTGGGCCAGATCTCATCCTACGCTCCCTTCGAGGCTGATAGAGATGAGTTTTTGCGCTTCGACAGCGAATTCCATCGGCAATTGCTGCAACACGTCCCGAACGAAGCCGTTGACGATGAGCGCCGTCGCCTCCTCTGCCGACAGGCCGCGCTGCAAGCAGTAAAACATCTGCTCCTCGGAAACCTTCGACGTCGTCGCCTCGTGCTCAATCACCGCCGAGGAGTTCTTCGCCTCGATATAGGGTACGGTGTGAGCGCCGCATTCGTGTCCAATCAGCAGGGAGTCGCAGTTGGTGAAATTGCGCGTTCCGGTCGCCAGTCGGTGCGCGGACACCTGCCCCCGATAGGTGTTCTGCGACTTGCCCGCCGCGACGCCTTTCGAGATGATGCGGCTGGTCGTGTTGCGGCCGAGATGAATCATCTTCGTTCCGCTGTCGACCTGCTGGTGGCCGTTCGAAATCGCAATCGAATAGAATTCGCCGCGCGAGGCCTCGCCGCGCAATATGCAGGACGGATATTTCCAGGTGATCGCGGAGCCGGTCTCAACCTGCGTCCACGAGATTTTCGACCGCGCTCCGCGGCAATCGCCGCGCTTGGTCACAAAATTGTAGATGCCGCCGCGACCCTGGGAATCGCCAGGGTACCAGTTCTGCACCGTCGAATATTTAATCTCTGCGTCGTCAAGCGTTATGAGTTCGACAACGGCGGCATGGAGCTGATTCTCATCCCGCTTGGGCGCGGTGCAGCCTTCAAGGTAGCTGACATAGGCTCCCTTGTCGGCGATGATAAGCGTGCGCTCAAACTGGCCTGTATTCCGCTCGTTGATGCGAAAATAGGTCGATAGCTCCATGGGGCATCGCACGCCCGGCGGCACGTAAACGAACGAGCCATCGGAGAACACAGCCGAATTGAGCGTCGCATAAAAGTTGTCGGTTGCAGGCACCACGGTGCCGAGGTAGCGGCGCACGAGCTCCGGGTGATTTCTCACGGCCTCGGAGAAAGAGCAGAAAATGACGCCCGCCTTGGCGAGCTCCGCCTTGAACGTCGTCGCGATCGAAACTGAATCGAATACGGCGTCGACCGCCACCCTCGGTCTCTCAACCCCGGCGAGAATCTCCTGTTCGATGAGCGGAATCCCGAGCTTGGCGTAGGTGCGTAGGAGCTCTGGATCAATCTCGTCCAGCGACTTCGGCGCCGGTCCGGATTTCGGCGCCGCGAAATAATAGATCGCCTGATAGTCGATCGGCGGATAGGTAACGCGCGCCCACGTCGGCTCTTCCATCGTCCGCCAACGACGAAAAGCCTCAAGCCGCCATTCCAGCAGCCACTCCGGCTCACCCTTCTTTTCGGAGATGAACCGGACAGTGTCTTCACTCAGGCCCTTCGGGGCCAGATCCGACTCGATCGGGCTGACAAAGCCATACTTGTACGCATCGACGTCAATCGAGCGTACGCGATCAACTGTCTCCTGGACAGCCGCCATGACTGACTTCTCCTCGCCTTGACGGTTTCAAGGACCGTCGGTGGGGGTCGTGATCGCCCCCGACCGAAGAGCGCGGCTTCAAACGGGGGGGGACAGGTCACATATATGGCGTTCATGCGCGCCGATTGCAAATGGCC
>Ga0209656_10002755_pt1 | contig 11383 bp, 11 predicted proteins | sample BogFormECP12_OM2_FD_188239 | JGI IMG/M metagenome (GOLD analysis project Ga0209656, IMG submission 188239) | Bog forest soil microbial communities from Calvert Island, British Columbia, Canada - ECP12_OM2 (SPAdes) (version 2) | ecosystem: Environmental > Aquatic > Freshwater > Wetlands > Bog ... | reverse complement strand
GTAGGACAGAAATTTCAGGTGCCTCCGAACCTGCTCTTCATAGGCCGCGCGCTCGGCCGGGGGCTTGCCGTCGGTGCGGGCGGTCGTAACGAGGTCCCACTTGTTGATGACGACGATCACCGAGCGGCCGCTCTCGTGGGCATAGCCGGCAATGGTCGCGTCACCGGCGGTCACGCCTTCTGCAGCATCAATCAATATCAGCGCGATATCGGCGGCTTCGAGGTGTTTGCGCGCCATCACCACCGAAAGCTTCTCCGCCATCAGCTCAGTCTTCCCTTTGCGGCGAATTCCGGCGGTGTCAATGAACCGGTAGCTGTGGCCGTCGCGCTCCACCAACTCGTCCACTGCGTCGCGCGTAGTGCCGGCAACGGGAGAGACGATGGCACGCGAGCTTCCGGTGAGCGCGTTCAGCAGCGTGGACTTGCCGACGTTCGGGCGGCCGATGATGGCGACCTTGGTCTCGCGCGCGGGCTCCGTCTCCCCTTCCTCTGTCATCCCGACCGAGGACTTCAGTCCGAGCGGAGGGATCTGCGGTTCTTCGGCGGCCACGCCTGCCGGCATCAAGCTGAGCACGTGCTCCAGCAGCTCGACGATGCCGTTGCCGTTTTCTGCCGAAATCGGCAGCACTTCCTTGACCCCAAGCCTGCGAAATTCCTCGGCATACGGCTCCATCTGCGGCGTGTCCATCTTGTTGACCGCCAGCAGCAGCGGCTTGCCGGTGCGCATGAGCAGCCGCGCCAGGTCCATGTCAGGTGCGGCCAGCTCGGTGCGACCGTCCACCACCATGACGATCGCGTCTGCTTCCTCCAGCGCGACGCGCGCCTGGCGAAAAATTTCCACGGGAATGAGTTCCTTCTCCTCTGGAAGGATTCCGCCGGTGTCGATCACCCGTAGCTTGCGGCCCAGCCACTCAGCTTCGCCGTAGAGGCGGTCGCGCGTTATGCCTGGTTCGTCGCCGACGATAGCGCGCCGCGACCCAACCAGCCGGTTGAAGAGCGTGGATTTGCCCACGTTGGGACGGCCCACTATGGCCAGCGTGCCCGCTGCTGGTGGCTCTCCGGGATGGGCAGTGCTGCCGTAGTCAAATTGCACGCGACGGTTCACTGGGACTCTTTCAAGCGGCGGTGGCCCAAGCAGCTATTATAGGAACACGTTCCTCGCCCCGTGTCTTCGACGTCCCAATCCGCCACCACCGCCGCGCGCTTACCGTCGCTGTACCAGTTCTTCGGGCCGGGCGGCGTGCTGGCACGCACGCATCCGGCGTACGAGTTTCGCCGTGGACAACTGCAGATGGCCGAGGCCGTCGAGCAGGCGCTCCGGGAGCGTCGGCATCTGATCGTCGAAGCCGGCACTGGTACCGGCAAGACGCTGGCGTATCTGCTGCCGGTCATCCGCTCGGGCAAGCGCGTCATCATCTCCACCGGAACCAAGACACTGCAGGAGCAGCTCTTCTTCAAGGACGTTCCCTTCCTGCAGGAACACTTGGGCGAGTTGCGTGTCTGCTACATGAAGGGGCGCAGCAATTATCTTTGCCGCCAGAAGCTTTACGACCTAACCGCTCAACCCCTGCTGAACGGGCTGGAGGAGATCAACCACTTTCGCATCATCAGCGATTGGGAGAAGACAACCGAGACCGGCGACCGCGCCGAGCTGGCTGATGTGCCCGAGAATAGCCATCTGTGGCCGAAGCTTGACGCTCGCACGGACCGCTGCATTGGCTCGGACTGCCAGCAATTCCAGCGGTGCTTCATCACCGAGATGCGCCGCCGCGCCGCCGAGAGCGACATCATCATCGTCAATCATCACCTTTTCTGCGCCGACCTGGCGATCAAGGCGGCGGCCGAGCGTGCCCCCGACGCCGGTGTGTTGCCCGACGCAGGCGTGGTGGTCTTCGACGAGGCGCACGAACTGGAGGATGTGGCCACCGATTATTTTGGCGTCACCGTATCGAACCTCCGCGTGGAGGAACTGCTGCGCGACGTGGAGCACACGTTGCGACGGGTGGACCTGCCGGTCACCGAGGTCATGCCGGCCTGCGGCCATGTCCGCGACCGTTCGCAGTTTTTTTTCTCCCTGATTCCGCCCGGCGAGGGCCGCTTCGCCTTCGAGAACCGCCCTGAGTTCCTGGAAGAGAACGGCGACGAGTACCTCGGCCTGCAGAATGCGCTGCTGCATCTCTACACCGAGCTGCAGGCGATTCCCAACAAGCCTGAGGAGGTGCATGCGCTAGCCCGGCGAGTGGAGGAGCTGCGTGTGCAACTGGGATTCGTACTGGAATCGAACGCGCGCAATATCGTGTTCTGGATCGAACGCCGCACCGGACGCGGGGCGCAGCACAACGTCTTTCTGCAAGCCACGCCGATCACGGTGTCAGACATCCTGCAGAGGACCCTGTTCGAGCATCTGGAATCGGCGGTACTCACCTCGGCGACGCTGGCGGTGGCCGGCGGCTTCGAGTACATTCGCAACCGGCTGGGAGTTCAGCACGCGCGTGAGTTGGTGGTGCAGTCGCACTTCGATTACGAAAGCCAGGCGTTGCTGTACGTGCCGCCTGACCTACCCGACCCGCGGCAGCCGCAGTTTGTGGAGCGTGCTGCGCTACGAGTGCGAGAATTGCTGGAGATCACGCGTGGACGGGCGTTCTGCCTGTTCACCAGCTACGCGTTGATGAACCAGCTCTATGAGCGGCTCCTCGGCGAGTTGCGGTTCCCCATGCTGCTGCAAGGCAACGCGCCAAAGAATGTGCTGCTGGAGGAATTCCGGCTCACGCCTAACTCAGTGCTTTTCGCAACGTCGTCGTTCTGGCAGGGAGTTGATGTGCAAGGCGAGCAGTTAAGTTGCGTCATCATCGACAAGCTCCCGTTCGCCGTGCCCAACGATCCCGTAGTTGCCGCGCGAATCAAGGCGATTGATGAAGACGGCGGCAATGCTTTCTACGAGTACCAGGTCCCCAGCGCCGTCATCTCGCTGAAGCAGGGCTTTGGCCGGCTGATCCGTTCGCTGCACGACCGCGGCCTGTTGTGCCTGCTCGACAATCGCATCTTGAGGAAGCAGTACGGGCGGGTGTTTCTGGATAGTCTGCCGCGCTACGGGCGAACGACGGACATCAAAGTCGTAGAGGAGTTCTTTAGGTGATTTGGCCAACGATAAGCGACTTGGCCAATTCCAGGGCAGCAACCGCAGTCTGGCGGGTAACCGTGGGAAAATCATCCAGGAATTCCGCCAGAGTCTGCCCGCCCTCCAGATAGTCCAGCAAGGCCTGCAAAGGGACGCGCGTTCCGCGGAAGACGGGAGTACCTCCGAGAATGTCGGGGTCCTTCACTATAACTTCGTCGACCGGCAGCATAGCGTCTCTATCTTACGTCCAAACACGCTAGAATAGTAACTTCGCTGTAACCCGCCAATTTGCGTCGTTACAGCCGGAGAGCATGTACGAAGTTACCGTAGAAGACACCTTTTCCGCGGGCCACTACCTGCGCAACTATCGCGGCAAGTGCGAGAGGCCCCACGGACACAACTACCGCGTGCGCGTTACCCTGAGCGGTGAGGAACTGGACAAGGCCGGCCTGCTGCTGGACTTCAAGGACCTGAAGGACGTTCTGCGTCCGGTGATGAACTATCTCGACCACCAGATGATGAATGAGCTGGAGCCCTTCACCACGGTGAATCCCTCGGCGGAGAACCTGGCCAAGTATTTCTACGATGAAACCAATTCGCGCCTGAAGCAAAGCACCAACGGGCGAGTGCGGGTGAAGGACGTCACCATCTGGGAAACCGACACCACCACGGCGCGCTACAGCGAGTAGGCGGGGCTGAAGCCCCAACTTCTTCTTGCGGGCTTGCGGCACGGCTAAAGCCGTGCCCCTTCAAATAATGCAGATCATCGAAATCTACAAGTCGCTGCAAGGTGAGTCGTCCTACACCGGGCTACCCTGCGTGTTTGTGCGGCTGGCAGGATGCAACCTGCGCTGTACCTGGTGTGACAGCGAATACACCTTCACCGGCGGCAAGCGCATGACGCTCGAAGAAATCGAGAGCGAGGTGCATCGCCTCTCACCCGACGGCGGCCTGGTCGAGATCACCGGCGGCGAGCCTCTTCTGCAGGAGCGTGAAGTAGTTTCCTTGATGGACAGCCTGCTCGTGGCAGGCTACACCGTTTTGCTGGAAACGAGCGGCGAGCGGCCGCTGGAACGCGTTCCGTTGCGAGTGGTGAAAATCGTGGACGTGAAGTGTCCTGACTCGGGCGAGGGCGATACCTTTCGCATGGAAAACCTGGGCTCACTCACAGCCCGCGATGAAGTGAAGTTTGTCATCGCCAGCCGCCGCGATTACGAATTCGCCCGCGACTTTATTCATGAGCACGAGCTAAGTTCGCACGTCGCTTCGGTGATTCTCTCGCCCGCGTTTCGCAAAGACGCTGCCGGGAGCCGCGATGCGTCGCATTGTCTGGTCGATCCTCAGCAACTTGCGGAGTGGATGCTGGCGGATGGGCTGCAAGCGCGTCTGGGACTACAGGTCCACAAGTTCATCTGGGAGCCTTCGCTGAAGGGCGTGTAACTGGCAAAGAATGGAGAATCAAACAGCAGAGGTCGTGGTGGCACTCAGTGGCGGCATGGACTCCGCTGTCTGCGCTGCGCTTGCGGTGCGCGACTTCGGCGCGGACGCGGCCTCGGCGTTGCACGTCAGCTATGGGCAGCGCACGGAAGCCCGTGAGCAGCAGGCGTTTCAGGCGATCTGCGACCGGCTCGGCATTCGCCAGCGCCTCATCCTTCGCACGCCGTTCTTTCGCGCCATTGGAGGCTCGGCGCTTACCGACGACCGCATCGCCGTCCCGGAAGCTGGCCCGGAGATTGGGGCGCACATACCAGTGACCTATGTCCCCTTCCGCAACGCGCACTTCTTGTCCGCAGCGGTGAGCTGGGCCGAGGTCCTGGGGGCCGAACGCATCTACATCGGCGCGGTGCAGCAGGACAGCTCGGGATATCCCGATTGCCGTCCCGAGTACTACCAAGCGTTCAACGAAGTGATACGCCGGGGAACAAAAGAGGGAAAAATCCGCATCGAGACGCCGCTCATCGCCTTACGCAAGTTTGAGATTGTGACGCTTGGCCTTGAATTGGGTGCTCCCTTCGATTTAACGTGGTCATGTTACAGCCGCGAGGACCAGGCTTGTGGCGCTTGCGACAGTTGTGCGTTACGGCTGCGTGCCTTCGCAGCAGCCGGAGCGCCTGATCCCGTTCCTTATCTGTCGCCGGCTGCGGTCCAGGGTCATTCATGAATTCATATCTCAACTTTAACGGCGGAGACCGGTACACGCGTAATGTGGCGCCCCTGCGGTTTCACGCGCTGGAGGAAAAATGAAAAAGCATATCAGTCTGGTTGCGCTGTTCGCGCTCCTGCTGAGTTTGAGCGCAGCGCCAGTGTGGGCGCAAACGACGGGAACCGTGAAGGGTGTGGTCAAAGATCAGAACGGCAAGCCGCTCGAGGGCGCGACCGTCGAACTGGTCAGTAGCGACACCGGCAGGAAGTACGACCTGAAAACCAACAGCAAGGGCGAATTCTTGTACATCGCGATAATTCCTGGCACCTATGACGTTACTCTGCTCAAGGACGGCAATGTCCTGGACAAGTCCGGCAAGGTGGGGATCAGCGCCGGGGACGAGCCGCGAATTCTTAATTTTGACCTTACCCCGACGAAGCAGGCGCCGGGCGCAACCGAAGAGCAGAAGAAGCAAAAAGAAGCCACGCTGAAGCAGAACGAGAAGATCAAGACGCTGAATGCCTCTCTTGCCCAGGCCAAACAGCTAGAGGACGGCGGGAAGTGGGACGAGGCGATCACCGTCTTGCAGCAGGCGACGCAGGTCGATCCCACCCAGGACCTGGTTTGGTTCGCCCTGGGCGATGCCCAACGCGGCGCCAAAAAGTATACCGATGCCATCGAGTCTTATCAGAAGGCCATAGCAATTAAGAGCACAGTTGGCGCTTATCACAACAATCTCGCCGACTCTTATGCGAAGGCAGGTCAGACGGAGAAGGCAGTGCAGGAGTACGCCGCCGCCGCCGCGGCTGAGCCGGCCAATGCGGCTACCTTCTACTTCAACGAAGGGGCAGTATTCACCAACACCGGCAAGCCGGACGAGGCAGTTGCCGCTTTCGATAATGCGATCAAGGCTGACCCCGCGAAAGCCGTGGCGTACTACTGGAAAGGGGTCAATCTGATGGCCAAGGCCACAACCAAGGGCGATAAGATGGTTGCACCCGACGGCACGGCACAGGCCTTCAATAAGTATCTTGAATTGGATCCTACCGGCCAGTTCGCCGACCCTGCCAAGCAGATGCTCGCCATGATTGGCGCCTCGGTGCAAACCACCTACGGCAAGGGCAAGACACCGCCCAAGAAAAATTAGCCCGCAAACCGTTCCACGCGAGAGGGCGGCGATGGCCGCCCTTCTTTCTTGGGGCCAGCGCAACTCGGAGTGTTGCCGGTTTCGTTCCCTCCAACGCTCAATTAGAATTCGGGGAGTCATTATGGCCCTGACCACTGCCACTCAACTCGGGCTCTTATCGTTCACCGAGGCGCGGAGGGCCGTCGAGGAATACGCTTCCGGGCTCTCGACGACCGAGCCTGAGATGGTCTCTTTGCTCGACGCTCTTGGACTGGTGCTTGCGGAGGACCTGCGCGCCGACCGCGATTTTCCACCCTTTCGGCGTGCCACACGCGACGGCTATGCCGTACGGGCTGCGGACGCCGCTGCCGTGCCCAAACGCCTGCGTCTGATCGGAGAAATCAAAGCTGGGGCAAGCTCGGAGCAGAGCGGCATCACCATCGGGGCAGGCGACACCGCCGAAATCATGACGGGCGCTCCCGTTCCGTCTGGGGCGGACGCCGTCGTCATGGTGGAGTACACGGAGCGAAGCGGCGAAGTCGTCGCCGTTCAGCGTGCGGCGCAGGCGGGAGATAATATCGTTGCCGCTGGTTCGGAAGCCACGCAAGGAACCGTCATGGTGCCTCGCGGCACGCGCGTCACGCACACCACGGTCGCGGTCGCGGCGGCCGTGGGCCGAGCCGAGATTGCGGCGTACCGCCGTCCTCGCGTCGCCATCCTGGCCACTGGCGATGAACTGGTTGACATTAATCTTCCACCCGGACCGAATGAAATCCGCAACTCCAACAGCTATTCCCTCGCCGCCCAGGTTCTCGCCGCCGGTGGCGGGCCACTGATTCTGCCCATCGCGCCCGACACTGCGGATGAACTGGCGTTGCTGCTGCGAAAGGGGCTGGACGCTGACTTACTGCTCGTTACCGGTGGAGTTTCCATGGGCAAGTATGACCTCGTCGAGCAGGTTCTGGCCTCATTTGAAGCGCGCTTCCTGTTCACCGGCGCTCGCATTCAACCGGGCAAGCCGGTCGTGTTTGGCGAAGTGACAGTGCGCGATAAGACGACACCGTTTTTCGGGCTTCCGGGAAATCCAGCTTCGACCATGGTCACCTTCGAACTTTTCGCTCGTCCGGTGCTTGACGCGCTGTCCGGTGCAAGCCCGCGACCGCTGCCGTTCGCGACCGCTGCGCTGAAGTTGCCGTTCACGACCAGGACAGGGCTCACACGATTCCTCCCCGCGAAGCTGAGCGGAACCCACGAGCGACCGGAGGTCGAACTCGTCCGCTGGCAAGGCTCCGGAGATTTGATGGCAGTCTCGCATTCAAACTGCTACATTGTGGTACCGCCGGACCAGGAGCACTTCGCTGCCGGCGAGGCGGTAACGGTGTTGCTGTTTTAAAAGCAACAATGGCGAAGCGCAAGACCAACTCGAAGACCCTCTCGCACTACGACGGCGCCGGACACGCGACCATGGTGGACGTCTCCTCCAAACGCCCGACCGTCCGCGAGGCCGAAGCTCGCGCCTTCGTCGCCATGAGCCGCAAGGTCATTCGCGCCCTGCCCAGGAACCCAAAAGGAGATCCGCTGGAAGTTGCGCGCGTGGCTGGCGTCATGGCCGCCAAGCGCACCGCCGAACTCATCCCCATGTGCCATCCCATTCCGTTGTCCAAGGTCGAGGTCCACGCCGACGTGCAGAGGGACGGAGTCGCCATTCGCACCCTCGCTCGCACCACGGCCGTAACCGGAGTGGAGATGGAAGCCCTGGTCGCCGCCTCCGTTGCCGCGCTCACCGTCTATGACATGTGCAAGGCGCTGGACAAAGGCATCGAGATTCGCGAGGTCTACCTGGTGCGCAAGTCCGGCGGCAAGAGCGGCGACTACCAGCGCCGCAAATCAAAGTAGCCGACACCGCCTCGCGAACCGCCGTGATATCGTTCTCCCGTGAGCACGCGAACTACTGCTGTTCTGACCGTCAGTGATTCCTCCGCGCGAGGCGAGCGCGCCGACATCTCCGGCCCCGCGACCGCCGACCTGCTGCGCCAGAGCGGATTCGAAGTCACGCACCAAGAGATCGTTCCCGACGATCAGGCTGCCATCGAGTCAGCGCTCGTCCGCCTGTGCGAACAGGCGCAGTTGATCGTCACCACGGGCGGGACCGGCATCGCCGCGCGCGATGTAACGCCGGAAGCCACGCGCGCGGTTTGCTCCAGGCTGATTGATGGCCTTCCCGAGCGCATGCGCTCCCAAGGCGCGGCGCAGACACCGTTCGCCATGCTGAGCCGCGGCGTGTGCGGCGTGCGCGGACGCTCCCTCATCCTCAATCTGCCGGGCAGCCCCAGCGGCGCGGTGGAGTCGCTGCGCGCCGTGTTGCATATCTTGCCCCACGCCATCGATCTGCTGGCCGGCAAAACCGGCCACGACGACGTGGCCTTCCACCGCTAGTCCTGCTGATTTCGTTCCACCTGCGTACAATAGCTCTCTTGCCGTAAGACCGAGCCACTCGAGGAGCGACTTGGATCCACCCACTCATTTCCTGGTTGGCGCCTGCATGGGACGCGCGGGATTCAACCGCAAGAGCGCTCTGGCGACGCTGACCATGGTGCTCGCCGCTGAAGCCGCCGATGTGGACGTGCTGTGGGGCCTGAAGAGCCCGCTGGCAGCGCTGCAGCACCATCGCGGCATCACACACAGCTTCTTCGGCGTGCCGTTTATCGCGGCCGCGACGCTCGGCGTCGTGTACGTCATTCATCGCCTTCGGCAGCGAAGACCGGGCGCTATCACGCCCCGCGGCAAACCGCCGGTGCGCTGGGGATATCTTTATCTGTTCGCCCTGCTCGCGGCGCTGAGTCATCTTCTTCTGGACTACACCACCGCGTACGGCATTCGTCTCTTCGAGCCATTCAACTACCGCTGGTATTCGTGGGACCTCGTGTACATCCTCGATCCCCTCATCTGGGCCGTGCTCATCGCGGGACTGGCGCTGCCTGCGCTGCTCGGGCTCATCAACCAGGAGATCGGTGCACGCAGCCAGGGCCCGCGCGGCCGCACCGGAGCCGTCGTCGCGCTCGTCTGCCTGGCGCTGATCTGGGGCGTCCGCGACTATCAGCATCGCCGCGCGGTCACCGCCATGGACTCGTTCCTGTATCGCGGCGCCGAGCCGCAGCGCGTGGCTGCGTATCCTTACATGATCAATCCCTTTCGCTGGCACGGCGTGGTGGAGACCGCCGACTTCCTCGAGACCGTTCCCGTGAACTCGCTTGAGCCGGAGGTCAACGACGCGCAGGCGCGCATTTTCTACAAGCCGGAAGAGACGGAGGTGTTGCGCGTGGCCGACTCAAGTTACTTCGGACGCGTGTATCTTGACTGGGCAGTGTTTCCCTACGCGCGTGAGCAGAAACTCGAGGGCGAAACGCGCGGCTATTTCGTGGAATTCCAGGACCTGCGTTACACCTATCCCGAGGAATCCGGCCGGACAGCGCTCGGCGGCTATGTCGTACTCGACCCTGAGCTGCGCGTGCTGATGCAGGGCATGAACTCCTGGACCTCGCCCACGCCGGAAAGCCTGGAGCATCAGCCGCTACGGCCGTAGCGCCTTCGCAATTTGCAGGAATCCTGTCGCGACGCCCAGCCTCCCCTTGACGTTCGCCCGCCCGGCGTACAGAATCAAAGAGCGCCTTTCGCATCGAGGTGAACATGCTCGCGTATCTGTTCCTAGCCATCGCCGTCGCCGTGCACCTGCGCTTTCTCGCGCTGCCGTTCAGCTTCACGCCCGTCGCCGCCGCGCTATTGTATTTCGGCGCGCGCATGCCGCGCCGGCAGATGTGGATTCCGGTCGCCCTGCTGGCCGCCTCCGATGTTTACCTCACGCGCGTGACCTACGGCTATCCGCTCACCGCCGACCATCTCGTCACCTGGGCCTGGTACGCGGCCATGGTGCTGCTGGGCGGCGTGCTCATCAAGGGCTTCTCGGCCCTCCGCATTGGCGCGGCCTCGCTGACCGCCTCGGTGTCGTTCTTCCTCATCAGCAACTTTGCCGTGTGGATGGTCTGGCGCGACATGTATCCCAAGACCTTCAACGGCCTGATGACGTGCTACGTTGCCGGTCTGCCGTTCTTCCGCAGCGCCGTTGCGTCTGACCTGCTGTTCACCGCCGCGTTTTTCGGGATTGGCTATCTGGCCAGCCGCGAGCGCGCCACGAGCGCGTCCATCGTCAGATAGCGTGCCCAACTTCGGCTGGGGCTTTCCAGACCCCACCTGAGCGAGGACTCGGCATTTCCGGAGCTCTTGCCTCAAGGCTGCGGAGCCGTCTGAGCGGAATGCCTTCCCTTGACCAAGAGGACGGGCTTCTGGTCCCCGACCGAACCAATGTGCGATAACGATGCTACCCCCTCCCCACCCTGTTCTTTAGAATCATTGAGTTAGGGAGAAACTCCTCGCAAATTCTTCCATCCAAATGACTTACATGTAAGCTCAACATTCTTAGCGACTTACATCCAAGAAACTGGCCAAGAGGCCCTTACTGGAAGCTATTTGTGGCGGCAAGTACGAGATGTTAACAATGCGGCATGCCGCCATGTACCCCCTCCCCATCTCCCCTGCAAAATATTGAAAATAAACGCACAGAAAAAATCTCTCCCCGCAAAATCTTGTATCCAAAGGAGTTAGATACTAAAATCTTGCATCCAAATGACTTACAGGAGGAAAATCTGATCTCCCGGGCAAAATCCTCAACCCCATTTGGAACTCCGGCGAGGGTCGTCATTAACCAAGTCGGCAACATTCGCACCGCAGACTGGCTACTGATTACTGGCTACCGGCTACTGTTTTTCAAAGAGCTTTCCCGGCCTGCACACTGCGTGCGGCCTGCGAAGACACACCACCCTCGTCCTCGCACTTCGGTGATACCGTGCCGGGCCGGTTGGAGGCAAGTGCGCAGGTCACGCTTGTGTGTGATAAAACCAACAGGCCGTCATTGAGGAATTGTCATTACGAGCGCCCGGGTT